>ERZ1066138.232-NODE-232-length-18985-cov-7.959218_pt1 | contig 18985 bp, 19 predicted proteins | sample MGYA00382785_ERZ1066138 | MGnify/ENA primary metagenome ERZ1066138 (study PRJEB33369, sample SAMEA5778368) | biofilm metagenome | biome: Industrial cooling water; feature: Water cooling tower basin; material: Biofilm | place: United Arab Emirates | collected... | reverse complement strand
TTGTTGGGCGCGAAGCGGACATCGGCGAAGGGTCGGTGGTCGCCGCCGGCGCAGTCGTCGGCTACCGGGTTCGTGTCGGCAATGATTGCTACATTGGTCCCGGTGCCACGGTCACGCACGCGATCCTGGGCAATGGCGTCATCATTCACTCCGGTGCACGCCTTGGTCAGGATGGCTTCGGTTTCGCCATGAGCGCGAACGGGCATTTCAAAGTACCCCAGATCGGTCGGGTGCTGGTCGGCGACGCCGTCGAAATCGGAGCCAACACGACGGTCGATCGCGGGTCGCTGGCCGATACGATCATTGGTGAAGGAACCAAGATCGATAACCTCGTCCAGATCGCGCACAACGTTGTCATCGGCAGGCACTGCGTGATCGTCGCCCAGTGCGGCATCGCCGGGTCCGCCGAAATCGGAGACTTCGTGGTCATGGGTGCGCACTCCGGCGTGATTGGTCATGTAAAGGTGGGGGCAGGAGCGCAGATCGCGGGCACCGCTCACGTGAAGGACGACGTGGAAGCTGGCGCGCGGATGGGCGGTACGCCGGCGCGTCCCTTCAAGGAATGGGCCCGTGAAATCGCCGCAATTCGCCAGCTCGCCAGAAAGCAATGAGGCCGTTATTTCGCGCCATGAAATTAGAAAAGCGATTTGCCTTGTAATTTCCGCAAATAGCCACTAGATAAGCCCCATCGACTTTGGGCCGGACCACCAGGCCGCAGCTTTCCCCGCGCCACAGGCGTTGCAGAAAGCGCGTTCAGACCCCTTCCAAACAATCGAAAAACTGAAGAGCGAGTGGGCGCGTCCGCGTGCTTACTCGCTCGTGAGTTTAGTTTAGCCTGACTGAAAAAAGGAAAGCCCATGACCCCGGGTACCGTAAAGTTCTACAACTATCAAAAAGGCTTCGGCTTCATCACGCCGGACGCTGGCGGCAAGGATGTCTTCGTGCACGCGACCGCTCTTGAGCGCGCCGGCATGCAGAGCCTCAGCGAAGGCCAGAAAGTCAATTTCGACACCGAGGAAGACCGTCGCTCGGGCAAGATCGCGGTCGGACGGATTGAGGCCGCTTAAAAAAGCGCCTCTCTGCCGAGCCGCAGTTGGATGAAGCCGCCCTCTTATCGGGGCGGCTTTTTTCTTATCTGTACTCAGTCAATCCAACGCGCGCGGGCAAGCGTGGCCCCTCGCCGCAAAACCGACACCAAGTCGCCACGACACGCCAAATCACCTCTGCTATCCAGGCCAGAACGTTCGATCAGCGGGGTTGGCAGGAATGTTCGGTTTGACGGGCCTGTGGCAGCGGGCTTTGGCGCGCACGGCAGCGGCAGCAGTTTGCCTCATATCAGGCAGCCACACGTCGTCGGCCTTCGAACCCGCCGAAGCCGCAACCAAGCCGCCCCTGACGGTCAACGTCTTCGTCTCCACGCGCAACGACACCTGCTACGACCGCGGCGATGTCGCCGCCATCCGGCGCTTCACAGCCGAAGCTCGCGAGCGCATCAATGCCCAAGGCGGTATTGCCGGTCACAAGCTCGACCTGCGCATCCTTGATGACTTCCGCGACCAGAACCGCGCCATCGCCAACCTTCGCGAGGCACTCGCCGACCCCGACAGCGTGGCCATGGTTGGCCTGTCGAGTTCTGACCGCTCGAAAGCGGTCTTCGATGCCGCCGGCAGGGAAATCAAGCAGAAGAACATCCCCTTCCTGTCGGCCATCTCCGTCACCAGCATCTTCTCGGGCTATCCGAATGTCTTTTCCATGCGTGCCTCGCAGGACGACGAGCGCCTCCCCGTTCTGGCGCAATTCGTTCGCCAGTCCGGCTTCCAGCGCCCCGCCTTCATCGGCATCCGCGACACGCTGTTTTCGACCACGCTGGCCGACGGCCTCAACCGGGTGATGGGCGGCTACCTCGTCGCCGACCACCGCGTCCCCGTGAAGGATAACAAGGCCGACACCGCCGCCTTCCCTGCCGTCATCGAAGACCTCAAGACCAAGAACCCTGACATCGTCTTTCTCACCATCGGCCCCGATCGCAACGGCGAATTCGTCAAACAGTTGAAAGAGGCGGGCCTCGCGCCGGCGATCATGGTCACGGGCCGCATCGGCTCGATCCCATCCGATGTCGCCATGGACTATGCCGGCACCTTCTACGAACTGGTCTGGGATCGCCTCCCTGATCTCTACAACGCCCGCACCATGCGCAGTCTTGCCGGCCAGTCGGCAGATGATTGGATCTTCCTCGGCGGCAAGATCGCATCCGCACCCGGCTGGAGTAACGGCGAGTGCAAGGAGCGCGCGGCCGGCATCGCCAATGATCCGCTGTCCGACGACAATCTCCGCGCCATTGGCATTGGCACGCAATACGCCGACATGCTGGGCCTTATCGCTGCCGCCTCCCGCACGGCCCGCCGCGATGCCGGCATCAAGGACCTGCGCGCCCACATCAACGATCAGCTGAAAAAGGCTTACGCATCCGGCCGCGGCGCCTTTCAAGGCCAGTTCGAGAACTGGTCGTTCGATCCGGCCTCGCGTCACGCCACCCGCACGCCATTCCTCGTCCAGCAGGCGCCGGGCATGGGCCGCCCGCAACTCGGCCCACTCCAATTCGCGCGGCTGAAAAACGAAAACCTGCGCGCCATCGGCACCCAATACCTCGACATCGATCTGATCCGCGTCTTCTCCGTCGACGACAACGAGAAAACCTTCTTCGCCGAATTCTACATCTCAATGCGCGACGACGGCCGCGAAAACTCAATTGAACTCCTCGAATTCGCCAACGCCGTCATCAACCCGCAGACCAACGACCGCCAGGTCACTGTCCGCACGCTGGCCAACGGCGAACGCAGCGACGCCTACCCCGATGCCATGAAAATCTACCACGTCACGGGCCGCTTCCTCTTCCAGCCGCAGCTTGAAACCTACCCGTTCGACACGCAGCGTTTCGCGATCAACATCCGCCCGAAGCGTGGCGACAAGCCGTTCATCATCCAGCCGCCCCCGATCGATCTGCGCGACACCGCCGTGGACGCCGTCGGCTGGACGCCGCGTGATCAATACGTCGGCTACGACGAGGACTTCGTCACCACCGTCGATGCGAAAACCCACCAGCCGAGCATCGTGCCCTTCTACAGAGGTTCCTTCGTTTGGATCATGGAGCGCGAGACGACCGACTACTTCCTGCGCGTCGTCGTCCCCCTGCTTTTCATCCTGGCGGTTGCCTACGTTTCGATCTTCATCCCGCTGTCGCACTTCGAGGCGATCGTCACGATCCAGGTCACGGCACTCCTGTCCGCTGTCGCGCTTTATCTGGCGTTGCCGGCCATCGACAGCGACGGCACCACACTCTCCGACCGGATTTTCTTATCCGCTTATCTCGCGGTAACGGTGATGATTGCGATCTCGGTCCTGCGCATCAATTCCTACGTCACCGAGCGCCCGCGATTGCAGACCGCCCTATCGGCCACGCACGTCATCCTCATTCCCATCCTCGCCATCGCCATGGCCATCTACGTCCAGCGCGCCAGCCTAGGTCTCGGATAAAAGCGCGGTTTCTGCCTATTTTCTTATAGTCCCGCTCCAAATTTCGAGACGCCACTACGCAATTCTCCTTGGCCCCACGGTCGGACGCAACCGCATCGTGCCTCGCGCGTTTGGCTTACTGCAACACATGGAGATTTGACTGATGAAATGGAACCTGCCTGCCCTCGCACTTGGCCTGACCGCCATCGTCGCAGTCCCGGCATTCGCCGACGACGACCGCCCGCCGACCGCCGAGGAGCGCACCAAGGTCGAAGCTGCCCTGAAGGCCGAAGGCTTCACAGGCTGGAAGGAAATCGAATTCGACGACAACCGCTGGGAAATCGACGACGCCATGCATTCGGACGGCAAGGTCTATGACGTTTACCTGCGTCAGGACCTGACCGTCGCCTTCAAGGAACTCGACTAACCTCGAAGCAGCCCCAAACAAAAAGGCGGCCCTATCGGCCGCCTTTTTCATATCCATATCCGCCGAACATGGCCCCCCTCAATTCTCGTCCATCTTCAGCGCCGCGATAAACGCTTCCTGCGGAATCTCGACCTTGCCGAATTCGCGCATCTTCTTCTTGCCGGCCTTCTGCTTGTCGAGCAGCTTGCGCTTGCGAGAAATGTCGCCGCCGTAGCACTTCGCCAGAACATCCTTGCGCAGCGCCTTAATCGTCTCGCGCGCGATCACCTTTGCACCAATCGCCGCTTGCACAGGGATCTGGAACAGGTGCGGCGGGATAAGCTCCTTCAGCTTTTCGCACATCGAGCGCCCGCGGCTCTCCGCCCTTTGCCGGTGCACGATGATCGACAGCGCATCCACCGGTTCTGAGTTGACCAGGATCGTGAGCTTGACGAGGTCGCCTTCCTCATACCCGCTGATGTGATAGTCGAACGAAGCATAGCCGCGCGATACGCTCTTCAAGCGGTCGTAAAAATCGAACACCACTTCGTTCAGCGGCAACTCGTAAACGAGCATCGCGCGCGTGCCGACATAGGTCAGCGTCTTTTGCCGGCCGCGCCGGTCCTGGCACAATTTCAGGACAGCTCCGAGATAGTCGTCGGGAACCAGGATCGTCGCCTCGATCCACGGCTCCTTGATGTGGTCAATTTTGACGATTTCCGGCATGTCCGCCGGATTGTGCATCTCGATCACCGACCCATCCTTCATGTGCAGATGGTAGATGACGGACGGCGCCGTGGTGATGAGATCGAGGTTGAATTCCCGCTCCAAGCGCTCCGTGATGATCTCCAAGTGCAGAAGTCCGAGGAATCCGCAGCGGAAGCCGAACCCAAGCGCGGCCGAGCTTTCCGTCTCGAATGAGAAACTCGCATCGTTGAGGCGCAGGCGCGACATCGCCTCGCGCAGATCCTCGAAATCCGCCGCATCGACGGGAAAGAGCCCGCAGAACACCACCGGCTGTGCCGGCTTGAAGCCCGGCAGCGCTTGCGCCGTCGGCAGCTTTTCATCCGTCACCGTGTCGCCGACGCGCGTATCGGCGACTTCCTTGATGGCGCCCGTGAAGAAGCCGATTTCGCCCGGGCCCAGTTCCGCCAGCATCTCCTGCTTCGGCCGGAAGATGCCCACGCGCTCGACCGGATACGTCGCATCCGTCGACATCATCTTCACCCGCTGACCCTTCTTCAAGGTCCCCTCGATGACGCGCACGAGCACGACGACGCCGAGATAGGCATCATACCAGCTATCGACCAGCATCGCCTTCAACGGCTTGTTGCGCTCGCCCTTCGGCGGCGGCAGACGTTCCACGATGGCTTCAAGAACCGCGCCGACGTTCAAGCCTGTCTTCGCCGAAACGCCGATGGCATCGGAGGCGTCGATGCCGATGACGTCCTCGATCTGCTGCTTGACGCGGTCGGGATCGGCGGACGGCAAGTCGATCTTGTTGAGGACGGGCAGGATCTCGAGGCTGTTGTCGATCGCCTGATAGACGTTGGCGAGCGTCTGCGCTTCCACGCCCTGGCTGGCATCCACCACCAGGATCGCGCCCTCGCACGCGGCCAGCGACCGCGAGACTTCATAAGCGAAATCGACGTGGCCCGGCGTGTCCATCAGGTTCAACTGATAAGTCTTTCCGTCCTTGGCCTTGTAGTCGAGGCGCACGGTCTGCGCCTTGATGGTGATCCCGCGTTCGCGCTCGATATCCATGCTGTCGAGTATCTGGGCCTTCATCTCGCGGTCCGAGACGTTGCCGCAGAGCTGGATCAGCCGGTCCGAGAGCGTCGACTTGCCGTGGTCGATGTGGGCGATGATGGAAAAGTTGCGGATCAGGGAGGTATCTGTCATGGGCGGCTGATAGCACTTGGATTTCCCCGGCAAAAGGGGCGTTGGCGGGTCGCCGTCGAACCGTCGCAGAGGCGAACCGGCAGACATCGGATCAGCGCTGACGCTGGCCACTATTGACGGTGTGTGCAACAATGAAGACAACCAATAGTTTAAGCGGAGGAATGACCATGGCCGGCACGTCGAATTCGCGCGGAAAGGGCTTCAAGGACGCGTTGAGCGCGGCGGGCGTCAACGAGGAAGTGCAGACCGCGCTGACCTCCGCCTTCGAAGCCATGTGCGATTGGCGCCAGGATGCGGCCAATCAGGCCGAGCGCCACGGCAACAAGGTTTTCGACAAAATGGGCGCGGCCGCCAAGGCAATGGGCTGGCCGGCCGAACTCGTCGACATGACGCGCCAGCAGATGCAGCAGGCGTCGAAGATGCAGATTCAGGTCCTCGACCAGGTGATGGATGCCTGGGAGCAGCAGGTCAAGAATCCCGGAGCAGGGCTTGGCATGCCGGGCAGCATGGGGTCGCCCTTCCAGTTCCCGAACATGGGTCAAATGCCGGGCATGCCAGCCATGTTCGATATGAAGAACATGCCTGATTTCGCCGGTATGCCCGCCGCGCCGCTGCAGTTCTGGATGCAAGCTGCCGAGATGTGGCAAAAGAACTGGCAGCAGGCACTCTCCTCCTGGATGGAGGCTCAGTCCACCATGATGGGCGGCAACGACAAGGGCCACGGTAAGCGCTGACCGTCATCCGACCGGCCCGTTCGGTGTTTTTGTGCAAACCGGCTGCCGTCCCGCAGCCGGTTTTGCCGTCTAGGGAGCCGGAACCCGAGGGCGGGCCCCGCCCGGGATTTGTCTTCGCCGTTGCCGCCAAAGGGCAACCGCACTAACTTCCCCGCAAAAGAGCCGGGGCCGGGGATTGCTCGGTTGCCGGGAAAATTTCGGGGGAAGCTATGACGGTGTCTGATACTGAGGGGTCCAGTGCTCCGGCCGCACGGGAAGCGTCCACCATTGGCGCGGACGTGCTGGCCTCCGTCGTCGTCTTTCTCGTCGCCTTGCCGCTCTGCATGGGCATCGCCATCGCATCCGGGATGCCGCCAACCGCCGGCATCATCACCGGCATCATTGGCGGCATTGTCGTCGGCTTCCTGGCCGGTTCGCCGCTCCAGGTCAGCGGCCCCGCGGCCGGTCTGGCCGTGCTCGTCTACGAACTCGTTCAGGCCCACGGTGTCGAGATGCTCGGCACCATTGTGCTGTTTGCGGGCCTCGTACAGTTGGCCGCCGGGCTTCTGAAGCTCGGGCAATGGTTTCGCGCCGTATCACCGGCGGTCATCCACGGCATGTTGGCCGGCATCGGCGTGTTGATCTTCGCCGCCCAGTTTCACGTCATGCTCGACGGCAAGCCGATCGGAACGGGCATTCAGAACCTTCTCGGCATTCCGGGCGCCATCTTCGATGCGATTAAGGCCGGCGACAGCCGCTTGACGGCCGGCGAGGTCGGCGTGCTCACCATCGCGACCATCTTCGGCTGGGCGGCGCTCGCGCCAAAGTCGCTGAAAGTGATCCCCGCCCCGCTGGTCGGCGTCGTGGTCGGCATGATTGCCGCCGCCGTCTTCAATCTCGATTCGATCAAGTACGTCGATGTTCCCGACAATATCTGGTCGACGGTCATCTACCCGACCGCCGCCTCGGTCGGCACGTTCTTCACCAGCACCCAAATGATCATCGGCGCGCTGGCAATCGCTTTCATCGCGTCCGCCGAAACGCTGCTCTGCGCGACGGCCGTTGACCAGATGCACTCCGGCCCGCGCACCAAGTACGACCGCGAACTGTCGGCCCAGGGCGTCGGCAACACCCTTTGCGGCATCCTGGGGTCCTTGCCGATGACGGGAGTCATCGTCCGTTCCGGCGCCAACGTCGAAGCCGGCGCGAAAACTCGTGCGTCCGCCATCCTCCACGGCGTCTGGCTGTTGATCTTCGCAAGTCTCATTCCTTGGACATTGACCTACATTCCGCTCTCCTCCCTCGCGGCCGTTCTCGTCTACACCGGCTACAAGCTGGCTTACCCCAAGATCGTGCCGACACTCATGACGTATGGTCCGATCAACGTCTTCATCTACGCCGCCACCATCTTCATGATCGTCGCGACCGACCTTCTCAAAGGCGTTCTGACCGGCATCGTTCTCTCCCTCGCCCACCTGATCTACGCTCTTTCGCGTCTTGATATTCGCAACGAGCAGCAGCCGGGCACGAAACGCGTCGACATGTTCCTGACAGGCACGGCCACCGTTGTCGGCCTGCCGAAACTTGCCCAAGCCCTCGAAGAACTCCCCCGCGGCACGGAACTGACCGTTCACATCGAGGACCTCAACTACATCGACCATGCTTGCCTCGATCTGCTGGCAAACTGGGAAAAGCAGCACAAATCGACCGGCGGCAGCCTCACGATCGAGTGGCACCAGCTGGCGCAGAAGTATCATCGCCGCCACAACACCGCGTCGGCGGATGCCCCGGGAACGCCCTGACGGCGCAACCGCTCCATTTTTCGGCCCCAAACTGTCTTGACGGCGCCACACCGCTCGGCATGAGTGGCCCCGTTTGATCGGAACCAGGGGATTTGGCCGGCGATGAGACGCGACCGCTTTTTCGCAACGATACTCGCGACCCTGTCGCTCGTAGGCTTGAGCCTTGCACCGTGGGGGCCTGCTGCCCGCGCTCAGGATATCGAGTTCGGCCCTGTCGAAACGAAACCCACGCCCGCCAAGCCCAAACCGCCAACCGTCCAGCACCTTGAGCCCACAGCAGCATCGCCGGCTGCTGTCGCCGAACCCGCCGCTCCGGCCGTCAAGCGGCAGGTTCCGGCCCCAGGCGCGCCGAACCCTCTCGCCGCGAAATACGCCACGTCCGGCCTGCCGCCGAAACCCAATCCCGCCAACTGCAAGAACGACCAACCTTTCGGCGCATGGCTCGCAAGCTTCCGCAAGGAAGCCGCTGGCAACGGCATTTCCGCGCGCACGATCTCGCTCGCGCTTGATGGCCGCACGCTCGATACAGGCGTGATTGCCCGCGACCGCAAGCAGGGCTTCTTCGCCCAGAGCTTCACCGATTTCGCCGCCAAGCTTGCCACCCCGAACCGCGTCACCAACGGCCGCGCCCAGATCAAGAAAAATGCGGCCGCCTTCGATCGCGCAGGTAAGGACTATGGTGTGCCCCCGTCGGTCATCACGGGCTTCTGGGCACTGGAGAGCGATTTCGGCGCCGGCATGGGCAAGCTGCCGATCATGAATTCCTTGACCACCCTCGCCTACGATTGCCGCCGTGGCGAGATGTTCCGCCAGGAGTTGATGGCCGCGCTGGAGATCATCGATCGCGGCGATATGACCCCGGACACGATGATCGGCTCCTGGGCCGGCGAAATCGGCCAGACCCAGTTCCTCCCGACCCGCTACCTCGCCCATGCCATCGATTACGACGGCGACGCCGATATAAATTTGTTCGCCAACCCCACCGACATCATCGGCTCCACCGCAAACTACATGACGCACCTCGGCTGGCGCCGTGACGAACCCTGGCTGGAAGAAGTCATCGTCACCAAGGACGTGCCGTGGGACAAGGCCGATCTCGCAATCAAGTTGCCGCGTTCGCAGTGGGCCGAGTGGGGTGTGACGAAGGCCGATGGATCGGCCATGCCCAACGATGCCATGCCCGGCTCCCTCCTCTTGCCGATGGGCCGCTATGGGCCGGCGTTCCTCGCCTACGAGAATTTCAACGTCTATCTGCAGTGGAACCAGTCTCTCAACTACGCCATCACGGCTGCTTGGCTGTCCACGCGCATCGACGGCGCGCCTGCCATGCAGAAGGCCAAGCGCCAGATCGACGTCCTGGCGCCCGATGAAGCCAAGGACCTTCAGCGCCAATTGAAGAAGCGTGGCTTCGACGTAGGTGAAGTCGATGGCAAAATCGGTTCGGCCACGCGCGCCGCCGTGAAGGCCATGCAAGTCAAGCTCGGCTTTCCCGCCGACAGCTATCCGACGCCTGAACTGCTGGCAGCGCTCCGCAGCGAAAGTTGAGCCTGCGATGTCCGTTGCCGCAAACAAACAAGCGAGGTCTGCCCGATGCGCCGATTGATGCTCGTTGTCACCCATCTGATTGCACTCGCCCTTGGCTTTGCAATCGGCGTCTACACCCTTCCGATCCTGACCGCCCCCGCTGGGCCAGATAGCGCCGCGATCGATGCCGCAGCCGCATCGGCTGAATTCAAAGGAGCCTTCGATCGCAACTTGAAGGGCAGCGATTTCCTGCATTGGGGCGAGGGCGAGGTGCTCGTGATGCCCGGCAAGATCGCTCACAAGGGCCGCCTGTCGCCGGGCCCCGATTACAAGCTCTATCTCACCTCTGACTTTGTCGACGACGAAGCATCGTTTCTCAAGTTGAAGGACAGCGCCGCGCGGATCGGCGATGTGAAATCCTTCGACGGGTTCATTCTTGATGTGCCGCAGGGCATCGACGTGGCCGGCTACACTACCGCCGTCGTCTGGTGCGAGGCTTTCGGCGAATTCATCAGCGCCGCCAAGTACCGCTAAGTCCTGAAACGCGAACGGCCGCCGTCCTGGTATGACGGCGGCCGTTCACTCGTTCCAACGGTCTTCGTGATCACAGCTTGCAGATCGTCGCCGCGCCGCGGCACGTCCAACCCCACGAGCCGCCCTTCTTGCAGCTATACTTGCGCGGGCCGAACGAGTAGCCGGGAGTCGAACCGTTCGACATCCACGCCGCCCAAGCACCCCAGTCGACGGCCTGCAGCAGCGCTTCATCGACCTGGAACTTGGCGTCCTTTTCCGAACCCGCCTCGCCAATGGCGCCCTTGCGCACACATTCCTTGGCCTCGGCCGTGGCCACGGCAACACTCAGCGCGCCGCTCGCAGCAATCGCCACCGTCATGGCCCTCACGAATTTGCTCATGTTTATTAGCCTCCAGCCTCAGTTGAGAGAATCGACACACTCATCTTTGTCGAGCGTGCCGCCTTTTGCCTACAGGTACGAAGAAGAATCGTGGGGATCATGACGGGTCAATGCTCCGGCATTGGAGCTACGCCGTTGCAAAATGCCGCTATTCTCATCCCGATGAACAAAACCGCCACCAGGAAAATCAGCCGTCCGCGCGTGCGACCGCTCACAGTCGCCGTCGCACTGGTCATATCCCTGTCAATGACCCCCGCCGTTCTATCGGACCCCGCTCTACCGGGCGTCGTCGGGGCCGATGATCGCAAGGCCGTAACAGCATCCGGTCACCCCTGGAACGCCGTCGGCCAGGTCAACATCGGCGGCTATCGCGCGCGCGGCCAATGCACCGGCACGCTTGTGCGGCCGAACCTCGTGATCACCGCCGCCCATTGCCTGATGAACGAAGTCACCTCCAAGCCGCATCCGCTCCGTCACATCCACTTCCTGAGCGGTGTCCGGGGCGGAACGCATACGGCGCGTGCCAAGGCCAAATGTCTCCGCTTTCTCGACGGCTACGATTTTGTGGCTGAGAAGGCCGCCCGGGGCGTGCCATTGAGCGCACTTTACTTGGACGTGGCAGCCATCGTGCTCGATGGAGCGCTTCCCATCGAACCGGCGGCGATAGCCGTTGAACAAGCGCCGGCTCCTGGCGAACCGCTCGTCCATGCCGCCTATCCGGCCAGCCGCCGCTATCAACTGCAGGCCCACATGGGTTGCCGGCTCTTGAACGCGCCCGAAAACGTCCCCGTATGGCTGAACGATTGCGACACCGAGCCGTCCAGTTCCGGTGGCCCGGTTTTCGTCGAAGCTGATAAAAGGCTCCGGCTCGCCGCCGTCATGGTCGGCGCGGGTCCGCGCGGCAACACCGCTATTCCGCTCGCCACCTGGCAAGAACTGCTCGACGGCAAAGGCTGCAACTAGAGGTGTGGAATCACACCTTCTCGTCGCCGGTGAGGACCTTGCCCATCCAATCGTCGATGGTGATCTGCCCCACTTTTTCCACCACCGCCGTTTCATGCGGGCGCAGAACGTCTTGAATGCCGTCGATCCGCTTCCATTCGCAGAACGGTGTTTCTGCGTTTTCAGCCGGCGCGTAGCGTGATGTCTGCACTTTCTGGTAGCGGTGCACGTAGCGCGGGCAGTTCATCCAGAGTTCGGATAGCGTCACGACAACGGCCAACTCCGCTTCCTTGAACAGAGATAGCGCTTTCGGATCCCGTGACAGCGCCGCCCGCCCTTGCACGCGCAAGCGGAACGGCTTCTCGAAGTCGATGAACAAAAGTCCGACGTCCGGATTGCCGGCGATGTTGCCCATCGAAAGATACATCCCGTTCCCGTCGTAGCTCGGAAAGGCCAGCGTCTGACCATCGAGGACGCGCACGAAACCCGGCACGCCGCCCTTGTAGGAAACGGTCGGCCGCCCACGGTCGTCCACCGACGACAGGAAAAACATGTCACGGCTTTCGATGAAGCCCTTCTCCATGTCCGTGATTTCGGTCTTCATCCCAATGGCTTCGATCCGGTCCGCCAAGGGCCGCGATTGAAACTGATCCTGCAGCGCGCGGTGCTCGGGTCCGTATAGGCGGCTCATGGCGGCGTTTCCCTGTCTGTCGCTTTTTGGTTGTGGTTCGCGGTGACGTATAGCATTGCCGGATGGAATTGCGGCGCGGCGAGGGCCGGATTGTCTCACGCCGAAGTCACCCAATATTCCTTGAGGCGCGCATTGCGTAGATCCCCCAAAACGTTCGGTGCGATCACTGTCCCGGCACCCGCGCCGCGCGGCCGTAAAATTGGGCTCATGGGCGGCTCGTTCAACCCGCCGCATGAAGGGCACCGCCTGGCCGCACGAACCGCCCTTCATCGCTTGGGTCTCGACGAAATTTGGTGGATTGTCACTCCCGGCAATCCTCTGAAGTCGCAGGGAGGCTTGCAGCCGCTGGCGCAACGGCTTGCTGCCGTGCGTGCGCTCGCGGTCCACCCGCGTATGCGCGTGACGGCCTTTGAAGACGCGCTGGGCTCGCCCTATACCGCCGTGACGCTCCAGTTTCTGAAGCGCCGTTATCCAGGCGTGAAGTTCGTCTGGGTGATGGGAGCCGATAACCTGGCCAACTTCCACCGCTGGCAGAATTGGCGTGGTATCGCGACCGCAATGCCGATTGCCGTCGTCGACCGTCCCGGGTTCCGCCTGAATGCGCTCGCTGCCCAAGCCGCGAAGGCCCTTGCGGGACGGCGGCTTCCCGAAGAACAGGCCCGCGGCCTGGCGGCGATGAAGGCCCCGGCTTGGGTCTTCCTGACCAACCCGCTCAACCGGCAATCATCGACGGCAATCCGTCAGAACGTTGAAATATCTAGTTGATCAGTGTTTAGCAGCTTGCGAAATCCGCGTCCGCCGATGCGGACCGGTTGCCGGAAGCCTGGGTCGGCCTTATCTTTCCCATCGTTGGGATCGGACCAACCCGATGCGCTGTCCAATGGGGCGGCTGTCGCGACGGCAACGGAAAGGACCATAGACCCCCACATGCCAACATCCACCGGAGCAGCCCCCAAGAAGGGCGCTTCTAACGCTGCCAAATCCGCTGAGACTTTGGTGGCGCCCGCCTCGGCCGGTCTTCTGAAAGACGTCGTCGGTTGGCTTGACGAAGCGAAGGCCGAAGAGATCATAACGATTGATCTTGCTGGAAAATCTTCCATCGGCGATTTCATGGTCGTTGCCTCTGGACGGTCGGATCGTCACGTCGGCGCCATCGCCGAACAACTTCGCAAGAAGTTGAAAGACGCCGGCTGCCCGTCGGTGCGCGTCGAGGGTCAGGAAACCTGCGACTGGGTGTTGATCGACAGCGGCGACATCATCGTTCACGTGTTCCGCCCGGAAGTGCGCGAGTTCTATAATCTCGAAAAGATGTGGTCCATGGACGGTCCGGCTGATTCGGCCCACTGAACGGCAGGGCGTCCGCCGTCGGCTTGCGCCCCCCGCACCGTGCAAAGGACGCACCATGCGCGTCGAAATTCTGGCGGTTGGTCGCCTGAAAGACGAGGCCGAAGCGGCCATCGTCGCGCGTTACCAGAAGCGGTTCGACCAGACCGGCCGGACATGTGGGCTTGGCCCCCTGTCCATTAGCGAATTTCCCGAAAGCCGAGCCACTGTCGCCGCCGAGCGGAAGGTGGACGAAGCCGGCCGCCTGCTCAAAGCCGCCGGCCCGGCATCGCTCCTCGTTTTGGAAGTTTCGGGCCGCCCGCTCACGAGTGAAGCTTTTGCCGCCCACTTGCGCACCCTGGCCGATGCGGCCACCAAATCCTGCGCTTTCCTGATCGGCGGTCCCGATGGCCACGGCCCCGCCGTGCTCGAGGCCCCCGGGCTTAAGGTCTCGCTGGGAGCACTGACGCTCCCCCACGGTTTGGCCCGCGTCGTTCTCGCCGAGCAGCTCTACCGGGCCGCAACAATCCTGACCGGCCACCCCTATCACCGCCCGTAGTTTCGGTTTGTGGCTTGGCGTGGCAGCCTCGTCCGGCTATTGCCATGGGTGGACGGGCATTTTGCCCGCACGCCACGCCAAAAGTCGACACGGGAGGGGCCGGGGGGTTCCGACACTGCCCGCTCGTCGATCAACCAAAGCGCATCAAGAGTTGCGTCAGTCGAGGAGAACGTCCATGTCGACCAGTGTCATCGAGATCCTGAAGGGCTTTGTCACCCCGAACCTGCTGAACTCCGTTGGATCAGCCATCGGTATTCCAGGAGACGTCGCGGGCCGGGGTCTCAATGACTTGATCGGCCAGTATCTTGGTGCCCTCGTGCAGCAGTCTGGCGACCGGGATGCGATGGCGAACATCGCTGACATGGCGAACGCCGTATCCCGCGATTCCTCGGGCATCAACGACATCAAGGGTCTGCTCGCGGGCGGCATCCCCAGCACCATGGCCGTGCTTTCGGGCAATCGCTTGATGGGTTCGCTGTTCGGCGTGTGGCAGGCGTCCGTTGTCCACAAGGCGGCCAACGCGCTGGGTATCAATCCCGGTGCTTCCTCGTCGCTCTTCAATCTCGCAGCACCCCTGGTGCTGTCCGCAATCTCTAAGCGCTTCGGCGGCGGGGCGCTCACCGGCGCGGCACTCGCGGGTCTTATCGGTCAGGAACGCGGTGCCCTTCTGGGCGGTCTCGGGTCGGCCGCCGCCGGCCTGGTCTCGCCCGTGAAGGCTGCGGCAGCACCCGCCGTCGCCGCAGTTCCGAAAGTCGCCGCTCCGGCCGCCGCTGCCCCTGCCGCCTACGCCGGCCGCGACAACGGCCTCTTCACATCGTTCCTGTGGCTCCTGCTGCCGCTCGCATTTATCGGCTGGCTCTACTGGCAGAAAGTGAACGAACCGCCAGCCGAGCCGCCGGCCCCTGCTGCTGCGGCCGAACCCGCGGCGGCACCCGCCCCTGTCGCGGCGGCGCCCGAACCGGCACCGGCGCCTGCTCTGGCGCGGATTTCGCTGGTGGGCGGCACGGAGATCGACGCCGCCAGCGACGGCGTTGAGACCAAAATCATCGCCTTCATCAACGACGCGAACGCGACGATCGACAAAGGGGTCTGGTTCAACTTCGACCGGCTTACGTTCGAGACCGGCTCGACAAACCTCACCTCCGAATCCAAGGCTCAAATCGACAACATGGTGGCAATCCTCAACGCCTATCCCGCCGTGAAAATCAAGATTGGCGGCTACACGGACGACCGGGGCGATGCGCAGGCCAACCTTGATCTCTCCGGTCGCCGCGCCACGAAGGTGATGGAGGCGATCGTCGCAGCGGGCATTGCGGCCGATCGCGTTGAAGCCGAAGGTTACGGCGACCAGCATCCCGTCGCCGACAACGCCACGGAAGAGGGCCGCGCTCAGAACCGCCGGACGGCCGTCAGCGTCAGGGCAAAGTAAATCTTCACAGCCGTTCGCACTGCTGAATTCGGATAGAGGCGGGGCCACGTGGTCCCGCCTTTGTCACATCTTCCGCACGAACCAATCGAGTGTTGCCTGCGGCGCAACCCGTTTCAACACGGCCGCGAAATATGTTGGCTTCGTCACGAAGTAGCGCCGCCTGGGTCGCGCACTTTCCACAGCGTGCACGAGCTTTGCCGCCACGGCTTCCGGTTCCAGCTTGAAGGCGTCGTTCCCGCCCTGCTTCATCCGCTCCAGCCGCGCTTCGTAGAGCGCCCGGTGCGGCGAAGCTTGGATGTCGATGGTGTTGAGAAAGTTTTCCAGCGCGTGCGCAACGAAGCGCGTGCGGATCGGCCCCGGCTCGATCAGGGAAACGTCGATCCCGGTCCCTTGCAGCTCCAAACGCATACTGTCGCTCAGCGCTTCCATCGCGAATTTCGAGGCGCAATAGGCACCGCGAAACGGCGCCGCAACGAACCCCAGTACCGAAGAGCATTGCACGATCCGGCCAGACCCGTGACGCCGCATCGACGGCAGGATGCGCCGGGTCAAATCATGTTGCGCGAAGAGGTTGACCTCGAACTGCCGCCTCAAGACGTCGCCGTTCAAATCCTCAACCGCGCCGATTTGACCATAGGCCGCATTGTTGAACAGCGCATCGATTCGGCCATCAGCTATCGCCAGCGCCCGCTCGGCGCACGCGGCAACGGAGGCGGCATCGGACATCTCGACCGGCACGGCATCGACTCCGATGTCCGCGCGCAGCATCGCGAGGTCCTCGTCCCGGCGCGCTGTTGCGATCACGCGCCAGCCCCGCGTCTTCATCACGCGCGCCGAAGCAAGCCCGATGCCCGATGAGCAGCCGGTAATCAGGATCGTGCGCGCGCCCATGCGTTGCTCCGCGGATTGACCGGCCCTCACGTCGGCCAGACGACGTAGGATTGGCCAAGATGCCCGTACGTGCGCACGTCGGGATGCAAAATCTCCGCGAGGATTTCGGCGCTTTCCACGAGTCGCGGTCCCGGCCGGTTGAAGAACGCGTTGCCGTCGGCAACGAACACGCGCCCGTCGCGCACCGCCCGCAGTTCCTTGAACACCTGATGGGTTCGAAGCCCTTCGAGTTCCGGCATCGACGTGGCAATCTCATACCCGCACGGCGCGACCAGCAGAATGTCGGGATCGGCCGCCGCCATCTCGTCCCACGTCACCCACGGCGAGTTCTCGCCGCTGACCCCGAATGGACTGATCCCGCCGGCGGCATCAATGAGTTCTGGCATCCAGTGTCCGCCCGACATCGGCGGATCGATCCACTCCACGAAACCAAGCTTGGGTCGCGGCCGTCCTGCGACTGATTGAGAAATCGTTGCCATGCGCGCCTGCATGGACCCGACGAGTTCGTTGCCGGCGTCGAGCCGTCCGACGGCCCTTGCGACGCTCAGAATATCCGCAAAGACATCGTCCATGGTATGCGGTCGCAGCGACACGATCTGCGCCGTGCTGTCGGTCCAGGAGCAGAGCGCCTGCTGCACGTCCGCCAGCGAAACCGCACAAACCTCGCATTGGTCCTGGGTCAGGATCACGTCCGGCCGCAACGCGCGCATCCGTTCCGCGTCCACCTCGTAAACCGCGAGACCCTGTTCCATCAGGCCCTTTACGGACCGGTCGATCTCAATGCTTGTCGCGCCGTGCACCTTGAATTTCGCGCGCGTAAGTTGCGGGAGGTCGAGAACCGCGCCGGGAAAATCGCATTCGTGCGAGCGCGCCACTTGCTGCGCACCCGCGCCGAGTTCATGCAAGATCTCGGTCGCGCTCGCAATCAGCGAAATGACTCGCGGGGTGGGTGTGGGGCTCGTTGCGCTGCTCATGCCTGCGTCATGGCATTACCCGCCCGCCGGGGCAAGATGGAGCCCTCATCCGCCGCTGGTTCATTGCAGCCGGTCGGCCATGACCGAGATTGTGCGGGCGTACACCTCGGCGCGGTTCCAATCCTTGATCACCCCGTAATTCGCCGAACCGGGCTGCCAGGATGCTCCGGCTTTCCAGCCGTGACCCTTCATGAAGTTGGCCGTGGATGCCAGAATGTCGGGCACCGAACGGACCAGATCGCGCCGCCCGTCGCCGTCGAAATCGACCGCGTACTTGTCGTAGGAACCCGGCAGAAATTGCACCTGGCCAATCTCGCCGGCCCAACCGCCCCGCATTTCGCTGGGGCTCATGTCGCCGCGCTGCACGATGCGCATGGCGGCCATCAGATGGCCGGTGAAAAATTCCGACCGGCGGCAGTCGTAAGCCAGTGTCGCGATGGATCGTATGATCGAATATTTGCCCGATCCGTCCCGCCCGAAGTTTGTCTCCAGGCCCCAGATCGAGACCAGGATTTCTTTAGGCACGCCGTACCGCTTCTCGATCCGCGCCAAGAGCCCGGCATGGGTCTTCATCTTGGAGCGTGCGCTCGCCAGCAAACTCGATCCAACCCGCCGTGCGTAAAATTGCTCGAAACTCAGCTTGAACGACTTCTGCGACCGGTCGCGGCCGATCACATTCCGGTCGTAGGTGACGCCGGAGAGCGCGCGGGAGAGTGTCGCTTGCGAAATGCCGGCCGCCTGCGCGCGCTCTTCAAAGCCGGAAAGCCACGCCGCAAAACCGCTGCCCGTGTTGCCGCACGATTTCGCAGATCCTGGCGTCGCCGGCGCGGCTAGTACGATGAAAGCCGCTGCTAAAACCCGCGCACGCATGATGTTCTCTCCAGAAGAGCCTAGACTCGATCCTCAAGCCTATTGGCTACAACTGTGGCGGCTTGGCGGGTTGGCGCGATGCGTCGCAGGCAACAAAAAAGCGGTGGCCGTTAGGCCACCGCCAGAGGTTGAACCTCAAAGTAAGGAACTGCCCTTATTTGCAGAACCAGACCGGGCCGACGGCCACGCAACCGCGCGAACGCCAGTTATAGGGACGCGAACCGTAGCGGTTCCAGCTCCGGTAGCGGTAATACCGGCGATCGTTGCGCCAGTTGTACGCCTTGCGATTGTGACGCTTCTTGTAGTGGCGATGCTTGTTGCGCTGATGCACCTGCACCACGTCCGACTGAGCGGCGCTCTGCGTCGCGCCTGCAGCCTTGGACAGCGGTGCTGCCGAAGCCTGCGTGCCCGTCATGCCGGCAAAGGCCAACGCAGCAATCATCATAGCTGTCTTTTTCACGAGTCTCTCCTTGCTCAAGATCATCTAAACGTCGAAAGCACCTTCCCCGGCGTGACCCTGGGCGTGCGGCTCT
>ERZ1066138.230-NODE-230-length-19153-cov-10.783485_pt1 | contig 19153 bp, 17 predicted proteins | sample MGYA00382785_ERZ1066138 | MGnify/ENA primary metagenome ERZ1066138 (study PRJEB33369, sample SAMEA5778368) | biofilm metagenome | biome: Industrial cooling water; feature: Water cooling tower basin; material: Biofilm | place: United Arab Emirates | collected... | reverse complement strand
CTCAAGACCAGCAGCGACTTCCGCCAGCGCGAGAGCGAGGCCTACCCGCAGCTCTACCAGGAGAGCGCGGCCCGCAAGACCGCCGACAAGGCCGTCACCATCCTGCAGGGGCGCTGCGTCGGCGGCTCGACCACGGTCAACTGGACGAGCTGCTTCCGCACGCCCGACGAGACCCTGGCCTACTGGCAGCGCCGGTTCGGCCTCGCCGACTGCACGCCGCAGGCGCTCGCGCCGTGGTTCGAGCAGGCCGAGCGGCGCCTCGGCATCGGCCCCTGGCTGGCGCCGCCGAACGAGAACAACGACCTGCTCGCGCGCGGCGCCGCCAAGCTCGGCATCGCCGCGGCGACGATCCAGCGCAACGTCAAGCAGTGCTGGAACCTCGGCTCCTGCGGCCTGGGCTGCCCGACCAACGCCAAGCAGTCGATGCTGGTGACCACGATCCCGGCCGCGCTCGAACGCGGCGCGCGGCTGGTGGTCGAGACGCGCGCCGAGGCTTTCGAGCTCGACGGCGACCGCATCGCCGCGCTCGAGGCCGTGCCGGTCGAGCCCGACGGCCGCGAATCCGCCGCGCCGGGCCTGCGCATCGTCGCCAAGCACTACGTGCTGGCGGCCGGCGCGATCCATTCGCCGGCGCTGCTGATGCGCTCCGGCGCGCCCGATCCGCACGGCCTGCTCGGCACCCGGACCTTCCTGCACCCGGTGGTGATCTCGGCGGCGCTGTTCGACCAGAAGGTCGAGGGCTGGGCCGGCGCGCCGCAGACGGTCTACAGCGACCATTTCCTCGGCGTCGACCCGATCGACGGACCGATCGGCTACAAGCTCGAGGCGCCGCCGCTGCACCCGGTGCTGTCGGCCACCACGCTGGCCGGCTACGGGCTCGAGCAGGCTGCGCTGCTGAAGCAGTTCCCGAACATCCACGCGCTGCTGGCGCTGCTGCGCGACGGCTTCCACGCCAGCTCGCCCGGCGGCCGCGTCACGCTGCGCGGCGACGGCTCGCCGCTGCTCGACTACCCGCTCACCGGCTTCGTGATGGACGGCGCGCGCCGCGCGCTGCTGAGCATGGCCGAGATCCAGTTCGCCGCCGGCGCCCGCGAGGTGCGGCCGGTGCACGAGCTGGCGCGCGGCTACCGCAGCTGGACCGAGGCGCGCCGCGAGATCGCCGCGCTGCCGATGAAGCCGCTGCTGACCCGCGTCGTCAGCGCGCACGTGATGGGCGGCTGCGCGATGGCCGGCGACGCCGTGCGCGGCGTCGTGCGGCCCGACGGGCTGCACTGGCAGATCGGCAACCTGTCGGTGCACGACGGCTCGATCTTCCCGACCAGCGTCGGCACCAACCCGCAGCTGTCGATCTACGGCCTCGTCGCCCGCCTCGCCAGCGGGCTGGTGCAGCGCCTCGGCGGGCGCGTCGAGGCGCTGGCCTGATGCTGGCCCGGCTGCAGCGGCGGCTGATCCTGCTGCTGGTGGCGGCGGCGCTGGGCGCGTTCGCGGGGCTCGCGGCCGCCGGCCGGCCGGGGCTGGGCCTGGCGGTGGCGCTGCTGCTGCTGTTCGGCTTCACGCTGGTGCTGGCGGTCGAGTTCGCGCTGCTGGCCTGGGTCCACGGCGAGGACCCGACGCCGCGCGCCGGGCCCGCCGAGCTGCTGCGCGCCTGGTGGGGCGAGTGCCTCGCGTCGGCGCGCGTGTTCGGCTGGCACCAGCCCTTCCGCGCCCAGGCCTGGCCCGACGTGCCGGGCCGCCCGGGCGTGCGCGGCATCGTCTTCGTGCACGGCTACGTCTGCAACCGTGCCGTGTGGTCGCCCTGGCTGGCGCGCTGCGCGGCGCGCGGCACGCCCTGCATCGCGGTCGACCTGGAGCCGGTGTTCTCGCCGCTCGACGCCTACGTGCCGACCGTCGAGGCCGCGGTGGCGCAGCTCGAACGCGAGACCGGCCTGGCGCCGCTGCTGGTCTGCCACAGCATGGGCGGCCTGGTCGCGCGCGCCTGGCTCGCCGCCACCAAGGGCGCCGACGCCCGCGTGCACCGCGTCGTCACCATCGGCACGCCGCACCGCGGCACCTGGCTGGCGCGGCTGAGCAACACCGTCAACTCGCTGCACATGCGGCAGACCAGCGAATGGCTGCGCGGCCTCGCGGCGCGCGAGCCGGCGGCCCGCACGGCGCGCTTCACCTGCTTCTACGGCCACGCCGACAACATCGTCTTCCCGCCGCAGGCCGCCTGGCTGCCGGGCGCCGAGGGCCATCACCTGCGTGCCACCGCGCATGTGGCGATGGCGTTTCACCCCGCGGTGTTCAACGAGGTCGAGCGCTGGCTGGCGCCGGCTGGGGCTTCAGCCGCCGAGGGCTGACGGCCCAGGGCCCAGGCGAGCCGGCCGGCGGCCGTGGCCAGCAGCAGCGGTTGCAGCGCCGCGCCGCCGACGAGGCCGCCGAGCGCCTGCCGCACCGTGTCGTCGGCCCAGCCGAGCAGCCAGGCGGTGGCGAGTGCGGTCAGCGCCAGCAGCCAGTCGCCGCCGCCGAGGCCGCGGCTGCGCAGGCCCCAGACGCCGATCGGCGCCAGCAGCAGCGGCAGGTGCTCGAGCCACAGCAGCGTGCGCAGGTCGGCCATGCCGAGCCACGGCCCGCCGACAAGCGCCAGCGCCCCGGCCAGCGGCCCGCTCGCGAGCCCGAGGCCGAGCGCAGCCGGCGCGACCCAGGCCGGATGCAGCCTTTCGGCCAGGAAGATCAGCGACAGCAGCGCGATCGCGCTGGCGCCCGGCAGCCTCGCGGGCAGTCCGCCCGCCGCGTCGGCCGCGACCGACTGCGCGATGCCGGCCAGCGCTGCCAAGCCGACCAGCGCGAAAGCGAGCAACCAGGCGCGCCGCAGCGCCGCGTCGGCCACGGATGCGCGCGCCGCGCGCCAACCCGCCAGTGCGGCGGCCAGCAGCGGCAGTTGCAGCAGCAGGCCCCAGGCCTGCGGCAGGGTTGCGGCATCGGACGCGCGGGTCCAGGGCAGCGCGCCCGGCCCGACTGGCCCGAGCGCCAGCAGCCCGGCCACGCTGGCCAGCAAGGTGGCGCAGAGCAGCACGAGCGCGCAACGGGTCGAGAGCTGGAGCGAGGGCATGGGGGGCGGCGGCGCCGGACGGAGGTGCCCGACGCGGCATCCCTAGTCTGAACCCCGGTTCGCGCGGCTTCATCCCTCTTAGGGGGGTCCCGGAGGGTGTGGTCCCTGCACCGGCCGCACTGCGCCGGTGCGTCAGCGGCCCGGCGGGTGGGTGCGCTCGCCGGCCAGCACCGTGCCGGCCGGCAGCGTCGGAAGCCGCCGCACCGCGGCATAGACCGGCGTGAAGTCGGGCGCGGTGGCCTCGAACAGCTGGCGGAAGCTGTCGATGACGAAGTAGCCGGCCTGGTAGCTGTCGATCCTGTAGAGCGTGCGCATCAGCCGCGTCAGCTCGAAGGCGACGCGCGGCGTGGCGGGGTCGGTGACGGCGTGGCGCAGCTCGCCGGCGCTGGAGAGGATGCCGGCGCCGTAGGCCCGCAGGCCCCGCGGCGTGGCGATCAGGCCGAACTCGACCGTGTACCAGTACAGCCGCGCCAGCAGCTCGCAGGCGTCCAGCCGGCTGGCCTTGAGCCCGCCGGCGCCGTAGGCCTGCATGTAGTCGGCGAACACCGGGTCGAAGAGCAGCGGCACGTGGCCGAAGAGGTCGTGGAAGACATCGGGCTCGACGACGTAGTCGAACTCCTCGGGTCTGCGCATCCAGTCGGTGACCGGGAACTTGCGCTCGGCCAGCAGCGCGAAGAAGGCCTCCTCGGGGATCAGCCCCGGCACGCCGACGATCTGCCAGCCGGTCGCGCGCATCAGCCGCTCGGAGATCGCGTCGAAGTGCGGGATGCGCTCGGGCGCACCGAGCTGGCCGACCGCGGCGATGAACTCCTCGCAGGCCAGCCCGGGCAGCTGCGCCGTCTGGCGGGCGACGAGGCGCCGGTAGGTGTCGTGGTCGGCCGCGGTGTAGCGGGCGAAATCCTGCTCGCAGGTGTAGTCGGCACGGGCGCGGCCGTAGTCGCCGCGCGGCGGGCGCTCGCCCTGGCCGTAGGTGACCGGGGCCACGCCGCGGTTCACGCCATCGTGCGTGGCCTGCTTCATGGCGCCGAGAGGATGCCGCGGCGCATCTGGTCGGCTTCGATCGCCTCGAACAGCGCCTTGAAGTTGCCCTCGCCGAAGCCCTGGTCGCCCTTGCGCTGGATGAACTCGAAGAAGATCGGCCCGAGCTGGTTCTCGCTGAAGATCTGCAGCAGCAGCTCGCCGGCGCGGCCGTCGATCAGGATGCGGCGGCGCCGCAGCGCGTCGACATCCTCGCCATGGCCCGGCAGGCGGCGGTCGACCTGCTCGTAGTAGGCCTCGGGCGTGTCGAGCAGCCGCACGCCGGCGGCGCGCAGCGCGTCGACCGTGGCGAACAGGTCGCCCGAGGCGAGCGCGACGTGCTGGATGCCCTCGCCGTGGTAGCGGTCCAGGTACTCCTGGATCTGGCCGGGCTGCTCGCGGCCTTCCTCGTTGACCGGGATGCGGATCTTGCCGCAGGGGCTGGTCATGGCCTTGCTCTTCACGCCGGTGAGCTGGCCCTCGATGTCGAAGTGGCGGATCTCGCGGAAGTTGAACAGCCGCTCGTAGAACTCGGCCCACTCGGCCATGCGGCCGCGGTGGACGTTGTGCGTCAGGTGGTCGATCGTCGTCAGGCCGTGGCCGGGCGGGTTCAGCGCGGCGCCGGAGTCCTCGCGCAGCGGCACGAAATCGACGTCGTAGAAGCCGATGTCGCCGAGGTCGCCCGGCTGTGCGCCGTTCTTGCCGCGCCAGCGGTCGACGAAGTAGATCAGCGAGTCGCCGACGCCCTTGATCGCCGGGATGTTGAGTTCGCCCGGCCCGGCCGTCGCGCCATAGGGCCAGGCGCCGAGCGACACGGCGCGCTCGTAGGCCGCCTTCGCGTCCTGCACGCGGAAGGCGATCGCGCAGATGCTCGGCCCGTGCTGCCGCGCGAAGCGCTGCGCGAAGCCGTCGGGCTCGGCGTTGACGATGAAGTTGATGCCGCCCTGCCGGTACAGCAGCACGTTCTTGTGGCGGTGGCGCGCGATCGCGGTGAAGCCCATGCGCTCGAACAGCGCGCCCATCGCCTGCGGGTCGGGCGCGGCGTACTCGACGAACTCGAAGCCGTCGGTGCCCATCGGGTTGTCCCAGGGGGTGAAGTGCATGGTCGGCCTCGTGGTGTGGCTGTCATGCACTCTATAGGCGAGGGCGCGCAGTTTTGCTGCGATTTCGAGCGAAGTGCCGATCGTTTGTGCATGAATCATGCAAAATGAGTGCGATGGACGCTCCGATCGTGCTCGATGCCGTCGACCGCCGCATCCTGCGTGCGCTGCAGGCCGACGGCCGTGCCACCTACGACCAGCTGGCCGCCGAGGTGCAGCTCTCCGCTTCGGCGGCGCTGCGGCGCGTCAAGCGGCTCGAGGAGGCCGGCGCGATCGCCGGCTACGTGGCCGTGGTGCCGCCGGAGCGCGTCGGGCTCGCGCTGACGGCCTGCATCAACGTGCGGCTCGAGAAGCACACCGAGTCGCACAAGCGCAACCCGATGGACGCCTTCAAGGCCGCGGTGCAGGCCTGGCCCGAGGTGGTCGACTGCGTCGCGCTGACCGGCGAGATCGACTACCTGCTGCGCGTCGTCGTCGCCGACATGGCGCACTACTCGCGCTTCGTGATGGACACGCTGCTCAAGCACCCCAGCGTCGAGGACTGCCGGACCAGCTTCGTGATGGAGCGCGTCAAGGCCGGAGGCGCGACGCCGGTCTAGCACCCGACGCCGTCGCGGTGCTCAGTACGCCGGCAGCGCCTCGTCGATGCCGAGCACCTTGCCGGTCTCGCCGGCCTCGTAGCCGGCCAGCGAGGCGACCGACGACCGGTAGCGCGGCGACTGCATCAGCGCCAGCGTCTTGCGCATCGACGGCTGCTGTAGTGTCGCGGTCGGCACCGCCAGGTAGTAGCGCTCGCGCAGCAGCGGCATGAAGTGCAGGCCGAAGCGCTGCGCCGCGGTCTGCACGCCGACGCCGACATCGGCCATGCCGCTGGCGATGTAGGCCGCCACCGCGGCGTGGGTGAACTCGGCGGTGGCGTAGCCGTTGATCTCGCCGGCGGCGATGCCCTGCTTGGCGAGCATCAGCTCGGTCAGCATGCGAGTGCCCGAGCCCTCGGGGCGGTTGACGAAGCGCACGTCGGAGCGGCGCAGATCGGTCAGCGCTCGGATCTTCAGCGGGTTGCCGGGCGCGACGAACAGGCCCTGGGCGCGCACCGCGAGGTGGATCAGGCTGTGCTCGCCGTGGCGCAGCCACTGGCGGTAGCGCCGCCCCGCCGGCACCGCGAACTCGCCGATCGGCACATGGAAGCCCGCCAGGTCGCATTCGCCGCGCGCCAGCGCCGCGACCGCCTCGATGCTGTTGCGGTAGCGCAGTTCGACCGACAGCTGGGCCGCCTCGAGCTGCTCGACCAACGCCGCCACCGCGAAGCCGTGGCTGGCGTGCAGCCGCACCGGCGCGGTCGCGCTCGGCACCGGCGGCAGCGCGCGCTCGAGCTCGTGCTCCAGCTCCGAGGCCAGCGACGACAGCATCGGCGACAGCCGCGCGGCGATGCGCCGGTCGGCCCAGATCAGCTTTTCGGCCAGCGGTGTCAGCGTCGAGCCGCGGCCGCGGCCGGCGTCGACCAGCGGGTGGCCGAAAAGCTCCTCGGCGCGCTTGACCTGACCCCAGGCGTGGCGGTAAGACAGGCCCGTGCTGCGCGCGGCCTGGGCGATGGCGCCGCTCTCCTGGATCGCGGCCAGCAAGGCCAGCAACGCGGTCGTATCGACCGGGTCGTCGGCATCGTGGGCGACGCCCCAGTGGGGCGTGATATGGATGCGCATCATCCGGCACCGTTAAGCATATCTAAATCTTCCCTTAGGCCTATCCTTAACGATGGCAGACCAGGGACGGAATGTGTTCATTGAAGCATGAGCCAGCCCCCGTTTGGAAGCCCCGTACATATCCCGTACCGACATGAACGCCCCAGTGATCCCGATTCAGGTTCTGCGTGAACCCGGGCGCCAAGCGCGCCCCTCCGGCGACCGGCCGGTCGACCCCGTCGCCCTGAGGTCCGTCGGCGATCTGCTCGCCGGGCGGCCGATGCGCAAGGACCTGCTGATCGAGCACCTGCACGTCCTCAACGACCGGTTCGGCCAGCTGCGCACCGACCACCTGGCTGCGCTGGCCCAGCTGCTGCGGCTGTCGGAGACCGAGGTCTACGAGGTCGCGAGCTTCTACCATCACTTTGAGGTCGTGCGGCCCGGTGCCGACGGCGCCTGGCCGGCGCCCGCCGCGCTGACGGTGCGGGTCTGCGACGGCATCGCCTGCGAGCTGGCCGGCGCCCAGGATCTGCTGGCGCGGCTGCCGGCGATCCTCGGCACCGAGGTGCGCGTGATCGCGGCGCCCTGCATCGGCCGCTGCGAGCAGGCGCCGGCGGTCGCGGTGCACCAGCATCCGCTGGCGCGGGCCACGGTGGCGTCGGTGCAGGCGGCGGTCGCGGCCGGCGCCACCCGCCACGAGCCGGCGCCCTACCTCGGGCTGGCCGACTACCGCAGCGCCGGCGGCTACCGCACCCTGCGCCAGTGCCTGGCCGGCGAGCGCGAGCTCGAGTCGGTGCTGGCGACGATGGAGTCCTCCGGGCTGCGCGGCCTCGGCGGCGCGGGCTTCCCGACCGGCCGCAAGTGGCGCATCGTGCGCGGCCAGGCGGCGCCGCGGCTGATGGCCGTCAACATCGACGAGGGCGAGCCCGGCACCTTCAAGGACCGCCACTACCTCGAGCGCGACCCGCACCGCTTCCTCGAGGGCATGCTGATCGCGGCCTGGGCGGTGGGCATCGACGCGGTCTACGTCTACCTGCGCGACGAATACCACGGCTGCCGCGCCATCCTGGAGCGCGAGCTGGCGGCGCTGAAGGCCGACCCGCCGATGCGCGACATGCCCGCCATCGAGCTGCGCCGCGGCGCCGGCGCCTACATCTGCGGCGAAGAGTCCGCGATGATCGAGTCGATCGAAGGCAAGCGCGGCATGCCGCGGCTGCGCCCGCCCTACGTCGCCCAGGTCGGGCTGTTCGGCCGGCCGACGCTCGAGCACAACTTCGAGACGCTGTACTGGGTGCGCGAGATTCTCGAGAAGGGCGGCGACTGGTTCGCCTCGCACGGCCGCCATGGCCGCAAGGGTCTGCGCTCGTTCTCGGTGTCGGGCCGCGTCGTCAAGCCCGGCGTGCACCTGGCGCCGGCCGGCATCACGCTGCGCGAGCTGGTGAACGAATACTGCGGCGGCATGCAGGACGGGCACCGCCTCTACGGCTACCTGCCGGGCGGCGCCTCGGGCGGCATCCTGCCCGAGAGCCTGGCCGATGTGCCGCTGGACTTCGACACGCTGCAGCCGCACGGTTGCTTCATCGGCTCGGCCGCGGTGGTGGTGCTGTCGGACCGCGACCGCGCGACCGACGTGGCGCGCAACCTGATGCGCTTCTTCGAGCACGAGAGCTGCGGCCAGTGCACGCCCTGCCGCAGCGGCACCGAGAAGGTGGGCGAACTGATCGCGAGCGACCGCTGGGACATCGGCCTGCTCGCCGAGCTGTCGCAGGTGATGCGGGACGCGTCGATCTGCGGCCTGGGTCAGGCAGCCCCCAACCCGGTGGACTGCGTGATCAAGTACTTCCCCCAAGAGCTGCAACACGGCTGACCCCATGAACGCTCCCACGCTCAGCAAGCTCCTCGCGCCACAAGCGCCGACGGTGGAGTTCACCCTCGACGGCCGCAGCGTCACCGCCCATGCCGACGAGACGATCTGGGCCGTCGCCAAGCGCGAAGGCACGACCATCCCGCACCTGTGCCACAAGGAGGGCCTGGCGCCGGCCGGCAACTGCCGCGCCTGCGTCGTCGAGGTCGAAGGCGAGCGCACGCTGGCCGCGAGCTGCTGCCGCAGCGTCGCGCCCGGGATGAAGGTCAAGACCGACAGCGCCCGTGCGGTCACCGCGCGCAAGATGGTCGTCGAGCTGCTGATGAGCGACGCCGGCGCGACCACCGACGCCTACACCAAGCAGTCCGAGCTGAGCGGCTGGGCGCAGAAGCTCGGCGTCTCGACCGGCCGCCTGCCGCAGCGCGACCGCCATTACGCCGAGGCCGACCTCTCGCACCCGGCGATCGCGGTCAACCTCGACGCCTGCATCCAGTGCACGCGCTGCCTGCGCGCCTGCCGCGACGTGCAGGGCAACGACGTCATCGGCCTGGCCTTCCGCGGCGGCCATGCGCAGATCGCCTTCGACACCGGCGCCGCGCTCGGCGAGTCCTCCTGCGTGGCCTGCGGCGAATGCGTGCAGGCCTGCCCGACCGGCGCGCTGATGCCGGCCCAGGGCGCCGGCCTGGCCGAGATCACCAAGAAGGTCGATTCGGTCTGCCCCTACTGCGGCGTCGGCTGCCAGCTGACCTGGAACGTCGGCCCCGATGCGCAGGGCGAGGAGCGCATCCACTTCGTCACCGGCCGCGACGGCCCGGCCAACCACGGCCGCCTGTGCGTGAAGGGTCGCTACGGCTTCGACTACATCCACAACCCCAGGCGCCTGAGCAAGCCGCTGGTCCGACGCGCCGGCGTGGCCAAGGACGCGGCCGACATCGAGCGCTTCAAGCTCGGCGAGCTGAAGCTTTCGGACCTGTTCCGCGAGGCGAGCTGGGACGAGGCGCTGGACCTCGCCGCCGGCGGCCTGGCCAGGATCCGCGACAGCGCGCCGGCCGGCTTCGGCTCGGCGCTGGCCGGCTTCGGCTCGGCCAAGGGCAGCAACGAAGAGGCCTACCTGTTCCAGAAGCTCGTGCGCACGGCGATGGCGAGCAGCCACGTCGACCACTGCACGCGACTGTGCCACGCCAGCTCGGTGGCGGCGCTGCTCGAGGGCATCGGCTCCGGCGCCGTCAGCAACCCGGTCGAGGACGTGGCGCAGGCCGATCTGATCTTCCTCATCGGCGCCAACCCGACCGTCAACCACCCGGTCGCGGCGAGCTGGATCAAGAACGCGGTCGACCGCGGCGCCAAGCTGGTGATCTGCGACCCGCGCCACACCGCGCTGACGCGCCGCGCCGCCTGGCATCTGCAGTTCCGCCCCGACACCGACGTGGCGCTGCTCAACGGCCTGCTGCACGTGATCGTCGCCGAGGGCCTGGTCGACCAGGCCTTCGTGCAGGCGCGCGTCAACGGCTACGAGGCCTTGCGTGCCGCGGTCGCCGAGGCCACGCCCGAGCGCATGAGCGAGATCTGCGGCATCGCGCCCGACACGCTGCGCGAGGTCGCGCGCGCCTTCGCCACCAGCCGCGCGTCGATGATCCTCTGGGGCATGGGCGTCAGCCAGCATGTGCACGGCACCGACAACGCACGCGGCCTGATCGCGCTGTCGCTGCTGACCGGCCAGATCGGCCGGCCCGGCACCGGCCTTCATCCGCTGCGCGGCCAGAACAACGTGCAGGGCGCCAGCGACGCGGGCCTGATCCCGATGATGCTGCCGAACTACCAGCGCGTCTGCGACGCGCCCCTGCGCGAGCACTTCGAGGCGCTGTGGGGCAGCCCCATCGACCCGAAGCCCGGCATGACGGTGGTCGAGATCATGCACGCCGTGACCGAGGGCCGCATCCGCGGCCTCTACGTCGAGGGCGAGAACCCGGCCATGAGCGACCCCGACCTCGCGCACGCCCGCAAGGCGCTCGCGAGCCTGGAGCACCTGGTCGTGCAGGACATCTTCGCGACCGAGACCGCGGTGCTGGCCGACGTGGTGCTGCCCGCCTCGGCGCACGCCGAGAAGTGGGGCACCTACACCAACACCGACCGGCTGATCCAGGTCGGCCGCGCCGCGGTGGCGCCGCCCGGCGAGGCGCGCCAGGACCTGTGGGCGATCGAGCAGGTCGCGCGCCGGCTCGGCGCCGGCTGGAACTACTGGCGCACCGAAGACGGCGACGGCCACGAGGCCCGCGAGGCCCCGGTCGCGCGCGTCTACGAGGAGATGCGCGGCGTGATGGAGCCGCTGGCCGGCGTGCCCTGGTCGCGGCTGGTGCGCGAGGAGGCGGTCATGACGCCGGCCGCGCGCGAGGACGCGCCGGGCGAGGCGGTGGTCTTCGTCGACCACTTCCCGACCGCCGACGGCCGCGCCACCGTGGTGCCGACGAGCTTCCGGCCCGGCGCCGAGCAGGCCGACGCCGACTACCCCTTCGTGCTGACCACCGGCCGCGTGCTGGAGCACTGGCATACCGGCGCGATGACGCGCCACGCCAGCATGCTCGACGCGATCGCGCCCGAGGCGCTGGCGTCGGTGCACCCGGCCGACGCCGAGGCGCTGGGCGTGCGCGACGGCGAGGCGGTGCAACTCGCCACGCGCCACGGCACCGTGCAGGCGCGCGCCAGCATCACGCTGCAGGTCCAGCGCGGCCAGGTCTTCCTGCCGTTCGCGTACTGGGAGGCGGCCGCCAACAAGCTGACCGGCGACGCACTCGACCCGGTCGGCAAGATCCCGGGCTTCAAGGTCACGGCGGTCAGGGTCAGCGCGGTACGCGCCCCGGTATGAGCTTGCGCGCGGTGATGGCGCTGAGCCTGGCGACCGCGGCCGCCGCGGTCGCGGCGCCGGCCGCGCCGCCCGTCTGGCGCGGCCCGGGTTGGTACCACGTCGTCGACACGGCCGCTGGCGCCCGCCTGCATTCGGGACCGCATACCACCGAGCTGGCCTGCAAGAAGGCGATGAACTCCGGCCGCGCGGCCGACCGCTGCGTCGAGCTGCTGGCCGCGCCCTGAGGCCACGGCGCGGTCGTTCGTATCGGAGCGACGGGGCATCATCGAGTTGCGTCGGCTGACGTCGGCGCTCGGATTTCGTCCAACCCGCAGACCTCGAAACCCAACTCGTCCAGCAGGCGGCTTCGTGGCGTGGCTGTTGGGATACGGCTCATAGATCCACCCGCAGCTCCGCATGCACGGTCCGCTGCGGGTAGGGGTGAAACGCCCAGTAGCGTTCGTTGCCGAGGTTGTCGATGCCGAGGCTGGCGCGCCAGCGAGCGTCGAGGCGCAGCTGCAGCCGCAGGTCGGTGACGAGGTAGCGCGAGAAGCCCTGGTAGGCGAAGCCGTTCGTGTCGCTGTTATCGAGCTGGCCGTACTGGGTGCCGCTGTAGCGCGCGCCGAAGCTGCCCTGCAGCCGCTCGCTGAAGGCGTAGCTGGCGAGGAAGCCGGCGCGCCACTCGGGCACCCGCGGCTGGCGCTTGCCGACGCTGGCGGGCAGGGCGTTGTTTTCCCTGATCTCCGAATCGGCCCAGGTCAGCGAGGCCTGCAGGTCCAGGCCGTGCAGCAGCGCGTTGCGGGTCTGCAGTGCGAGCTCGACGCCGACGGTGTCGATGCGGCCGACGTTCTGCACCGTGTTGGCGCCGCCGAAGCGGGCGTCGGGCTGGCTGTAGAGCGCGTCGCGGCTGCGCTCGACGAAGAGCGTGCTGCGCCACAGGCCGCCGTCGAGCAGGCGCTCGGCGCTGAACTCAGCGGTGACCGACGTCTCGGGCTTCAGGTCCGGGTCGTTATTGGTCGGCAGGCCGGTGGTGGTGTTGACACCGCCCTGGTAGAGCTCGCTGACCGTCGGGTGGCGCACCGCGCGGCCGACCGAGGCCTTGAAGGTCCAGTCTTCGCTGGCGGTCCAGCCGATCGCGGCCTTGGGCGAGATGCTGCGCTCGTCGCGTTCCGCGTAGCCCACGGTGGTGGCGCCCGACTGGCGCTCGCCGTCGCGCGCACGCCAGTGTTCGAGGCGGCTGCCGAGCACCGCCCGCCAGCCCGGCGCGAAGCGCCAGGTGTCCTGGGCCCACAGGCTGCTCAGCACCGTCTCGCCCTCGAAGCGGCTGGCCGGCGTCGGGTTCGCGTCGCGGGTCCAGTCGGTGGTCGTGAACTCGCGGCTGCGCAGGCGGAAGGCGTCGCGCTGCAGCCCGAACTCGACGAGATGCGCGCCCTGCAGGCCCTGCGGGCGCCACAGGCCCTTGACGGCCAGCGTGGTCCAGCCGCTGCCGCCGCCGTCGACCAGGCGCCCGGCGCCGCCGTCGCGCGCCGCCGGCAGCGCGGTGGCCGAGGTCGAGACCTTGTCGGTGGCGTAGTCGTAGTGGCTGGCGGCGATCTCCCAGTCCCAGGCGCCGCGGGTATGGCTCTTGAGCGTGAGGCCGTGGGCCACGTGCTCGAAGCGGCCGCGGCTTTCGGTGAAGGTCGTGTTGCCGAGGTTGACGCTGCGGCCGTCGATGTCGACCGTGCCGGCGTAGACCGGCCGGCCGGCGCCGTCGCGCAGCAAGGTGTCGGCGTGGCGGTCGGCGTCGTTGGCCCACCAGCCCAGCGTGTAGCTGGCGCGCAGCGCCGGGCTCAGGTCGTAGGCGAGCTTGAGCTTGGCGTGGTCCTGGCGGGTGTCGGTCTGCGAGCTGCTGCCGAAGTGGACGACGTTGCGGCCCAGGTGGTCGCGGCCCGGCACGGCGCCGGTCACCGGCGTGCCGGCGCTGCTGGGCACCGGCGGCACCAGGCCGCGGGCGATCACCAGCGGCTGGCCGTCGTTCGCCAGCCGGTCCAGCGCCAGCTACCAGGCGAAGGCGCCCTCGCGGCTGCCGAGCGAGACACTGCCCTGGTGGCCGCGGTAGCGCTCGTTCGTGCCCTGCAGCTCGTAGTCCTGGAAGAAGCCCTTGAGCTTCGCATGCGCCTCGAAGCGCTCGGGCATGCGCGTCACGAAGTCGACGATCGCACCGGCCGAGTTGCCCGGGTAGGCGGCCGAGAAGGGGCCGTAGAGCACGTCGACGCGCTCGATCTCCTCGGGCGTCACCAGGCCCCAGCGCGGCGTGAATGCGGCGCCGTTGCCGAGCAGGTTGGACAGCAGGATGCCGTCGGCATAGACCAGCGAGCGTGCGCTGTTGCCGGTGCCCGAGGCGCGCGACGCCAGCACCGCATGGTCGTGGTCGCCGATGTGGCGCTTGCGCACCACCAGGCTGGGCAGGTACTTCAGCGCGTCGGACGAGTCGGTCGCGTTGATGCGCTGCTCGATCGCCTCGCGGGTCACGGCTTCGGTGGCGGTCGGGATCTCGATCGGCAGGCTGGTCGGGCGGCTGCCGGTGACGGTGACGCGGTCGAGCTCGCGCGGCGTGCTCGGCGGCTCGGGGTGCTCGGCGCGGGCGGCGGTAGCGATCGCGGCGCAGGCGGCGAGCAGCAGGGTGCGGGGGCGGTGGGACATGGGATCGACGGACGAAGAAGGTTCAGGCGGCTGCCGTAAGGCGCCGCAGCGCCCGGGCCGCGGCCTCGGGTGCGATGACGACGGGCAGCCTCGGGCCGAAGACCGGCAGCGCGAAGGGCGCAACGGGCCGCGGTGCGGCCGGGTGCGGGGTGTGCAGCGTCAGGCCCGGGCGGGCGGGGCGTGCTTCAGGCCGGCGAGCCAGCGGGCGCTGGCGTCCTGCGGCTGAGTGGCGATGGCCGGCGTCGCGGCATCGATCGCGGCCGGGGCCAGGGCCGGCTGGGCGGTGGGCGGGGCGCCGCCACCCAGCGCCAGCAGTGACGCCAGCGCGCAGTGCTCGCCGCCGTGGGCGGCGTCGGCCGGGTGCTCGGTCGGGGCGCTGTCGAGCGCGACGGTGCGCACGCCATAGACCGAGCAGACCTCCACCAGCGTCTTGCCCTGGGCTCCGGCCGCGGTCGCGGCCAGCAGCGGCACGGCGGCCTTCAGCAGCAGCGCGAACGCGAACGCCAGGGCCCAGCCCAGGGTGCGTCGGTCGGTGCTGCGGCGCGCGTTCACGGCGCGGATTGTGCCGGGCCCACCGGGCGCGCCGCGGTGGTTAGGATGGACCATCCGTCGTTGCAGGAGCCGAACCCATGGCCGCCACCGCCTCCGCCCTCGACCGTGACGCCCCCGCGCCCGGTTTCGACCTGCCCGGCGTCGACGGCCGGCGCTGGACCCGCGACGCCGTCGTCGGGCCCTACGGGCTGCTGGTCATGTTCATCTGCAACCACTGCCCCTACGTGCTGGCGGTGGTCGACCGCATCGTCCGCGACGCCCAGGTGCTGCAGGGTGCCGGCATCGGCGTGGTGGCGATCAGCAGCAACGATGCGGTGGCCTACCCGGAAGACTCGTTCGAGCGCATGCGGGCCTTCGCCGACCACCACGGCTTCACCTTCCCCTACCTGTACGACGAGTCGCAGGCGGTCGCGCGGGCCTACGGCGCGGTCTGCACGCCGGACTTCTTCGGCTACAACCGCGCGCTCGGCCTGCAGTACCGCGGCCGGCTCGACGCCTCGGGCCGCCAGCCGGCCGCACCCGACACCCGCCGCGAGTTGCTGGAGGCGATGCTCGAGATCGGCCGCAGCGGCCGCGGCCCGGACGATCAGACGCCGAGCATCGGCTGCTCGATCAAGTGGCGCGACTGACGGGCCGGGACGCGCGCCGCGCTCAGGCCTCCGGGTCGCCGCTGAAGACCTTCTCGAACCAGGCCTCGGGCGCGATCGTGCCGCCCTCGCGTGCGGCGCGGCCCTGGTCGGCGGCGGGCAGGGCGTCCTGCAGCGCGTCGATGCGCTTCCAGGCGGCCAGCGGCGTCGGGCAGCCGGCGCGCGGCACGTAGCGCGAAGCCTCGACCTTGCGGTAGCGGTGCACGTAGCGCGGGCAGTTCTGCCAAGCCTGCGTGACCTTCACCGTGACGACCAGCTGGGCCTCCGGGAACATCGCCCGCAGCGCCGCGTCGTCGCCGACCGTGGCCTGACCCTGCACGCGGATGCGGTGCGGCCGCTCGAGGTCGAGGAAGAGCAGGCCGACCTTGGCCTGGCCGTCGATGTTGCCGAGCGAATAGAACATGCCGTTGCCGTCGTAGGACGGGAAGACCAGCGTGTTCGGGTCGAGCACGCGCACGAAGCCGGGGTCTCCGCCCTTGTACGAGACGGTCGGCCAGCCGTCCTCGTTGACGCTGGACAGCCAGAACATGTCGCGGCTCTCGATGAAGCCCTTCTCGAGCTCGCCGAGCTCGGTGCGCAGCGCGATCGCCTCGACGGCGTCGGCGACGCGGCGGGTGTCGAAGCGGTCCTGCAGGGCGCGTTGCCGCGGGCCGTAGAGCTGGCTCATGGGGGAGTCCTGGGAGTCGGGTAGCCGCGGAGCATGCCAGCCGCCGCGCCGGTGCCCATCGCCGGATGCCCGGGTTGACAGCGCGGCGGCGGCCTAGCCGCCCCACTGGGCGGCGACGACCTGCAGGCCGAGGCCGATGCTGGCGCCGGCGACAGCGACGTTGAGCGCGCGGTGCCAGCCGCCCAGGCGCCCGGCCGTGAGCCGCATCGGCCACGACACCGCCCACGACAGCGCCGCCATGCCGGCCAGCGAGCCGGCGCCGAACAGCAGGATGTAGAGCAGACCGACCCAGGGGCTGCCGACCTGCTGCAGCGTCAGCAGCACCAGCGCCGCCGAGCCGGCCAGGCCGTGGACCATGCCGACCAGCAGCGCGCGCAGCGGCAGCGGGCGGTGCTCGTGCACGTGTGCCTCGCGGTCGTGCGGCGCGTGCTCGCCCCGGTGGGTGTGGGCGTGGAAGTGATGGACCGGCGGCAGCTCCGTGGCCGGCGCGTGGCGGTGGCCGTGGAAGTGCACGCGCTCGCGCCACAGCCGGCGCAGCAGGTCCAGGCCGAGCAGCACCAGCATCGCGCCGACCGCGCCCTCCAGGCCGTGCACCCAGGCGTCGGACAGCGCCACGCCGATGACCATGACCACGCCGCCGAAGGCCAGCAGGGTCAGCGTGTGGCCGAGCCCCCAGAACATGCCCTGGCGCACTACGCGCCGGCCGTCGGGCTCGCGCGCGACCAGGGTCGCCACCGCGGCGAGGTGGTCGGCTTCGAGCGCATGCTGCATGCCCAGCAGCAGGCCGAACAGCAGCACCGTGCCGGCGATCATGAGATCGACCTAGGCCGCGGCCGCGCGGGCGAGCTCGTCGCGCAGCCAGCCGTACCAGGCGTCCAGCCCGTCGCCGCTGTAGGCCGAGACCGGGAAGATGCGCAGCCCCGGGTTGACCATCAGCGCATGGTCGATCATGCGCTGCAGGTCGACGCGCAGGTGCGGCAGCAGGTCGGTCTTGCTCAGCAGCAGCACGTCGGCGGCGCGGAACATGTGCGGGTACTTCAGCGGCTTGTCCTCGCCCTCGGTGACCGAGAAGATCACCACCTTGGCCGCCTCGCCGAGGTCGAACAGCGCCGGGCACACGAGGTTGCCGACGTTCTCGATCATCAGCAGCGAGCCGGGTGCGGGCTTCAGGACCTTGAGCGCACGCTCCAGCATCTCGGCCTCGAGGTGGCAGCCGGTGCCGGTGTTGACCTGCACCGCCTTCGCGCCGGCGGCGCGGATGCGCTCGGCGTCGTTGGAGGTCGCCTGATCGCCCTCGACCACCGCGATCGGCAACGTCGCGCCGAGGTCGCGGATGCAGCGCTCCAGCAGCGTGGTCTTGCCGGCGCCGGGGCTGCTCATCAGGTTCAGCGCCAGCACCCCGCGGCCGGCCAGCCAGCCGCGGTTGCGCTCGGCCAGGGCCTGGTTCTTGCCGAGGACCGCGGCCTCGAGCGCGATGGTCTGCGCGTCGCGGCCGGGGACGCTCAGGTCATGCTCGTGGGCATGGTGGTGATGATGATGGTCGGCACCATGGTCATGCGAGTGCGTCGTGCCGTCCGCATGGGTGTGGACGTGGCCGGCCTCGCCGCTCACCGTCGCGGCGCCCTCGCCGCAGCCGCAGGTCACGCACATGGTTGCACCTCCATTTCGCGGATCGTCAGTTGCTCGCCCGAGGTGATGCGCAGGCTCGGCGCCGCACAGCGCGGGCAGCGGCCGATCGGTGCAGCGAGCGCGGCCTCGGCACCGCAGGCCGCGCACAGGCCGCGGCCCTCGGGCTCGTCGATCTCCAGCAGCGCGCCTTCGAGCACCGTGCCCTGGGCGGCCAGCGGGAAGCAGAAGCGGATCGCCTCGGCCATCACGCCCGACAGGCGGCCGACTTCCAGCTTCACGCGCAGCACCTTCTGGCCGGCCGCGCGCTCGCCGACGATCGCGACGATGTTGCGGGAGATGCCCAACTCGTGCATCGCGCGTCCTCAGCAGATGCGCGGCAGCTGTTCGCCGACCAGCATGTCGACGACGCGCTGGCCGCCGAACAGCGTGTCGAGCAGCACCCTGCCGCGCGGCGCTTCGACGACCTCGCCGACGATCGCCGCATCGGCGCCGGCCGGGTGCGCGCGCATCGCGGCGAGCACGGCCTCGGCCGCCTCGCGCGGCACGACCGCGACCAGCTTGCCCTCGTTGGCGAGGTAGAGCGGATCGAGGCCGAGGATCTCGCAGGCGCCGCGCACGGCCGGCTTCACGGCCAGTGCGCGCTCATGCAGCCGGATGCCGACCTGCGAGGCGCTCGCGAATTCGTTGAGCACCGTCGCGACGCCGCCGCGCGTCGCGTCGCGCAGGCAGCGGATGCCCGGGCAGGCGACGAGCATGGCCGCGACCAGCCCGTGCAGCGGCCGGCAGTCGCTGGCGACGTCGCCGTGCAGCGCCAGCTCGTTGCGCGCGATCAGGATCGCCGTCGCGTGGTCGCCGAGCGTGCCGCTGACGAGCACCGCGTCGCCCGGCCGCGCGCGCGTCGCGGCGATCTCGATGCCGACCGGCACGACGCCGATGCCGGCGGTGTTGATGAAGAGCCGGTCGGCCGCGCCGCGCGCGACGACCTTGGTGTCGCCGGTGACGATCTCCACACCCGCCTCGCGCGCCACCTGCGCCATCGACGCGAGCACCCGCTTCAGCGTGTCGACCGCGAAGCCCTCCTCGATCACCAAGCCGCAGGACAGCCACAGCGGCCTGGCGCCCGAGACCGCGAGGTCGTTGACCGTGCCGCAGACGGCGAGCGTGCCGATGTCGCCGCCGGGGAAGAACAGCGGCTCGACGACATAGCCGTCGGTCGTGAACGCGAGCCGGTCGCCGTGGGCGGCGAGCGCCGCGAGCGGCAGCGTCGCCTGGTCCTCCAGCGCCGCGAGCCGCGGGTTGTCGAAGGCCGGCACGATGACGCGCTCGATCAGCTCGCGCATCGCCCGCCCGCCGCTGCCGTGGGCGAGCTGGATCGTGGTGTCT
>ERZ1066138.229-NODE-229-length-19198-cov-8.963694_pt1 | contig 19198 bp, 14 predicted proteins | sample MGYA00382785_ERZ1066138 | MGnify/ENA primary metagenome ERZ1066138 (study PRJEB33369, sample SAMEA5778368) | biofilm metagenome | biome: Industrial cooling water; feature: Water cooling tower basin; material: Biofilm | place: United Arab Emirates | collected... | reverse complement strand
ATGGAGGTCTGCCGGCTGCGCGACACGCCGATCATGACCTTCATCAACAAGCTCGACCGCGACGGGCGCGCGCCGGTCGAGCTGCTCGACGAGATCGAGCGCGTGCTCGGCATCCAGTGCGCGCCCGTCACCTGGCCGATCGGCATGGGCCGCGACCTGGCGGGCATCTACCACCTCGGCGAGGACCGCATCTACGTCTACGCCGGCGACCGCAGCGGCCGCGTCGGCACCAACCGCGCCATCGAGGGGCTCGCGAGCGCCGAAGCCGCCGAGCTGCTCGGCGACCGCGCCGACGCGTTCCGCGAGGAAGTCGAGCTGATCCGCGGCGCGATGCCGGCCTTCGACGTCGACGCCTACCTGGCCGGCCGGCAGACGCCCGTCCACTTCGGCTCGGCCATCTCCAACTTCGGCGTCGAGGAACTCCTGCGCTCCTTCGTCGACCACGCCCCGCCGCCGCGGCCGCGCGCCGCCACGACCCGGGAGGTGCAGCCCGACGAGCCCGCGCTGACCGGGTTCGTGTTCAAGATCCAGGCCAACATGGACCCCGGTCACCGCGACCGCATCGCCTTCCTGCGCATCTGCTCGGGCGCGTACCGCCGCGGCATGCGGCTCTTCCACGTGCGGCTGGGCAAGGAAGTGCGCATCGCGGACGCGCTCACCTTCATGGCGGCCGACCGCCAGCAGGCCGACGAGGCTTTCGCCGGCGACATCATCGGCCTGCACAACCACGGCACGATCAACATCGGCGACACCTTCACCGAGGGCGAGTCGCTGATGTTCACCGGCATCCCGAACTTCGCGCCCGAGCTCTTCCGCCGCGCGGTGCTGAAGGACCCGCTGCGCATGAAGGCGCTGCAGAAGGGGCTCGACCAGCTCTGCGAGGAGGGCGCGACGCAGCTCTTCCGGCCGCTGCGCAACAACGACCTGATCCTGGGCGCCGTGGGACCGCTGCAGTTCGACGTCGTGGCCTTCCGCCTCGCCGACGAGTACGGCGTGACCTGCGCCTTCGAACCGGTCAACGTCGTCACCGCGCGCTGGATCGCGGGCGGCGACGCGGCGAAACTCGCGCAGTTCCGCGAGCGGGCCTACGACAACCTCGCGGTCGATCACGCGGGCGAACTCGTCTACCTCGCGCCGACGCGCATCAACCTCGGGCTCACGGTCGAGCGCTGGCCGGAACTCGATTTCCGCGAGACCCGCGAGCACCTGGCGGCGGCCGCGTGAAGCGCGCGCTGCTCCGCCGCCCCGTCATCGGCTGGGCGTTCTACGACTGGGCCAACTCTGCATTCGCGACCACGGTCATGGCCGGGTTCTTCCCGGTGTTCTTCAAGCAGTTCTGGAGCGCGGGAGCGGAAGCTTCCGTCAGCACCTTCCGGCTCGGCGTGCTGAGCGGGCTCGGCAGCCTCGTCATCGCGCTGGCGGCGCCGCTGCTCGGCGCCATGGCGGACCGCGGCGGCGCGCGCGTCCGGCTGCTCGTCTTCTTCACGCTGATCGGCGCCGCGGCGACGGCGGGTCTGTACTTCATCGGCGAAGGCGACTGGGTCGGCGCGGCCCTGGTCTACTCGCTGGCGGGCATCGGCTTCTGGGGCGGCGTGATCTTCAACGACGCGCTGCTGGTCGACGTCGCGGATCCGCCGCAGTACGACCTCGTCTCGGCATTCGGCTATTCGCTCGGCTACGCGGGCGGCGGGCTCCTGCTGCTGCTCAACGTGGCCATGGTGACGAAGCCGTCCGCGTTCGGACTCGCGGACGCGTCGCAGGCGGTGCGCGTGTCCTTCCTGATGGTCGCGGGCTGGTGGGTGCTGTTCACCGTGCCGTGCCTGCTGTGGGTGCGCGAGGAAAAGCCCGCGCGCCCGCTTGCGCCAGGCGCCGCTGCGCGCGCCGGCTGGCGCGAGCTGCGCGCGACGATCGCGGAAGTGCGCCGGTACCGGCCGCTGGTCTGGTTCCTGCTCGCTTACTGGCTGTACATCGACGGCGTCAACACCATCATCAAGATGGCCGTGGACTTCGGCCTCTCGCTCGGCTTCCCGCAGCAGAGCCTGATCGCGGCGCTGCTCATCGTGCAGTTCGTCGGTTTCCCGGCGGCGCTCGCCTTCGGCTGGCTGGGCAAGCGCATCGGCGCGCGCAACGGCATCTTCGTCGCGATCGCGGTCTACGCCGCCGCGACGGTGGCGGCGTACGGCATGAACGAGATCAGGCACTTCTACGTGCTGGCGGCGACGATCGGACTGGTGCAGGGCGGCATCCAGTCGCTGTCGAGGTCCTACTACGCCTCGCTCGTGCCGGAGGGCAAGCAGGGCGAGTTCTTCGGCTTCTACAACATGATGGGCAAGTTCGCGGCCGTGCTCGGGCCGACCATGGTCGGGGTCACGGCGCTCCTGACCGGCGACACGCGCATCGGCATGCTGTCGATCCTCGTGCTGTTCGTCGGCGGGGCCCTCTTGCTCACTCGTGCCGGTCGCGCAAATTGAGCAGGCCAATGCGATCCGGCCAACGGCTGCGGGGACTGCGTTTCAGCGGGGTCGCGATCCTCGCACTCCTGCCGGCCATCAACTCGTCCGCCTTGGCGGACGGCTGCGACTTGTCGTCGAGTCACGATGCTGCCGAGATTCACGCCCGGCGAACTGATTTCAACGAAGCCATCGCGGCGAGACGGATCGAGGTCATCGCAGACGTGCTCGCAGATGACGTCGTGCTCGTCACGGGAACCGACAGCGAAGTTCTGGCGGGGCGCGAAGCACAGCTCGCAACCTGGCGGGACGACTTCCGGAACGCGCGCCGCGCCGTATACGTGCGTTCGCCCGACTGCATCCGCGTCTTCAACGTGACGCCGATCGCGCTCGAATACGGGCACTGGCGAGGCGAGCGCGAAGCTGCGCGGGAGAATTTCGCCACCGGCCGCTACACCGCGAAGTGGAGGCGGATCGACGGCAGGTGGCGACTGGAGGCGGAGGTCTTTGCGACGGAGGCCTGCGCCGGGGACTTTTGTCCGGACGCGGTCTCGCCGCCCAATTGAATGGTTCGCAGGACATGCCATGCACCTGAATCCGCTGCAGCGATGCTTGACGGTGTTCCTGCTTGCCGTCGCCGCGCCGGCGCATGCCGACGCACGCGCGCATGGCGCCGTCGCGGCGCCGGACCGGTACAGCGCCCGGGCGGCGGCGCAGGTACTCGAACGGGGCGGAAACGCCGTCGATGCCGCGGTGGCGGCGGCGTTCACGCTGGCCGTGACCTACCCCGAAGCCGGCAACATCGGTGGCGGCGGGTTCATGACGCTCGTCATCGACGGCGAGCCGCATTTCCTCGATTACCGCGAGACCGCGCCGCGCGCGGCCACGCGCGACATGTTCCTGGACGCGCAGGGCGAGGTGATCGAGAACCTCAGTCTCGTCGGCGCGAAGGCGAGCGGCGTTCCGGGTACCGTACTGGGTCTCTGGGAGGCGCACCGGCGCTTCGGCACGGTACCGTGGCCGCAGTTGCTGGCGCCGGCGATCGCCTACGCGGAGCAGGGCTACGAGGTCCACGAGAAGACCTCGCAGTACCGCCAGGATGCGCTGGCGCTGTTCGACGGCAAGACCAATTTCCGCCACTACTTCGGGTCGATGAAGAGCGGCGAGGTCTTCCGCCAGCCGGAGCTCGCCAAGACGCTTGAGCGCATCGCGCGCGATGGCGCGAAGGACTTCTACGAGGGCGAGACGGCCGGACTGCTGGTGGCTCAGATGCGGCGCGACGGCGGCCTGATCGACGCGCAGGACCTGCGCGGCTACCGCGCCGTGTGGCGCGAGCCGCTGCGCTTCGACTGGCGCGGCAAGGTCATCCACACGGCGCCGTTGCCGAGCTCGGGCGGCATCGCGCTGGTCCAGATGCTCGGGATGAAGGACGCGCGGTCGATCGACTTCGCGGGCCTCGCCCTGAACTCCGCCCGCTACATCCACCTGCTGGCCGAGATCGAGAAGCGCGTGTTCGCCGATCGCGCCGTCTATCTCGGCGACCCCGCCTTCACGGACGCGCCGGTCGCGCAGCTGGTCGCGCACGGCTACCTGGCAAAGCGCGCCGCCGAGGTGAACCCGCAGGCCATCTCGCCGACCGCGGAGATCCGGCCCGGCCTCGAGCCGCACCAGACCACGCACTTCTCGATCGTCGACGCCGACGGCAATGCGGTCAGCAACACGCTCACGCTGAACTGGGACTACGGCAGCGGCGTGGTCGTCGAGGGCGCGGGCTTCCTGCTGAACGACGAGATGGACGACTTCAGCGCCCGGCCCGGGACGAGCAATGCCTTCGGCGTGGTCGGCGGCGACGCGAACGCCATCGCACCCGGCAAGCGCATGCTGTCGTCCATGACGCCCACCATCGTGACGCGTGACGGCCGGGTCACGCTCGTGCTCGGTTCGCCCGGCGGCTCTCGGATATTCACCGCGATATTCCAGGTGCTGATCAACCTCTACGACTTCGGCCTGCCGCTCGCGGATGCCGTGGCCGCCCAGCGCGTGCACCACCAGCTGCTGCCGAAGGACACGATCTACTTCGACGCATTCGCGCCGTTGACCGGTCCGGTGGCCGCGGCGCTCGAGGCGATGGGCTACACGCTCGAGGACCAGGGCTGGGAGATGGGCGACATCCAGGCGATCCGCGTCACGGGCCCGGATGTCGAAGTCGCCGCCGATCCGCGCGGTCGCGGCGTCGGCATCGTGGTCCGCGGGCCGCCGCAGTGAGGGGCGGCCTCAGGGATGCATCAGCGCGTAGTCGATCGCCGCACAGACGGTGACCGACTGCGCCTCGCAGCACGCCTCGGGCGTGACGCGCGGGCTGTCCGGGTAGACCTCCGTCGTCGTGGTGTAGCGCGCGTCGCTGATGCCCGCGCATAGCCCCAGGGCCTTCATGGGGTAGCGGATGACTCCGGGCGCGGCCACGGGCGAGCCGATGATTTCGCCTTTTTCGTCGGCCGGGGCGATGTGGGTGACTGTCGCCACCTGTTCCAGGATGTGGCGCTGGAACCCGGGTTGCGGGTTCCCCGCGTCGTCGACCAGGTAGAAACCGTCAGGTACCGAGCCCGGCTCGAACGCCTTGCCGTCGCGGGCGGCCAGTGCCGGGCGGAACTCGAATTCGTCGCTGTCGGTGGTTTCGTGCAGGTCGACGTGCACGAGGAACCGGCCGCGGTGCGGCGCCACCAGGCGCATCAATGCGGCGCATTCTTCGGCCGGACTGTCTTCGCGAAAGCAGCGATTGACGTCCAGGGCGTCGTAGTTCCAGCGCAGGATCCGCTCGTAGGCCCAGGGGCTCACGCAGGGCGCCATCAGAAGGTTGACGCGGCCGGCGTAGCGCTCCGCATGCCGTTCGATGAAACGCAGCGCTCCCAGGACGCCGCTCGTCTCGTAGCCGTGGACGCCGCCGGTGACGAGGACGAACGGCCGGTCCGCCTGCCAGTCCCGGCTGCGCACGGCGACGAGCGGGAACTCCTCGCCCGCGTAATTCAGCTCGCCGTAACGCGTGACGTCGAAGCGCCGGCCCAGGGCATCGACGCGGGCCAGCACGTCCTCGGCATAGCGGCGGTGGCGCACCTGGCGCGCGCGCCAGGTCTCGACCTCCGCGGGGCCCCAGGGGACGCCGGGCCGGCCGACGGGATAGGGGCGTGTCGCCTGCAGTGGCATCGCAACTCCGAAGTCGACCGGCGGTTATGCCGCAAAGTGGCCCAGCTTCCGCAGGGCCAGGCGCGCGAGTGCGTGGTCCTGGACCGCGAGGCCGAGCGACTTGAACACGGTGCGCCGCGCCGGGCGCGCGCTCCGCGACCGCTCGAGGACCTCTCCGAGCTCTCGAACGGCCGACCAGTCGAGCATGCCGGCCCGATCCGCGGCCAGCAAGTCGCCGGCCTCGGCTTTCGCGGCCTCGCGCTGGTCCACGCACACGAAAGCCTGCCTGAACGCATCGGGCGGCAGCTCGCACATGTCCGGCCGGTAGCCGCCCATGGCGATCAGGTGAACGTCTTCGTCGAGGTCCTGCGCCGCGAAGAGCGGGGCCGCGGCCGGCGTGCAGGTACAGACCAGCTGCGCGCCGCGGAGCGCGGACTTGGGATCGTGCACGGCCCGGACTTCGGCATCGATCGCTGCACCCAGCCGGGCCGCGAGCTGATCGGCGTGCGCCGGATTCCGCCCCCAGATCCGGAACCGGCCGCCGATGCCGGCATGCCGCAGCGCCTGGACGTGGGCGGCGGCCTGGTGACCGGTACCGAAGACCGCGACGACGTCCACGCGCGGCGGGGTCAGGTGCAAGGCCGAGAGCGCGGAAGCAGCCGCCGTGCGCAGCAGGGTGATCGCCTCGGCATCCATGACCGCGACCGGCGCTTGCGTGCGCGTGTCGATCGCCAGGATCTGGCCGGTCACCCCGCGGCTGTCGCTGACCTGCACGATCTTGATGCACAGCAACGGATGGCCGGCCTGCAGGGCGGGCATCACGAGCGTGCACGCCCGGATCGCGGGCCAGTCGAAGCGGCTGCGCAGCGGCAGGCTCACCGCACCGGCGGCGAGCGCCCGGAAGGCGTCGCGCTGGCTCTGCAGCGCGTCCTCGAGCGTCAGGGTCCTTTCGAGCGTTTCGCGGTCGATGACGATCATGGCGCCAGCGTACTGCCCGCAGGCCCGCCCTGCGAGGGGATGCCGCTCGCGGATATGGCATGCTTCGGCTTCGCCGGCCCGAAGTCACGGGACGGCGGCATTGTCTCCCTGGCCTGGGGTCCGGCTTCGATGGCAGAGATCGCCCGCCCGCGGCTCAACCTGCTGACGGCGGCGCAGCGCGGCGCCGTGCACGAAGCCTCCCTCACGATCCTCGCCCGGTCGGGGCTGCGCCTGGACTCGGCGCGGGCGCGCGATCTCTGCCGCAGCGCGGGCACCCGGGTCGAAGGCGATCGGGTGTACTTCGACCGCGACCAGGTGCAGGCGGCGATCGAGTCGGCGCCGGCCGAGATCCAGGTCTTCGATCGCCTCGGGCAGCCGGCTTTCCGGCTCGGGGACGGCGTGACGCGCTTCGGCTCCGGGGTCACCAACCTCTGGCTGCAGGACCCGATGACCGACGAGCTGACGCCCTTCGGACGCGCCGACATGGCGCGCTGCGTGCGCCTCTGCCAGGCGCTGCCGAACTACGACGTGATCTCGACGCTCGGCGTGATCCGCGACCTGCCCCCCGACGTCGCGGACCTCTACGCGGTGCTCGAGATGGTCGCGAATTCGGTGAAGCCGCTCGTGATCCTGATCTCCGACGAGAGCCTGTTCCCGAAGACGCTCGCGCTGCTCGATGCGTTGCGCGGCGACCTGGGCGAGCGGCCCTTCGTCATTCCCTACCTCAACCCGGTCACGCCCCTCGTGATCAACGAGGGCACCTCGGACAAGCTCCTCGATTCCGCGGCGCGGTCGATCCCGGTGATCTATTCCAACTACGGCATGTCCGGCATGACGACGCCCTTGCCCTGCGCCGGCGCACTCGCGCTGCTGAACGCGGAGCTGCTCGGCGGGCTCGTCCTCTCGCAGCTCGCGAAACCCGGCGCCCCGATCATCCTGGGGAGCCTGCCCATGTACTTCGACATGAAGACGATGATCGACTTCTACGACCCTCAGACCCACCTGATCAACCTCGCCTGCGCGGAGCTGATGGCCGGCTACGGCATCCCGCACGCGGGCACCTCGGGCAGCGGCGACGGCTGGGGACCGGACCTGCTGGCCGCGGGGGCCTCGTGGATGAACCAGGTGACGAGCGCCATCGGCCAGGTCGGGCTCGCGCCGTTCGTGGGCAGCACGCTCAACTCGAAAGCCTACTCGCCGGCAATGACGGTCTACGGCGACGAGGTCATCGGCGCCGCCCGGCTGTTCGCCCGCGGGTTCTCGATGGACCCGGCCGCGATCGGCGCGGAGGAAGCGATCGCCGCGCTCGCGCAGGAAGGCCATTTCCTGACCGCGCCCTCGACGCTCGCGAACTACCGGAGCGCGTACTACCCGAGCCTGTTCCCGCGGATCGGACTCGAGAAGTGGGTGGAGCTCGGCCGGCCGCGTGCGGATGCGCGCGTGCGGGAGCGGGCGCGGGACCTGCTGGCGGGGGCGCCTGCCCCGGAGGATCGTGACGAGATCGTCGCGAAAGGCGAGGCGCTGATCGGATGCCGAAGCTGAGTTCCCTGTCCGTCACCGGGTGGATCACGCTCGCGACCTTCGCGCTGATCGCGCTCGAGATGGCGCTGATCCGCGCGCAGCTCGTGCGCGGGCACTACCTGTGGCGCGACACGCTGGCCTCGGTCGCGATGCGCGCCGGCAACTACGCGAGCAACCTCCTGCTGGCAGGCGCGGTCGTGGCGACGTTTTCCTTCCTGCACGACCACCGGCTGTTCGACATCTCCGCCGCGTCCCCCTGGGCGTGGGCGGCGCTCGTCGTGCTCGACGACCTCGCCTACTACGTGTTCCACCGCGCGAGCCACGAGTGCCGGTTCTGGTGGGCGGCGCACGTGAACCACCACTCTTCGCAGGAATACAACCTGTCGACCGCGATCCGCCAGACCTGGACGGGCGTCCTGGTCGGCACCTGGGCGCCGTGGTTCCCGCTGGCGCTGCTGGGATTCCCGCCTGCCATGATCTTCGCCGTGAGCGGCATCAACCTGCTGTACCAGTACTGGATCCACACTGAGGCGATCCGCCGCATGCCGGCCTGGTTTGAGTACCTCTTCAACACGCCGTCGAACCACCGCGTGCACCACGCGGTGAACCCGCGCTACCTGGATCGCAATTACGCGGGGATGTTGATGGTGTGGGACCGGCTGTTCGGCACGTACGTCGAGGAACGCGACGACGACCCGCCGCGCTACGGCATCGTCAGGAACATCGAGACGTTCAACCCGCTGCGCATCGCCTTCCACGAGTGGGCCGCGATCGTGCGCGACGTCCGCGGGGCCAGGAACCTGCGCGAAGCGCTCGGCTACGTGTTCGGCCCGCCCGGCTGGCGCCCCGACGGCAACGGGCCAACGGCGCGCAACATCCGGCGGGCAGCGACCTCCGCCTCCGCCGCCAGGTGACCGAATGAAGGCCAGTCGGATCCTGCAAGGATGCCGTTCCAGAGCGACTCGGCTTCATCACGGCGTCCGCTGACCAGGTACCAGGCGCTGACGCCGTAGCGCGTCGCCGAGCCGCCGGAATCCTCGCCGGCCGCCGCCAGCAGCGCCTCCGGCGATCGTTGCCCCTGGTACATCAGGAGCAGTTCGTGGTACTCGGCGTTCTCGATGACGTCGAGATCGGCCGTGATCGGGCGCAGCACGGCTGCCGCTTCGTCGTGCCGGCCCGCGCGCCGCAGCGAGAGATAGAGCCAGTGGCTCGCGGCCACGAGGTTGTCCGCGTTGTCCACGGAGTCGCGCGCCCGGGTCCAGGTGTCCGCCGCGCGGTCGAAGTCGCCCTTGAGGTAATAGCCGAGCGCCAGGTGGTACCAGACGTTCGAGTGCAGCGTTCCGGTCGGGACGTTGCGCGCATTCGGCAGGCCGTCCGGCTCGACCTCGTCGGGCCGGCCCGCCATCAACTCGGCCGCCGTCTCCAAATCGGCGATGGCTCGGTCGATCTCGCGCACGGTCAGGTAGCGATGGCCGCGGTGCCGATACATCCGCGGGTCGCCGGGGTGCCGCGCGATTCCGTCCGTGAAGATCGCGATGGCTTCGCGGTAGCGGCCGAGGTAGGCCGTTCGCCGGCCGACCCAGATGAGCGCGTCCGCGTTGGCGCGGTCCTGCTCCCAGGCGGCGTGCGCCTGCGCCAGCTGGGCTTCCATGCGCGCGGCGTCCTCCGGCGCGGGCGCCTGCGCGGTCAGGGGCCTGCCGAGCAGCGACGTGATGCCCGTCGGGCCGATCGGCGATTCGGCGTGCAGGGATCCGCTCACCAGGATGAAGAGGGCGTACGAGAGGGCGGGCAGCCGGCGCATCGTCATCATCCTAACTCGATTGAGACCGGCACTGAATCGGCGAGCGCACTAATGAGCGAGGTCGCCCGCGCACGCTTCGTCCACTTCACGGACGACGAAATCGCGGCGCTCAAGGCATTCCTCGACCAACGCTGAGCCACGCTGCTAACGTAGGCGCCCATGTCGCTGAGTTCGCCCGGCATTCCCGACGCGGCAGTCGGGCGAGGATCGGTTTGGTCCGAGCTGCGCGCCGCGCTGCGCGGCACCAGCGCCGACTACACGAAGATCCCGCTCAAGCGCGCGGTTTTCCTGCTCGCCGTTCCGATGGTGATGGAGCTGGTGCTCGAGTCCACCTTCGCGGTGGTCGACATCTTCTTCGTCGCCAAGCTCGGCTCGTCCGCGATCGCGACCGTCGGCCTGACCGAGTCGCTGCTGTACCTGCTGTACGCCATCGACATGGGCCTCGCCATGGCGGTGACCGCCGTCGTCGCGCGGCGCATCGGCGAGGGCAAGTCCGGGGAGGCCGCGATCACGGCGGTGCAGGCGATCTGGATCGCGCTGCTCGCATCGACGCCGTTCGCGGTCATCGGCATCGTGTTCGCGCAGGACCTGCTGCGCCTGATGGGCGCCGATGCCTGGACGCTGGCCCACGGCTACCCCTACATGCAGTGGGCGCTCGGCAGCAACGCGGTGATCACGCTGCTGTTCACGATCAACGCCATCTTCCGCGGCGCCGGCGACGCCGCCGCGGCGATGCGCGTGCTGTGGTTCGCGAACGGGCTCAACATCGTGCTCGACCCGGTCCTGATCTTCGGCCTCGGGCCGGTGCCGGCGCTCGGCGTCGAGGGCGCGGCCATCGCGACCGCGATCGGCCGCGGCGCGGGCGTCGTCATGCAGCTGTGGATCCTGTTCCGCGGCGGGCCCCACCTGCGCGTGCGCCGCGCCGAGCTCGTCTGGCACGCCGCGATCGTCTGGAACATCGTGCGTACCTCGCTCGGCGGCATCGGCCAGATGATCGTCGCGATGACGTCCTGGGTGTTCCTGATGCGCATCCTCGCGGACATCGGCAGCGCCGCGGTCGCCGGCGCGACCATCGCCGTGCGCATCATGATGTTCACGATGATGCCGGCCTGGGGCATGTCGAACGCGGCTGCGACGCTGGTCGGCCAGAACCTCGGCGCCGGCGAGCCGGGGCGCGCCGAGGCCTCCGTGTGGCGCATCGGCGCGTACAACATGGTCTACCTGCTGGGCGTGTCGGTGGTGTTCTTCACGCTGCCGCGCGAGTTCGTGGGCATCTTCACGGCCGACCCGGCGGTCATCGCCATCGGGGCGGAGTGGCTGCGGATCCTGTCTTACTCGCTGTTCGTCTACGGCTGGTGGATGGTCGCCGTGCAGGCCTTCAACGGCGCCGGCGACACGATGACCCCCACCTGGATCAACCTCGTGTTCTTCTGGCTGATCCAGATCCCGCTCGCGTGGCTGCTGGCGATCGCGCTCGACTGGCGGCATTCCGGCGTGTTCTGGTCGGTGTTCGTCTCGGAAACCGCGGTCGGGCTGTTCACCCTGTGGCTGTTCTCGCGCGGGAAGTGGAAGGCGGCCAGGGTCTAGGCGGCGCCCGCAGGCCTCACCAGGCGGCGGGATCGAGCCGATAGACGTCACGAAGCGCCCTGTAGAGCGCGGGCAGCTCGCGCGCGAACAGCGCCGGTTCCTCGAAGAAGGCCTCGCTCGCGACGGCGAAGAACTCGCCGCGGTCTTCCGACGCATAGGGGTCGAGGAAGGTCCGCTCGCCGGATTCGGCCTGGGCGCGCAGCCGTTCCAGCTCCGCGTCCAGCAGCCGTATCCAGCGCCGCCGCGCGTTGCCGCCCGCGATCCAGGGCGCCCCGTCCCATTCGTGGTCGAGATAGTGCGCGAACTCGTGGAACACGACGTTCCAGGCTTCGCCCGGTGCGCCGCGGCTGTCCACGTCCTCCCAGGACAGGATTACGCGGCTGACGTCCCAGGACTCGCCCGCGAGCACGCGGGACTCTTCCGTGACGACGCCGTGCTCGTCGTGCCATTCACCGGGCACGACGAACTGCGACGGATAGACCAGCACGGAGCGCAGCGACTCGTAGGGCGGCCGGTCGTGTCCGAGCGCCAGCAGGCAGGCCTGCGCCGCGATCGAAAGCCGCATCGGCGGCGTCACGGCGAGACCGCCGCAACCGATGAACTCCTTTTCGCCGAGGAACACCGCTGTCAGGGCGTCCAGCCGCGAGGCGAGGTCGGGCGGGACGCGCGCGTAGCCAGGCCAGTAGTCGGCGAGCAGGGCGCGGTCCGCGGCGGAAAGCGACTGCGCCGCCAGCTGCCTGCGGCGGCGCGCGGCGAACAGCGGAGGCACGAGAATCCACGCCAGCACGGCGAGGCAGCCGGCGAGCGCAATCGCAATCCCGCCGCTCACGGCCTGAAGCGGGTGACCAGCGTCCGCAGCATCCGCAGGTCACCTGCCGCCGGCGCCGGCCCGTACCGCAGCCGCAAGTAGGTCTCCGTGATCGCAAGCGCCGGCAAGGCCAGGTCCGGCCGCAGCCGGCGCACGCGCTGCGCGAAGTCCCGCGGCGCTTCGCCCGGCGCGCGCTCGATGCCGCGCCGCGCGAGCCGGTTCTGGAAGCGCTGGTACGCCGCGGCCGCGGGATCCGTGGCGCGGGGGCGCAGTTCGACCGCGAGCCACAGCACGAGAATGCCGACCGTGATCCCGAGACCGACGGCGAGGACGGTCGCGAAAGCACGCCAGTCCGGGTCGTCGAAGCCGAGCCCGGACAGCACGCTCTCCTGCGCGGCCCGGTCGAACTGCACGACCCAGTCGTTCCACTCGGCGTTGAGGTTGTCCCAGACCATGCCGGCCTGCCAGAGCAGTTCCGACTCGCGGCGCAGCGCGCCGGGCAGCGCATCCGACTCGGCGAAGGCGGCCTCGAAGCCGCGCTCGATGCGCTCGGGCGCGACGGCCGCCGTCGGATCGACGCGGACCCAGCCACGCTGCGGCAGCCAGACCTCGGACCAGGCGTGCGCGTGCGACTGGCGCACGATCAGGTAGCCGCCGAGCGGGTTCCAGTCGCCGCCCTGGTAGCCCGCCACGACGCGCGCCGGGATCCCGGCGGCCCGCGCCATCATCGTGAACGCCGAGGCGTAGTGGCCGCAGAAACCCTGGCGGGTGTTGAACAGGAAGTCGTCCACCGAGTTGAGCGCGAGTCCCGGCGGCGTCAGCGTGTAGTAGAACGCCTGCTCGCGGAACAGGTCGAGGATCGACTGCAGGTAACCGGCGTCGCTGGCGGCCGCGGCACGCATCCGGCGCGCCAGTTCGAGGGTGCGGGGGTTGCGTCCGTCCGGCAGCTGCAGGCTCAGGTTTTCGAGCGCACCCGTCAGCGACTCGCCCGCCCGGTACTCGGGGTGCGAGCGCACGTCGTAGCGCAGCACGGCGTTGACCGGCCGGCGCGTGCGCAGGCTGAAGTCCCAGGACTTGTACGCGAGGTCGGGCGTCCACGAAGCGACCAGGTCGAGCGCGAACAGCATCTGCTGCGCGGTCGGCTCCATCGTCACCGTGTAGTCGACGGGCGCGCCGAGGTGGCGGACCTCGGGCACGTGGTAGGACTGGGAATCGCCGCGCCGCCAGGTGTAGCCGTCGAAATCGTTGAGTGTCAGCGCGCGCCAGTAGCGTTCCCGCGGAGGCGGCGGCTCATCGCCCTCGAAGCGCACGCGGAAGGCGACGACGTCGTTCTGCGTGAGGTCGGATATGTCGCCCGGCGACATCTCCTCGGTAAGCCCGGTCTGCGCGCGCTCGGACGACGGCGCGCCCCAGAAACTGCCGCCGAAGCGCGGAAAGAACACGAACAGCACCAGCGCGACCGGCGCGGCCTTCAGCAGCATTGCGCCGGTCGTCCGGAACGGACGCAGCGCGGGACCCTCGCCGCCGCGCAGCGAAATCCGCAGCAGCGCCGCCGCCAGCAGCCACACGGTCGGCAGCACCCAGGCCGCGGTCGCGACGTCCTGCGCGTACAGGAAAGCCGCCAGGCACAGGAACCAGCCGATGAAGATCAGCACCGTCTGGTCGCGGGCGGTACGCGTCTCGAGCAGCTTGAGCGCCGACATCAGCGCGAGCAAGGCGGTGCCGCCGTCGAGGCCGGTGATCGTCGCGTAGCTCGCGATCACGCCGATCGTGACGCCGAGCGTGATCAGGCCGCGCACCCACGTCGACGGCAACCGCCAGCCGCGGCGTTCGGCGACCAGGCGCCAGGCGGCGACGCTGAGCACGAACCCGGCAACCCAGGGCTCGAGGCGCAGCAGGTGCGGGGCGAGCGCGGCCGCGAGCCCGGCCGTCGTCCAGGCGAGGCGCCGGAAGTTCTCCGTGCGCTCAGGCGACATCGGGTGCGGGCGCGTCGAAGCGCGCAAGGGCGGCGAGGCAGCGCGCGCGCTGCGCGTCCCCCGGCGCGGGCGGCAGCTCCTCGTCCGGCAGACGCAGGCCGAAGGCGACCCCGCGTGCGTGCGCATCGAGGATCCAGCGGGCAATCACGGCGAGCCGTGTCTCGAGGTCGGCGCCCGGCGCGTCGGCGAGGTCGAACACCGGCGTCGCTTCCGCAGCGCCGCTGAACTCCTTCACCAGCAGTTCATCGGCCCGGGCGTAGGCCTTCCAGGCGATGTGCTTCGGCGGGTCGCCCGGGTGGTAGTCCTTGAGGCCGGCGAAATCGTCTTCGCCGCGCCGTGCGATGCCGCCGCCCGGGAGCCCTGCGTGCTGAGGCGGCGCAGGCGCCTGGTCCGCGGGCCGCGGATAGACGAGGCTGGTCATGCCGGGGTGCAGCACGGCCCAGGCGCGGAACAGCCCGTAGGGATAGCGGGTCGCGATCTCGACGCGCTCGAGCCGGATGCTGCCGCGGCGCCGCGTCGGGACGCGCAGGCAGAGCGAGGCCTCGCCGGCGGCCGGGACGTGTGCAGGCGGCGTCGCGGCGGCGACGACGGCCTCGACATCGTTGCGCGGCAATGGCCCCGGATTCGCGAGCGCGATGCGGAACACCGCCTCCTGCCCCGCGAACGGCGGCTCGGTGCCGGCCGGCCGCGCGACGAGCTGCTCGAGGTTGCGGTGGCAGGCGTGCATGGCGACGACGCCCAGCGCCGCGAGCAGGAAGGTGAGCGCGAGGCCGAGGTTGTTGCCGTAGTTGAGGGAGCCGAGCAGCATCGCGACCAGCATCACGCCGAAGGCGACGCCGAGCCCGGTCGGCAGGATGTAGATGCGGCCGCGCCGGAGCGTCACGGCCTCACGATCAGGTCCCTGGCGCTTGCGGATCCAGTCGTGCACCCAGCGACGCAGGGCGCGTTTCGCGGCGTACGTGGCGGAGTGGTGGGCCGCCCTCAGGGGATGGGCACCGAGCTCATGAGCGCCGCGGCGATCTCGACGGGGCCGCGGGCGTCGGCGGCGTCGCGCGGGCGCAGTCGGTGCCCGACGACCGCGGGAAGCACGGCCTGAAGGTCCTCGGGCAGCACGCCCGCATGCCCGTGCAGGAAGGCCCAGGCCTGCGCGGCGCGCAGCAGGCCGATCACCGCGCGCGGCGAGAGGCCCGCCTGGTAGCGGCCCGGCTCGCGCGAGGCGCGTGCGACGGCCTGCACGTAGTCGAGCAGGGCGTCGCTGGCGTGCACTTCGGTGACGCGGCGCTGCAGCGCCGGGATCGCCGCGGGATCGAGCACCGCCGGCAGGTCTTCGAGCAGGTCGCGCCGGTCGCGGCCGCGCAGCAGGGCGCGCTCGTGGCCGGCCGCCGGGTAGCCGAGTTCGATGCGCATGAGAAAGCGGTCGACCTGCGACTCCGGCAGCGGGAAGGTGCCGACCTGAAACGAGGGATTCTGGGTCGCGACGATGAAGAACGGCTCGGGCAGCGCGTGCGACTCGCCGTCCACCGTGACCTGGCGTTCCTCCATCGCCTCGAGCAGCGCGCTCTGCGCCTTCGGCGTCGCGCGGTTGACCTCGTCGGCCATTACGAGCTGCGCGAACACCGGGCCGCGGTTGAACCGGAAGCGCCCGCTGGCGCGGTCGTAGACCGAGATGCCGATGACGTCGGCGGGCAGCAGGTCGCTGGTGAACTGGATGCGCTGGTACGAGAGGCCGAGCACGCGCGCGAGCGCGTGCGCCAGCGTCGTCTTGCCGACGCCCGGGATATCCTCGATCAGGAGATGCCCGCGGGCCAGCAGGCAGGCGAGGGCGAGGCGTATCTCGCGGTCTTTGCCGAGCAGGACCTGGTTGAGGCTCGCGAGCGCCGCCAGCAGCGGGGCACGCAGGGACTCGGTCGCCTGGGTCTGCGCATTCATCGCAGCGAGGCTACCCGCTCGTGCTGCTCGGCAAGTTGCGCCAGTTCACGCTTGAAGCCCTCGAGGCGCTCGCGCTCCTGGGTCACGACCTCGGCCGGCGCATTGCGCACGAAGTTTTCGTTGCCGAGTTTGGCGCTCGCGCGCGCCAGCTCCTGCTCGACCTTTCCGCGGCGCTTGCCGAGGCGGGCCAGCTCCGCGTCGACGTCGATCAGGCCCGCCATCGGCACCAGGATGCGCAGCTCGCCGAGCAGCGCAGCCGCGGCCTGCGGCGGCGCCTCGCCGGCGGCGAGCGGCGTCGCCGAGTCGAGGCCGGCGAGACGCCGGATCACGGCTTCGTTGCGCGCATAGCGCTCGAGGTCCGTCGCCGAGGCGGCCTGCAGCCGCGCGGCGAGCGGTACCGACGGCGCGATGTCGAGCTCGCCGCGGATCCGCCGCACGCCGAGGATGAAGTCCATCACCCAGCGCATCTCGGCCTCGATCGACGGGTCGGCGGCATCCGCGGACACGGCGGGGAAGGGCTGGCGCATGATGGACGCGCCCTCGATGCCCGCGCGCGGCGCCACCCGCTGCCAGATCTCCTCGGTGATGAACGGCATCAAAGGGTGGAGCAGGCGCAGCAGCGTCTCGAGTGTCTCGAGCAGCGTGCGGCGCGTGCCGCGACGGGCCGCCTCCGCGCTGTCGCCCGACTGCAGCACGGGCTTGGCGAACTCGAGGTACCAGTCGCAGAACTCGTACCAGGTGAATTCGTACACGGCCTGGGCGGCGAGGTCGAAACGGTAGTCGCGGAAGCCCTCGTGCACGCCGGCGACCGTGGCCGCGAGGCGCGAGCGGATCCAGCGGTCGTAGGGCGAGAGCGTCTCCTCGCCGGCGGGCAGCGGCTGCTCGGTCGCCATCAGCACGAATCGCGCCGCGTTCCAGAGCTTGTTGCAGAAATTGCGGTAGCCCTCGACGCGCCCGAGGTCGAAGCGCAGGTCGCGCGACTGCGTCGCGAGCGAGGCAAAGGTGAAGCGCAGCGCGTCGGTGCCGTAGGCGGCGATGCCCTGCGGGAACTGCTTGCGGGTCGCGCGTTCGATGGCGGGCGCGAGCTGCGGCTGCATGAGGCCGGTGGTGCGCTTCGCGACCAGCGCCTCGAGGCCGATGCCGTCCACGATGTCGAGCGGGTCGAGCACGTTGCCCTTCGACTTCGACATCTTCTGGCCTTCGTGGTCGCGGATCAGGCCGTGGATGTACACCTCGCGGAACGGCACCTCGCCGGTGAATTGCAGGCCCATCATCACCATGCGCGCGACCCAGAAGAAGATGATGTCGAAGCCGGTGACCAGCACGCTGGTCGGGTAGAAGGCGTCGAGCTCCGGCGTCTTGTCCGGCCAGCCGAGCGTCGTCATCGGCCACAGGCCGGACGAGAACCAGGTGTCGAGCACGTCGTCGTCCTGGCGCAGGGCGACGTTCGCCGCCAGGCCGTGGCGGCGCCGGACGGCGGCCTCGCTCTCGCCGACATAGATCGCCCCGTCCGGCCCGTACCAGGCGGGAATGCGGTGGCCCCACCAGAGCTGGCGGCTGATGCACCAGTCCTTGATGTTGCGCATCCACTCGAAGTAGGTGCGGTCCCAGTTCGCGGGCACGAAGCGGATGCGGCCGTCCTCGACCGCGCGGATCGCGGGCTCGGCGAGCGGCGCGATGCGCACGTACCACTGGTCCGTGAGCCAGGGCTCGATCACCGTGAGGCTCCGATCGCCGCGCGGGATCGTGAGCCGGTGCGGCTCGGCTTTCTCGAGCAGCCCCGCCGCCTCGAGGTCGGCGACGATGCGCTTGCGCGCCTCGAAGCGGTCGAGCCCGCGGTAGGCCGCCGGCGCCTCGTCGTTGATCCGCGCGTCGGCCGTCAGCACGTTGATGAGCGGCAGCCCGCGGCGCTGCCCCACCTCGTAATCGTTGAAGTCGTGCGCCGGCGTGAGCTTCACGCAGCCGGTACCGAATGCCGGGTCCACGAAGGCGTCGGCGAGCAGCGGGATCGTCCGGCCGGTGAGCGGCAGCGTGAGCGACGTGCCGTCGAGCCCACGATAGCGCTCGTCGTCCGGGTGGAAGGCGACGGCGACGTCGCCGAGCATCGTCTCCGGCCGCGTGGTGGCGACGGTCACGTGGCCCTGGCCGTCCGCGAACGGGTAGCGGATGTGCCAGAGCGTTCCGTTCTCCTCCTCGGACACCACCTCGAGGTCGGAGACCGCGGTCTTCAGCACCGGGTCCCAGTTGACGAGGCGCTTGCCGCGGTAGATCAGCCCGGCTTCGTGCAGCTTGATGAAGGCGTGCTGCACGGCCTGCGACATGCCCGGGTCCATGGTGAACCGGTCGCGACTCCAGTCGACGGAGCAGCCCAGCCGGCGCATCTGGCGCGCGATGGTGCCGCCCGATTCCTCCTTCCAGCGCCAGACCCGTGCGTTGAACGCCTCGCGGCCGAGCGCATGGCGGGACTGGCCCTCGGCGACGAGCTGGCGTTCGACGACCATCTGCGTCGCGATGCCGGCGTGGTCCGTGCCCGGCTGCCAGAGCGTGCGGTCGCCCGCCATGCGGCGGAAGCGCGTCAGCGCGTCCATGATCGTGTCCTGGAACGCGTGGCCCATGTGCAGCGTCCCGGTCACGTTGGGCGGGGGAATCACGATGCAGAAGGGCGTGCCGTCGCCTGCCGGCGCGAACAGGCCTTCCGCCTCCCAGCGGCGGTAGATGCGCTCCTCGATGTCCTGCGGCGTGTAGGTCTTGTCCATCCGACCCGTGCAGGGCTTCCCTGGCTCAGTCCCGGTCCGGCGCGAGCTGCTCGCGCAGCGCGGCGGCCACGAGGTCCGGCAGCGCGGCGCGCAGCCGGTCGATCACGCGCTCGAACATGACGGCCTCGATGTCGCGGGCGGCGGCGTGCAGCAGCTCGTCGGTGAGCTTGAGCGTGCGGCTGACGAGCATCGCCTGCAGCGCGGCGACGTCC
>ERZ1066138.228-NODE-228-length-19241-cov-8.201553_pt1 | contig 19241 bp, 18 predicted proteins | sample MGYA00382785_ERZ1066138 | MGnify/ENA primary metagenome ERZ1066138 (study PRJEB33369, sample SAMEA5778368) | biofilm metagenome | biome: Industrial cooling water; feature: Water cooling tower basin; material: Biofilm | place: United Arab Emirates | collected... | reverse complement strand
GAGCGACAGTTTCCTAAACTGTAGGTCGCAGGTTCGAGACCTGCCGGGATCGCCATCGGCCGCTTCGCCGCGCTGGAAAATCAGTTCTGCCCGCGTCCGGCCCGCCGCCTTAAGCCCGCGTTAAGCTCTCCTGACGCTTAAGTAAGTCTCGCTACGCCGCTCGTTTCGCAACAATCCCGAAACCGGTAGGGCGCAAATTCGAGCTTCTGCCACAGTCTTGTGCGAACCACCAAACCGGTCGTGTCCGGCCGCCCGCATGAAACAAGGTGCATCTTTGCTGCGTCGCCTCGCCGCCTGTGTCGTACTCCTTCTGCCCGCCGCAGCAGCGGCCGAGCCGATGCGTCTGGGCGCCGGCGACATCAAGCAGACGTTCACTGGCACGCGTGTTGAACTCGACACACCGCTGGGTACGACGATCCCCATCAAATTCACCAGCGACGGGTTAATGAGCGGCAGCGCAGGCAGCCTGGCCTCGGTGCTCGGCGCCGCCAACGATCGGGGCCGCTGGTGGGTCAAGGGCGATCGCCTCTGCTACAAGTGGTTTCGCTGGTTTGATGCCGAAGAGCAGTGCCTCACGATCCACGTGAAGCAAGAGCGGGTCTTCTGGCGCCGTGACGACGGCAAAAGGGGCACCGCGACCATCGTCGATCGTCCACCACAGGTCGCCGAAGTAAAGCCCGCTGCTCGCAACGCGGCAACGCCCGTAACCCGCACGGCCAGCATCGTTGGCTCAAGCGCACCATTAAGAGCCCAAGCACGGCTCCCGGTTCTTAAATCTCCGCCGCGATTGGCGGAACGCCCCATAACGGCCGCCGAGCAGCTCGGTCTCCCCGACGAAGCACCGGCAGATCGCAGTCTTTTCTTCGTGGGACTGGGACTCGCGCGGGCATTGCAGTCACAATTTGCCGTCACTGCGGCGGAGGCGGCTCCGGCGCCGGCCTCTTCGCGGAGCGCCGCGGCGAAGGTCGTGCCGCTGCCGGTGAAAAAGGAAGTCGTCGCGGCCGCGCCCGTTCCAGTCGCGCCGCCGTACCCCTATCCGGAAACCGGTGGCTCAGGTTTGGCTCGTCCGGCAGTGGTCTCGTTCAGCGTGTATGGCGTCGAGGATGACGACGTTTTGAACATGCGCAGCGGTCCTTCGGACGACTACGCAATCGTCGGCGTCATTCCGCCGAATGCAAGCAATGTGCGCATGGTCGGCCGCTGCATTTCGCTCTGGTGCGAAATTCAGTTTCGCAATACGCGCGGATGGGTCAATCGCTATTATCTCGCGCAAAACTGAACGGCTCCTTTCGCCGCGCAAAATCCGCCAAGACATCGTAATCCTCGCGCTGGGTTCAAGGCCATGGCGCAGCATGACAATTCGTCAAATCGCGGCGCTGCACAATATGGCCGTTTGCAGTTTGTCAATTACAAACTGAAGTTTGCGCTTTTGATAATTCGTCAAAGATGCTATTAAGCAACATTGCCATAGGGCTTATATCTCTTAGGTTTTGTGAGTGGCGTCATGATGGATTTGGCCCCCGCCGAGACTCCCGCGGTCGAAATTTCCGGCACCTGTGAACCCTTCGTCGTTCCTCGCTTCAAGACCAGCCAGCCAGCGGCTGAACCCACAGGCATCGAGCGAACGCTTGATCGTGGGGCGTACCTGTTCCGCGAAGGCGAGACCAAAACGGCAGCCTACCGCCTGGAGGCGGGCATTCTTTGTGTAACGTCCCGTCGGCCCGTAGGTCCGCCGGAAGTGGTTGAAATGCTCTTTCCCGGTACACTGCTCGGGCTGGGCTTTCTTGACCGGCACATCGATAGCGCGATGGCCGTCGTGCCGTGCCGCATTACGGAATTTCCCCTGTCGGCGGTGGCTGCCCTTTGCGACGCCTCCGAGTCGGCGCGCGACCGCCAGGCAAGCTTGACCGAACGCGAATTCGCCGCCCGCCGCCGCGAAGTCGCCCCCGATCCGGCCGAGCGCCCGCTGCGCCGCGTCGCCGCGTTCTTGTCCGCCATGTACCACATGAACCGGCATGAAGGCCGGAACCCGGCGTTCGTCGCGGAGTTCTTGAAGTCAGGCGATGTGGCCGCGTTCTTGGACTTGGAGGTCGAAGAGCTTGCGGCGGCACTGACGGACTTGAGGCAACGGGGATTTGTCGGGCGCGCCGAGAGCGGCGGTCTCGTTCTCCTCGATCCGGAAGGTCTGGAGCGTCTCGCCACGTAAATCGAATGAAAATCTGCGCTGCGTTGGGCGGGGGGCCGCCGCGGCAAGCTCAGAAAGCGGAAATGCAATGCGCCGTCATCCCCCCATTCTCGCGAGCCTCATGATCGGCTTGTTCGCCTGTGCATCCCCAGCCAGCGCCGAGGCATGGAGCGTGTGGGGGGGTTGGGACGAAGATGGCGGCGCCGGCTACGATCGCCGTCCTGGGCGCGCTCCACAATCCGCGCCATATTCCGGCTCTGTGTTCGGCTTCAATTCGGGCCCGGGCCAGCCCTTCCCCGCAATTATGGAAGGCGGGGGACGCCCTGAGATCGCTGGCCGCGCGCCGCCGATCGTCGCTTTCTACACAAATGAAAAGCCGGGCACGATCCTGATCGACAACGCCAAGCGCCGCCTCTACCTCATTCTGAGCGCCAGTGAAGCCTATGAGTACCCGATCTCGGTCGGACGCGACGGTTTCACGTGGACCGGCACCGAAACCGTCAGCCGCGTCGCCGACTGGCCCGATTGGCACCCGCCTGCCGAGATGCGCCAGCGAGATCCCCGCCTGCCTGAAAAAATGTACGGCGGGATCAAGAATCCGCTTGGCGTGAAGGCGCTTTTCCTCGGCAATACGCTCTACCGGATCCACGGTACCAACGACCCCAAGACGATCGGCTACGCGGCCTCGTCCGGCTGCTTCCGCATGATGAACGAGCACGTTGTGCATCTTGCCGCGCTTGTTGACGTCGGCACGGTCGTCAAGGTGATGAATTCCATTGCCGAAGATCAGGAAATCGCCACGGCACCCTGGTCGGCCAAGCCCTCCGCAATCGGCAGCGGACGCCAGCCCGATGCTGATCCCGTAAATTACTACGACGATCAGTCGGACGTCTGGAGTGCGCAATAAAATGCCGGTGCTTCCGGCCAGAAAACGCGCGCGCGGCTGCTGACAGCGGCGGCATCCGGCGCAGTCGTCAGGAGCTTTAGCTCGCCGGTATTTCCTGCGACGAATCGCGGATGCCGGTGCAGATAGTCTTCCAGACTGTCAGCAACGATCTCGGGCTGTGAGAGAATGCGCGTCGCGGGTGGCAGATGCCGCCGGAACAGGTGCTCCACGAGAGGAAAGTGGGTGCAACCAAGAATGGCGCGATGCGGCGGCAGTCCGTTCGTCTGCTCGATGACGCCGGCGATACCTTCGGCAACCAGCCGGTCCAGCTCGTCTTCTGGTGCCTCGTTCTCGATCGCACCTGCGAGGTTCGAACAGATTTGCTGCACCACTGTCGCTTTCGGACAGCGCTTGCGGATTTCCTCGGCATAGACGCCGGCCTTCACCGTCCTCATGGTACCGAAGACAGCAATCGTGTCGGTGAGGTTCTTCTGGGGATACTGTGGCGTCGTTACCGACCAGGGCGTCTGTGTGGCCGCCTCGACGGTTGGCGCGACGATGCCGAGCACGTTCCGGCCCTCAGCCTTCCAGTGAGTTGCCGGCAGCCACGCCTGTTGAAGTTGCCGCGCCGCCACCGCCGTCGCCGTATTGCAGCCAAGCAGAACGAGCCGCGCGCCGCGCTGAAAAAGGGCTTCCGTCGCCGCCCGCGTCAGATCGACGATTTCCGCCGACGGCCGGTTGCCGTACGGGACATGCGCGTGATCGCCCAGATAGGTGAAGGAAGCCGACGGAAAGCGCTGGACGAGCGCCCTCAGCACGGTCAGCCCGCCAAGTCCGGAATCGAAGACACCAATCATGGGCCGGATGATTGCGCTGTTCCCGGTGGCGCCGTCAAGGCAGCCCCGCGAGCCAAATTGCCTATTCAGCCGCCTCGCCAGGGGACCGTCCCTTAGCCGCCGCCGAATGCTCCTGTTCGGCCGTCTTCAGTTGCTCCAAGGTCGGCATCGAAACGGTATTGTAACCGCAGTCGACGAAATGCACCTCGCCCGTCACCGCACCCGACATCGGCGAGAGCAGGTAGAGCGCCGACCCTCCGACTTCGTCGAGTGTGGGGGTCCGGCGAAGCGGTGAATTTTCCTTCTGGAAGTTGAATATCACGCGCGCGTCCCCGACGCCCGCGCCCGACAGCGTGCGCATCGGGCCCGCCGAGAGCGCGTTGACGCGAATGCCCTGCGGTCCGAGGTCGGCCGCCAGATAGCGTACAGACGCTTCCAGCGCTGCTTTCGCGACCCCCATCACGTTGTACGACGGCACCCATCGGGTGGCCCCGCCGTAGGAAAGCGTAATCATGGAGCCGCCGTTCGGCATCACGGCAGCGGCGCGCTTGGCGATCTCGGTGAACGAGAAGCACGAAATGACCATCGTGTTGGTGAAGTTCTCGCGCGTTGTGTCTGCGTAACGGCCGGAAAGTTCGCGTGGGTCGGAAAACGCGAGCGCGTGCACGACGAAATCCAGGCCGCCCCACTCATTTTTGACACGCTCGAAGACGCGATCGACGCTCTCCAGTTCCAGAACATTGCATTCCTCGATGATCTTCGCGCCGAGGCTTTCCGCCAGCGGAACCGCGCGGCGGCCAAAAGCGCCGCCCTGATAGGTAAAGGCGAGTTCCGCGCCCTGGCCGGCAAGGATGCGCGCGATGCCCCAGGCAATGGAGCGATCGTTGGCGACGCCCATGATCAGGCCGCGTTTTCCGGCCATGAGGGGTTGCGGTTTGGCAAGGTCGAGTTCGGACATGAAGGGCCTCGTTCTGGCGCCAGGCGCACGGCCGCGGATCTCGAACCAGCCGGCGCCCTGCTTGTATAATCTCATTTTTGACGACCCTGGATGCGGACCTTGGAAGCACCATCTTCCGCGACCGCCGAGCCGTCACACGGTCGTGTCGTTAACCATCATGCCGGCGGAGCACGAGAGTTGCATTTGTCCCGCCGAAACCGAAGCTGTTCGACATCACACAGTTAAGCGCGATGTTGTCGATGCGCTTGCGCGCGATAGGCACATCCGCGAACGCCGGATCGATCTCTTCGATGTTCGCGCTTTCGCAAACGAATCCGTTGTTCATCATCAGCAGTGAGAAGATCGTCTCCTGCACGCCGATCGCGCCGAGCGAGTGACCCGACAATGATTTCGTTGCGGAAATGTGTGGAATCTTGGCGCCGAATACCTCGCGGATCGCCGCAATTTCGCGTTCATCTCCCACCGGGGTCCCCGTGCCGTGAGGGTTGATGTAATCGACGGGGGGCACGCCCTTCCCATCGAGACCCTTCATCGCGAGCCTCATGCAGCGAACCGCGCCCTCGCCCGACGGTGCGACCATATCGAATCCGTCCGAAGTCGCGCCATAGCCGGCGACCTCGCCATAGATCTTGGCGCCGCGCGCCTTCGCATGTTCCAGCTCTTCGAGAACGACGACGCCGGCGCCGCCTGCGATCACGAATCCGTCGCGGTTTTTGTCGTAGGCCCGCGATGCCTTTTCCGGCGTGTCGTTGAAGCGCGTCGACATCGCGCCCATCGCGTCGAATAGGTTGGACAGCGTCCAGTCCAGTTCCTCGCAGCCACCGGCAAACACGATATCCTGTTTGCCCCACTGGATGAGTTCGGCTCCATTACCGATGCAGTGCGCGCTCGTCGCACACGCCGACGAAATCGAATAGTTGGTGCCCTTGATCTGGAAGGCCGTTGCCAGCGCCGCCGAAGGACCCGAGCACATCGCCTTGGGCACCTCGAATGGACCGATCTTTTTCGGACCGCCGGACCTTATCGTCACCTCCGCAGCATCGACGATGGCGCGTGTCGACGGCCCGCCCGCGCCGACGATGATGCCGGTGCGCTCGTTGACGATATCGCCCGCCTCAAGCCCCGAATCGCGGATCGCTTGATCCATGGCGATGTAGTTCCAGGCGACGCCTGGGTTCATGAATCGCTTAGGCTTGCGCGGTACCAGATTTTCCCAGTCGAGCTTCGGCTCGCCGTGCACTTGGCATTTGAAGCCGAGTTCGGCGTATTTCGCCGCTCGTGAGATGCCCGACTTTGCCTCGCGCAGGTTCGCCACAACCTCCTGGGTGTTGTTCCCGATCGAGGAGACGATTCCCATCCCTGTGACGACCACGCGCCGCATGCGCTCACAGCCCCTGTATAAGTCTAGTCATTTGTCCGCCTGCGCTTGTGGCGCAGGAAGGTACCGATTGGCAACGGCTAGCTTTCGGTCGACTTCAGGAGAACCCGCAAGTCCTTGGCCTGATAAATGACTTCCCCGTCAGCGATCAGTTCGCCATCCGCCTCGGCCAGCTTCAGCTTGCGCGCGATGACCCGCTTGATGTTCACGACGTACTGCACATGTTTGATGTCAGGCGTTATTTCCTTGGTGAATTTCACGTCGCCGACACCGGCGGCTCGGCCCTGCCCCGTAAGGCCCAGCCAGCCGAGATAGAAACCGGTCAATTGCCACAGCGCGTCGAGTCCGAGGCAGCCGGGCATCACGGGATCGCCCTTGAAGTGGCAATCGAAAAACCAGTTGAGCCGCTCGTTCCCTGCTACCTGCAACTCGGCCACGATCTGGCCTTTGCCGTGCACCCCACCCGTTTCGCTGATATGCGAAATGCGGTCGAACATGAGCATCGGCGGCAGCGGTAATTGAGCATTTCCTTGCCCAAAGAGCTCACCCCGGCCGCACGCCAACAGATCGTCGAATTCGTAGCTCGCCTGCCGCTCGGCCATATCGTGTCCGTCCCCCGTGCGCAGTGACCCACACCGATGGGTTCTCACGCGGGGCCTTTCTTCTTGGCTGATCCCTCGCCGTTCAAACGGGAAAACGGGCGCTAGGTCAAGCAGGCTGGCCCCACCGGACCCGATGCCGCGTCCAGTTGCGGACACGGCGCGACATCCTTATACTTTACCTGGTAGATCAGCTTTTGACCCGCGGCTGCCCGTTCGACCGAGGGGTCTGGCTGTGGCCCCTGCTGACGCGGTTAGCCGCGTCGAGTCTTCAACGAGCGAATGCGCCCTGTGGAAAACGATATCGAAATTACCAGCACGCCGATCGTCGAACGCCTTCGTTCCGCGGGCTTACGCCCAACTCGGCAACGCGTTCTTCTGGCAGAGCTTTTGTTTGCCAAGGGTGATCGGCACGTCTCCGCTGAAATGTTACATGGTGAAGTCATCGCTGTCGGCGAACAGGTGTCGCTGGCGACCGTATACAACACGTTGCATCAGTTCACCGGAGCCGGACTGCTGCGCGAGTTGGCCATAGATGGCTCCAAGGCCTATTTCGACACCAACGTCTCCAACCACAATCACTTCTTCATCGAAGAGCGCGGCGAACTCATCGATATTCACGGCGAGAACATTCGCGTTGATGGGCTCCCGGAGCCACCCCAGGGCATGCGCATTTCGCACATCGACGTGGTGGTGCGCCTCGTTTCCGAAAAGAAGAAGTAATTTCCGCGATCGGTCACGCGATCCGAAACATCGCACGGCCCGGTGGGCGCTCATGCGTCATTTGATTGTTTCGCCGGGATAGATCCCCCACAGCTTGCTCTGTTCCACGTAGCCTTTGAACGTTTCGATCGTCACAAAGCACCAGCGGCTGTCGCAGCTCTGCAGATTAGCGATCACGCCGGCTTCGACCAACGCTGTCGCCGGCGCTCGCTCACTGTCGTCGGCCTTGAGTTCGAGTTTCGGCGGCTGCGAACCCTGCTTGACCTCCCAGGGCAGAATTTGCGCGGTGCGCCGGCCTGAAAGCAGAGCCTGATTGATCCAACCGGTTACGCCGTCCGCATCTCTCACCTGACGCCAATTCTCGAATTCTTTGATTACTTCAACCGGCAATCCTGCGCGGCGGAAAACCCACTGCGTCGGATAATCCTTTCCGGGTCCGGAGCGCAGATTGACTTCGTCGGATTTCAAGCTGACGAAACGCGGAATTGGCAAGCCGCTAACGGCGCCCGTCCCGGCGTTCGTGGCCTCGCCGTCTTGTTGCGCCTGCGCGGCTGGGGCACCCAGCACAGCCAAGACCGTCATTAGACATAAGCGTGCCACCTTCTGCCGGGTCTGCGGCCCCACGTTCGATCCCCTCCACGAATGTTGCGCTGCGGTTGAACACAGCGCTGTGGCGGACGCAAGGCGTTCGATCCCTGATCCGGACCAAAAGCAAGCGGCAAGTCGTCTGCCCTTGGCCGCAACACTTTGTTTTCCCGCCATCCTTCTGTTAGACACGGGATCGACGAGGGATCAGCGCTCTGGAACCGGGCCAAAGTGGTACGGGCGGCAGCAGCGGCGGACCCTCCGACGCGCCCTGGCCACGGATCAATTCATGCCCACCAGTACAAAAAAGCCGATCGTTATCGTCACGCGCAAGCTCCCCGACATCGTCGAGACACGTATGCGCGAGCTGTTCGACGCCCGGTTGAATGTTGATGATCGGCCGATGTCACACGCCGATCTGGTCGAAGCCGCCAAGATCGCCGACGTCATCGTCCCCACTGTTACCGACCGCATCGACCGCGGCATCATTTCCCAGGCCGGCCCGCAACTTCGCCTCATCGCCAACTTCGGCACCGGCGTCGACAACATCGACCTCGACACCGCCCGCAATCGCGCGATCACGGTCACGAACACCCCCGGCGTTCTGACCGAAGACACGGCCGACATGACGATGGCCCTCATTCTCGCCGTGCCCCGCCGCGTATCGGAGGGTGCTGCCTACTTGAAGGATGCCAAGTCGAGTTGGCCCGGCTGGTCGCCGACCTGGATGCTCGGCCACCGTATTTACGGGAAGCGTCTCGGCATCATCGGCATGGGCCGCATCGGAACCGCCGTCGCGCAGCGGGCCAAGGCATTCGGCCTCCAGATTCATTATCACAACCGCAAGCGCGTCTCTCCCGCGCTCGAACAGGAACTGGAAGCAACGTACTGGGAAAGCCTCGACCAGATGCTGATCCGCATGGACATCGTGTCGGTCAATTGCCCCCACACGCCGGCCACCTATCATCTCCTCTCCGCCCGCCGCCTCAAGCTCCTGAAGCCGGCTGCCTACATCGTCAATACCGCACGTGGCGAGGTCATCGACGAAAACGAGCTCGCGCGCATGATCGAAGCCGGGTCGATTGCCGGCGCCGGCCTCGACGTATTTGAACACGAGCCGGCGATCAACCCGAAGCTGCTGGCCTCTGACCGTGTCGTGGCGTTGCCGCACATGAGTTCGGCGACGATCGAGGGCCGCATCGAGATGGGCGAAAAAGTCATCATCAACGTCAAGGCCTTCGTCGACGGCCACGCGCCGCCTGACAAGGTGCATCCCGCCATGTTCTGATCGGACCTCGCCGCGCTCCGGGTGGTGTTCACGCCACGCGCGCGATGATCGATGGCAAGAACGATGCAGGGGTGGAACTTCCCGGCCGCATTGTCCATATCTAGGGGATGGATACCGCCCATGCCCCGTTAATCCCGTTCGACAATTCCTACGCCCGTCTGCCCGAGCGCTTCTTTGCCCGCGTGCAGCCGGCACCCGTTGCTGCTCCAGCACTGATCCGAGTCAATGACCGCCTCGCACGTGACCTGCGCATCGACCCTTTGGACTTGTCCTCGCCCGGCGGCGTTGCCGTGCTGGCCGGCAACACGCTTGCCGACGGTAGCGATCCAATCGCGATGGCCTACGCCGGGCACCAGTTCGGCAATTTCGTCCCCCAACTCGGGGACGGGCGCGCCATTCTCATCGGGGAAGTGGTCGACCGGCACGGCAATCGGCGCGACATTCACTTGAAAGGCTCCGGCCGCACGCCCTACTCCCGCATGGGCGACGGCCGCGCGGCACTCGGTCCGGTACTGCGCGAATACATCGTCAGCGAAGCTTTTGCCGCGCTCGGCATTCCAACGACACGCGCATTGGCCGCCGTCTCGACGGGTGAATGGGTCTATCGCGAAGAGCCGCTGCCTGGCGCCATTCTCGCCCGCGTGGCTTCGAGCCACATCCGCGTCGGTACGTTCCAGTTCTTCGCGGCCCGCAAGGACGCCGAGGCGGTCAAAGCACTCGCCGACTACACCATCGATCGCCACTATCCCGATCTCGCTGGTCGGCCGGACAGATACCGTGAACTGCTCGCGGCGGTCGTCGCGCGCCAAGCGTCTCTCATCGCGAGATGGATGGGCGTCGGCTTCATCCATGGCGTTATGAATACCGACAACACGTCGGTCGCGGGCGAAACCATCGACTTCGGTCCCTGCGCTTTCATGGACACGTATCACCCCTCGACCGTGTTCTCGTCCATCGACCACGCCGGCCGCTATGCGTTCGCAAGTCAGCCCGCCATAGCCAACTGGAACCTTGTCCGCCTCGCGGAGACTTTGCTGCCGCTGCTGGGTGATACGCAAGACGCCGCCATTGCCGCCGCCCAGGAACGGATCGACGCCTATCCCTTGCAGTTCCAAACCGCAATCGCGGATGGCTACGCCGCTAAGCTCGGCATTTCGGAACGAAGAAATGACGACACGGCGCTGATACAAGATTTTCTGACGGTTTTGGCGAACGGGCAGGCGGACTTCACGCTCGCATTCCGCACGCTGTCTGATGCGGCCGGAGATACAGAGCATGATCACCGGCTACGATCGCTCTTTGCCGATACCGAAGCCCTCGACATTTGGCTGCAGCGTTGGCGTCAGACAATCTCACGCGAAAATCGGACGCCGGAGCAAATCTCCGCAGCCATGCGTGCGGTGAACCCGGTCATCATCCCCCGCAATCATCAGGTCGAGGCTGCAATCAAGGCCGCGGTTTCCAACAACGACTTCACGCTGTTTCATCGGCTGGTCGACGAATTGGCCGATCCGTTCAGCGATCGCCCCGGCATCGACGATCTGAAACGGCCACCCGGTCCCGATGAAGTCGTGCGCGCGACGTTCTGCGGAACCTGAGCCTCAGCCGCTCTTGGCGACCGCTCGCCGCCACCGGCGCGGCGCCATCAAATATCCCACGTGCCCGCGTCCGCGCCGCCGCACGTCTTCCAGGTGGTCGAGAACTTCGCGCGGATGCAGGGGACGCCCCTCGGTCCCGATCCGCACGCGCTCCATGTGCTGCACCTCTTCCAGAAGCGGCTGAGCCGTTTTATGCAGCATCACGATGGTCGCTATCGTCTTGCGCGGCATGTGCGGCGGGATTCTGGCAAAAAGGCTCGCCACAAGGTCCTGCACGCGGCGCGACAGCTTCGTCGAAAACCGCCCCAGCCACGCAAGGAGGCGCACGCCGAAATCCTCGCGGAAACGGTAGCCGTGCATCTCCATCCACTCGAACAGCTTGGACATGATCATGTCCTGATGCCGGAGCTGGGCCGTGTAGCGATAGTCCTGCCATTCCGCCACGAGATCGAAGGCTGGCTCGATCTCCAGATCGCCCGGCGCGAATGATTCCGCCGCCGTCACCCCGATTCGTTTGTAGAACGGCGCATTCGAAGCGTGAAACCGCGACGGGAACGCGGGCAGCTTCAGCTTGCCGTCGCTGGCGTCGGCATAGGCGATCCGTACCAGCTTCGAGCAGAACAATTTGTTCGATGGCCCGAGTTCCATCGAGAAATCGTAGAGGATCGGCTTGCCCGCATCCTGCGCGCGCTTCACAAAGCCGTAAATTAGCTCGGCCGCCCTCGCCGCCAGCGCCGCATCGCGGTGCCGGAACAGCATCGCCCGCGCCACCCCGTTGCTCAGCACGTCCTTGAGCGGCTTGATGACGGCCCCTTCTTCGATCAGCGCCTCGACGACCAGGCTTCGACCGTCCTCATCGACATAGATGATCGCCGCATGGCTGAATTGGCTGTCGACATCGCCGATCCGCGCAATCGCCGCACTGTTGTGCTTCGTCCCGCGCACCAGCAGGACATCGCCCGAACGGAACGCAATCGGTGCGCCGGTATCGAAGGCCGGATGCACGAAGGTATTGTACGATTTTTCGCTGAAGGCGCGCTGCGGAGGATCGTCATCCGTCCCGATCCGGTAATCTGAGTGCACCTCACCCGCCATGTCGGACGCATACCGCAGGAGCCGCAGCGTATCGCGCACCGCGTGCTGCGCTTCGCGCGTCATAAGTCCCCGGCCGTGCCAATCCCCAACCCGGTCACGCAGTACCGCGCGAAGCCTGAACAACTCGTCCATGACCCGTGGTGCCAAGGCTTTGAGCTCGGCATGGGAGTAGCGAGCCAGATCGCGTTCGTGCACATCGTGATAAATTCGCGAAACCACGCGGACGATATCGTCGGCGGATGCGACCGGCGACACCGCCAACGCATGCAGCGCCTGCAAGTCGCGTCGAATTTCGTCCTCGAGTGAAGGACCCTGCACTAGACTTCCCCCTGCCACCGGCGTTTCCCCGCTTTGCCGCACCCCCGTGCGCACGCTCTGCCGGGCTATTTTGTGCCCGGGCAGGCCGGAGATGGCAAGCAGCACCTCAGGCGGCGCACCAATCCGCCAGTTTGTCCATGAAACGCGAGCATTTCTCGAGTTCCGACGCGGCGATCCATTCGTTCGCCGTGTGCGCCTGTGCGATGTTACCGGGACCGCACACGACCGACGACGCGCCCGCGTCTTGGAAAAGCCCAGCCTCGGTCGCATACGAAACCGCGAACGTCTCGTTTTGCCCGGCAAGCTTCAGCGCAAGCGCCACGGCCTCGGAGTCCGGTGGCGTACCGAATGGCGGCACGGAGTTGGTCCGCGTCAGCGTGATTTTCGCTTCCGGAGCGCGCGCCCTCATGACCGGCAGACACACCCGCTCGTTGAACCGTTGCAATCGCGCCTCGATGGCGTCGATGTCGAGCCCAGGCATCGACCGGATCTCGAATCCGAATTTGCATCCCACCGGCACGATGTTCGACGCCGTGCCGCCTTCGATGGTCGTGACCTGGAGAGTGGGATACGGCGGCTCGAAACGCGGATCTGGCGTGCGCGCCGCAAGTTCCGCCTCAATGAGCATCAGTTCCCCGATAATCTGCCCCGCCACCGCAATCGCATTGACGCCGAGATGCGCCATGCTCGAATGCGCGGCGCGACCCGCAATGTCGATTTGCCAGCGCATGGGACCCTTGTGGGCGTCGACCACGCGCATGCTGGTGGGCTCGCCGACGATCACCAAGCGCGGCATAGGCAGGTCCACGCCCAATTTCTCGATCATCGGCCGCACACCGATGCAACCCACTTCCTCATCGTAGGAGAAGGCAAGGTGAATGGGCTTCGTGAGATTGGTTGCCATGAAGCGCGGCACGGCGGCGAGGGCGCAGGCCAGAAAACCCTTCATATCGGTTGTGCCGCGGCCAAAGTACTGGCCGTCTCGTTCGAAAAGAGAAAACGGATCGGTGTCCCAGGCCTGCCCCTCGACCGGCACGACATCCGTATGTCCCGACAGCGCGACGCCCGCCTCACCGGCCGGCCCAATGGTGGCGAAAAGCGATGCTTTTGATCCGTCGTCGTTTGGCACGCGGCAAGACGCGACGCCGTGCGCGCCGAGGTAAGCTTCCACGTATTCGATGAGCGGAATGTTTGTCTTGTGGCTCGTGGTATCGAAGCTGACAAGTCGTCCAAGGATTTCAGCCACGGCCGTGCCGGAGCGCTGCATGTCAGTTCACGCTTTTCAATGTGTACGGGCTGTCGAGCGAAAAGGCCGGCACCGCGACATCGAACAATCGGCCGCCGTCGCCTGCCATTTGATAGCTTCCCACCATAATGCCCGAGGGCGTCGGCAACGGACACCCTGACGTGTAGGTAAACGACTGGCCGGGCTCGATGACGGGCGTCTGTCCAACGACGCCGGGCCCGCGGACCTCCTCCGTCCGCCCGGTGGCGTCCGTGATGCGCCAGAACCGCGTCTTGAGCTGCACTGCATTGGGCCCGTCGTTTTGGATCTCGATGGTGTAGCTCCAGAAATAATAGCCTTCGTCCGGCGACGACTGGTCGGCCTGATATTCCGGCCGGACACGCACGCTCACACCCTGCGTTTTGGCTTCGTAAAGATAGTCGCTGCTCACGGGGTCGTTCGTCCTCTGCAACGGTGCGGCAAAGTTTAGGCGGCCTTCGCGCCCGGTCAACCGGGCAGCCGGTCTTGGCGGACGGCTTGCAGACCCCGCTCCACGTCCGCAATGAGATCGTTGGCGTTTTCAAGACCGACCGACAGCCGCAACATACCGTCCCCGATGCCGAGCTCGGCGCGCGCCGCAGGGCCGATGCGCTGATGCGTCGTCGTCGGCGGATGCGTAATCAGGCTCTTGGCATCGCCGAGATTGTTGGAAATCTTGATCAGGCGAAGGGCGTTCTGGAAGCGGAACGCGCCGTCCTTGCCGCCCTCCACCTCGAACGCGATCATTTGCCCGCCGCCGGTCATTTGCCGGGCGATGATGTCAGCCTGCGGGTGGTCCGGGCGCCCACAGTAGATGACACGCTGCACGCCGGGCTTGCCTGCCAGATAGTCCGCCACCTTCGCTGCATTGGCACACTGGGCTGCGACCCTGATCGGCATCGTCTCGAGGCTCTTCAGCATCACCCAGGCGTTGAACGGGCTGAGCGATGGACCGGTCTGCCGGAAATAGTCCTGCAAATGATCCGTCAGGAACTTTTCCGAACAGAGCACCGCGCCACCCAGACACCGCCCCTGTCCGTCGATGTGTTTCGTCGCCGAGTAGATCACGACATCGGCGCCGTGCTCCAGAGGCCGCTGCTGCATCGGCGTTGCAAACACGTTGTCGACCATGACCAGGGCGCCGGCCTCCTTGGCGATCTGCGACACTGCCGCGATGTCCACCAGATCGAGGGTCGGGTTGGCCGGCGTCTCGAAGAAGAAAGCCTTCGTGTTCGGTCGCACGGCTTTGCGCCATTCGTTGCTGTCGCGGCCGTCAATGAGTGTCGGAGTAATGCCGAAACGCGGACAGAGCGTCTCGACGACGTACCGGCATGAACCGAACATCGCGCGCGCCGCTACGATGTGATCGCCGGCCTTCAGGTATGACATGATCGCGGCATTGACCGCCGCCATCCCGGTCGCCATGGCGCGGCAGACCTCCGCCCCCTCAAACAGCCGCAGCCGCTCCTCCAGCATCGACACGGTCGGATTGGCGAAACGCGAATATTGAAAACCCGGGTCTTCGTTTTTGAAGCGTGCCTCGGCCTGTTCGGCGCACGTATAGACAAACCCCTGCGTCAGAAAGATCGCTTCGGAAGTCTCCCCGAATTGCGATCTCAGCGTTCCGCCGTGAACGAGAAGTGTTTCCGGCGCCCATTCCGCGGCGATCTCGGCATCGGTCTTGGCTGCGGTCATAGTGGTCTGCTCCAGGGGCGGTCGCGTCGCCACGCCGCACAACAAAAAACCCGGTGCCCTGCGGCACTCTCCTTGATGCTAAGGAGCCGTGCGCCGGGAAATCCGGGTGCGCGCGGCCACTTTAGCGAGTTGTTTAACGTGGCTGCAAGCCGGCCGGCCAAATCACCACGACGATGTGGCCGGGAATACCGCCCCCTCCTCTTGGCGTCAAGCGCACCATGGGGTAGAGGCCACAACGGAGAAGGCGGAGAACCATGGCAAAGAAGCCGGCACCCAAGGCAAAATCGAAGCGGTCGCGTCCATTGGGCGTTGCGGTGACCGACGGCATTTTGCCGGCCCAGGCGATCCGTGCACTGGTCTCGGGCGGCGCCCTCAAGCTCGCCGAGCCCATGGCCGATGGCCAGCTCCAACCCGCCAGCATCGACCTGCGCCTCGGTCGCGAAGCGTATCGTGTCCGCGCCAGTTTTCTCCCCGGTCCAGGATCGAAAGTCGGCGATAAGCTTTCCGATCTGAAATTGCACACCATCGATCTGACCAAAGGCTCCGTACTTGAAACCGGCTGCGTCTATATCGTGCCGCTGCTCGAAAGCCTTGGCCTGCCGGATACGATTTCGGCCTCTGCCAACCCCAAGAGCTCGACCGGTCGCCTCGACGTATTCACCCGCGTCATCGCCGACGGTGTCAGTGCTTTCGATCAGGTTCCGGCGGGCTACAAGGGTCCGCTTTATGCCGAGATTTGTCCGCAGACTTTTCCCATCCTCGCCCGTACCGGTTCGAAATTGAGCCAGCTCCGGTTTCGTGTCGGCAATCCGCGCGAGGACGATAAAAGCCTTGCCCGTTTGCATAAGGAACAGACTTTGGTCTCCGGAGGAGCCGCCGACATTGCCGATGGCATCGCGCTGTCCGTTGATCTCGTCGGTGGCTTGTCGGGCCTCGTCGGCTACCGTGCCAAGCGCCACACCGGAGTAGTCGACGTCGACGCGCCGAAGTCGTGCGCCATTTCCGATTACTGGGAGCCAATCGATAGCCGTGGGTCCCGCCGCCTCATCCTCGATCCCGATCAATTCTACATTCTGGCATCCAAGGAAGCCGTGCACATCCCGCCGACGCATGCAGCCGAAATGATGCCCTTCAATCCTCTGGTCGGCGAATTTCGTGTGCACTACGCGGGCTTCATGGACCCCGGATTTGGCCACGAGCCCGCCGGAGGGCACGGCTCACGCGTCGTGCTCGAAGTCCGCTCTCATAAGGTGCCGTTCATTCTGGATGACGGCCAGATCATAGGCCGGCTCGTGTACGAGCGCATGGTCGAAATCCCCGAAATGCTCTACGGCCGCGATCTCGGCTCGAATTACCAGGCCCAGGGCTTGAAGCTCTCCAAGCATTTCCGCTGAATTGCCGTCCGATGATCGACCCTCCCTTTACGCCGCATTAACCGGAATCGGGCACCGTCGTGCCGTCGCGTTGTGTGCGAGTGGGGTGTTGCGTGTTGAATTATCTGATCCTGATGCTGTTTCCGGCAGCTCTGGCCTATGCCGCGGTGATGGACATCTTCACGATGACCATCTCGAACCGCATTTCGCTGGCCCTTATCGCCGGCTTCCCGTTGGCCGCCATTGCGGCTGGTCTTCCGATGGCCACCGTTCTGATGCACGTCGCCGCCTTTGCGATCGTGCTGGCCCTCGGTTTCACGCTCTTCTCGTTCAAGCTGCTGGGTGGCGGCGATGCCAAGATCCTGGCCACCGCCTCGTTGTGGGTCGGCCTCGAAATGGTTCTGCCGTTCGTTGCGATCGTGACAGTCTGGGGCGGTTTCCTCGCACTGGCCTTCCTCTCGTTCCGCAAAATTCCGCTGGGCGCATTTCCCCTTCCCGAATGGGCCGCGCGTTTGCACAAGCAGGGTAACGGTATCCCCTACGGCCTGGCCATTTGCGCCGGCGGCATGTTCATTTATCCCAAGACGGCGCTGTTCAAGGCACTGATGACCTGATCGGCCGGACACGAACATAAATTCTCTATATTTATCAATGCGCTAGCCATTCGACGACCGTCGATCGTTCCGTTTTACGGCGCCGGTTAACCTCGCATTGACGTTTGTTGCGCAAAACTGAGTTCGTCGTCGGGAAGAGGGGTCTTTCCGGCGCAAGGGACACCAGTTGCGCTATGAAACGAGCACAGTTGATTGGCATTTCCATTGCGGGCGTATCGGCGCTCCTGGCCTTCGTGATGGTCAAGGGAGTGCTCAATAAGCCGAAGGAAGAGAAGCGGGTCGAGGTCAAGGTCAACTCGGTCCAGGTCCTTGTGGCCGGCGCCGACATCGGCTTGGGCACCGTCACCAACGAGGGCAGCTTCCGCTGGCAGGAATGGCCGGCGAGCGCCGCGGCCGGGTTCATCACCGACAAATCGAACAAGGAAGCGATGCGCCAGCTCGCGGGCGCGATTGCGCGCACGCCGATCATGGCCGGCGAGCCCATCACCCCGAGCAAACTGGTCAAGTCCGGACAAGGCGGCGTCCTCGCGGCCATCCTTCCCGCCGGTATGCGGGCGGTCTCGACGCGCATCAAGGAAGAAACGGCGGTCGGCCGCCTGATCCTTCCCAACGATCATGTCGATGTCATTTTGATTCGCCGCACGCGCACGAAGGCCGGCGACGAATATGTGAGCGACACGCTTTTCACGAATGTCCGCGTGCTCGCCCTCGGTCAGCAGATCGAGACCAAGGAAGGCAAGAAATCGGCCGAAGGCGCGGCGAACACCGCCACGCTTGAGCTGACCCCGCGTCAAGCGGAGATGCTGCTCTTGGCCAACTCCGTCGGCGACATCAGCTTGGCCCTGCGCTCAATCGCCGATCTCGACGCGTCTGGAAAACCCGGCGTCGGTCAGGCTCTCGAAAAGAAGCAAAAGAATTCCATCCGCGTTCTGCGTTACGGCAACACGTCACGTGCCACGGGCGTGAATTGATCACTTTGAATTCGCAGATCGTCAGAAGGCAAACATAAGATGTCCATTCAAGTGATCAGACGGCTTGCATCCGTCATTGCGATGCTGATCGCTGTCACCGCACCCGGCTACGCCATCGCCGGCAGCGATGTGAACGGTGCTGCGGATTATACTTCCGCCGGTGGCCCGGGCGAACGCGCCGGACAGCATCAGTCGATCGTCCGCTTGACCGAAGCCGACGCCGGCAAGCGCCGCATGATCAATGTCGGCTTGGGTAAGTCTGTCCTGATCGAGCTGCCGCGCCCGGCCCGCGATGTCATGGTGTCGAACGCCCAGGTTGTCGACGCTGTGGTCCAAAGCTCCAACCGAATCTTCCTCGTGGCGCGCCGCTTCGGTGAATCCAATGCCTTCATCTTCGATGAGAATGGCGATCAATTCGCGACCCTGGAAGTCTTCGTCGAGCGCGAAACAGCCGGACTGGAAGACCTGCTGCGCCGCCTGATCCCTGGCTCGAACATCAAAGTCGAGATGATCAACCGCACCGCGGTTCTGACCGGCAGCGTCCGCACGCCCGTCGATGCGAATCGCGCATCGGCGCTGGCCAAGCAGTTCGTCATGGCCGACTTCGAATCGAAGGTCGTCGGCGACGCGCAAGGCGTCTGGATCAAGGACGTGTCAAAGGACGCCAGTGAACTCGTGATCAACCTTCTCGCCGTCGATGGCGAAGAGCAGGTCATGCTCAAGGTCACGGTGGCCGAAGTCCAGCGCACGCTTTTGAAGCAATTCGGTATCAACATCGGCGCCACGATCAATGCCGGTAACTTCTTCACCAGCGTTTTGACCGAGAACGCACTTCCACTGACCGCTGCGGCCGGTCTGGGGACGCTGCCGATACC
>ERZ1066138.227-NODE-227-length-19246-cov-8.012610_pt1 | contig 19246 bp, 15 predicted proteins | sample MGYA00382785_ERZ1066138 | MGnify/ENA primary metagenome ERZ1066138 (study PRJEB33369, sample SAMEA5778368) | biofilm metagenome | biome: Industrial cooling water; feature: Water cooling tower basin; material: Biofilm | place: United Arab Emirates | collected... | reverse complement strand
CGGCTTCCTCATCGTCGAGAACCTTGTCCCGCCAGGCTTCGAAGTGCGCAAAGCCTTGCGGTAGCTCGCGTGTGCGGCCGCGATCGATCCAGAGGGTCTTTTTCGAAAGCGTTTCGAGGAAGCGGCGGTCGTGACTGATCAGGACGACGGCGGACTTGAGCCCGGAAATCGTCTTTTCCAGCCACTCGATGGCGGGCAGATCGAGGTGGTTGGTCGGCTCGTCAAGGAGAAGGACATCGGGGTTGGCGACGAGGGCACGGGCGAGGGCCGCGCGGCGGGCCTCGCCCCCCGAAAGGTGAGTTGGGCTTTCGTCGCCGGTCAGGCCGAAGTCGTCGAGAAGCTTACGCGCGCGGTAGGGGTCGTCGGTGGGCCCGAGACCGCCTTCGACATAGGCGAGGACGGTTTGGGCGTCTTTTAAGTCCGGTTCCTGCGGGAGATAGCGGACGGAGGCGTTGGGGTGGATGAAGCGCTCGCCGCTGTCGGGCTGGATGAGACCGGCGGCGATTTTCATAAGCGTCGTTTTGCCGGAGCCGTTGCGGCCCACGAGACAAAGGCGGTCGCCAGGTTCGACATTCAGGTCCGCGCCTTCCAGAAGCGGCGTGCCGCCGAACGTCAGGTGGATGTCGCGGAGGGTGAGAAGCGCTGCCATGAATCAGATGCAGCGGCCGCCGTCGACTTCGATCGCCGTGCCCGTGACGAACGACGAGGAGGGGTCGGCGAAGAAGAGGGCGGCGTTGGCGATGTCGGAGGGCTTGGAAAAGCGGCCGAGCGGAATGCCGGCGGTGAATTTCGCGCGATTTTCAGGCGTGTCGGGCATTCCCATGAATCGCTCGATCATGCCGGTTTCGCCAATGACGGGGTTGATGGCGTTGACGCGGATGTTCTTCGGCGCGAGTTCGGCGGCCATGGACTTCGTAAGGGTGAGCGCGGCGCCCTTGGAACCGTTGTACCAGGTGAGCCCTGGGCGCGGGCGGACACCGGCGGTGGAGGCAGTGATGATGATGGAGCCGCCGCCCCGTTGTTCGAGTGCCGGCACGGCGGCGAGCGTGGTCAGATAGATCGATTTCACGTTGACGGCGTAGATGCGGTCGAACTCGTCTTCGGTGACGGTGAGCAGCGACTGATTGGCGTGTGTGATGCCGGCATTGTTGACGAGAATGTCGAGGCCGCCGAATGTCTGGATGCAAGCTGCGACCATCGCGTCGACGTCGGATTTCATCGACACGTCGCAGGTGAAGGGAACGGCGGCCTTGCCGATCCCGGCCGCGACGGCCGCGGCGCCCTTGGTGTCGCGATCGGCGACCATCACGCTTGCGCCTTCGCGCGCGAAGGCTTCCGCGATGCCGCGTCCGAACCCGGATGCGCCGCCCGTGACGATCGCGATTCTTCCCGCAAGCCTCATCGGATGTTCTTGGGCTCGGGCTTGGCGCGGGCCTGGGCTTCAGCGCGGTAGGGGCTTGCGAGATAGGTGCCGAGAACCTTGAGCTCGGTCGAGAAGAACGAGAGTTCTTCAAGCGCGAGTTGGACTTTGCGCTCGACGGGGTGGCCCTCGATGTCGGCAAAGAACATCGTGGCGTTGAACGTGCCTTCGGTTTGATAGCTTTCGAGCTTCGTCATGTTGACGCCGTTGGTCGCGAAGCCGCCGAGCGCCTTGTAGAGCGCGGCGGGCACGTTGCGGACGCGGAACAGGAACGTCGTCATCACGACGCCGTCTTCCGGTTCGGCGTCGTCGGGCTCGCAGGCCAGAATGACGAAGCGTGTCGTGTTGTGGGCTTCGTCCTCGATATCGGATTTCAGAATCTGAAGGCCATAGATTTCGGCGGCGAGACGCGAGGCGATGGCCGCCAGCGAGACATCCTTCGATTCGGCGACCATGCGGGCGGAGCCGGCGGTGTCGGCTTCGGGCACCGGCTTCAGGCCGAGCTTGCGCAGCGTGTTGCGGCATTGGCCCAGGGCCTGCGTATGGCTCATCACACTCTTGACGGTATCCAGCGTTGCGCCGGGGTTGGCCATCAACTGGTGATGGACGCGAAGGAAGTGTTCGCCGGTGATGTAGAGGCCGGCGTTCGGCAGGAGATGATGAATGTCGGCGACGCGGCCGGCGACCGAATTTTCGATAGGGATCATCGCGCAACCGACATCGCCGGACTTTACGGCCGCGAGCGCGTCTTCAAACGTCGGGTGGGGCACCGGCTCGAAATCGGGAAAGGCTTCCGTGCAGGCGAGATGCGAGTTGGCGCCGGGCTCGCCCTGGTAGGCGATGCGCTTCAAGGCGGGCGCGTGCTTCGATGTCGGCATCGCTTTCGGGCTCGGTTCTTTTTTGATGATCAGGACGATTGGGGCGGAATGAGTTGCCGGGCCCGGTCGAGGTCGGCGGGAGTATCGACACCGAGCGGAACAGTGTCAACGATCGACACGTCGATGCGCATGCCGTCTTCGAGCGCGCGCAATTGCTCAAGCTTTTCGCGCAGTTCAAGGCCGGAGGGCTTCAGGGCTACGAAGCGTTCTAGGGCCGAGCGGCGGTAGGCGTAGATGCCGATGTGATGGTAGAGCGGGCCTTCGCCATGGGGAGCGGTGGCACGGGTGAAATAGAGCGCGCGCAGCCGGCGTGGATCGGGAAGCTGCGAGCCAACGACTTTCACAACGTTGGGATTGTGACGCTCTTCTTGATCGGTGATCTCGGCGGCGAGCGTCGCGATGTCAGGGCCACGCTGCGAGAGGGGCGCGATGCAGGCGCGCACAAGGGCCGGGTCGAGGGTCGGCAAGTCGCCTTGCAGGTTGACGACGCTTTCGGCATCGCCGTCCGGATCGACGTGGTTCAGGGCCTCGTAGATGCGATCGGAGCCGGACGCATGATCGGCGCGGGTGAGGACGGTTTCACCACCTGCCGAACGGACGGTTGCGGCAATCAGGTCGCTGTCGGTGGCAACAACAACCCTGCCGATTTCCGCAGCCATCGCCCGTCGCCAGACATGCACGATCATCGGCTCGCCGTGGATCGACGCGAGCGGCTTATCCGGGAGCCGTGTCGCTTTCAGGCGGGCCGGGATGAGGATGATGCTACGGGTCATCGACTAGGTTGCCTGATGGGGCCGGGACAATACGTCTCGCGCTGGCGGTCTAGAACACAGCGGCTGACACGTTGCAAGCTGGCCGCCGCACCTTATACATCCGGCAGAATTTGTTGCGCCGGGCGCCATAGCCGCCTGCGCACTGCGAAACTGCGAAGCGGAGGTGCGGCCTCCAGCATTGAAGGTGAGCGATGGATTCCTTTGAATTGAGCAAGATCGCCGGCGCCATGCTGGCCGCACTGCTGGTGATCGTCGCCACGAACGTTATCATCGGTGCGCGCACGGACGGCAACCCCAATCAACCTGTCGCCGGCTATAAGCTGCCAACTGACACGGCCAGCGCCGAAGCGCCGCCGGCCACTGAAGCGGCATCCGGCGAAGCGGTGGCAGCCGCTACGCCGCCAGCCCCTGACGGCGATGCTGCCAAGGCTCCTGCGGCGGATGGCACTCCTGCGGCCCCTGCGGCGGCAGGCGGCTTTGATGCTAAGGCCGTTGTTGCCATGCTGGCAGCCGCCAATCCTGCCGACGGTGCGGCCCAATATAAGAAATGCGCGTCTTGTCATGCCAATAAGAAGGACGCGCCCAGTGCCGTCGCTCCGAACCTGTGGGGCGTCGTCAACCGGCCCAAGGGCGCGCAGGCCGATTACGCAGCGAAATATTCCGAAGCTCTGAAGGCGAAGGGCGGCGAGTGGACTTATGAGAACCTCGCGCAGTTCCTGCATCAGCCGAAGGGCTACATCGCTGGCACGAAGATGGTTTTCAACGGCATCAAGGATCCGGCGGAGATCGCGGGACTGATTGCGTATTTGCGGACCTTGGCCGACAGCCCGGCACCGCTGCCGAATTGATCCGTTTCGTCAGTTGAATTGCTTAGCCCCGCCAGTCACTTGGCGGGGCTTTCGATTTGGGCGGGACATTAAGAAACTTTAAGCGCCGCGGCGGCCTTCGGGCGGGTAGACGCATGTTATGCAAATGGATGCCGCGCCGCCTTCGGGCGTTGCGCTAATCGCCATGTTGAGGAGGACATTCCGCCGATGAACCGCCTGTCCGTTGCTGCTGGTCTCTTCGCTGGAGTTGTCCTTGCCGCCACTGTACCTGCCGTAGCCGGGGGGGCCGCGCCGCAGAAGCGTCATGCTGTTTCCCTGCTCGGCGATCCCAAGCTGCCGGCGGATTTTAAGCACTTCGAGTGGGTCAATCCCGATGCACCGAAGGGCGGGACGCTGCGCATCTCGGCGGTCGGCAGTTTCGACAGTCTCAATCCCTTCACGGTCAAGGGCCAGCCCGCGGCGGGTTTGGGCAACGTTTTCGACACACTCCTCTTTAGTTCACCCGACGAGCCGTCGGCCGAATATGGCCTCATCGCCGAATGGATTTCATATCCTGACGATTTCTCGTCGGTGACGTTCGGGCTGCGTCCCGAAGCGAAATTCCACGACGGAAAGCCGGTGACGCCCGACGATGTCGTCTTCAGCCTGAACGAGCTGAAAAAGAGCGATCCGCGCGTCGGCTTCTATTACCAGAACGTCGTGAAGGCGGAGAAGACCGGCGAGCGCGAGGTGACGTTCACCTTCGACAAGCCGGGCAATCGCGAACTGCCGCTGATCGTCGGCCAACTCAATATCGTGCCGAAGCATTTCTACGAGGGCACCAACGAGAAGGGCGAGAAGCGGGACCTGGCCAAGTCCAGCCTGGAGCCGCCGCTCGGCTCGGGCGCCTACAAAGTAAAGTCGGTCGATCCGGGCCGCCGCATCGTTCTGGAGCGCGTCAAGGACTATTGGGCGAAGGATCTGCCGGTGGCCAAGGGCCAGAACAACTTCGACGAGATCTCCTACATCTACTTCAAGGATCGCACGCCGGCCTTCGAGGCTTTCAAATCGGGTGTCGTCGATTTCTGGACCGAGACGTCGGCCGGGTCGTGGGCCACGCAGTACAACTTCGATTCCGTCACCAAAGGCCTCGTTAAGAAGGAAGCCCTGCCGCATAAGCGGGTCGCCTCCATGCAGGCGTTCGCGTTCAATGTCCGCCGCAAGCCGTTCGACGATATTCGCGTCCGCCGCGCGATTGCGCTCGCGTTCAATTTCGAAGCGCTGAACAAATCGATTTTCTATGGGCAGTACGTGCGTGCGGAAAGCTTCTTTGGAAATTCGGAGTTGGCCGCGGCGGGGCTGCCCGAGGGGCGCGAACTGGAGTTTCTCAACAAAGTAAAAGCCGACGTTCCGGCCGAAGTTTTCACGACGCCGTGGAAAAGCCCGGCTAACGACAAAGACACCGATTTCCGTACCAACATGCTGGCGGCGACGAAGCTGCTCGACGAAGCAGGCTGGAAAGTTGCGAGCGGTCAGCGCAAGAACGCGGCAGGCGAGGTGCTGAAGGTCGAAATTCTTCTGGTGCAACCCGATTTCGAGCGGATCGTTCTACCGTTCATCGAGAACCTGAAGAAGCTCGGCATTGCGGCGAGTGTGCGGATCGTCGACAGCTCGCAGTACGAACAGCGCGAGAAGACGCGCGATTTCGATCTCATCGTCGACAGCTTCGGGCAATCGCATTCACCCGGCAACGAGCAGCGGGATTACTGGGGTTCGGCGTCGGCGGAACGCGAAGGCAGCCGGAATACGATCGGCATCAAGAACGCCGCGATCGACAAGCTTGTCGACAACATTGTGTTTGCGAAGGACCGCGCCGACCTCGTGGCCGCCACGAGAGCCTTGGACAGGGTTCTGCTGTGGAATTTCTACGTCGTGCCGCAGTGGTATTACCCCTATGATCGCGTGGCGACCTGGGACGTTTATGGCCGGCCGGCCGTGCTCCCGTCGCAGAGTCCCGTCAACGTGAACGCCTGGTGGATCGAACCGGCGAAGGAAGAGGCGGTCAAGGCCGCGCGCGGCAGGTGAGAACTCGCTCCCTTATGCGCTCGGCTGCGCTGGCAGCTACTCTATTTTCGGTCTGGCCCGCACTGGCCGAGGAGCGGCACGGGCTGTCGACGTTTGGCGATCTGAAGTATGCGCCTGACTTCCATCACTTCGATTACGTCAATCCGGATGCGCCGAAGGGCGGGAAGGTCTCGCAGGTCGGGCCGGGCGGCACGCTGACATTCGACAGTTTCAATCTGTTCATTCTGAAGGGCGACCGGGCGCAGGGCTTGGAGTTCTTGTACGACACCCTGATGGCGCGGGCGCTCGACGAGCCGGATGCGGTCTATGGGCTGGTCGCGCAGTCGGCCGAGGTGGCGGCGGATGGTATGTCGGTCGTCTTCAAGCTGCGTCCTGAAGCGAAATTCGCCGATGGAGCGCCGGTGACGGCAGACGACATCGTCTTTTCTTTCGATGCCTTGAAGACCAAAGGTCATCCGAGTTACCGCATCGTGTTGCGCGACGTGGAAAAGGCCGAAGCGCTCGATCAATCGACCGTCAAGTATTCCTTCAAGGGCGACCTTGTGAAGCCGCTGCCAATTGAAGTTGCGCAATTGCCGGTGCTGCCGAAGGCTTACTATGCGACGCGGAATTTCGAGGAAACGTCGCTGGAGCGGCCGGTCGGATCGGGGCCGTACAAAATCGGCCAGTTCAGCCAAGGACGGTACGTCTCATACGAGCGGCGCGACGACTATTGGGCGAAGGATCTGCCGGTCAATCGCGGGCGGTTCAATTTCGACGAGGTTCGCTACGACTACTTCCGCGACCGGACTCTCGAACTGGAAGCGCTGTTGGCGAATGCAATCGACTTTCGCGAGGAGTTCACGTCAAAGGATTGGGCGACGGGATACGATAAGCCGATGGTGAGAGACGGGCGCGTGCAGAAAATTTCGCTGCCCGATGAGACCCCGTCGGGGGCGCAGGGGTTCTTTCTCAACACGCGGCGGGCCAAGTTTCAGGACATCCGCGTGCGCCAAGCGCTCGATCTCGCGTTCGATTTCGAATGGTCGAACCGGAATCTTTTCTTCGGGCTTTATATGCGCACCGCCAGCTTTTTTGAGAATTCGGATATGAAGGCGGTCGGCAAGCCCTCGCCGGAAGAGTTGGTGCTGCTTGAGCCGTTCAAGGATCAACTGCCGGCGGCGGTTTTCGGCGAGGTTTACGTTCCGCCCGTCACCGATGGTTCGGGGCTGCCGCGCGAGAATTTGCGCAAGGCGCAGGGGCTGTTGAAGGAAGCGGGCTGGGCGGTCGATCCGGCTGACCGGACGCTCAAGAACGCGAAGGGCGAGCCGTTCGTTTTCGAGATCCTTCTCGATGCGGCGGCTTTCGAGCGCATCGCAGGTCCGTATGTCAAAAATCTGAAGGCCATCGGCATCACGGCCAATATGCGGCGGGTCGATCCTGCGCAGTTCGAGCTGAGGATGAAGACGTTCGACTTCGACATGACAGTCGAGCGCTTCAGCCTGCGACTGACGCCTGGGGTCGAACTGAAGAACTTCTGGGGTTCCGACGCCGCCAAGACGGATGGCAGCTTCAACCTGGCCGGGATTTCCAATCCGGCCGTCGATGCACTTGCCGACCGGATTGTGCAGGCCAAGACGCGGGCGGAACTCGTGGTGGCCGCGCGCGCGCTGGACCGCGTGCTGCGATCGGGCCACTATTGGGTGCCGCACTGGTACAAGGCGGCGCATCATCTGGCCTTCTGGAACAAATATTCCTGGCCTGACGTGAAGCCCAAGTACGATCGCGGAGCGCTTTCCACCTGGTGGTACGATCCGGCGAAAGCTGCGAAACTGACGGCTCGGTGACAGGGACGCGCGAAACGCCATGGGCGCTTATCTTTTGAAGCGGACGCTTCTGATCTTTCCGACGCTGATCGGAATCAGGTTGATCAGCTTCGTTATCATTCAATTCGCCCCGGGTGGACCTGTCGAACGGGTCATCGCGCAATTGTCGGGTACGGGGGTCGGCGCGACCGAACGCTTCGGTGGCGGGGGCGGCGGCGAACTTTCCGGCGGTGCCTCTTCGCAGATGGGGCAGGGTGGCGCGGAGGCGGCCAACTCGCGCTATCGCGGTGCGCAAGGTCTCGATCCTGAATTCATCAAAAGCCTGGAGAAGCAATTCGGCTTCGACAAGCCGGCGCACGAGCGCTTTTTCCTGATGATGAAGAATTACCTGACCTTCAATTTCGGGGAGAGCTATTTCCGCGATATCTCCGTCATCGAACTCATCAAGGAGAAGTTGCCCGTTTCCATTTCGCTCGGGCTGTGGATGACGCTCGTGACCTATCTCGTTTCCATTCCGCTCGGTATCCGCAAGGCAGTGCGGGACGGCGAGAAGTTCGATACGTGGACAAGCACGGTGCTCGTCATTGGCTATGCGGTGCCGGGGTTTCTCGTGGCGGTGCTGCTGCTCGTGGTGTTCGCCGGGTCGTCGTTCTTCCAGTGGTTTCCCTCGCGCGGGCTGGTGTCGGACAATTTCGAGGATCTTTCGCTGTTGGGGAAGATCGTCGACTATTTCTGGCATCTGGCATTGCCGCTGACGGCTCTTGCGCTCGGCACCTTTACGACCATGACGTTCCTGACCAAGAACTCGTTTCTCGACGAGATCCGCAAGCAGTATGTCGTGACCGCGCGGGCTAAGGGACTGACCGAGCGGGAGGTGCTTTACGGGCATGTCTTCCGGAACGCGATGCTGCTGATCATCGCCGGGTTCCCGGCGGCCTTCATCGGCGCTTTCTTTTCCGGCTCGCTGCTGATCGAGACGATCTTCTCGCTGGATGGGCTGGGTCTGTTGGGCTTCGAGTCGGTCATCAACCGCGATTACGCGGTCGTGTTCGCGACGCTCTACATTTTTTCGCTCGTTGGTCTCATCGCGAACCTGCTCTCGGACTTCATCTATACGCTCGTCGATCCGCGGATCGATTTCGAAAGCCGGGAGGTCTGACGCATGACGTCCGTCACGACACCCGCCGTGCCGAAATCGGTGGCGCCCAGCCTGCTGCGGCGGTTGCAGTTCTGGCGCGGCGTGGAGTTGTCGCCGCTCAACCGGCGGCGGTGGGAGAATTTCAAGGCGAACCGGCGCGGGTACTGGAGCCTGTGGATCTTCGGCGTTCTGTTTATCCTGTCGCTGTTTGCCGAGTTCATCGCCAACGACCGGCCGATCATCATGAGTTACAAGGGCGAAATTCTGGCACCCGTGTTCGTCGATTATCCGGAGGAGAAATTCGGCGGGTTTCTGGCGGTGACCGATTACCGCGATCCGGTCATCCTGAAGGAAATCGAAGACAACGGTTGGGCGATCTGGCCGCCGATCGCCTATTCCTACGACACCATCAACAAGGACTATCCGACGCGCGCGCGGGCGGACGGTACGTGCTCAGAGACAAAGGACGGTGTCGAGGTGGCCAGCGGGATCGGGTTCCCCGCGCCGCCGCAGTGGGCTTCGAGCGTAAAACTGTGCGATGCCTCGCCCGAGCAGTTGGCGCGCTACCATGCCATCGGCAACATGAATTGGCTGGGCCTCGACGACCAGGGCCGCGATGTGATGGCGCGGATCATTTACGGCTTCCGGGTCTCTGTGATCTTCGGGCTGTTGCTGACGATCCTATCGTCGATCATCGGCGTGGCAGCGGGCGCGGTGCAGGGCTATTTCGGCGGGCGCGTCGATCTCGTGTTCCAGCGGTTCCTGGAGATCTGGTCGTCGATTCCCGAACTCTACGTGCTGCTCATCATCTCGTCGGTGCTGATCCCGGGGTTCTGGACGCTGCTGATCGTGCTGCTGGCATTCCAGTGGACGGGGCTCGTGGGTATCGTGCGGGCGGAATTCCTGCGCGCGCGCAACTTCGAATACATTCGTGCCGCTCGGGCGCTCGGGCTCTCCGATACGACCATCATGCGAAAGCATTTGCTGCCGAACGCGATGGTGGCGACGCTGACGTTCGTGCCCTTCAAGCTTTCGGGTTCGGTGGCACTGTTGACGGCGCTCGACTTTCTCGGGCTCGGATTGCCGCCCGGTTCGCCATCGCTGGGCGAACTGCTGTTGCAGGGCAAGAAGTATCTCGATGCACCGTGGCTCGGGCTATCGGGGTTCATACTCATTGCCGCGCTCCTGTCGCTTCTCATCTTCATCGGCGAAGCGGTGCGCGATGCGCTCGACCCCAAGAAGACCTTCCGCTGAGGAGCGCAGAATGACGAAAGCGGATCCGGCAACGCGCGCGACGGCACCGGCTACAAATGGGGCCGGTGAGACGCTCATCGACGTGCGCGATCTCAAGGTGGCGTTCCGGTCGGGGACGACGGATTCGCTGGCGGTGAAAGGTGTGAGTTTTCACATCGGCAAAGGCGAGACGGTGGCTCTCGTTGGTGAATCGGGATCGGGAAAGAGCGTGTCGGCGCTGTCGATCATGCGGCTTTTGCCTTATCCGGCCGCCTCGCATCCCGGCGGCACGATCCTGTTCGAGGGTCGGGATCTACTCAAGGCCGACGAACGGGAAATGCAGACCTTGCGCGGCAACCGCATATCGATCATCTTCCAGGAGCCGATGACGTCGCTCAATCCGCTGCACACGATTGAAAAGCAGGTTGGCGAAGTGCTGAAGGTGCATCGCGGGCTTGACGACGGCGCCGTGCGAGAAAGGGTTGTCGAGCTTCTGCGAAAGGTGGGCATTCGCGATCCGGAAAAACGTCTCAGCGACTATCCGCATCAGTTGTCCGGCGGGCAGCGCCAGCGCGTCATGATCGCGATGGCGCTTGCCAATGAGCCCGACCTTTTGATCGCGGACGAACCGACAACAGCGCTCGACGTGACGATCCAGGCGCAAATCCTGGAGCTTTTGGCGGACCTCAAGGCTGAGTTCGGCCTCTCGATGCTGCTGATCACGCACGATCTGGGCATTGTGCGGCGCATGGCCGATCGCGTCTATGTCATGCGGCACGGCGAGATCGTGGAGGAGGGGAACACGGAAGCGATCTTCTCCGCTCCGAAGCACGCCTACACCAAGCACCTGATCGAAAGCGAACCAAAAGGACGGGCGACCGCCGCGCCGGAAAGTTCGCCGGTTCTGGTCGAGACGGACAACTTGAAGGTCTGGTTCCCGATCAAGCGCGGACTGCTGCGCCGGACGGTCGATCACATCAAGGCCGTTGATGGCGTGTCGCTGACACTGCGTGAGGGCGACACGCTGGGCGTCGTCGGCGAATCCGGATCGGGAAAGACGACGCTTGGGTTGGCCCTCCTCCGGCTCATTTCGTCGGACGGCCCGATCGTCTACGCGGGGCAACGGATCGACGGTTTGAACTCCAAGGAAATGCGGCCTCTCCGCAAGGAAATGCAGATCGTCTTTCAGGATCCCTACGGCTCGCTGTCGCCGCGGCTTTCGGTTTCGCAGATCATCGAAGAGGGATTGCAGATTCTCAGTCCGGAGTTGACCTATGAGCAGCGCCGGGAGCGCGTGCGGCAGTCTCTGAAAGAGGTCGGGCTCGATCCAGACGCGCTCGACCGCTATCCGCACGAATTTTCTGGCGGACAGCGGCAGCGGATCGCGATTGCGCGGGCGGTGGTGCTCGAGCCGAAGTTCATCATGCTCGATGAGCCAACGAGCGCGCTCGACCAGAGCGTTCAGGCGCAGATCGTCGATCTCCTGCGCGACCTGCAGAAAAAGCGCGGGCTCGGGTATCTTTTCATCAGTCACGACCTCAAGGTCGTTCGCGCGCTGTGCAACGACGTGATCGTCATGCGCAACGGCCGGGTCGTCGAGACCGGGACGGCAGACGAGATCTTTTCGGCGCCACGCGAGGACTATACGAAGGCGCTGCTGGCCGCCGCGTTCGATCTCAAGGTGGTCAAGAGAGAAGCCACCGCGGTGTAGCGGCCCGGTGCAGCCGCAACCGGGGGCGAAGTTTCTAACCGGTTAACGCGCGTTTGCTTGACCTTAAGGTCCGGCGCGGCATTGTGCGGAGCGGCGCGCGGTGCGCCCTCCATCGTTTTCTTTTAGTGCCGGGACGTCATGGCCGGAGCCATTCTCAACTCGCTGCGCCTTGCGAAGGCCGGCATTGTCCTCGCGAGCCACAGCGTCCGGTTCGTGCCGAAGGACGGGCCGGAACCGTTGCCGTTGAAAGTGGCGCGGCTGGCGACGCTGCCGGTGCGCATTCTGGCCGCGCCCTTTCAGAGCGGCATCCCTCAGGACAAGCGGATTTCCGCGGCACTCGCGGCACTTGGACCCTCGTACATCAAACTCGGCCAGTTTCTCGCAACGCGCGGCGACATCATCGGACCTGAGCTGCAAGGCGATCTTGCGCTGCTGCAGGACCGGATGGAACCGTTCGGAATGGACGAAGCCCGCCGTGCGGTGGAAGCCGCGCTCGGCGGAAAACTCGAAGATCATTTCGTGGAGTTCGGCCCCGCGGTGGCGGCGGCGTCCATCGCGCAGGTCCATAAAGCGGTCGTCATCGACAACGGCGAGCGCCGGACGGTCGCGGTGAAGATCTTGCGGCCGGGAATTGAGAGGCGGTTTCGACGCGACCTCGACAGTTATTTTTTCGCCGCGCGCCTGGTGGAGCGGTGGCACGAACCGTCGCGCCGGTTGCGGCCCGTCGCCGTCGTGGAAAATCTCGCGCGGACGACCGAACTGGAAATGGACCTGCGGCTGGAGGCTGCCGCCATGTCCGAAATGGCGGAAAACCTTGGCCCGGACGAGGGATTCAGGGTGCCGCGCGTGGATTGGCGGCGCACCGCCAAGCGCGTCCTTGTCACCGAATGGATCGACGGCATTCCGATCGGCGACAAGGCAGCCTTGAAATCCGCCGGCTACGACATCGATGCGCTCGGCATGACGGTGATCCGTTCGTTCTTGAAGCACGCGATGCGCGACGGATTTTTTCACGCTGATATGCATCAGGGCAATTTGTTCGTCGACAAGGCCGGGACCGTGGTCGCGGTCGATTTCGGCATCATGGGCCGCCTCGGGATGCGCGAACGGCGGTTTCTTGCGGAAATCCTGCACGGACTGATTACCCGCGACTACCGGCGGGCCGCCGAGGTGCATTTCTGGGCCGGCTACGTTCCGCCGCATCATCCGGTCGAAGTTTTTGCGCAAGCGCTGCGCGCCATCGGCGAGCCGATCCACGGCAAGACGGCCTCCGAAATCTCGATGGCCGATCTGTTGGGCCAGCTTTTCGCCTACACCGATGTCTTCGATATGCAGACGCGGCCGGAGCTGATCCTGTTGCAAAAGAGCATGGTGATCGTGGAAGGCGTGGCTCGCGGCCTCAATCCCTCGCTCAATATGTGGGTCGCGGCGGAGCCGATCGCGAAGGAGTGGGTCGATCAGAATTTAAGCGTGATGGGCCGTTTGCGCGATGCGGGCGACGGTGCGACGACGTTGGCGAAGCTTGCCGCCGATCTGCCGGTGTTCCTTGCCAGCGCGGAACGGGCGCTCGGCGCCATGGGGGCGATGGCCGAGAACGGTGTGCGCCTCGACGATGCGACCATCGACAGGCTGGCAGAAAAGCAGAGCCGCCGTGGGCGCTGGCGCACGGCGGCTCTCTGGATTGCGGCGATCGCACTTGCCGTCCTGGCGTTGGGTCAGGCGGGCGTCTTCGCCCCGTGACCCGTGCCTCTGTTTCTCTGCATCAATCCTTGCAGGGGAAATTGACCGTGGCGTAAGGGACCTTCAGGCGGCAGTTGCCGTCGCCGGTTTTCTTCAAGCCATAGCCGGTCTCGCGCTCGATCTCGGCAAGGCGCTTGGCGATCTTGCCCATATCGAAGTCACCCGATCCACCTTCACCTTCCTCGGCTGCATCGACTGCCGGTTCGTCATTTTCATTTTCGACGCCAGGCAGAGCGTGGACTTCCGGAACGGACCCAGCCGAGGGTTCGGTGGTGGAACCGTTCGGCGACGATTCCGGCTTGGTGGCCGGTGAAGGCTGCGGTTCGGCGCGCGCGACTTCAACCGGTGCGGGCTCCGATTTCTTAGCCGGACGCTCGGCGGGCTTGGGTGCCGGCGGAATGATCTTGGGTTCGCTCACTGCCGCAACATCCTTTGCTGCGGGTTTTGCAACGGGCTTTGCCTTGGTCTCGGCGGCGGCCTTCGGCTTCGGATCGGCTTTTGCCACCGTTTCCTCGCTGCCGCAGCGAACAAGATTGTCCGGCGCGCGCTTCCAGATCATTTTCTTGGAGAAGAACTTCGAGCCCGCGTAGCCCGTGACTTGAAGCGTGCCGTTGGACAGCGGCTTCAGTTCCACATCGTACTTTTTCTTTTTCTCGGGGCTATAGATCCAGCCGTTGTCCCAAACACCGGCGCCGACCTTGGCGGCACTGCCGATAATCTGGCGGCCGCAGCCTTTCGTGTCGGTCGTGTCTTTGACCCAGACGACGTGGCCGCACAGAGAGCCGCCGCAGTTCTTGATTTCGATGGCGCCGCGACCGGTGTCGTTCAACCAGACGCCGGTTGGATCGCCGGCCGCATGAGCGGCTGAGATCGGCAACAGAGCAATGCCGCATACAGCGGCCGTTCGAGCGAATGTCAGATGCGCAGGCATGGCAAACCTCACGTTTCGAGAAATCGCCGCCCGCGGGACTGCTGGGCGTGCGCATTTCACGTCGGTCCCCCACCCGCTCGTGAATACATGGCATCGATATAGGTGCCGGGGAACCCGCGCTGTTCCCATAGTTACACCTGCGCCATGGTTAACAATTCATTAGGAGCATATCTGACTGCTTGCTCCGGTATTCAAATGGTGGATTGGGGCACAAAAAAGAGAAGACCGGAGTGCGCCCCCCGGCGGCTCCGGTCTTCTCCCCCCTCTGCCGGCGCATAGCACCGGCAATGCTGGAATTTCTTGGATTTGGCGTCAGGTCCCGGCGGTTTCCTTGCCGGCTGCCGGGCCGGCTGCGATGGCCGGAACCATCGGTTCGGAAACGTCACGGTCGCGGCGGCGTGCCTGCGGCGGCTGGAAAGCGCGGCGTGCGTGGAATTCGCAGTAAGGCAGGCCCGCGACCTTTTGTTTGCCGCAGAAATGGAAGTCAGCAAGTTGCGGATCGCCGATTGGCCAGCGGCAGTGGCACTCCATCAGTGTCTGGATCGATTTGCGTTCGGCGAGGGGAATGTCGAGTTCCTCGGCGGACGGCTGGAACGGCTCGGCCTGATAAATCTGTTGCAGCGGCGAGTTCGGCGCGGCGGGGAAGCGGCCACCCTTCGGCATCATGCGCTTGGTGCCGAGCGCGCCATTCGCGGGACGCGGGCGCGGGCGGTGCGATTTCATGCGGGACGTGGTTGCTCGGCCAGACAGGCCAAGGCGGTGCACCTTGCCGATCACGGCGTTGCGGGTGACGCCACCGAGCCGGCTTGCGATCTGGCTGGCGCTTAAACCTTCCGACCATAGCTTCTTCAGCTGTTCGACCCGTTCATCGTTCCAGCTCATGACTTGAAGCTCCATAGTAAAATACCCCCTGGCCGCGCCGCGGCCACCAGGGCGCGCGCCGGCAATGACGGGTCAGGTCGCCGATCTGCGACGGAGCCGGAGCGCATCAAGACACGCATCGGCAGGCGCCAGACTGAAAGGCGATGACCGCGAACTAACGCTTGACTGAGAGACGCTTGGACAAACGCACGCGAACTTAAGGGAGGCGTTACAACATCGCCTCGTTGACGCGTGCCGGGCACGAAACTGACAAAAAGATCGCGATACGCGCGACATGTCGTGGCCGGACAGGAGGAAGGTACTACGACTAGATTCCCGCCTACAAGCTTGGCCCCGTTGGGAGGGGGGTGTTGACTTGGACAAGTGGCGCGGGGGCCACACGCCGATTCGCCGGATGGCCTGATCTCGGGTGTTCCGGCTTGCCATCCCCGGAAAACACAATGGAAGAGTCGAATCACACGCCGGTGTGGCGCGTTGACAGCCGCGTAGCTCCCGCGTACCAATTCCGCTCACTCGGCCGCCGCAAAAGGCGGCCTTTTTGATTTTCTGGGTGTAGGGGGAACCGCGATGGCAGAGCCGCGCGTGGCTCCAATGCCGGTCCGGGCTGAAGCGGGCGGAGGGTCCCCTTCCGCGGCCGTGATGGGCACGTATGCCCGGCAAAATCTCGTCTTCGCGCGCGGCGAAGGCTCCTGGCTCTATACGGAGGCCGGGGACGCTTATCTCGACTTTGCATCGGGTGTCGCCGTCAATGCGCTCGGGCACGCGCATCCGCGCCTCGTGGCGGCCTTGACCGAGCAGGCCGGCCGGCTGTGGCACACGTCCAACCTGTACCGCGTTGCCGGGCAGGAAGCTCTGGCGGAACGGCTCGTGGAGGTGACGTTCGCCGACAAGGTCTTCTTCTGCAATTCAGGCGCGGAGGCCTGCGAGGGCGCGATCAAAACCGCGCGGCGCTATCACTTCGTCAATGGCGCGCCTGAGCGGTGGCGGATCATCACGTTCGAAGGCGCCTTCCACGGCCGGACGCTGGCGACGATCGCGGCCGGCGGAAACCCGAAATATCTCGAGGGGTTCGGTGAACCGGCGGGTGGTTTCGATCAGGTCCCGTTTGGCGACCTCGACGCGGTCCAAAACATGATTTCTGACGATACGGCCGCGATCCTGGTCGAGCCGGTGCAGGGCGAGGGCGGCGTGCGCGTCGCGCCGGATGCCTTCCTGCAATCGCTGCGTGCACTGTGCGACGAGAACGGACTGTTGCTGATCATGGACGAGGTCCAGAGCGGCATCGGGCGCACCGGCAAGCTCTTCGCGCACGAATGGGCCGGGATCACACCCGACATCATGGCCATTGCGAAGGGTATCGGCGGCGGATTTCCCGTCGGTGCGTTTCTGGCGACCGAGGAAGCGGCCAAGGGCATGACACCCGGTACGCACGGCTCGACGTTCGGCGGCAATCCGCTCGCAACGGCGGTCGGTGCGGCGGTGCTCAATACGGTTCTGGAAAAGGGTTTTCTCGACACCGTGCTTCTGCGCGCCAACCGGCTCGCGCAGGGCCTCGCGCAATTGAAGGACGAGTTTCCCGAGATCGTTCTGGAGGTCCGCGGCAAGGGGCTGCTGGCGGGCGTGAAGCTTGCGCCGCCGGTCGCCGATGCGGTCAAGGCGGTGATCGGCGAAAAGCTGCTCGCCGTTGGGGCCGGCGAGAACGTCATGCGCGTGCTGCCGCCGCTCAACGTGACGGATGCGGAGATAGCCGAGGGGCTCGCCCGCATGCGCCGCGCGTTCGCGCAGCTTCCCGTCAAATCCTGATATCCATTCAAACCGATAAGGCCCTTCGACAATGGCCAAGGCCAACGCCGTCAGACATTTTCTCGATATCGACCGGCTCGACTCAAAGACGCTGCGCCGGATCATCGACAACGCGCACGATATGAAGAAGGCCGGGCGCAAAGTGCCGCCGAAACTGCGTCCAAAAGGGATCGACGACAAAGTCTTGATTCTGATTTTCGAGAAGCCGTCGACGCGGACGCGCGTGTCGTTCGATATCGCCATGCGCCAACTGGGCGGAACGACACTGGCGCTCAATCACACCGACTTGCAATTGGGCCGCGGCGAGAGCATCGCGGATACAGCGCGGGTTCTGTCGCGGTACGGCGATGCGATCATGATCCGCGCCAACAGCCATGACACGCTGCTGGAACTGGCCGAACACGCGACCATTCCGGTGATCAACGGGCTGACGGACCGGACGCATCCCTGCCAGATCATGGCCGATGTCATGACATTCGAGGAGCATCTCGGGCCGATCAAGGGCCGTACGATCGCGTGGGTGGGCGACGGCAATAACGTCGCGGTGTCGTGGATGCACGCTGCGGCCCGGTTCGGCTTTTCGCTGCGGCTGGCATGCCCCGAAGACCTGATGCCGGAAAAGCAGCATCTGGATTGGGCGAAGAAGGAAAAGGCCGATATCTCGGTCGGTATCGATCCGGTGAAGGCGGTCAAGGGGGCGGACTGCGTCGTCACCGATACGTGGGTGTCGATGGGGCAGACGGATGCCGCGCGCCGCAAGCAGATCCTAAAGCCGTACGCGGTGACCGATGCCCTGATGGCGAAAGCCGCCAAGGACGCAATTTTCATGCATTGCCTGCCGGCCTATCGCGGACACGAGGTGAGCCAAAGTGTTCTGGAAGGCCCGCAGTCGGTCATTTTCGACGAGGCCGAGAACAGGCTGCACGCGCAGAAGGGCGTGCTTGCCTGGTGCTTCGGCGTGGATTGAACAGAATCGCCGCGATGGCAGAGCCTTTGAGCAGCAGCGGTCGAAGCGCGGGACCGGCCGTCGATGGGCCCGATGATCTCGTGCTGCCGTTCTCCACGGACAAGTCCGGCATTCGCGGGCGACTGGCACGCATGGGCGGCGTGGTCGATACCATCCTGTCGCGGCACTCCTATCCCGATGCGGTCAGCGAAGCGCTCGGCCAAGCACTGGCGCTGACGGCGATGCTCGGTCAGCCGCTGCAGCCCGGTGGGCGGCTCGGTATTCAGACGCGGACCGATGGGCCGATCCGCTTTCTGCTGGCCGATTACGAAGCACCGGGGCGATTGCGCGGATACGCCAGTTTCGATGCGGACAGAATTGCCGCCATGGGTGCGCGGCCCAAGCAGGGCGATTTGATCGGCAGCGGTCATATGGCGATGACGCTGGAGCGGCTTGGTGAAGAAGACCGCTATCAGGGTATCGTCGCGCTCGATGGCCAGAGCCTCAGCGCGGCGGCGTTGACCTATTTCCGCCAGTCCGAGCAGTTGCCCAGTTACGTGCGGCTCGCGGTGGCGCGGCAGCGCGTTCAGGGCGGCGATGGCTGGCATTGGCGTGCGGGTGGTCTGCTCATCCAGCATCCGAAGGCCGACGTGGAGGATAACGACGACCCGCCGGCGCCGGGCGATCAGGAGAACTGGCAGCGGGCGCGCATCCTGGCGGCGAGTGTCGAAGATCACGAGCTGATCGATCCGACTCTGCCGGCGGAGCGACTGCTTTTCCGGTTGTTCAATGAAGAGGACGTGCGGATCTATCCGGGACTGAAACTGGATGCGAAGTGCCGCTGTTCGCGGGAGCGGGTGCAGATGTTTCTGACGCGGTTTTCGGAAGACGACCTTGCGGGCCTGCGCGAGCCGGACGGTGCGATCTCCGTCACGTGCGAGTTTTGCAATACGAAGTATTCTTTTTGATTGCGCCTTCCGACACTGCACATTGGTGGCCAACACTCGGCAAGCCGGTCTTGGGCGGCGGCGCGCCGGCCGGAAGGCGCGGGACCCATCACTCCTCGCGTTCGCGGGCGTAGCTGATGATGGAGAG
>ERZ1066138.226-NODE-226-length-19287-cov-10.165921_pt1 | contig 19287 bp, 21 predicted proteins | sample MGYA00382785_ERZ1066138 | MGnify/ENA primary metagenome ERZ1066138 (study PRJEB33369, sample SAMEA5778368) | biofilm metagenome | biome: Industrial cooling water; feature: Water cooling tower basin; material: Biofilm | place: United Arab Emirates | collected... | reverse complement strand
GCGCATCGCCGATTCCCGCACCCTGCCAGCCACGCGCCCCAGCCCCCAATCCCCAATCCCGCTTCACCCTGTCAAAGCAGCGCCGCAGGAGCGGCGCCCTCCACGGCAAGCGCATCGCCGATTTCCGCACCCCGCCAGCAACGCGCCCCAGCCCCCAATCCCCAACCCCGCTTCACCTTGCCGATGTCGGATCCGCACCTGCGGTGCTTGATCCGACCTAACCCCCTCACCACCTACCCACGCTCACCACGCAAACACCGCCCACACCACGGTGACCACCAAGAGCACACCGGTGACATCGAGGAACCAGCCTTCGCGCAGCATGATCCGGTTGTCGACGCGGCCGGTGGCATAGGCGATGGCGTTCGGGGCAGTGGCGACGGGGAGCATGAAGCCCAGGCTGGCGGCGAGGGCGGCGGGCAGCATGAACAGGATCGGGTCGACGCCTGCGGCAGCGGCAGCCGCTGCCATCACCGGCATCAACAAGGCGGCGGTGGCGGTGTTGCTGGCGATCTCGCTGAGCAGGGTCACGCCCAGGCACAGGCCCAACAGCATCAAGGGCAGCGGCAGCTCCTTCAGACCAACCAGATGGGTGGCCATCCACTGGCTGAGACCGGAGGCCGAAAAGCCGCTGGCCAGTGCGATGCCGCCGCCGAACAGGATCAGCGTGCCCCAGGGAATGCGCTCTGCCGCATCGCCACTCAGCAGGCGGCCACCCTTGCCATTCGGGCACAGCGCCATGGCCAAGGCGCCCAGCAAGGCCACCGAGGCATCGCTGGCGCCGCGCAATCCCAGCCACTCGCGCCAGCCGCCAAAGGGATCGGTGCGGAAGATCCACAGCAGTGCGACGATGCCGAAGATGCACAGCACGCGGCGCTCGCCGGCGCTCATCGTCGGCAGATCGGGCAAGGGCGCCGCTGGCGCATCACGCAGATTGCGTCCCAGCCACAGTACCAGGAGCGGAATCGAGGCCAGCACGATCGGAATGCCGAAGGCGAACCAGTCGACAAAGCTGATTTCCTGCCCGGTGGTGTCTTCGTACACCGAACGGAAGATCAGATTGGGCGGCGTGCCGATCGGCGTGCCCAGCCCGCCAAAGCTCGCCGCATAGGCAATGCCCAGGATCAAGGGCGCGGCGAGGCGCGGATCCGGATAGCGCTCCAGCACCGCCAGCGCCACCGGAATCATCAGCAGCGTAGTGGCGGCGTTGGAGATCCACATGCTGAGCATCGCGGTGGCCAGCACGAAGCCGAACAGGATGCGCCGTCCGCTGCCGCCGCCGGTCAGGCGCAGCATCCACAGTGCCAGACGACGATGCGCACCGGAGGACTCGACCGCGGCCGACAGCATGAAGCCACCCGCCAGCAGTAGGATGACCTCGTTGCCATAGGCCTCGGCCACGGCCCTCGCATCGAGGATGCCGAGCAAGGGCAGCAAGGCCAGCGGCAGCAGCGCGGTATGCGGCGCCGGGATCGGTTCCAGCACCCACCAGCAGGCAACCCAAGCGGTGATCGCGCAGGTCCAGGCGAAGGCGGGCGGGTGGCCGGCAAGGCTGGCCAGAGTGCCGGCGGCGGCGGCCAACAGCGGCCCGAGGATCAGCGCTGCACTCGCTTGCATGGTCTTTCTTTGCCCTTCGTGCCGACGGTCGCGCTTTTCGACGGTGCCGCATATTGTCAGCTATGGGCCGTTCTGCGACAGTCCGGTCCTGCGCGCTGGGGAGTGCCAGATGTTTGAAATCCTGTTGTTGGTCGGATGCGCCGTGCTCGGAGCGATGGTGGTGTTTTTCTACCAGCGCGAGGCGAAGGCGCGTGCTGACCTGGTGCAGGCTCAAGCCGATCTCGAAAAGCTCAGCGCCTCGCAGGCGCAGGTCATCCACACCACCAAGCTGGCATCACTGGGGCAGATGATCGCGGGCGTGGCGCATGAGATGAACACGCCGATCGGCTTCGTCAAGAGCAATGTGGAAGTGGTCAGCGAACTGCTAGGTGAGTACAAGCAGGTGCTCGACAAGTGCATCGCCGCCTTCGACACCATCCACAATCTCGATCTGGCGCGGCCAGAGGCACAGGCAGCGGTCAAGCGCGTGCTGCCCAAGCTGCGCGCCGCGCTGGCCGGCGACACCCGCCTTGGCGATTCGCGAGAACTGCTCAAGGACTCGGTCGACGGACTGGTGCAGATCTCCAATCTGGTCAAGAACCTCAAGGGTTTCGCCCGCGTCGACAGCGATGGCATGGATCTGATGGATCTCAACGACTGCGTCGAAAGCGCGCTGACCATCGCCGCGCACCAACTGCGCGATCGCATCGAAGTACGCAAGGAACTGGGGCAGCTTCCGAAGATCCGCGGCGTGGCCTCGCAGGTGAACCAGGTGCTGCTCAACCTCATCACCAATGCCTCGCAAGCGATGGGCGACAGCGGCAGCCTGACCTTGAGCTCGCGGCGCAACGGCGGCCAGGTGGAGGTCGAAGTCACCGACACCGGCAGCGGCATCCCGGAAGAGGTGTTGCCGAAAATCTTCGATCCCTTCTTCACCACCAAGCCGGTTGGCGAAGGCACTGGCCTCGGCCTTTCCATCGTGCACAAGATCGTCACCGCGCACGGCGGGACCATCAAGGTGCGAAGCGCACCAAAGAAAGGCAGCAGCTTTTTGGTTAGCTTCCCCATCGACCATGCACTGCTGAAGCAGCAGGTCTAGGCGAACATGACAAGTGAGCGGATCAGGGTTCTGTGCATCGACGACGAAGCGCGCATCCTGCGCGCCTTGAAGGCACTGTTTCGCGATCACGAGGTCTACACCACCACGGACCCGCAAGAAGCCATCCGCTGGGCGTCAGCCCACGATGTGGATGTGGTGGTCTGCGATCAGCGCATGCCCAAGATGCAGGGCATCGAAGTGCTGCGCGAGATTCGCATCGCCCACCCGCGGGCCATGCGCGTGCTGCTGACCGGCTACGCCGACCTCAATGCGGTGATCGGCTCGGTCAACGAGGGCGAGGTCTTCCGCTACGTCAACAAGCCCTGGGACAACACCGAACTGCGCCACATCGTGCATCTGGCCGCGCGCCTGTCGCGCGAAGCGCCGGTGGTGGCCGACGGCCCGGTCAGCGATGCAGAGAAAGAACAGGCACGCCAGCACGTGGGCGTGTTGGTGATCGAAGACGATCCCGACACCCAGCAGCGGCTGCGCGAGATCCTGCAGTCGCACTATCAGGTGCGCTTCGCCACTACCGCGGAGAAGGCGCTGCAGGTGCTGGAGCAGCAGGAAGTGGGCGTGATCATTTCCGAGACCGCCCTGCAGCACGGCGATCTCACCGACCTTTTGAAGACGCTCAAGCGCTATCACCCGCACATTGCCACCGTGGTGGTGACCGATCGCGCCAACGCGCAGGTGGCCATCGATCTGATCAACGAGGGCCAGGTGTTCCGTCTGCTGCTCAAGCCGGTGCGGATGGGCTCCTGCCGGCTCAGCGTGGATGCCGCGGTCGGTCGCTACTGGCAACTCAAGCAGAACCCGAAAGCAGCACGCCGTTTCGTGGTGGCGCCCAAGCCAGAGGCGCAACTGCCCAGCTGGCTCAGCGGCGGCCTGCTGCAGCGGATCAAGCAGTTGCCCGAACGACTGGGCTGGCGCTCCCGCGCCGGCTGATCGGGTACCACAGCCGCGCGCCCAAGGTCTTTTGTAGAGCGCGCTTGCGCGCGATCGGCCCGACATCAAGGCCAGACCCTTTCGCGCCCAAGGGCGCTCCACATGGCCAGCCCCACACCGAGGCCAGACCCGCAACGCGCCCCAGCCCCCAGTCCCTGACCTCGCTTCTCCCGGGCCGCGCGCACAAGGCGGCGCAGCAACTCTGATAGCCTCCCGCCATTGGCTCGGCACACGGAGCAACTGCATGAATGGCGATGCCTTCGTCCTTGGGTTGTATGGGCTGGGTTCGATCGGATTCGTGATCCTCGCGGTGGTTCTGTACCTGTACGCGATGTCGACCCGGCGCAAGGTGATCTGCCGCAGCTGCGGCGAAGTGATCCGCATGGAACACGACCGTGTCCGGACCTGTCCCTCGTGTGGGAGCGAGCTATGAGCAACCGCGCCAAATTCACCTTGCCCGAAGGCGATCCACCGGCCCGTCCGCCCGAGCCGCGTCCAGAACTGCTGGATGGACAACGTCCGGAAGTCAGCTCAGGGCGCATCCTGGTGACGGCAGGCGAGAACTTCGATGGCTACGAAATCATGGCCTACCGCGGCATCTGCTGGGGTATTTCGGTGCGCGCCAAGGACGTTGGCCAGGACTGCCTGATGGGCTGCAAGAACCTCGCTGGCGGCGAGCTCGAGAGCTACGCCGAGCTGGGTCACGAAGCGCGCCAGCGCGCGCTGGACCGCATGTTCCTCGCCGCCAAGCGGCAAGGTGGCAACGCGGTGGTGAACTTCCGCTTCGAGTTCTCGCCGGGCATGCAAGCTGCCAGCGGCAGTGTGGTGGCCTATGGCACCGTGGTGGTGATTCGACCGATTCCGGATTACGTGCCGCTGGGCGCGGCGGGTGCGCTGCTGCGCGACATCGCCGATCGCCTGGGTCCGCCCAAGCAGGACTGATGTCCGTCTGGCGCCAACGCTGGCGTTCGGCACAGCTGGAATGGCGGCATACCTGGCGCCTGCGCTATGCGCACCATCCGCTGTGCGAACGGCATCGGCATGAGACCATCGAGCTGGGCGGCATGGTCGTGTGCCGCGGCTGCCTGGCCATGGGCACGGGACTGCTGCTCGGCAGCGCCACCGTCATCGGCGCCGGTGGCGCCTGGTGCGAGCCCCTGCTGCTGGGCTTGAGTACGCCACTGCTGCTCGCCTCTTGGCCGCCCTGGTATCGCCATCTGCCGCGCCGGCTGCGCGATGCGCTGCGCGCGGGCCTGGGCCTGGCGATTGCGCTGTGCACCTATGTGCTGGCCAGCGATCCGCTGGGAGGCTGGCCTTGGGCCCTGCTTTACGTCGGCAGCTGGATGTTGTTCAAGCGCAGTCGGGCGCGCGTACTGGCGCGGCGCTGCGAGGCCTGTCCGGAACTCGGGCGAGGCATCTGCAGCGGATTTCGCCGCCAGGCCGATGCCGCGCGCCGCCTCAGCCTGGCACTGGAGGCCGAGTTGGAACAGGAACTGGCGGGCCACGGCCCGCCGCCTGGGCTTTCCCGCATCCCGCTCGCGCGCGCCGACGGCGGCTCGGCGGCGCACGGCCCTTGATCCAGGCTAGTCTCCGACCACTCTCTCGGTGCACTTTCACCCATGAAGATCGGGCGCAATGATCCCTGCCCTTGCGGCAGCGGCAAGAAGTACAAGCACTGCCATCTGGACCGCGATGGCGAGCCCGCCAGCTTGGTGGATCGAGCCCTCGCCTGGATCGATGCAACGATGGGCACCAAGGCGCGTCAGGCCATTCGCGAGCATTTCTTCGCCGGCTTCGGTGACGATGAGTGGCGCTACTTCGACCCACAGAATCTGGACGACGCCGAGGTCTACAGATTGACGGTCTGGCAGTTCGACTGGCTGCTATGCGAGGCGCCGTTGCAGCGACACGGGCTCTCGGGCTGCGGCATCGATCTGCTGCTCGCCCAGGCATCGGGGTTCACCGCGGAGGAACGCCAAGTCCTGCAGCAACTGCGTGCCGCGCCCTTGCGCGTGTATGAGGTCGCAGCAGTCGAGTCCGAAGAGTGGATCCACGTCGTGGATGTGTATGCGCGTGATCAGTCCCCACGCCGGATTCGCTCCGCGCGACTGAGCGAGGCTGATGTGGTGCAGCCAAGTCTGCTGGGCACACGCTTTGGTGCACGCCTGGTGCCGGACGGCAGCGAATTTGTGCCTGGCGCAGCCCTCTACATGCTCGACGAAACGATCAGCGAGGAACTCGATCTGCAGCTCGTCGAGTCGAGCCTGCCTGAGGCGCAAACCGCCCCGGCCGGCAGCAAGCCCGAAGCGCGCGAGGATGATTACCTCGCAGTGCTGCCCGGCCTGCTGCGTGAGCTCTGTCTTGAGTACCACTTCGTGATCCGACCACTCGCAGCCGGCGAGACGAAGTTTCTTCCCTATCCGGAGGATGACGAGGATCCGGCGTCATGGGCAGACGCCGATGAAGCCGAACCGCGCCCACCATTGCAGTGAGTTGCGCGCGCCAGCGGCCACAGCTCCAGGCGAATGCCATAAACTCAGTCGCTGCCTTTTGACATGACCTGGACATGGATATCCGCCTCTACAACTCGCTGACCCGTCAAGTCGAAGTCTTTGCGCCGCTGGCGCCGGATCGCGTGTCGATGTACGTGTGCGGGCCCACCGTCTACAACTACGCCCACATTGGCAATGCGCGACCACCGGTGGTATTCGGCTTGCTGGCCAATCTGTTGCGTGCGCAGTACCCCGATGTGCGCTTCGCCCGCAACATCACCGACGTCGACGACAAGATCAACGCGGCGGCGATCGAGGCAGGTGTGCCGATCGGCGTGATCACCGGACGCTACGAGCAGGCCTACCACGAGGACATGTCGGCGGTCGGCGTGGTCGGCAGCTTTGCGCCGAACCTGGGCCCGCGCGCCACCGAACACATCCCGCAGATGATCGCGATGTGCCAGCGCCTGATCGCCTCGGGTCACGCCTACGCCGCCGAGGGTCACGTGCTCTTCGACGTCGAGACCTACGCCGGCTATGGGCGGCTGTCGCGGCGCAGCCTGCGCGAGATGATTGCGGGGGCGCGCGTGGAAGTGGCGCCGTACAAGCGCAACCCGGCGGACTTCGTGCTGTGGAAGCCCTCGACCCCCGAACTGCCGGGCTGGGACAGTCCCTGGGGCCGCGGTCGACCGGGCTGGCATCTGGAGTGCTCGGTGATGGCCGAGGCACACCTCGGCGACACCATCGACATCCACGCCGGCGGTGCCGACCTCATGTTTCCGCACCACGAGAACGAGATTGCGCAAAGCGTGGCTGCGCATGGCGGCGCTGAGTTCGCCCGCCATTGGATGCACAACGGTTTTGTGACCGTCGAAGGTCGCAAGATGTCGAAGTCGCTGGGCAATGTGCTGCTGGTGCGCAATCTGCTCGATCAGGCACCGGCCGAAGCCTTGCGCTATCTGCTGCTTAATGCCCATTACCGGCAGCCGCTGGACTGGTCGGAAGCGGCGTTGGCGCAGGCCAAGGCCACCCTGGACCGGCTGTATGGCGCGCTGCGCGATCTGGGCGATGTGGAAGCGGCTGCCGCCGATGCCGCACCGGCGGAAGCCGTGCGCGCGGCCCTGCACGATGACCTCAACACACCGCAGGCGTTGGCTGCGCTGAGCGAGCTGGCGCGCGCGGCACAGAAGGCCGAAGGCGCACAGGCACGCGCACTTGCCAAGGCCCGTCTGCTCGATGGCGGGCGCTGGCTGGGCTTGCTCGGCCAGGACGTCAACGCCTGGTTCCAGAGCGGCACCGAGGATGCCGACGGCGCCCGCATCGACGCCCTGCTGGCCGAACGTGCGGCGGCGCGCAAGGCGCGCGATTTCGCCCGCGCCGATGCCATCCGTGTGCAACTGGACGCAGAAGGCATCGTCATCGAGGACACCGCACAAGGCGCTCGCTGGAAGCGCCGCTGAGCTCAGCCGGGCACAGCACGATCGGCGATTGGGGCAGCCGTCTATATCGGCGCAATCGCGGCCTATACTGGGCTGCACCGATGGCCGTGCCGTGAGCCGCATGGACTCCAAATTCGCCGACGCACTGTTCGATCTCGACCGTCAGTTTCCGACGGATGCCTTCGAGGCGCAGGTGCCGGATGCCGCGGTTGCGCTGGCTCAATTGACGCAGCGTCGGCCGGATCTCACGGCAATCATGAGCGAGACTGGAAAATCCTTTCTCGCCGCCTTTGGCGCGGAACACCAAGACGCACTCAAGCGCACCCAGGACGCCCTCGCCATCAGCTTCGCGCGGATGGCATGGCGGCATGGCAGCTGGGGCAGCGATCTGCACGAGTACCACAACGAAGCGCACATCCTGGAGATTCTGGCCGGACGCATGGGCCGGGTACGCCACCGCTGCGGCTGGCGCGCGCTGGAGGCCGAGGAGTGGTTGCTGCTGTGCCTGTTTGCGACCTGCCACGATCTGCGCCAACGCGAGTCGCCCGCCTTCTGGCACGCGATCGGCGCCAACGAGCGCGCCAGCGTCGCCGAGGCCTTCCGCATTCTCGATCTGGCCGGTTTCGAGCGGCAGCGCGATCGCGATTTCTATCTGAGTCTGGGGCTGACCATCGCCGGCTCCACCTTCGATGCGCGCCCGATTCCGCCGCGCTTCAACACCGCTGAAGTGGCGTCCTCGGGCGGCTGTCTGGCGCCCAAGCTGATTGAAGAGTTGGGCTTGCCCGGCACCGGCGATGGTGTGGCGGCGCGGCATGCGCGCCTGATGCTGATCGCCGCCGATCTCGATACCGCCAACGTGGCGGAACCTTTCGCCGCCCTGGCCGGCAGCGGCGTGCGCCTGGTGCAGGAGCGTGAGAAGCGCGCCGGTCGCTCGCTCAGAGCCGCCGAATCGGCCTTGCCGGTCTTCGAGTTCCTGACCGATGGGCAGAAGCGCTATTTCTTCGAGCTGCATCGCTTCGTCTCGCCGCTGGGTCAAGCGGTTTTCGGCGAGGGCAAGAACGCCAATGCCGAACGCGCCAAGGCGCAACACGCGGCCATGCTGGCCAGCTTTCCCGGCGGCCCCGGCGCGGGCCAGACCGGACAGGATGTGATCGACCGCTTCCTCCGCTTTGCCGATGGCAGCTGAGCGCAGACCGAGCTCGCCGCCCACCGGCGTGCTCTTCGTGCCGGTTTCGGGCGGCGCCGGCAGCGGTGAATTGCAGCGCGCACGCATGCTCGCCCGTGGCCTGCGACAACTCGACCGCAGCCTGCCGCTCAGCATCGCCGCCGGTGGCGAATGGCGCGAGGAAGGCGTGCGCCAATGGCCATTGCCACAGTCGCCCACGCACTGCACCGCCGAGGTGCTGGCCGCGATCCGCACGCTGCGTCCCGCCGTCGTCCTTTTCGACAGCACCGCGCGCCATGCCCAGCTCAAGGCCGCGCGCGACAGCGGCGCCCTGGTGGTCTATCTGAGTTCGCGCGCCTCGGCACGCCGGCGCGGCTTCCGCTGGCGCGTGTTGTCGTGCCTGGATGCGCACTGGTCGATCGAGGCCGCACTCGACCACACGCTGCCCAGTTGGTGGCAGAAGCAGTTGCTGCGCTGGCACAGCCGGGTGGCCTGGCAGTCCTTCGGCGTGCTGCATGAGCCGCCCGCGCCGCAGGCATGGCCAGCGCCATTGGCGGAATGGATCGCGGCGCACCCGGATTTCGTCCTGTACTGCCCTGGCGGCGGCGGGGCGCGCATCGCCGGCGAGCGCGCCGCCGATGTGTATCGACGCGCCGCACAGGCACAGGCTGCGCGCGGACGAGCGAGCCTGCTGGTCGACGGCGAGGCCGCTGCCTGGCAGAGCACGGGGTCGTACGCCTGCAGCGGGCCGCTGCCCAACGCCGCCTTGATGGCCTGTGTCGCGGCTGCGCGTCTGGCGGTGCTCAATGGCGGCAGTCTGCTGCTGCAGGCGCTGGCCTTGGGCAAGGCTTGCGTCGGCGCCGCCCTGATGCCCGATCAACCGGCGCGCCTGGCTGCGCTGGACCGCCGTGGTGCAGTGCTCAAGGTGGCGCCCGAGGCGGCAGCGCTGGCCGCCGCCGCCGAGCGCATCGCGGCTGAGCCAGCACTTGCTACCAGCTTGCGCAGCGCCGCCGCGGGCCTGGATCTCAGCAACGGCTACAACCGGATGCTGGCCATGCTGCAGCGCCGCGCCGCGCCGCTGGAAGCCACCATCGGCGTCGGCCCGCCCTGATTCGCCAGCGATTGCGCGCTGCGGGTCCCCGATGCTCGACGCGGCCGGGATAGTATCGGGCGCCATTGCCTCTTGCCCGCCAAGGAATCGCTGTTTGTCCCGGATCCTGTTCCTGTTTCTGCTGGCGCTGAACGCGGCCGCAGGAGCCTGGCTGTACCACCATCGACCTGGCCCGACGAATTTCCCGCCGGCCAGCGATGAGGGCGTGCCGGCCCTGGTGCTGCTCAGCGAGCGAAACGCCGAGGACATGGCGGCGGCCGCCGCTGCAGCGGAAATGGCGGCCGCACCTCAGGCGATGGATGCGCCGCCTCCGCCGCCTTGCTACAGCCTGGGGCCCTTCGCCAGCGCCGAGGCGCTGGATCGCGCGATGGCGCTGTTGGCACCGCGAGTGGCGCGCAATCAGTACCGCGAGACCAGTGCAGAAATCACGCGCGGCTACTGGGTGTATCTGCCGGCCTACGATTCGCGCGAGGCGGCACTGAAGGCCGCACGTCAGTTGAATGCCGCTGGCGTGCGCGACTACTACGTGGTGACCACTGGCGAGCGGCAGAACACGGTGTCGCTGGGCCTGTTCCGCGATCGCGAGAACGCCTCGCGGCGCGAGCAGCAGATCAGCGCGCTGGGCTTTCCGGCGCGACTGGAAGAGCGTACCGAAGTCGAGCGTCAGTTCTGGCTCGACTATCAGGAAAACCCCGACCAGGCGGCCGAGTGGGAAGACCTGCCCGGCGCCAGCCGCCTGGATCGCCAGGCGATGCGCTGTTTCTGAGCACCATGGCTGCGCCAGTTCTGCTGTTGCACGGCATCTGGATGCGCGGTCTGACCATGCGGCCGCTGGCGCGCCGACTGGCCGCCGCCGGCTATGCACCGCAGATCCTCGACTACGCCAGCATCAACGAGCCGGTGGAGGCGCATCTTGATCGCCTGCGCGGCAGCGTGCTGGCACTGGCCGATCGCGGCCATCGTGAAGTGCATTACCTGGGCCACAGCCTGGGCGGCGTGCTGATCGCACACCTGCTCGACCGCCACGGCGCCAACCTGCCGGCGGGACGCGTGGTCACCATGGGCTCGCCCCTGGCCGGCAGCGCGCTGGCGCTGCGCCTGACCCGCTGGCATCTGGGCCTGCTGACCATGGGTCATGCCCGCGTGGTGCTGACGCCCGGTCTCAGCCACTGGCATGCGCCGCAGGCGCTGGGCTCGATCGCCGGCCGCCTGCGCCTGGGCTGGGCCATGCTGGCCGGCGGCCTGCCCGGTCCCCACGATGGCACCGTCGCGGTCAGCGAGACCCGCTTGCCGGGCATGCGCGATCACCTCGTGGTGCCGGCCAGCCACAGCGGTCTGTTGCTGTCGGCGGCGGCAGCGCAGGCTGCAATCCGCTTCTTCGATACTGGCGCGCTGGGCTGGCCCGAAGCCGACTGATCGGCGCCGCGGGGGTCGCTGTTGCCGCCGCGAACGCCGTGGATATCATCCGCGCCCCTTGCGCGCGGCCATCAGTGCGTCCGCGCCGAGCACCGTGCGTGGGTGCACCGCGCCACAGGAGACTGCCATGGCCGGCCACAGCAAATGGGCCAACATCCAGCATCGCAAGGGCAAGCAGGACGCCCTGCGCGGCAAGATCTTCACCAAGGTGATTCGCGAGATCAGCGTCGCCGCGCGTGCCGGTGGCGCTGATCCCGCCGCCAACCCACGCTTGCGACTCGCCATCGACAAGGGCCTCGCCCACAACATGCCGCGCGACACCATCGAGCGCGCGATCAAGAAAGCGACCGGCACGCTCGAAGGCGTGGCCTACGAAGAGATCCGCTATGAGGGCTACGCGCCCGGCGGCGTGGCGCTGATCGTTGACTGCATGACCGACAATCGCGTGCGCACGGTCGCCGATGTGCGCCATGCCTTCAGCAAATTTGGCGGCTCGCTCGGCAGCGAAGGATCGGTGAGCTACCTGTTCAAGAAGCTGGGCGTGCTCGCCTTCGCACCCGGCGCCGACGAGGATCGCCTGACCGAAATCGCGATCGAGGCGGGCGCCGATGACGTACAGCGCTACGCCGATGGCGCGATCGATGTACTCAGCTCCGCGGAGCACTTCCGTGCCCTTTGCGATGCGATGGAGGCGGCGGGATTGCGGCCGGATCAGGCCGAGATCAGCTGGCGCGCCGAGACCGAGGTGGCGCTGGCAGGCGAGGCCGCGCAAACGCTGGTGAAGCTGATCGGCTGGCTGGAAGATCTGGATGACGTGCAGAACGTCTACAGCAACGCCGATCTGCCCGCAGCAGCCTTTGAGTCTTGAGCCCGGCACCGGCGACCGACCGCTGATCGAGACCGGCTCGACGGCCCGCTGCAGCGAGCGGAAACTCGGTCGATCAGTCGGTCGATCGCAGGGGAGCTCAGGAGTGCCTGCGGGCGGGCCTGGGCGGCAGATGCAGCCCCGGATCCACAACCATCGCGCCCGTAGCGCTCCTGCAACACCACATCAATGCGGTCGTTGCTCCCACATCGCCGTCAGGCGGTCTTTGGCGCGCAGTTTTTCGCGCTTGAGCGTGTTGAGGGTCATGTCATCCATCGGGCGTACGCCCAGTTCGGCGTCGAGCACTTGCTTGTCGAGTTCTTTGTGGCGCAGGAACAAGCGCTTGAACTCTTCGTTGTGCTCCAACATGGCCTGAACATCGTCGGCTTTTTGGTTTTCAAACATCACCAAACCTCCTGTTGTTGCTGTTGCAGCGCGCGCCGACGTGGCGCGCAGACGGGCTGCCCGTGTTCGCATGGCTGGGAGATAGGAAGTTGCAGGTCCGCACGCCACCTGCCTCGCATCGCGAGACCCATGTCGCCTGGCGCATTCTGAACGAACCCTTCATCGTCGCTTCCGGCACACCTTGACGGGAGGCCGGGATTGACACTACGCCTCCCCCGGCCGAGTGACAAGCGCGGGGTGGACGGTTGCGGGCTTCCTGGCGTCGCTCAGCGGTCGCCTTCCCAACTGAGCGCTGGATGCACCAGTCCGCGCCGCTCAAGGCCGCGCCGCGCACCACTTACCACTGACCACCGACCGGGCTAGACTGCCCGGCCCTTTGCCACCGAAGTCGCGGCATGCATACGATCGAAGGCGCGTTTCGCGCGCCGCAAGGGCGCATTGCGATCCTCGCCTCACGCTTCAACGAATTGGTGGTGGGCCCTTTGATCGAAGGCGCTCGCGATTGTTTGCGTCGGCATGGCGCTGTGGAGGATCAGCTCGATCTGGTGCGCGTGCCGGGCGCTTTCGAATTGCCTTGGGCGGCGAAGCAACTGGCCGAGAGCGGGCGTTACGTCGGCATCGTGGCCCTGGGCTGCGTGATCCGCGGTGCGACTGCGCATTTCGACTACGTTGCTGGCGGTGCTGCCAACGGGCTGATGCAGGTGTCCACGCAAAGCGGTCTGCCGATCGGCTTTGGCGTGCTCACCGTCGATACCCTGGAACAAGCGCTGGAACGCGCCGGCAGCAAGGCCGGCAACAAAGGTGCCGATGCCGCGCTGGCGGTGCTGGAACAACTGGACCTGCTGCGCCGATTGAAGGAATCCGCTTGATGCAAAAGTCGTCGCCCAAGCCATTTCCGGAGCGCGCGCGGGCGCGCCGTCGCGCCTTGCAGGCCTTGTACCAGTGGCAGATCGCCGGCGGCTCGATGGCCCACATCATCGAGCAGTTCAACGAAGAGCAGGACATGGCCATCGCCGACGGCGAGTACTTCGCCGAACTGCTGCGCGGCGTGGAAGCACATCGCGAGACCATCGATACGGTGCTGACGCCACTGTGCGATCGCCCGCTGGAGCAGGTCGATCCGATCGAGCGTGCGGTGCTGCGCCTGGCCGCCTTCGAGCTGATGCAACGGCTGGACGTACCCTATCGCGTGGTGCTGAATGAAGCCATCGACCTGGCCAAGGATTTCGGCGCAGTTGGCGGACATGGCTACGTGAACGCGGTGCTGGACAAGGCCATTCGGCATTGGCGCGCCGCCGAAGTGGCTGGACGCAGCGCCTGAGCGCAATGGGCGAGTTCGATCTGATCGCGCGGATTGCGGCCAGCGCCGGGACGCGCGCGGATGTGGAACTCGGCATCGGTGATGACGCCGCCATCCTGCGCTTTGCGCCGGATGAGCGTGTGGTGGTTGCGGTCGACACGCTGGTCGCCGGCGTGCACTTCCCGCAGGACACCGCCGCCGAGGCCATCGGCCACAAGGCGCTGGCGGTGAATCTCTCCGATCTCGCGGCGATGGGCGCCGAGCCGCGCTTCGCGCTGTGGGCACTGAGCATGCCCGGGCCTGATCGCGCCTATGCCGAGGGCCTGCTCGCTGGCCTCTGCGATCTGGCCCGATTGCACGATGTGGCCCTGGTCGGTGGCGACACCACGCGTGGACCCTTGAGCCTCAGCATCACTGTGCTCGGCGCGGTGCCGCCCGGACTGGCCTTGACCCGACATGGCGCGCGCGAGGGCGATCTGATCTACATCAGCGGCCATCCGGGTGAGGCAGCAGCGGCCCTGGCTTTGCGCGACACGCCGGCCACGCAGCCCGAGTCCGGTCATGCCCTGGCCGCCGAGAAGCTGCGCCGGCGGCTCGATCGTCCCACGCCGCGAGTGGCGCTGGGCCTGGCGTTGCGCGGCATCGCCAGCGCCTGCATCGATGTCTCCGATGGCCTGCTCGCCGATCTCGGCCACATCGCCGCACGCAGTGGTCTGGCGGCGCTGATTGACCCCGAGTTGCTGCCGCTGTCGCTGGCCTTGCGTACTGCCATCCCCGCGCCGGCCCGCCAGCGCGAACTGGTGCTGAGCGGCGGCGATGACTACGAACTCTGCTTCAGCGCCGCGCCGGAACGGGCTGCGGCTATCACCGAGCTGGCGGCGCGCTTGAACCTGCCGCTGACCCGCATCGGCCAGATGGGCCCCGGCAGCGGCGTGTGGGTGTACGCCGAAGATGGCAGCCTGCGCGCGCCGCAGCGCCGCGGCTATGAGCACTTCGCATGAAGCGTGATGTCGGCCGCGAGGCGCGGCTCCTGGCCCGCCATCCGCTGGGCTGGCTGGCCTGTGGCTTCGGCAGCGGCCTGTCGCCCTGGGCCAGCGGCACCACCGGCAGCGCCGCGGCCGTGCTGCTGTGGTGGCTGGCACAGGCCCAGCACTGGGATGGATGGGTGCTGGCGGCCACGATCCTGGGCACCTTCCTGCTCGGCATCTGGGCCAGCGGCCATGCCTGTCGCGTGCTCGACACCGACGATGCCGCGCCCATCGTCATCGATGAGTGGGTCGGCCAGTGGCTGACCCTTGCGATGGCGCTGCCCTTCTGGGGCGCCAGCGCCGGCGGGCCGCTGTTCCTGCTGCTCGGTTTCCTGTTGTTCCGGCTGAGCGACATCGTCAAGCCCTGGCCGGCACGCACCGCAGACCGCCAGCTGGGCGGCGGCTTCGGCGCAATGGCCGATGACGCCATCGCCGGCATTTACTCCGGCGCCGCGTTGGCCCTGCTTGGTTGGAGCGGGTTGGGGTCGTGAGCGGTTGGGCAGGCTGAGGTTGGGGTTTGGGGGCTGGGGCGTGTTGGTGGCAGGTTTGTGCGATCGGGCTTGCCATGGGCTTGAAGAGCCGTTGATGTCATTGCCAGGCAGCATTTGCGTCTTTTGCCGCCTTGGCGCCCCTTTGCGTCAAGCATCGATGCTTGCATTCCCTGCGTGCCGCCCCATCTAGCGGGCTTCCGGGTCATCGTGACCTGTCTGGATGTGCGACATGGAGTCCTATCACGGCACCACGATCCTTTGCGTGCGCCGCGGCGGTGAAGTGGTGATGGGCGGCGACGGTCAAGTCTCGCTCGGCAACACCATCGTCAAGGGCAATGCGCGCAAGGTGCGGCGCTTGGGCAAGGGCCAGGTGCTGGCGGGCTTCGCCGGCGCCACCGCCGATGCCTTCACCCTGTTCGAACTCTTCGATGCCAAGCTGGAAAAGCACGGTGGCCAGCTGGTGCGTGCCGCCGTGGAACTGGCCAAGGACTGGCGCACCGAGCGGCGCCTGATGCGCCTGGAAGCCCTGCTCGCGGTGGCCGATCGCGAGGCCAGCCTGCTGATCACCGGCAATGGTGATGTGCTGGAGCCCGAACACGGCGTGATCGCAATCGGCTCGGGCGGCAACTACGCGCTGGCGGCAGCGCGCGCACTGACCTTGCACAGCGAATTGCCGGCTCGCGAGATCGTCGAGCGCGCGCTCGGCATCGCCGCCGAGATCTGCGTCTACACCAATGCCCAGTTCACCATCGAGGAGCTCAAGGCATGAGCCTGACCCCGCAAGCCATCGTGGCCCAGCTCGATCAGTACATCGTCGGCCAGCGTGCCGCCAAGCGCGCGGTCGCCATCGCCCTGCGCAATCGCTGGCGGCGCATGCAGCTGGCCCCGGAGCTACGCAATGAAGTCATGCCCAAGAACATCCTGCTGATCGGCCCGACCGGCGTCGGCAAGACCGAGATCGCGCGGCGGCTGGCCGGTCTGGCCAAGGCGCCCTTCGTCAAGGTCGAGGCCACCAAGTTCACCGAGGTGGGCTATGTGGGCAAGGATGTCGAGACCATCGTGCGCGACCTGGTCGACGCGGCGGTCAAGCTGGCGCGCGAGGAAGCGGCCGCGGGTGTGCGCGAGAAGGCCGAGGCGCGCGCCGAGGAGCGCATCCTCGATGCGCTGGTGCCGCGTCGCGCCGGCCTGAGTTTCGATCATGACCCCGGCGAGAGCGTGGATCGCGACTCGGAGACGCGGCGCAAGCTGCGCGAGCAATTGCGTGACGGCAAGCTGGATGAGCGCGAGATCGAGATCGAACTGGCGCAGAACCTGGGCGTGGACATCGCCGCGCCGCCGGGCATGGAAGACATGGCGCAACAGCTCAAGGGCATGTTCAGTTCGCTGGCCGGTCAGCGCAGCAGCAAGCGCAAGCTCAGCATCGCCAAGGCGCGCGTGCAGCTGATCGAGGAAGAAGCCGCCAAGCTGGTCAACGATGAGGAGATCAAGCAACAGGCGATCGCCAATGTCGAGGCCAATGGCATCGTCTTCATCGATGAGATCGACAAAGTCTGCCGACGCGGCGAGTACGCCGGCGCAGATGTCTCGCGCGAGGGTGTGCAGCGCGATCTGTTGCCGCTGGTCGAAGGCTGCACGGTGTCGACCAAGTACGGCCCGGTGCGCACCGACCATGTCCTGTTCATCGCCTCCGGCGCCTTCCACCTGGCCAAGCCCTCCGACCTGATCCCGGAGTTGCAGGGCCGCTTTCCGATCCGCGTGGAACTCAACGCGCTCAGCGTGGATGACTTCGAGCGCATCCTCAGCGAGCCATCGAATGCGCTGACCAAGCAGTATTCGGCGCTGCTTGCCACCGAGTCGGTGCAGCTCGACTTCACCCGCGATGGCATTCGCCGCATCGCCGAGATCGCCGCGCATGTGAACGAGCGCATGGAGAACATCGGCGCGCGGCGCCTGCACACGGTGCTGGAAAAGCTGCTCGATGAACTCAGCTTTGAAGCCACCGAACGCCAGGGCGCCGAAGTGGTGGTCGATGCCGCCTACGTCGATCGCTTCCTCGCCGAGCTGTCGCACAACGAGGATCTGTCGCGCTACATCTTGTGAGCATCAATGCGGCACGGCCGCGCGCCGCTGGCGCGCGTGCTGCGTGCGGCTGCGGCCTGATTACTCCACGCGCCGCAGCCGCCACACGCCCCACAGGAACAGCAACAGGATCGGACCCAGATTGACCAGCAGCAGGCCGCTGCGTTCGGTCTCGGCGAGATTGATCAGGGTGCGGTGGAGGAAAAAGAAGCCCACGCCCAGCGACATGCCCAGCATCAAGCGCTTGCCGGTGCCGCCGCTGCGCAGCGAGCCGAAGGCGAAGGGCGTGGCGGCGAAGGCCAGCGCGAGCACCAGCAGCGGGTAGCACAGCCGATACCAGTAGGCGCTCTCGAAGCTCAGCGAATCCAGGCGATTGACCTTGGCGTAACGGATCGTCTCGGCCAGGTCGGCAGTGCCCTGTTGGCGCGGACGCAGGGTGTGCGAGGCCACCAGCGCCGGATCGAGCAGGGATTCGACCACCAGTTCGTCCAGGGTTTCGCTGCGCACCGCCTCGGGTGTGAGGTGGTCACGACTCAGCTTGTGCAGCGTCCATCGTCCCGGCTCGAAGCGCGCGTGCTCGGCGCGAATCACTTCCACCAACCGGGCGTCGATGTCGAACTGGTAGCGCCACAGCTCCCACAGCTCCAGCGGACCCTCGGCCGGGGTGAGCGCGCGGCGCGCATTCCACACCGCCAAACCATCACGCAGCCAGAGACCGGAGCCAGAGAAGGCGATGCCCTGCGACTTGGACTGCGCCGCCAGATCATTGGCCATGCGATCACCACGCGGCCCCAACCACTCGCCCAGGAACAGGGCCAACACCAGCAGCGGCAACAGGGCCAACATCACGCTGGCGCCGATGCGCAAGCGCGATGCCCCAGCCGCTTGCAGCGCGATCAGCTCGCTGCGCGCGGCGAGCAGGCCCAGGCCCAGCGTCACGCCCACCACGGTCGCGGTGGAGAAGTATTGATAGGCGCGCCGCGGCACGGTCAGCGCGATGTACTCCACCACGCGCAAAAAGTCGTAGCTGCCGATGCCGATTTCGTCGACTTCATTGAGCAGGGCGAGCAGCGAGTCGAAGGCGGTGAACACCACCAGGGCCAGCAAGGTGGCCGGCGCCACCGCGTAGAAAATCAGCTTGTCGAGCTTCATGCGCCCGCCTTGGCCAGACCCATGCGCGCCAGCAGACGCCGCCCGCGCCACCAGGCCAAGAGCTCGTGCGCCCAGGCGCCCAACACCACGCCGATGAAGCCCACATGCACCCACCAAGTGCCCAGCCACGCGGGTGTGGTGCCGCTGAGCAGCCACACGCGCGAGATCTCGGTGAGATTGCTGTAGCTGATGTAGAGGAAGATCGCCAGGATCAGCTTGTCGTAGCGTGGCTGGCGCGGCTGGCCCTGGGCCAGGATCGGTGCCAGCAGCAAGAGCATGCCCAGCACCACGGGCTGTGCCAGCCGGCGCATCAACTCGGCGCGCGACTCGGGATCGCTGCTGCGCCAAAGATCCAACGTCGAGCGCGCCTGGCGCGGATCGCTGTCCTCGGCGTCGCGCGTGCGGGGGAAGCTGATGTCGGCCTGCTCGAACTGGATCGCGCGATAGCCGGGCTCGCCCGGCGTGCCATCGATGCGCTCACCCTTGGCCAGCGTCAGATGCATGGTCTGCCCATCGTCGCTGACGCTGAGCTGCCCGGTCTTGGCCGACAGTACCAGGCGCCGCCCATCGCGCTCGCGGATCAGCAGCACATCGCTGACCGTGGTCTGATCCTCGCTGACGCTGGACACGTACAACACGCCGCCGCCACCCGGCAGTTCCACGAAGCGCCCTGAGGCCAGGCCCGCCACCGCCAGCGAGTT
>ERZ1066138.225-NODE-225-length-19297-cov-9.552489_pt1 | contig 19297 bp, 22 predicted proteins | sample MGYA00382785_ERZ1066138 | MGnify/ENA primary metagenome ERZ1066138 (study PRJEB33369, sample SAMEA5778368) | biofilm metagenome | biome: Industrial cooling water; feature: Water cooling tower basin; material: Biofilm | place: United Arab Emirates | collected... | reverse complement strand
ACCGCGCCCGTTACGCGGCCGTCAACAAGCGCTGGTCCGACCTCGCCGAGGCCTTCGAGCTGGCCGCCCGCTGGGAGGACGCCGCGGGCCGGGCGGCCGAGGCCGAGGAGCTCCTCGCCGACGGCGGCGACGACGACGTGCGCGCGCTGCTGCGCGACGCGCGCGAGGAGATGGAGGACCTGGCCCCGCGCATCCGCGAGGCCATGGTCGAGCCCGACCCGGACGACGACCGCGACACCCTGGTGGAGATCCGGGCGGCCGCGGGCGGCGACGAGGCGGCCCTGTTCGCGCGCGACCTGCTCGACATCTACACGCGCTACGCGGAGTCGCGCGGCCTGCGCGTCGAGCTGATGTCGGCCACCGACTCCGACGCCGGGGGCGTCCGCGACGCCACCATCGCGGTCAAGGGCCCGGGCGCGTACGCGGTGTTCAAGCACGAGGCCGGCGTCCACCGGGTGCAGCGGGTGCCCGCGACCGAGAGCCAGGGGCGCCTGCACACCTCCACGGCGACGGTGGCGGTGCTTCCCGAGGCCGAGGACGTCGACGTGCGGATCGACCCCGGCGACGTCAAGCGCGAGGTGTTCCGCTCCTCCGGCCCCGGCGGCCAGAGCGTCAACACCACCGACTCGGCCGTGCGGCTCACGCACCTGCCCACGAACATCGTCGTGTCGATGCAGGACGAGAAGAGCCAGCTCCAGAACTACGAGCGCGCCATGCGGGTGCTGCGCGCGCGGCTCTACGAGCGGGCCCGCGCCGAGCAGGAGGCGGAGGTGTCCGCCGCCCGCCGCTCGCAGCTCGGCACCGGCGAGCGCGCGGAGAAGGTGCGCACCTACAACTACCCCCAGAACCGGGTCACCGATCACCGCGTCGGCGTGACGGTGCCCCTGCGCGAGCAGGTGCTCGTCGGCAACCTCGCCCCGCTGACCGACGCCCTGGCGGCCGAGGAGCGCCGCCGGCGACTGGAGGAGCACGCCGCAGCGGAGGCCCCCGCCTGATGGCCGGGGCCGCGAACCCGGACCTCCTGCGGGTCGAGTTCCTCGGCATCACGGTGCGCCACGAGGAGATCGAGCTGCCGCGCGACGACCTGGCGCTCTTCTTCTCCGAGGTGAGCGACCGCTACGGCCTGTCGCGGATGGAGTACCACTCCGACGCCGGCGCGACCTTCTCGGGCGCCGACGGCGCCGAGTTCGTGCTCCGGCCGACCCAGATGGCCTCGTGCGGCGTCACCGGGCTCGGCTACCAGGAGGGCCTGGAGCGCGTGGTCGAGCTGGTGGGGGAGGCGGTCGAGCGCTACGACATCGGCTCGATGCTGGTGGAGGACGTCACGCTCGTCGCGGTCTGGGACTGCGGCGACGAGGAGTCCGCCCGGGCCCTGCTGACCGGCATCGTGAGCGTCGACGAGGAGCGCCTCGGGATGCTGGGCGGCGACGAGGTCGCCCTGGGGCTGCGCCTCTGGCGGCGGGCCGGGGACGCCACGATCGAGTGCGCGATCGAGCCCATGCACGCCGAGCCCTCAAAGGTCTACATCCGGCTGGTCCAGACGAGCGCCGAGCCCGCGCTCGACGTCATCTCGCTGCGCGAGGCGGCCGACGCGGTGCACGGGTTCCTGCAGGGTCCGCTCGCGTCCTTCGTCATGGCCCGGGCCCGGCGCTGAGCGGCACGGCCATCGCGGTGCTGACGCTGGGGGAGGTGCGGCGGCGCTCGGCCGCCTTCCTCGCCGGGCGCGGCTCCTCCTCGCCGCGCCTCGACGCCGACCTGCTGCTGGCCGAGGCGCTCGGCATCGACCGGCTGCGCGTCTACACCGAGTCCGAGCGCCCGCTCACCGCGGCCGAGCTGGCCCGGGCGCGCGAGCTCGTGGGGCGGCGGGCGCGCGGCGAGCCGGTCGCCTACATCCTCGGGCGGCGGGCCTTCCGGGGGCTGGAGCTGGCGGTCGGGCCCGGCGTCCTGGTGCCCCGGCCCGAGACCGAGCTGCTGGTGGAGTGGGCGCTCGAGGTCGCCGCGCCCGGCGCCGCGGTGCTCGACTGGGGCACGGGCAGCGGCGCGGTGGCGCTGGCGCTCGCGGCCGAGGGCCCCGGCCTGCGCGTCACCGCCATCGACCGCTCCGAGGCGGCGCTGGAGGTCGCCCGGGGCAACGCCGCGCGCCTCGGGATCGAGGGCGTCGAATGGCTCTGCTCCGATGGCTTCGCCGCGCTCGGGGGACGGCGCTTCGCCGCGATCGCGGCGAACCCGCCCTACCTCACCCCGGGGGAGCTGGCCGCCGGGCCCGCCGAGCTGCGGTTCGAGCCCGAGGGCGCGCTGGTGGCCGGGCCCACCGGCCTGGAGGCGGTCGAGGCGATCGCCGCCGCCGCCCCGTCCCACCTGAAGCCGGGCGGGTGGCTGCTGGTGGAGGTGGGCGACCGCCAGGCCGAGGCGGCGGCCCGGGCGCTGCGGGCGGCGGGGCTCGCGGACGTCGCCGCCCGCGCGGACCTCGCCGGGGTCCCCCGGGTCGTGGAGGGCCGTCTGCAGTGAGGGTCGCGCGGTCCGCCGTGGAGGCGGCGGTCGCGGCGCTGCGCGCGGGCGGGGTGGCCGTGATGCCGACCGACACGGTCTACGGCCTGGCCGCCGCGCTCGACTCGGCCGAGGGCGTCGAGGCCCTCTACCGGGTCAAGGGACGGCCCCGGAGCCAGCCGTGCCAGGTGCTCATCTACTCGGCGGCGGCGCTGGAGGAGGCGCTCGCGCCGCTCGGCGCCCGGGTCGCGGCGGCCGCCCGCGCCCTGCTCCCGGGGCCCGCCACCTGCCTCGTCCCCGACCCCTCCGGCCGCTACGCGGCGGCGGCGGGGGAGGCGGCGGGGAGCGTCGGCGTGCGCGCGCCGCGGGTGGCGGGCCCGCTGGCGGAGATCGACCTGCCGCTCGTCGCCACCAGCGCCAACCACCCGGGCGGGTCCGACCCCGCCACGGTGGACGCGGTCCCCGGGGACCTGCGCGCCGCCGCGGCCGCGGTGCTGGACGCCGGGCGGCTTCCCGGGACGGCGTCGGCGGTCGTGGACCTGCGCCCGGCCGCCGAGGGCGGGCCCGCGCTGCTGATCCGCCCCGGCCCGGAGCCGCGCCGCGTGGTCGCCGCCCTGCGCGCCGTCGGCGTGGCGCTCGACGAGGCTCCGTAGGCGTCGTCCGTCTGCCCTGGGCGTGTACCCTCGGGACGGGACCGCACCACCGCCGCAGGGGGCCGCCGCGTGAGCTTCGCCGACGAGGACAGCTACCTCTCCCAGGACATCGCCGACGCCGACCCCGAGGTCGCGCGCATCCTGCGCGCCGAGGCCGAGCGCCAGGGCGAGACGCTGGAGATGATCGCCAGCGAGAACTTCACCAGCCATGCGGTGATGCAGGCGGTGGGCTCGGTGCTCACCAACAAGTACGCCGAGGGGCTGCCCGGCAAGCGCTACTACGGCGGCTGCGAGGTGGTCGACCAGGCCGAGCAGCTGGCCATCGATCGCGCCAAGCAGGTGTTCGGCGCCGAGCACGTCAACGTCCAGCCGCACTCGGGCGCGACGGCGAACGAGGCCGCCTACGCGGCCGTGCTCCAGACCGGCGACCGGGTGCTGGCGATGGCGCTGGCCCACGGGGGCCACCTCTCCCACGGCCTGAAGGTCAACTTCTCCGGCCGCCTCTACGAGTTCCACCACTACGGCGTGCGCCGCGGCGACCACCGCATCGACATGGACCAGGTGCGGCGGATGGCGCTCGAGCTGCGCCCGAAGCTGATCGTGGCCGGGGCGTCGGCCTACCCGCGCATCATCGACTTCCCCGCCTTCCGCGAGATCGCCGACGAGGCCGGGGCGCTGCTGATGGTCGACATGGCGCACATCGCGGGCCTGGTGGCCGCGGGGGCCCACCCCACGCCGGTCGGGATCGCCGACCTCGTCACCACCACCATCCACAAGACGCTGGGCGGCCCGCGCGCGGGCATGGTGATGTCCACCGAGGAGCTGGCGAGGGAGGTCGACCGGGCGGTGTTCCCCGGCCTCCAGGGCGGTCCCCTGATGCACGTCATCGCGGGCAAGGCGGTGGCGCTGGGCCACGCCCTCACCCCGGAGTTCCGCGAGCGCCAGCACCGCGTGGTGTCGAACTGCAGGGCGCTCGCCGAGGAGCTGCTGGCCGGCGGCGTCGACCTGGTCAGCGGGGGCACGGACAACCACCTGGTCCTGGTCGACCTCTCGGACACCCCGCTCACGGGCCAGGACGGCGAGCACCGCCTGGAGCGCGCCGGCATCACGGTCAACAAGAACGGGGTGCCGTTCGACGAGCGGCCGCCCACCGTGACCTCGGGCCTCCGGATCGGCACGCCGGCCCTCACCACGCGGGGCCTCGGCGAGGAGGAGATGCGCGAGATCGGCCGCATCATCGTGGCCGCCCTGCGGCCGGAGGCGACCGACGCCGACCTCGACGCGCTGCGCGCCCGCTCCCGGGCCATCGGCGAGCGCTTCCCGCTCTACCCCCGGCTGGTCGCCGGGACCGCCGTCACGCTGTAGCGGGCCCGGCCGTCTGGCGGCACTGCCCGTCAGGGCGCCGCGCGGAGCCCGTGGACCCACGCCCACGCCTCCAGGAGCCGCTCGCCGCCGGTCGCGTCGAGCAGTCCCTCGGCCCGTGCGCGGGCGATGGACCTGATCCCCGCGACCAGGTCGAAGACGGTGACGGTGTCGGTCGTCACCGTCAGGTCGGGCGGCTCCTGGCCGCCCGGCATCGTGCGGGCCCCCTCGGGGGTCGCCACCGTCTGGAACACCTCGTCCTCGACGCGCGTCTCGAAGATCGCCGGCTCGGGCAGCGGCGGGGCCGCGTCGGCCAGCGCGCGCAGCGACAGCGCCGCCCAGCTGGGGCGGAACGCCGTCGAGCGCCCCTGGAGGGGGCGAAGACGGGCCAGGCCGAACCGCGCCAGCGCGTAGACGGCCGGGGCGAGACCCTGCCCCGCCGCCGTCAGCCGGTAGGCGCCGGTCGAGGGCTCCCGGTCGACCAGCCCGTCCCGCTCCAGCTCGCGCAGCCGCGCGGCGAGCTGGGCGCTGCCGATGCCGGGGAGCCGCTGCTGCAGCCGGCCGTAGCGCGCCTCGCCGCCGAGAAGCTCGCCCACGACCAGCAGCGCCCAGCGTTCACCGACGCTGTCGAGGGCCTGGGCGAGCGGGCTGTAGTGCCCGTAGACGCGGCGCGGCACCGTGGTACCGTAACGTCGCTTTCGTACTGAAAGGACCGCGCCGATGGTGACGGAGATCAAGAGCGTCTGCATCTACGTCAGCGATGTCGATCGGGCGATCGGCTTCTACACGCGGACGCTCGGATTCGAGAAGCTCTCGGACGCCCGCCAGGGCGCCATCCGGTGGGTGGAGCTCCGCCCGCCACGGGGCGAGACGGTCATCGCCCTCGCGAGCGAGGGCTTCCCGGTCTGGTCGCCGGAGAAGGTCGGCCAGTTCAGCGGGGTCACGCTGGCGGCCGACGATCCGGACGAGACGTTCGCGGCGCTGCGGTCGGCCGGGGTGCGCTTCCAGCTCGAGCCCGAGGCGACCGCGTGGGGTCACCAGGCCGTGATCGAGGATCCTGACGGCAACGCCATCGTCGTGGTGGCGGCCTGACCCCGGACCTCGGCACGTGTTGAAGGAGGCCCGCCGGCGCGACGGGGTCGCGGTCGTCGCATCCGGGCTGACGAAGCGCTACGGCAGGGGAGAACGGGCGATCGACGCCCTGCGGGCGATCTCGGCCGCCTTCGATCCCGGGTCGTTCACCGCCGTCATGGGCCCCTCCGGCTCCGGGAAGAGCACCCTGCTGCGGTGCGCCGCGGGGCTCGAGGACCCCACGGCGGGCCGGGTCCGCATCGGCGAGGTCGAGCTGTCGGCCCTGCGCGAGCCGCGGCGGACCGAGGAGCGCCGGCGCCATGTCGCGTTCCTCTTCCAGGACTACAACCTGATCGACTCGATCAGCGTCCGGGCCAACGTCGAGCTGCCCGTGCGTCTCGCCGGAGCGAGGGTCGACCGGCGCCGGACGGCGGAGATCCTGGACCGGCTCGGCCTCGGGGCCCGGGCCGGGGCGCGGCCCGGCGAGCTCTCCGGCGGCCAGCAGCAGCGCGTCGCCGTCGCGCGCGCGCTCGTGCAGCGGGCGGGCGTGCTGTTCGCCGACGAGCCGACCGGCGCGCTCGATCGACGCACGGGCGACCGGGTGCTCGACCTGCTGCGCGAGTCCGGCCGCGCCACGGGCAGGACGACGATCATGGTCACGCACGACCCCCGGGCCGCGGCGACGGCCGAGCGGGTGCTCTTCCTCGCGGACGGCCGGCTGGCGGGGGAGCTGACGGCGCCGACGGCGGACGCGGTCGCCGCGTGGCTCGCCCGTCTCGAGGGCTGAGCGGTGCTCGTCCTCGCGCTCGCCGAGCTGCGTTCCCGGCCAGCCGCCTACATCGGCTCGTTCCTGGCGGTCGCGTTCGGCGTGGCGCTCGTCTCCTCGTGCGGACTGCTCCTGGCGACCTCGATCGACGGCGCGGCCGGGACCACCGGCGAGGCGCGCCGGGAGTGGACGGGCGCGATCGGCGTCTTCTCCAGCATGCTCGCCGTGGCCGCCTTCGCGGGCGTGTTCGTCGTCGCGAGCACGTTCGCGTTCGCGGCGGCGCTTCGGCGGCGCAAGCTCGCGCTGCTGCGGATGATCGGCGCGACCCCGCGCCAGGTCCGGCGGATGCTGCACGGCGAGGCGCTCGCCGTGTCGATCACCGGCGGCGCGGTGGGCTCTGCGGCCGGGGTGCCCGTGGCCTATGTCTTCGCTGAGGCGTTCCAGGGGTCTGCCGACTTCCCGGCGGACTTCGCCGTGCGCCCGACCCTCCTGCCGATCGCGATCGCGCTCGCCGTCGGTGTGGTCGTCGGTCAGCTCGCGGCCGCGACCGCGGCCCGGCCGGTCGCGCGAATCGATCCGGCGGAGGCGCTGCGGGCGACGATCGTCGAGCCGCGCGGCATCGGGCTCGTGCGGCTGCTGCTCGGCGTGGCGAGCCTTGGCGGGGGGATCACCCTGCTGCTGATCGGCCGGTCGCTCGAGGGCGGCGTGAGCATCGGCATCGCCTTCATGGACACCTGCCTGCTGATCGTCGCCGTCGCGCTGCTCGGACCGCTGCCGGTCATGCCGCTCATCCGGCTCCTCGGCCTCGTGCTCGCGGCCGCCGGCCCGCTGGCGGCCCAGCTCGCGACGGCCAACGCGGTCGCCATGAGGCGCCGCACCGCATCCGTCGTCGCGCCCGTGGTGCTGCTCGTCGCGCTGCCGGCGGCCATGCTGCAGACCGCATCGGCCTTCAGCGAGCAGGTGGCCCGGGGAGAGGAGAACGTCCAGCTCTGGTCGCTGTCGCTCATCGTCGTGATCACGGTGGGCTTCACCGCCATCGCCATCTCCGCCCTGCTCGCGATGTCGCTCAGTCAGCGCGCCGGAGAGCTCCGGTCGCTTCGCCTCGCCGGTGCCACGCCCGCTCAGGTTCGCGGCATCATGCGACGCGAGGGTGCCGCGGTGACGCTGGCGGGGACCGCGATCGGGCTCGCCATCGCCGCCGCCTCGGTCATGACCTTCCAGGCCGCCAACGGCCTGCCGGCCGATCCGTTCTCGCGCCCCGCCGTGGCGGTCGGCCTTGCCGGAGGCGCGGCGGCGCTCGTCCTCGGCGCGACCGAGCTGGCTGCGCGCCGCGCCCTCGCCACATCCTGACGCGCTCGCCCGCGGGTCGAGCCCGCCCGGAGAGCTGCCGATAGGGGGGCGATGGCCCCCGCCCGCGCCCGTGCCCCGCTGGCCGCCCTCGCGGCCGCCCTCGGCCTCGCCGCCTGGGCCGGCGCGACGCCCCCGGAGGCCGGCGCCGCCCGGATCGAGGCCGGCGTCTACCAGGACGATCCCGTCCGGGGCGTGCCGGCGCTCCGCCGTGCGGTCGGCCCCAAGGGGGTGCGCGTGATCTCGACCTACGTCACCGCCGGCCGGCTCGTGGACCCCGGCGTCCTCGCCCTGGCCCGCCGCAGCCGGGCCCGGCTGATGGTGAGCTGGATGCCCGACGCCGGCCGCGACGGCGCCCGGGGGCCGCGCCTGCGGCAGGTGGCCCGGGGCGCGCAGGCGCGCGGGCTCGCCCGCCTGGTGCGACAGGTCCGGGGCCTTCGGCCCGCCCCGATCCTGCGGCCGATGCCCGAGCCCAACACGCCGTGGTACGGGTGGTCGGGGACGCGGGCGGGCAACTCGGCCGCCGCCTACCGGGCCGCCTGGACGCGCGTCCGGCGGGTCGTGCGCGGGGCCGGCGGCCGCCGGGTCCTGCTGCTCTGGGCGCCCTACGCGCGCAGCGTCCCGGAGGCGCCCGGCAACGCGATCGCCGACTACTTCCCGGGCGCCGGGCAGATCGACGTGGTCGGGGCGAGCGGCTACAACTTCGGCCGCGCCGGCGACCTTGCGTGGACCGACCCGGACGCCCTCTTCGAGGACGCCTACCGCCAGGTCACCGCCCTGGCGCCCAAGCCGTTCTGGATCGCCGAGACCGGCACCACCGCCCGCGGCGGCGACCCGGCGGCGTGGATCCGGCGGCTCGGGGGGCTGCGCGCAACGATGCCGGCCCTGCGCGGCGTGGTCTGGTACGACGTGCGCGAGCGCGCCGGCGACTTCCGCCTGGCCCGCCGGGCGACGGCGCGGGCCTACCGCGCCTTCCTCGCGCGGAGCGCGCGATGAGCCCGGTCGCCGTGCGCGGGCGCCGGCGGCGCGTGCGCCGCCCCGCGGGCGGCGGCGTCCAGGCCGCGCTCAGCGAGGCGATGGTCGACCGGCTGATGTGGCGCACCGGGTTCGGGCCCGGCGAGTCCGACCGCCGGCGGCTGCGCGGGCTGTCGCTGCACGCGGCCGTGGACCGGCTCATGCGGGCGCCCCAGGGGCCGCCCCAGGGCCCCGCGGCGGTGCGCCGCGACGGGGGGCCGGTGCGGCCCCACGAGTCGGACGTCGACCTGGTGCTCGACTGGTGCGACCGGATGATCCGCACGCGCAACCCGCTGGTGGAGCGGCTGACGCTTTTCTGGCACCGCCACTTCGCCACCTCGCGCGACGAGGTGTCGCCGCCGCAGCTCATGGCCCAGCAGAACGAGCTGTTCCGGCGCTACGCCGACCTGGCGGCCTTCCCCACGTCGAACATGCGCACCCTGGCCTACGAGGTGGGGGAGGGCCCGGCGGTGCTGCGCTTCCTCACCGGCGAGGACTCGACCGCCCGGCGCCTGAACGAGAACTACGCCCGCGAGCTGATGGAGCTCTTCTGCCTGGGCGTCACCGATGCCGCCGGCCGGCCGAACTACTCGGAGGCCGACGTCCGCGAGGCCGCCCGCGCCGCGACGGGCTGGCGCATCGACGACGCGAACCCCGACGCGCCGCGCGCGTGGTTCGACCCGACCCGCTTCGACGCGGCCGCGAAGACCGTGCTCGGCCGCACCGGCGCCTTCGGCCACCGCGAGCTGGTGGACGTGGTGCTCGCCCACCCGAGCCACGCCCCGTTCCTCGTGACGAAGCTCTGGGGCGAGTTCATCCCCGATCCCCCCGACCCCGCCACCCTGCGCGACCTCGCCCGGCGCTACGTGCGCGAGGGCCTGCGCCTGCGACCGCTGGTGCGGCGCATCCTGACCCACCCGGCGATGCTCGCCTCGATCCGGGAGCCGAACATGATCAAGCCGCCGGTCGTCTACGCGATCGGGATGATGCGCGCGCTGGGCCTCGGCATCACCGACGAGACCCTCTTCTACGGCCTGCGCGACATGGGCCAGCCGCCGTACTTCCCGCCGACCGTGGCCGGCTGGGAGGGCGGCGCGGCGTGGCTCAACACCAACGCCGCCGTGGCGCGGTTCGCCCTGGCCAACCGGCTGCTGTCGGCCTCCTACGCGCCCCTGCCGGGCGGGGAGCCCGAGGACGTCCCCGCCGAGACCCCCGCCCAGGCGGTGCAGCGGGCGCACCGCGCGGTCGGCCGGCCCTGGCTGGCGTCCGGCACGCGCAGCTCGCTCACCTACTACGCCGCCCACGCCCCCACGCGCAGCGCGTACGAGCGCACCTCGCGCCAGCGGGTGCTGCGCGCCCTGATGCTGGGCGGCCCCGACGCGCAGGTGATGTGACGATGGCCGGGGACGACGCCCCCACGCCGGCGACCGACCCGGGGGCGGCGGAGGCGATCCGCTGCGCCGACTGCGCCCGCTCCGACAGCCTGGTCACGGGCCTCGAGCCGGTCGACCGCATGCCGCTGCCGCTGGAGGCCGCGGCCGGCTTCCCCGACGGGGTGCCCCGCGCGCGCGGCCTGTCGCGCCGCGACTTCCTGCGCACCGGCGCGTTCGGGGTGGCCTCCGTCTACGCGGCCACCCGCATCGACTGGACCCGGGCGTTCGAGGCCGCCGTCGCCAGCGGCGCCGAGCCGGCCAACCATCTGGTGATGATCTTCCTGAACGGGGGCAACGACGGCCTCAACACGGTCGTGCCGGTGGCCGAGTACGACGCCTACCGGCGGGCGCGGCCCAACCTCGCCCGGGTCCTGGGCCCGCCTGCCGCCGGCCAGGTGGGCACCGCGCCGATGCCGGGCACCGGCGACGCCCACGCGTGGGCGAGCGTCTGCGTCTCGGGGCCCGGCAACAACGGCGACACGAAGGGCCTCGACACCCTCTGGGGCGACGGCTCCGGGGGGCCGGGGTCGGACCTCGCCCTGTGGCCCGCGGCCGATTACACGCCGGCCAACCGCTCCCACTTCGACAGCCGCGACTACTGGTTCGCCGGCGCCCTGGAGAAGCGCACCACCGGGTGGCTCGGGCGCTGGCTCGACCGGTACGGGTCGCCGGACAACCCGCTGCAGGCCGTCTCGATCGACTCCTCGATCTCCAAGCAGATCCGCGCCGCGCAGGCTCCGGTGAGCGCCGTGCGCGCGCTGTCGGGGGTCGACTTCCGCGTCGACCGGGTCTCGACGCGGGTGGGCGACGCCACCGAGCAGATGGCGCCCCTGGCGCAGGTGCGCGCCGGGCGCGGCAACGCCGGGCTGGCGCGGGCGCGGGACGTGTACGGCCGCGCGGTCCAGGTCTCGCGGTCCCTGCGCGCGCTCTCGGGGGCGCCGACCGGGGCCGGCTACCCCAACTCGTCGCTCTCGAGCCGGCTGCAGCTGGCGGCCATCCTGCTGGGCGCCGGCCTGGGCGTCCGGGTCGTGACGATCGACTGGGGCTCCTTCGACACCCACGGCAACCAGCTGGGCAGCCAGGACCCCCAGCTCGCCACGCTCTCCCGGGCGCTCGCGGCGTTCCGCGACGACCTGTCCGCCAGAGGCATCGAGCAGCGCGTCGTCACCGTGGTCTTCTCGGAGTTCGGGCGCCGCGTGGCCTCGAACAACACCGGCACCGACCACGGGGCCGGGGGGCTGATGATGGCCATGGGATCCGCCGTGCGCGGCGGCCTCCGCGGCGAGTTCCCCGGCCTCTCGGTCCTCGACCGCGGCGACCTGCGCGTCACCACGGACTTCCGCGCCGTCTACTCCGCGATCGTCGCCGAGTGGCTGGGCGGCGACCCGTCCGCGGTGATCCCCGGCGGGCCGTTCCCGCTGGGCGGCCCGCTGGTCGGGTGAGCCTCGCGGCGCGGGCCGCGGCGGCGCTCCTGGCCGCCGCGCTCCTGGCCTCTGCCACCGCGGTCGCCGCCCCCCGGGTCCATCGCCTGCGCCTGCCGCCGCCCCCGCCGCTCCCGACCTCGCTGGCGGTGGACGAGCGCGAGTGGTCGATCGTGCCCTCGAAGCGCCGCGTGGCGGCCGGGGAGGTGACCCTGCGCGTCTACAACCGCGGCATGGACGACCACGACCTGGTGATCGTCGACGCGCTGGGGATCACCCACCGCGTCGACCTCGCGCCGGGGGAGAGCGGCGTCATCCGGGCGACCCTGACGCCCGGGCGCTGGACCCTGCGCTGCTCGCTCTTCGCCGGCACCCCGGAGTCGCACGAGCTGCTCGGGATGGTGACGACGATCCGGGCGGCCCGCGACCCGGCGCGGGTCACACGCTCGCGCCCACCAGCGCCCCGATCGCGCCCGTGAGCGCCATGGCCGCCGCCCCCCAGGCGGCCACCCGGGCCGCCGCGCGCCCCACCGCCGCGCCGCCCAGGCGGGCGCCCAGGGCGCCCAGGGCGGCGAGGGCGATCAGGGTGACCCCGGCGGTCACGGGGATCCGGGCCGTCCCGGGGGTGGCCGCGATGGCGGCCAGCGGCAGGGCGGCGCCGGCCGTGAACGAGAGCGCCGAGGTCCAGGCGGCCTGGAACGGCCGGGCGAGGGCGTCCGCCGCGAGGCCCAGCTCGTCGCGGGCGTGGGCGGCCAGGCGGTCGCCGGCCGACAGCTGCTCGGCCACCCGCAGCGCGAGGTCGGGCTCCAGCCCGCGGGCGGCGTAGATCCCCGCGAGCTCGGCCAGCTCGCCCTCCGGGTCCTCCTCCAGCTCGCGCCGCTCGACGCGCAGGTCGGCCAGCTCGGCGTCGCGCTGCGAGCTGACCGAGACGTACTCCCCGGCCGCCATCGACAGCGCGCCCGCGACGAGGCCGGCGACGCCGGCGGTGAGCACCGCGGCGCGCGAGGCGTCGGCGGCGGCGACGCCCACCACCAGGCCCGCGGTCGAGAGGATGCCGTCGTTCGCGCCCAGCACGGCGGCCCTCAGCCAGCCGCCGCGGCCGCTGCGGTGGATCTCCCGGTGCGCGCGCACCGTCCGAGGCTACTCCCGGCGACCCGTAGGGTTGGGGGCGATGCTCGCCCGCCCGCCCGCGCGCAGCCTCGAGGGCGCGCTCGCCGCCGAGCACCTGGCGCGCCTGCGCGACGCGGCGGCGACGGCGCCCGCGGTGCGCCGCTCCGCCCACGCGCTGGCCACGCTGGTGCTGGCGGAGGCGCTGCGCGACCTGGAGACCGTGCCCGGGGCGGTGCGCACGCCGGTCGGCGACGCGGCCGTGGCGCGCGTGGCCCGGCGGGTCACCGCGGTCCCGCTCCTGCGCGCGGGCCTCGTGATGCTGCAGCCGGCGCTCGACCTGCTGCCCGACACCGCCCGCGTGGGCTTCATCGGCCTCGCGCGCGACGAGCGCACGCTGCGGCCCGCGACCTACCTGCGCAGCCTGCCGGCCGGCCTTGAGGCCGACGAGGTCGTGCTGCTCGACGTGATGATCGCGACCGGCGGGTCCGCCCGCGCGGCCGTCGCCGCGCTGCGCGACGCCGGCGCCGAGCGCATTCGCCTGGCGGGCCTCATCGCCGCGCCCGAGGGCCTGCAGGCCCTGGCCGCCGCCCACCCCGGCGTCCCGGTGACCGTGGCGGCGATCGACGAGGGGCTGGACCACCGCGGCTTCATCGTCCCCGGGCTGGGCGACGCGGGCGACCGCCTCTACGCGGAGCCCGGGTGACGCGCGGCGCCGCGCTCGTGACGGGCGCGTCGGCGGGGCTGGGCCTGGCGTACGCGGAGAGCCTCGCGGCCCGCGGCCACCCGGTCGTGCTGGTGGCGCGGCGAGAGGAGCGCCTGCGCGCGCTGGCAGAGCGCCTCGGCGCCCGGCACGGCGCGCGCTGCCGCGTGGTCGTCGCGGACCTGACGACCGAGGCCGGGCTCGCCGCCTGCCGCGACGCGGTCGCCGACCCGGCCTGGGCGCCCGACGTGGCCGTGCTGAACGCCGGCTTCGGCTCGCGCGGGCCGCTGTGGGCGCTCGACCGCGCGCGCGAGGCCGACATGGTGCGGCTGAACTGCGTGGCGGTGGTCGACCTGGCGGCCCACGTCCTGCCCGGCATGGTGGCGCGCGGGCGCGGCGCGCTCGTCGTGGTCAGCTCGGCCGCCGCCTGGCAGCCGGTGCCGCACATGGCGACCTACGCGGCGACGAAGGCCTTCGAGCTGCACTGGACCGAGGCGGTGGCCGAGGAGCTGCGCGGCACCGGCGTGCGGGCGGTGGCGGTGTGCCCGGGGCCCACGCGGACCGAGTTCGACACCGGCGCCGGCCGCTCGATGTCGCTCCCGATCCCCCTCGACGACCCGGGGCTCGTGGTGCGGGCCACCTGGCGGGCGCTGGCGGCGGGGCGGTCGCGGCAGCCGGCGGGGGCCGTGGCGCGCGGCTCGCTGCTGGCGAACCGCCTGGTCCCGCGGCCGCTCGTCGTGCGCGTTGCAGGATGGCTGCACCGGCGGCGCGGATTGAAGGGCTCCGACCCGCCGACCTAGAATCCCGCAGGGCCACCGCGCCCACCCGTCGTGACCACGACCCTCATCCCACTCCTCTCCGCGCTCGTCGCGGGGCTCGTCGTGATCGCCGCCACGCCGCTCGCCATGCGCCTCGCGGCGCGTGTGGGCGCGGTCGACCACCCCTCGGACCGGCGCATCCACCGCGAGCCGACGCCGCGGCTCGGGGGCCTCGCGATCCTGGCCGGGTTCCTCGTGCCGGTGCTCTACTACCTGCCCGCCGACCGGGCCACGCGGGCGCTGGTCACCGGCGCGGTGCTGATCGCCCTCCTGGGCGCGGTGGACGACATCTGGGGGCTGTCCCCCTCGGTGAAGCTGGCCGGCCAGGCGGCCTGCGCGGCGGTGCCCGCCGCGGCGGGGCTCACGATCGACCACATCACGATCCCGCTGCTCGGCGTCGGGACCCTCGGGCCGGCGGAGTACCCGCTCACGATCCTCTGGTTCGTCGCCCTGGTGAACATGATCAACTTCACCGACGGCATGGACGGGCTGGCCGCGGGGATCTCGGGGCTCGGCCTGACGACCTTCGCGGTGCTGGCGGCATCGCTGGGGCGCGCCGACGCGGCGATCATGGCCGCCGCGCTGGCCGGCGCCTGCGCCGCCTTCCTCTGGTTCAACTTTCACCCGGCGCGGATCTTCATGGGCGACTCGGGCTCGATGCTGCTGGGCTTCGTGATCGCCGGCGTCGCCGTCGGCGGGGTGATGAAGAGCGCCGCCGCCATCGCCGTCGTCGCGCCGCTGGTGGTGCTGGCCATCCCGATCCTGGACACGTCCTTCGTGATCCTGAAGCGCCTGAAGCACGGCCTCCCCGTGTACTCCGCCGACCGCAGCCACTTCCACCACCGCTTCTTCACGATCGGCTGGAGCCAGCGCAAGACCGTGCTCGCGCTCTACGGCTGGTGCGCCCTGATGGGAGGCGTGGCGATCGCGATCCGGTTTCTGCCCGTCACCGATCCAGACGGGAGCCTGAGCCTCCTGGGCGCGGTGGGCATCGGGGTGGCCGGGCTGGTGGCGATCGCCGCGGCCGTCTACCTGGTCTACGTGCTCGAGATCCTCAAGTGGCGCAGCACGCCGGTGGTGAAGATCGTGCGCGAGAGCCGCCTCGCGCGCTCGCGCGCGGGCGAGGTGGCCGGCCGCTCGTCCGGCGTCTGAGCGGTCGTTGACCCGCCCCGGGGGGGGCGGGTAGCGTCGGCGCACCGAAGGGGGTGGGACCGTGGGTCGCCGGCGAGCAAGCGCGTGCGTCGCCCTCCTGGTCGCGATGCTCGCGCTCGCGACGGCGACCGCCGCGGCGGCGCAGCCGGCGCCGCGCGCGGTCCCGTCGTTCCCCGGCGCGCAGATCGCGCGCTTCCAGGTGATCGTCGAGGGGTCGATCGAGGCGACCACCTCGGAGACCGTGGGCGGCACGAACCCCCTCTGCGACGCCTACCTGCAGGGCACCTACACGGAGCGATCCACCTACCGCCGGGGCCGGGGGGTGGTGATGGAGTTCGTGCGGCTCGGCTCCTTCCGGCGGGCGCCCGTGATCCTCCGCCGGGCCGGCCGGGCCGCCGACTCCACGCTGGCGGTCAGGGTCCGCGTGGTGCGCTACGCAGCGGGCATCGCCCGCCGCAGCCCGGTCCCCCCGGGAACGCCGGAGACCTGCCCGCCGGTCGACGAGGACCTCTCCACGGGGCCCGAGTGCGGCACGCCGCGGCGGACGGGCGGCAAGCTCGCGCTGGAGTACGCCGGCCGCTCGCTCGGGCTCAGGCCCGTCGGCCTGGGCTCGCTCCTGGAGATCGACTGCACGAGGAGCGAGGTCACGCAGATCCTCCCCGAGGTCAGGTTTGGCTGGCCGACGCCGGTGCGCCTGCCGAAGGCGACGCTCGCGCCGGCGGTCATCTTCGGCAAGCGGCGCGTCATCGTGCTCAGGATGACGAGCCCCCGCCGCAGCCAGACCCACATCGCGCAGCTCCCGGCGGGCCTCGTCGGAAGGTACGTGGACGTGGGCGAGAACGAGGCGATCGTCCGCCTGATCCGGGTGGGCTGAGGCGCGTCGCCGACCGGGGGCGGGACGAACGTACCGGGGCTCCGCGGGCGCGTTGCCCCCGCGCTCGGCGCGCGGATATACTCCGCCGCGCTCAGCCGGAGCCGCGCACCGCGCAGCCCGGCTTGACGTGCGTCGGAACCGACCGGAAGGGCCCTGCATCTCACGTTCCCCAATCGCCCGGTGCCAGAGGGGCGTCGCATGACGACGGCCGCTCCGTCGGCGCCGAGTAGCTCCGGGGGGCCGCTGGCGGCGCTGTTGTCGGGCATCGGCCTCGTCGCCGTCGTCGCCGCGCTGCCCGTGGTCGTGCTGATGGGCGGGCCGATCGGCGGATGGGTGCTCGGCGCGGTGCTGTGGGTGGTCAACTGGGGCATCTCGCTCGGCATCGCCCGCAAGTCGATGGGGCTCACCGCCACCGCGGCGGTCGGGGTGTCGGGGGTCTCCTTCATCGCCCGCGCATGGCTTGTCGCGCTGGTGCTGTTCATCGTCGCCCTGCGCTACTCGGAGGAGGCGGGCCTCACCGCGGCCGGCGTCTTCCTGGCGGCGTTCACGTTCGACGTCATCGGCCGCACGTTCCTCTACGCATCGCGCGCCCGCGCCCCCAGGGGCCCCGCCTCGTGAGCTCCCGCGCGCTGTGGCGCCGGGCCCTCGGGCTCGCGGTCGTCGCCCTGCTCGCGCTGCCCGCCGTCGCCGCCGCGGCGGAGGTGTTCGACCCGTCGCTCGAGTTCAAGCTCGAGCCCTACGTGAGCATCGAGCTCGGCCCGCTCGACCTCTCCATCAACAAGGCCGTCGTCTACCTGATCCTCTCGAGCCTGATCTGCATCGGCGTCGGTCTCTTCGTCGTGCGCGGCGGGCTCAGGATGCGGCCCACCGGGGCCCAGAACGTGGTGGAGCTGGCCTACGAGTTCACCGAGCGCCAGATCGCCCGGCCGACGCTGACGGACAGGGTCTACGCGCGGTACTTCCCCTACGTGGCGACCCTCTTCCTCTTCATCGCGGTCAACAACATCATCAGCTTCGTGCCCCTCCCGATGGGGTACGAGCGCGGCACGTTTCCGTTCGGCATCCGCGACTTCGGGCTCTATGCGGCCACCGCGAACATCAACGTCACGCTCACGCTCACGATCGTCACGTTCGCGCTCACACAGATCGAGGGCGTCAAGGCGCACGGACCGCTCGGATACCTCAAGACGTTCATCCCGAACGCGCCGGGCTTCATCAAGCCGCTGATCTTCGTGATCGAGGTGCTCTCGCAGCTGCTGCGGCTCGTCAGCCTCTCAGTGCGACTCTTCGCCAACCTGCTGGCGGGCCACCTGCTGGTCATCATGGCCGCCGGCTTCATGGTCCTGCTGGGGAACTTCGCCGGGCTGCTGGCCATCCCGGTGGGGGTCTTCTTCTGGGTCTTCGAGTGGCTGCTGATCGCCGGGCTGCAGGCGTTCATCTTCGCGATGCTGAGCGGCATCTACATCGGCTACGCCGTCCAGGAATCCCACTGACAAAGGAGCGCACGTGGAAGGGAACATCGAGAACGCCGCAAAGGCACTCTCCCTCGGCCTCGCAACGGCATTCGGCGCGATCGGCCCCGGCATCGGCGTGGGCTACCTCATGGGCAAGACGGTCGAGGCCGTCGGCCGCCAGCCGGAGCTCCGGGGCGAGCTGACCTCGCTGATGTTCCTGGGCCTGGCGCTCACCGAGGCGATCGTCTTCTACGCCCTCCTCATGGGCTTCGTCGCCTTCTTCATCGCCTAGCTCGATGGACCTCGTCGGCAACCTCCTCGTGTACGCGCTGCCCCTGCAGGCGGAGGGGGAGGACAGCGGCAGCAACCCGCTGCTCGAGGCCAGCCCGGGTCTGATGATCTGGACCCTGGTGATGTTCCTCATCACCCTCTTCATCCTGAAGCGGTACGTCTTCGGGCCGGTCGGGGCGGCGATCGAGAAGCGCCGCAACGAGATCGCGCAGAGCATCGAGGAGGCCGAGCGCAGCCGCGACGAGGCGCAGGCGCTGCTGGAGGACTACCGCCGCCGCCTGGCCGTGGCCCGGCGCGAGGCCGACGCCCTGCGCGAGCAGGGCCGCAAGGAGGGCGAGCGCCAGGGCCACGAGCTCGTCGCCCAGGCGCAGAGCCAGCGCGAGCGCGTGCTGGCCGATGCGGAGGCCCAGATCGTCGCCCAGGCCCGTGCGGCCGCGGGCGGCCTCAAGGACGAGGTCGTCGACCTGGCCCTGATGGCGGCCGAGCGGGTGTCGCGAAAGAGCCTCTCCGACGAGGACCACCGGCGCCTCATCGAGGAGGCGATCGCCGAGGCCGACCTGTCGCGCCTCGCGCTCGACGGACGGACGGGCCGCTCGGGATGAGCGTCGCCGCCACCTACGCGGAGGCGCTGTACGAGGCCGCGGCCGAGGCGGGCGCGGTCGACCGCGTGACCGAGGAGGTCACCGCGTTCGCCGAGGCGGTGGCCGCCTCGGACGACCTGCGGGCGGCCTTCGAGAGCCCGGAGGTCGACGCCGGGGCGAAGAGGGCACTCGTCGGTGCGCTTGCCGACGAGGTCCACCCGCTCACCCTCAACTTCCTCCGCGTGCTGGTCGACCGGCGCCGCGTCGACGCCCTCGGGGACGTCGCCGCGGCCCTGCGCGAGCGGGTCGACCTGGCCGAGCGCCGCCTGGAGGTCGAGGCGGTCACCGCGCTGCCGCTGCCGCCCGACCTGCGCGAGCGGATCGTCGCGCGCGTCCGCGAGCAGACCGGCGCCGCCGAGGTCGAGCTCACCGAGTCGGTCGACCCCGACATCGTCGGCGGCCTGGTGCTGCGCGTCGGCGGCGTGGTGGTCGACGGCTCGCTCCGTCAGCGCATCGAGGGGCTGCGGCGCACGCTGACCGCCGCGACGGTCGACGCCGCCGCCGAGCCGTGATGCCCGCCCGCGCGATGAACGTCCTGACCCCGCCCGAGCCGAGAAAGGCGACCACCGACAGATGAAGCTGCGACCCGACGAGATCACCAAGGTCCTGCGCGAGCAGATCGAGCAGGACCGGGGTGAGGTGGAGGCCGACGAGGGCGGCTCCGTGGTCCGCAGCCCGTGGTGGCTGGCGCAGACGCAGGACG
>ERZ1066138.224-NODE-224-length-19360-cov-9.848122_pt1 | contig 19360 bp, 18 predicted proteins | sample MGYA00382785_ERZ1066138 | MGnify/ENA primary metagenome ERZ1066138 (study PRJEB33369, sample SAMEA5778368) | biofilm metagenome | biome: Industrial cooling water; feature: Water cooling tower basin; material: Biofilm | place: United Arab Emirates | collected... | reverse complement strand
TCGCGATTGTAGCGCTTGCCCTTGCATTCCTCGCAGGTGACGTACACGTCGGGCAGGAAGTGCATCTCGATCTTGATGACACCGTCGCCCTGGCACTTCTCGCAACGGCCACCCTTGACGTTGAAGGAGAAGCGGCCGGGTTCGTAGCCGCGCGTCTTGGCTTCGGGGAGGCCGGCGAACCATTCGCGGATGGGTGTGAAGGCACCGGTGTAGGTCGCCGGGTTGGAGCGCGGCGTGCGGCCGATGGGCGACTGGTCGATGTCGATGACCTTGTCGAAGTGTTCCAGGCCTTCGATGCGGTCGTGCGGCGCGGGGTGCTCACGGGCGCCGTTGAGCTTGCGGGCGACGGCCTTGAAGAGCGTGTCGATGAGGAACGTGGACTTACCGCCGCCGGACACGCCCGTGACGCAGGTGAAGAGGCCTTGCGGGATTTCAGCGGTGACGTTTTGCAGATTGTTGCCGCGCGCGCCAATGACTTTGAGGCCGCGCTTGGGATCGGGTTTGCGGCGCGTTTTCGGGGGCGAAACGAGTTTCGCGCCGGTGAGATATTGGCCGGTGAGCGATTTCGGGTCGGCCATGATCTCGGCGGCGGTGCCTTGGCTGACCACGCGGCCGCCATGGATGCCCGCGCCGGGGCCGATATCGACCACATAATCGGCCGCGAGGATTGCGTCCTCGTCGTGCTCGACGACGATGACGGTGTTGCCGAGGTCGCGCAGGTGCTTGAGCGTGCCAAGCAGGCGGTCATTGTCGCGCTGATGGAGGCCGATGGAGGGCTCATCCAGCACGTAGAGTACGCCGGTGAGACCGGAGCCGATCTGCGATGCGAGGCGAATGCGCTGGCTTTCGCCACCGGACAGCGTGCCGGACGCGCGGGACATCGTGAGATAGTCGAGGCCGACATCGACGAGAAATTGCAGACGGTCGCGGATCTCTTTGAGGATGCGGGTTGCGATCTCGGCTTGCTGTTTCGTGAACGTCTTCGGCAGGTCCTCGAACCAGACGTTGGCGGCGCGGATCGACATCTCCGACACTTCGCCGATGTGCTTGGCCCCGACCTTGACCGCGAGCGCCTGCGGTTTCAGGCGATAGCCGTGGCAGGCTTCGCAGGGGTGGGCGGACTGGTAGCGTGAGAGTTCTTCGCGCACCCACTCGCTGTCGGTTTCCTTCCAGCGGCGCGCGATATTGCCGATGACGCCTTCGAAAGGTTTGTAGGTTTTATAATTCCGTGCGCCGTCCCAATACGTGTACTCGATTTCCTCGTCGCCCGAGCCGAACAGGATCGCGAGCTGCACGTGCTTGGGCAGCTTCTCCCACGGGGTCTTCATCGACACTTTGTAATGCTTCGCGAGGCTTTCGAGTGTCTGCTCGTAGTAGGGCGAGGTGGCCCCGGTTTTGGCCCATGGATAGACAGCGCCTTCCTGCAAGGAGAGCGAGCCGTCGGGGACGACGAGTTCAGGCTCGAACTGGAGTTCGGTCCCGAGCCCGTCGCATTGCGGACAGGCGCCGGAAGGCGCGTTGAAGGAGAACAGGCGCGGTTCGATTTCTTCGATGGTGAAGCCGGAAACGGGGCAGGCGAAGCGTTCGGAGAAGACGATGCGCTCGTGCGTATCGTTTTTGTTTTTGTATGCGCCCGGCGACTCCCCTCCGGGTAGCCGGCTGCCGGCCGCGAGGGGCTTATCGACGAACTCGGCGATGGCTAGGCCGTCCGCGAGTTTGAGGGCTTGTTCGAACGAGTCCGCCAGGCGCGATGCGATGTCGGCGCGCACTACGATGCGGTCCACGACGACATCGATGTCGTGCTTGAACTTTTTGTCGAGCTTGGGCGCGTCGCCGATCTCGGTGACCTCGCCGTTGATCTTGACGCGCTGGAAGCCCTTCTTCTGCCACTCGGCCAGTTCCTTGCGGTACTCGCCTTTGCGGCCGCGCACGACGGGCGCCAAGATCATCAGGCGGGTGCCTTCGGGCAACTGCATCACGCGATCGACCATTTGCGAAACGGTCTGGCTTTCGATGGGAAGGCCGGTCGCGGGCGAGTAGGGGACGCCGACGCGGGCGAAGAGCAGGCGCAGATAATCGTAGATCTCGGTGACGGTGCCGACGGTGGAGCGCGGGTTTTTCGATGTCGTTTTCTGCTCGATGGAGATGGCGGGCGAGAGGCCGTCGATGTGATCGACATCCGGCTTCTGCATCATCTCGAGGAATTGGCGTGCGTACGCCGACAGGCTCTCGACGTAGCGGCGCTGTCCTTCGGCATAGATGGTATCGAAGGCGAGCGAGGATTTGCCCGAGCCCGAAAGCCCCGTGAACACGACGAGGGCGTCGCGCGGGATCTCGAGATCGACGTTCTTCAAATTGTGCTCGCGTGCGCCGCAGACATGGATGGTCTTGTGCGTTTCGGCGGGCTTCTTAGGTACGGAGGCTTTCGAGGGCTTGCTCATCGTGGGTACGTAGCGCGTGAGGGGAGCGCGCGGCAATGTGGCGGTTGGCCGGTGATCCGATCGATGTAGGGTTTGTCAGCGACCTATACAACTGTGTGGCGGCAGCACGGAGGCTTGAGCAAACAGGCAGGGGGCAAGGCCGGCGCGCTTGCGAGTTTGTGTGTAGAGACTGATGCGACGCACCGACCTCACCACGGACCACGGGGGTGGGCCCCCTTTTCGAAGCGTCGGCGCCACCACCCTGCGCGCATCTCAACACAGGTTGAACGAGGTTCTCACTCCCCCGCCGGCAGCGGTCCCCCAGGCTGACTGACCCAGCTGGCGCTCCGTTCCGCTCCCCTCCGCAAACAGGATCCCAGCTCGAGCCTGTTCCCTGCCGAATGCGGTGGGATGAGCGGAGGATAGCGGAGTGATTAGTGGCGGGGATAAAAACGTCATGGACGGGGAGACGGCGCGAAGACGATCTCGAATGGAAACGCCGCGGCCTCTTGGTCGTTGAGGTGAAACGGGGCAGCACTTCCGTTTGGCCGACTCTGGGTGGGCTACGCTGAAGCTGGAGGACAAACTGAGATGGGGTATATCGACGGCTTTGTCATCGCGGTTCCAACTGCGAAAAAGCAGGCATTCATCGATCACGCAAAACGAGCAGACAGCGTTTTCATGGAGCTCGGCGCCATTCGCGTCGTGGAATGTTGGGGCGACGATGTCTCGGCAGGCAAAATCACGGACTTCCGCAGGGCTGTCCTTGCCAACGATGACGAAGCAGTCGTCTTTTCATGGATCGAATGGCCCGACAAGGAGACCCGCGACGCGGCGCATGCCAAGATGATGGAGGGGATGAGCAATCCGGAGAAGGCTGATCCGCGCATGGATCCGAGGACAAATCCCATGCCGTTCGACGGAAAGCGGTTGATCTTTGGTGGTTTTTTGCCGCTCGTGGATATCGCTCGCACGCCAAACATGGAGGCGTGATCATGCCGAGTGCCGTCGACCGGCACGAAGTCTTCGCTGCTTAGGCCGACACGCTATATCGCGCCGTCCTCGAGTCTGACGCCGTGGCGCTGCCGTTCGGTACACGCTCTCGAGGCAAACAAAGCGGCGAACATCGCACGCTTTGCGAAATTTCGCGTCGGCGATTCGGAGAGCTTTTGCAGGGGCGGCTCTCATTCCGCTGGACTTGGTCCGTTGTCGGCGATCCGGTATCGTCGCGCGGACACGGGCTTGGCCGGTGAACGGGGGGTGAATGGGGGGCTCAAGGGCGGTTCAGGCTCGCCATGAGATACCTTCGCCATATCCGCGTCACGGGAGCTGGCGACCATGGGTTATTCGAGCACGACCTTCGAGGAGGGCTTTACGATGTCCGAGAGTTCCGTCCGCGCCCATTCGGGCGGCGACTACGACCGTCTCATCTCTTTTTTGAAAAACCTGGCGTTGGTGGTGACGATCGTCGGTGCGGTGCCGACGGCGATCACCGCGTATCATGCCTATACGTTCGGGGTGCCGTTCAGCCAGGTACCGCAGCGGCTCGCCCAGTACGATCTGTGGGTGAAGAACATCGACTGCCAGATCGAATACAAGGCGCTGGCGACGGCGGAAGGCACGCGCGTGGACGTGGGGGCGTGTCCGAAGACGGGCGACATCGCGCTCAAGCTGTCCTCGCCGGACGGCAAGGCGGCGTATCAATGGATTGCGTACAACGAACTGCAGAAGCCCGGGGAAGCGCCAAAATCATCGAGCTTCATCGACATGTTGATCTCAGCGGCGCGTGCTGAAGGTCCTCCGCAGTCGTTCAAGGTTGCTCAGGGGCTTGAAGTCGTCTGTCAGGCGATCGCCGGCAAGACCGTGGTGCGGGTCGTCAAGGAAGGCGGCAAGTGCTTCAAGGAAGTTTTCTCGCCGATCAAGGGCGCGGTCGAAAAGCGTGACGAGGTCGCGTGCTCCACGCCCTGCGGGTGAGACGCGACAACAGCTCGCGTTGAGCGCGGGCGGTGAGACCAGTCTCGCCGCCCGCGTTCATTACTTGGGGCGTTGCCCCCTCACCCGGACCTCTTAAATTAAGGTGATGGGGACAGAGGGCATTACGAGGCGTCGTCCTTTGCACTCGTCAGGCTCGAGCCGTCGGTGTCGATCGCGTCACCCGTCTTGGCCCACCAGGAGAAGTTCCACGGGCCGGTGACGCCGCAGTGATTGTCGCATTCGTTCTTGAAGGTGACGGATTTGCCAGCGCCGATCTTATGCACGCTCTCCTTGTCGCCCTGATCGAGCCCGATGGAGATTTCATTGGCGGACTTGTTGTTGATGGTGAGGGCGTGCGCTCCTGTCGTCATGGCGAGCGCGAAACCAGATGCAATCAGTGCAGCTTTCAACATCGGTTTGTTTCCTTCCGTTTCGAGTTGCCGGGTAGGAAGGTGAGGGGTTCACCGGGCAAGACGGCCCCGTCCGCGCGCCGCCGACTTCGGGGCGGTTGAGCACGTTATACCGTTTCGCTTGATGCTGATCTGGTGCGAGGGGGCGGATAGGGAAGGGCCGCCAAGGTCAACTCACAGTCAAAACGATTTGAGTACAGATACGCAAAGAAGCGGATTTGATCGGGCCGTCGCCGCGCCCAGATAAGAATACTGGCAGCACACGATCAGACTTGGCGATTGCGCGATCAATCTTCGTCATGGTTGGTGACGGCGACGAATTCGTCGTCTTTCTGGCAGCGGCGTTCGTGCATGAGAAAATCGTAGTAGCCGCAGCGGCCCTGGCCGGGGTAGCTGCGACAGGTGGCAGGCCGCGCGTGATAGATCGTGCAGCGGCGCTCGGTGGTGTCGAAGAAGCGGCAAATGCGGCCGTAGATCTCATCTTTCTTGCGGCGCATCGTGTACTTGTGGCCGTGCGCCTCTTTCGTGAACTTGGCTTTCGCGTCCTCGTAGGAGAGGTCGTGATGGCGTGCGAGGCGTTCCACGTCACGCTTGGTCAGCGGGATGACCGGATAGGAACAGCAATACCCCGGGCACTTCGCGCAGTTGTACAGAGCCATGGTGATCGATCGCCTGCCGGCAAGTTGAAGATAAAGCGCGATGGCCGGTGTCCGCGCATCCACGCGGGATAGAGCAAGATGCTCACGCGTCAAGACAGTCGAGAAGAATTTGAGCGCGTTTGGCCGTCGCAGACTGTGATCGCAGTTCAAATTGGTGGGGTGTTGCCTGCCGGAGACAGCTCAGTTTTTGGACTCATCTATATGTCATCATTCGGCGGGAGTGATGCTTCCGCGGGCAGTGTGCATGTGTTCTGGGCGGGGATCACGATGCGAACAAAGGGCCTTGCGGCTATGGCGGCCGGACTTCTCGGCTGCGCCAACCCCGTACACGCCGATGACTGGACCGGTGTTTACATCGGCATCGGCGGCGGCATGGGGGCGGCCAACCATGATCTATCGTTCGAGAATGGACCTAACGTTGGTTTGCCTTTCGGCGCAGAACTTTCTGGGCTGGGGGGCGATGGGGGATTCTTCTCGTTGGGCGTCGGGCTCGACTATCAGGTGAACAGCCGGTTCGTGGTCGGAGCCTTTTTCGATTACGACTGGGCGGACCTCGACACGTCGCTCGACGCGTCCTTGAGCTTAGGCGGACCGACGTTTGGCGCCGGTGCCGATATCGAAGTCGAAGACATGTGGTCGATCGGGGGACGCCTCGGATATCTCGTCTCGCCGAGCACGATGCTGTTTCTGACGGCCGGTTACTCACAGGCGGACGTGAGCGATCTTACTGCGAACGCATCGTTCATCGGGCCGGTGACGCTGGCCCGCGTCGGCGATTTTGACGGGTACTTCATCGGCGGCGGCGCCGAGATGAAGATCACCAAGGCGATCTCGATCAAGGGTGAGTATCGCTACACCGATCTCGACTCGGAGGTGATCACGCTGCTACCGGGTACGGGGCCGATCGGGGGCGTTGTGAACAGCTTGGTTACGACGAAGCTCGATCCGGACATCCAGACGGCACGGGTGTCGCTCAACTATCGCTTCGGATTGGGCGGCGATAGGGGCGTAGAACCCGAAGAGCCGTCTGCTCCCATGGGATCGTGGACACAGTTCTACCTCAGCATCGGCGGCGGCTATGCCTTCACGAATGAAGAGCTGACGCTCGGGCCGGGTCCTGAACTGGCAGGTGCGCCATTCGGCTTCAATGTCGGGTTCGACGGCTTTGGCGGGGAAGGTGGCGCGCTCACGATCGGCGGCGGCTACGATTACCAGTTCGCGCCCAAGTTTGTTGCGGGTCTGCTTATCGACTACACGATGCATGGCGCGGACACCGATCTCGATTTGAACATCGGCAACTTCCTCACCGCGAATGTCGGCTTTGGCCTGGACAATGAGCTCTCAATCGGCGGTCGCCTGGGCTATCTGGTGACGCCTCAGACGCTGATCTATGGCTCGATTGGATACTCGCGGATCGAACTGGACGACGCGCGATTGAGCGTGAATTTCGGCCCCGGGAGTTTCGGGACACGCGTCGCGTCGAGCGGTGCCATCGACGGCTTTTTCCTCGGTGGCGGCATCGAGACGAAGATCACCGATAACATCTCGCTCAAGCTCGACTATCGCTACACGAACGGTGACAGCGAGCAGATCACGCTGCTGCCGGATGTGTTGCCGGAGGCCAATGATTTCGTGCGGGCCGAAATCGATCCAGATATCCAGACCGTGCGGATGTCGCTGGATTATCGCTTTAATTTTGGTGGCGCCGATCCGGCACCTTTGAAGTAAAGGTCCGGTGGCTCGCAGACGTTTCATCGGGGAGGGCTTTGGCCCTCCTCGATTTGTTTCATCTGAAGGTCGAGGGCGTAAAGGCCGATGTCCTTGGCGCCGGCGCGGCAGTAAGAGGCGTAGCTGATGCGATCGCCCCTGGCGGGATACGCCCAGCCGCCGGTGCCGCAGCGGATGTACTCGGCATTGGGGATCAGCGGACGGCAGTCCCGCTCAATCAGAAGCTTGGCGGTGCTGGCGTCTTCGCCTTCGATTTCGCTGACGATGAACATCAGCGTCCGGTGGTCGCGGCATCCGGTTGCGGGATAGGGGCTGCCGTCTGGCTGGATGAAGCGGTGCTTGGTGCCGAGCGGGTGGATGAGGGGTGCCTCGTCGGCGGCGATTGCGAGCCAAGGCGCGAGACTGACAAGCGTCGCCGCGATCACGGATTTGAGGGCGTGTTGCATTGATGCCTTCTCATGCGAACGGTGCTTGACGGAACGTCGCTGGCGTCGGATCGGATGACTGACGGCAGTTATCAGCGCGCGTGGGGCTCCACTGTGAGTTCGTTGAACCTATCGCATTCCGTTCTCGTCGTGGTAGGCGCGTTCTACGCGTTTGCAGGGCTCGTGGGGTTGCGCGCGTCGTTGCAGGGACGGCTGATCGACATTGCGATCGCCGGTATCTCAATGCAACCGCCGGCAAAAGCGGAGACAGCACGCGGGCTGTGGCTGCTTGTCTCGTCTCTGGTGGTGCTGGCGGGCGGATTGTTTCTCGTGCTGAGGCTCGACTGGGCGGCGGCGGCGTTCGTGGTGTCGGCAGCCGGGCAGGCCATTTATCTCCTCCTCATCGCGCCCACGTACTTTGATCCGGAGGATCCGCCGGATGCGACGGGGCGGCAGCAAACCATCAACGCCTTCATCCTCTATTCGGCCGCGACGTTGTTCGTTCTGTGGGCTTATCGCACGGGCAAGTTGATGCCGCCGGGGGTCGTGGGATGGCCTCTCGTGATCGGGTTCCTGGTGGTGTTGGGCGGTGCGACGGCTTATGGCCTTTTCCGGTTCCTGTATCCACTTGCGCAAGGGCCGTTCGGATCTTCAAGCGCGGGCGATGCCAACGCCGGCGACGGCCATTCGAGTGAGGCGTTCGAAGACGAGACCGACCGTGAGCCTGGGCCGCCGCTGGCGGACAGTCGGCGCATTCTCGTCATGTCGGAGTATCAATGCGATCCGCTCTGGACACATGATCCTGGGCGATCGGGCACGTTTTCACCGCGAGACCTGCCGCTGTCGGAGGCGCTGATCGAGGATTTGGAGGCGTGGTCGCGAAGCTACGACACGTCTTTCAATCTGGAAGACTTCAACAATCCGCATTGGAGCGAGGCCCAATACGCGGCCCACGACATGGCCGGGGTCGCGCTGGCGCGGCGGCTGAAGCGGGAACTGCCCGATCGGCAGATCTTCGTTTGGCGCAACGCCGATGGGGAGCCGGGTCATGTAGAGATCACGGCGGAGGATTGACGTGCGAGGCGGTTGCGCCGGCCCTGTAGCCGGGCTAATGTGAACAAACGTGGAACGACCGCCCTCGGCTTGGTGCTGTCAAAGCGGTGGACAAGCGGTCAAGAGACGCTGTGCGTCTGGCTTCAAAGGTTAAGGTCGCTGCAACTCGATTCGATGAGCAGGGTTCTTGGTGGCGGTTTCGCCCGCTCGGCGATGTGATGCAGAAAAGGAGTTCGATATGGCCGGATCGGTCAACAAGGTGATCCTCGTCGGAAACGTCGGTAAGGATCCCGAAATTCGCCGGACGCAGGATGGGCGCGCGATCGCCAACCTGTCTCTGGCGACGAGCGAGACATGGCGCGACAAGGCTACGGGCGAGCGCAAGGAGAAGACGGAGTGGCACCGGGTGGTCGTGTTCAACGACAACTTGTGCAAGGTCGTGGAGCAGTACGTGCGCAAGGGCTCCAAGCTCTACATCGAAGGTCAGCTGCAAACCCGCAAATGGACCGATCAGTCGGGTGCAGAGAAGTATTCGACGGAAGTTGTCCTACAGGGCTTCAACGGAACGCTGACTATGCTCGACGGTGCGCGCGGGGCTGCCGGTGGCATGGCCGAAAGCGGTCAGGTCGAATACGGCGGCGATGCGGGCTACGGTTCGTCGGGCGGATATGACAGCGCGCCGAAGCGCGGCGGTGCTGCCAAGAGCAGCGGAAAGTCTTTCGACAAGGCGCTGGATGACGAGATTCCGTTCTGATCAGGGCGTCACGGATTCATATGAAAAGCCCCGCTGCTGGGATGCAGCGGGGCTTTTTGTTTGCGCTTTGGGAGCATCCGACGATCAAGGCGTGGCGGGAGCCGGTGTAGCCGGCGCTTCCGGAGCGGCTGGAGCCGGAGTGTCGGCGGGCTTTGCGGCATCGACGGCGCCCTGCACGGCTTCCTTCGCCTTTTCGTATGCAGGGGTGGCAGCTTCCTTCGCCTTTTCGTAGGCTTCGGCGGCCTTCTGCTTGGCTTCCTCGAGAGCGGGCTTGGCTTTTTCGACCGCGTCGTTGGTCGTGGCTGCCGTCTTGTCCTTCAGCTCGAGTGCCTTTTCCTTGGCGCGGTTCCAAAGCGACTTCTTCGGCTGTGCCCGTTCGTAGGCAGGAGCGGCGTCAAGCGCTTCCTTGGTCGCCTCGGCGAGCGTGACCGACAGTTCGCCCGCTGCTTCTTCGAACTTCAATGCAGAGAGTTGTACGCCGATTTTCTTCTCGGCCATCCCGAGAAAACCGCCGGTGCCCATTACGACGCCGACGACAGTGTTGCCGTCGGTGATGATCAAGTCTTCGATATCGCCAATGATCTTTCCATCCGGGCCTTTCACCTTGGCTCCGATGAAGTGATCCTTGGCGAGGTATTCGTCCGCCGTCTGGCTCTTGATGAATACGCCGGCTGCCGGCGCGGCCGTCTCAGCCACGGCTGCGGTCGCGAGAAGGGCGAGGGCGGCGGCGCCGCAGATGAACGTCTTCATTGCTGATACCCCTTGGATTTGTGACCGCCTATCCGGTGACAGAGCGGCGTCGTCACGCGTGACTTGGGCTCTTAGGGCCCTGACGATCGCGCTGGAAATATTGCGGGAGTGTGTCTAGAGCAAGTCACCGGCCGAGGACTGTACGGAAGCAGCGCTTAAGTTCAAGAATTGCAAAGCTAATTCGGGATGAACTGATCTGGGGAGAATGGCCCGAGCGGCATCGCGCGCGGTTGCCGGACCGGTCGGGGCGGGCTAGACAACTTCATTATTCAACAGCGGGCTCCCGGCCGGGGCCGGCAAGCGGCCTGGACACCGGCCGACGGGACGGCGGATCGACCGCTCTTCCGGTGCGACGAGGAACGGACACTCTTGGCAGACAATCGCGACGACGACACGCCCGGCTCAGAAGGTCCGAGCGACATTCGGCCGGTGCAGATCATCGACGAGATGAAGCGCTCGTACCTCGAGTACGCGATGAGCGTGATCATCTCCCGTGCGCTTCCCGACGTGCGCGACGGCTTGAAGCCGGTGCATCGCCGCATCCTCTATGCGATGCAGGAACTGGGGCTCGACTGGAACAAGAAATACGTCAAGTCGGCGCGCATCGTCGGCGAGGTGATGGGCAAGTATCACCCGCACGGCAACCTTGCGATTTATGACGCGCTCGTGCGTCTGGCGCAGGACTTCTCCATGCGGCTGCCGCTGATTGACGGGCAGGGCAATTTCGGCTCCGTCGATGGCGATCCGGCCGCGGCCGAACGTTACACGGAATCTCGGCTGCAGAAGGTGGCCGGCTACCTGCTCGACGATCTCGACAAGGAGACGGTCGAGTTCAAGGAAAACTACGACGGGACCTTGCAGGAGCCGTCGGTGCTGCCGGCGAAGTTTCCCAACCTGCTGGTCAACGGCGCAGGCGGCATCGCGGTCGGCATGGCCACGAACATCCCGCCGCATAACCTGGGCGAAGTGATCGATGCGTGTCTTGCGCATCTCGACAATCCCGAGATCACCATCGACGAACTTTGCCAGATCGTGCCTGGCCCTGATTTTCCGACCGGTGGTCTGATCCTCGGGCGGGGCGGCATTCTCTCGGCGTATCACAAGGGTCGCGGCTCGATCATCATGCGCGCGAAGGTGCACACGGAAAACGTGCGCAAAGACCGCGAGGCGCTCGTCGTCACGGCGATCCCCTACCAGGTGAACAAGAAGACGCTGATCGAGAAGATCGCGGATCTGGTGCGGGAAAAGCGGGTCGAAGGGATCTCCGACCTGTGGGACGAATCCAACCGCGAAGGCATGCGGATCGTCATCGAATTGAAGCGGGACGCGATCGCGGACGTGGTGCTCAATCAGCTGTGGCGGTTCTCCGATCTCCAAACGACGTTCGGCGCGAACATGATCGCGCTCAACGGGGGACGGCCGGAGCAGCTCAACCTGAAGGATATGATCGAGGCCTTTACCAACTTCCGCCAGGAGGTGGTGACGCGGCGCACGAAGTATCTGCTGCACAAGGCGCGGGACCGGGCGCACGTGTTGGTGGGCTTGGCCATAGCCGTAGCCAACATCGACGAGGTGATCCGGGTCATCCGCTATGCGCCCTCGCCGGCGGAGGCCAAAGACCAGCTGATGGCGCGCGATTGGCCGGCAAAGGACATGGCGCCGCTGATCGATTTGATCGCCGATCCGCGGCACCGGCTCAGCGCGGACGACACCTACCGCCTCTCAGAAGAACAGGCAAAGGCGATCCTCGACCTGCGGCTTGCCCGCCTGACGGCGCTGGGTCGTGATGAGATTGCCGACGAGTTGAAAAAGCTCGCGCTGGAGATCCAGGACTATCTCGACATCCTGTCGTCGCGCGCACGCATCTTCGATATCATCCGAAGCGAACTCACCGACGTGAAGACGCAATTCGCGACGGCGCGCAAAACCGAGATCGTCGACATCGAGGGCGAGGTCGAGGACGAAGATCTCATTCAGCGCGAGGACGTCGTCGTCACCGTCAGCCACAAGGGTTACATAAAGCGGGTGCCGCTTTCGACCTACCGTGCGCAGCGGCGCGGCGGCAAGGGCCGTTCCGGCATGGCGACGCGGGACGAGGATTTCGTCACGCAGATGTTCGTGACATCGACGCATACGCCGGTTCTGTTCTTCTCTTCGCGCGGCATGTGCTACCGGATGAAGGTGTGGCGTTTGCCGGCCGCGACCCCGCAATCACCGGGCAAGGCGCTTGTGAACCTGCTGCCGCTGGAGGCGGGCGAAGTCATCACATCTATCCTGCTGCTGCCTGAGGACGACGAGACATGGGCGTCGCTCGAGCTCGTGTTTGCGACGCGCTCAGGCAACATCCGCCGCAACTCGCTCACGGATTTCGAGAACATCAATCGCAACGGCAAGATCGCGATGAAGCTCGATGAGGGCGATCGCATCGTTTCGGTGGCGATCGCGCGGCCTGACGACGACGTGCTGCTGACGACGGCGCAGGGGCAGTGCATCCGTTTCCTCATCGGAGAAGAAGTTCGCCTCTTCAAGGGCCGCGATTCGGATGGCGTGCGCGGAATTCGCCTGGAGGACGGCGACGAGGTGATCTCGATGGCGATTCTCAATCACGTCGACGCGTCGCCGGCGGAGCGTGTGGCCTACTTGAAGCAGGCCGCTCAGATGCGACGCGCGACGGGTGATGAGGAGGCGGAGACCGTCGGTGCCGAGCCGGAAACGGAAGAGGGTGCCGACGAGGGTGCCGACCTGACGCCGGAGCGGTATGCGGAGTTGGGTGCTCGCGAGCAGTTCGTGCTGACCGTGTCGGAGCGGGGCTTCGGAAAGCGCACGTCGAGCTACGAGGTGCGCACGAGCGGCCGCGGCGGCAAGGGCATCGTCTCCATGGTGGTGAATGAGCGCAACGGCAATCTCGTCGCTTCGTTCCCCGTGGAGCACTCCGACCAGATCATGCTGGTCACGGATGGCGGGCAGCTGATCCGGTGTCCGGTGGACGATGTCCGCATCGCCGGCCGCAATACTCAGGGTGTGCGCATCTTTAAGACCGATGCAGATGAAAAGGTCGTCTCCGTCGAATGCATTTCCGAGGGTGACGACGAGAACGGCGAGGCCGGCGCGGAGGACTAGCCGCGCGCCCCGTCAGTTCAACGGCGAGGGGCGATTGCGTTCGATCGCCATGAGAGCCGCCGACACCGGGCACATATCGGCGATGGCGCGCCAGTTCCGCAACGCGATCTGGTGGCGGCTCTTTTGCGAGATGAGGCCATCCGCCTTGAAGCGCGACATGAGCCGCGACAGCGTGTCGGCGTTCAGCGCCAGATGCTGGGCGATCTCGGTGCGCGAGAGCGGCAGCTCGATGGCGATCGTCGCGCCCGCTGCAACGCCCAATTCCAGAGCCATTTCAATCAGGAACGCGGCAAGCCGTTGCGGTCTGTCGAGCGTCGCCAAAATCGCCGCGTGGAGGCCCGCGCGACTGGCTTGACGGTCGCGCTGGCGATCGTAGGCGGCGAGCAGGTCCGGATCTGTGGCGAGCAGGCGGAGCATCGCTTTCGATTTGTAGCGCAGCGCCTCCGCGGGGGTGGCAGCGACGAGCGCGCGTTCGGAGAAGTTGGGCACGGCACCCGCTGCGATCACATCGCCAGGGAAATAGAGCGTGATGAGGCCGGCCTCGCTGGTGGCCATGGCGATACGAGTCGAGACGACACCGGACTGCAAGGCGAAGATCAGATCATCCTGCGCAGGGGTGAGGAGGATGCGCTGGCGCTGGCGCAGCTTCAGAGAGGTTGCCTGACTGTCGAGCGCCGCGAGGCGGGTGAGAAAAGCGCCGGGCGTGCGCTGTGCTGGTGCGAATGTCTGGGCGCGCGTGTTGGTTTGCTGTCGCTCGCGATCTCTGAGGGTCATAGCGTGTCCGATCCCGGTTGAGGGCTTCATGAGCCCCGGTGTCGAGATCACGGTCTGCGCATTGCACGGTTCGAGCTTTGACGAACATCAACATTGGGCCGAGGTGCGACGCGATGGATGGGCGGAACGCGTTCGCCGATGCCGTCGGGTTGATCCACGTCAAGGGTGGCGTGTCGTCAGTGCAACACTCGATGTGTGAGCCGCGCTTTGCTGATCTCAGTCAGGCAGCGGCACGAAGCGGCACTGGGCGAATCCTGCGACGGATTTATGGATGGAAGGGAGAACGGTTCGGCGGAGGGGGGAAGACTTCAGCTGGCCCGCAGAGACAGGGGATTTCACATGCTCAAAATGGGATCGCGTTTCAAAGCGTTTATGGCGGGTCTTGCCGTGGCTGGCGCGATGGCCGGAGCGGCCGTTCCTGCGCAGGCGGGCGATTACAGCGGCGACATGCTGGTGCGCGTGCAGGGAACGTATCTGAACTTCAATGACGAGAGTTCGCCAAGTGGCCTCGAACTCGACGATCAGTTCATTCCAACGCTGACGTTGACCTACTTCTTGAACAAGAACTTGGCAGTTGAGCTTTTCTGCTGCTTCGCTAATTTGGACGCAGAATTGAATGGCTCGAACGTCGCCGACTTCTGGGTGTTCCCACCCGCTCTAACGCTGCAATACCACTTTGATAGCATGGGCGCCTTCAAGCCGTATGTCGGCGCAGGTATCCAGTACATCCTGCCGTTCGACGAAGAGGGCGTGGGCGCTTTAGGTACGAGCCGAGTTGAAATTGATGATGCGCTGGGGTTCACTTTGCAAGCGGGTGTGGACATCGAAGTTGGCCAGGGTTGGTATCTGAACGCGGACGTGAAAAAGACCTGGATTGATCACGATGTCTCGTCGCGCGGCGGTGTTAATGCCGACTTCAATGCCGAGATCGATCCGTGGATCTTCTCGGTTGGTCTTGGCTATCGCTTCAATCTGTCGGACATCTTCGGGTCGCGGCACGCAGAAGCGGTTCCCATGAAGTAATCCCGGTTTCACCTGGGGAAGTGAAGAGGCCCGCTCGACAGAGCGGGCTTCTTTGTTTTTTTGGCACCCGGCGACTCCGCTTGCGCGGAGCCGGCCGCCGGGTGCGGGGTTGTTTTTTGGCACCCGGCGACTCCGCTTGCGCGGAGCCAGCCGCCGGGTGCGGTGGTTTTCGTTCATCTTAACCGCAGGGCCGGCGGTGGCGTGGCCTTGCCGGAGAAGAGCGATGCGGGCTAGATGGCCTCATGGCAGCGCTCATCGGCTTCTACTCCGGCTCTTTCGATCCCGTCACCCATGGCCACACCGACGTGATCGCGCGGGCGTGCCGCCTCGTCGATGCGCTCGTGATCGGGATCGGGACCAATCCCGGCAAGGCGCCTCTGTTCACGGCAGGCGAGCGCGTCGAGATGCTGGACGAGGAGACGCGGGGCATCGCCAAGCGTTCCGGCACCGACGTGCGCATTGTGACATTCCAGGGGCTGGCGGTGGATGCGGCGCGCACGCATGGGGCCTCGATCATTTTCCGCGGTCTGCGCGACGGCACTGACTTCGACTACGAAATGCAGATGGCCGGAATGAATGGCGAGATGGCGCCCGATGTCGAGACGGTGTTCGTGGCAGCCTCTCCGAACGTGCGGCACATCGCGGCGAACCTCGTGCGGGCGGTGGCCTTGATGGGAGGCGATCCGTCGCCGTTCGTGTCGAAGGCCGTGGCGCAGCGGCTCTCGGCCAAGGCGCAACGCAGGGACTAACGCCATGGCGAAGTCGCCGGCGTTTGCGCGGATCAAATCGGACGTTCTGGCGATCGTCGCGGCTATCCCGGAGGGTCAGGTTGCGAGCGCGGCTGACCTAGGGCGGCAGATCGATGTGCCCGCGCGGCATGTGGCCTACATTCTGACCACCTTGGACGACGGCGAGCGCAGCGTGACGCCGTGGTGGCGCGTGGTGGCGGATGGCGGAGCGATCGGTCGGCACAAGCGGCGCGAGGATCAGATTGCGGGTCTGAGGCGGGATGGGGTGACGGTTTCCGCAGCGGGCGTAGTCGCCGACTTTGCGGCGCGCCGTGTGACGGCGCTTAAGGCGCCGCCGTCGGGTGTCACGCGGCGACCGGAGACTTCAATCGCGCCAGTCAGGGGCCCGAGCGAGGCCCCACGGCGGGCGCGGGGATCGAAGGGCGCACCTAAATCCTCGGTTTGAGACGAAAACAGCAGCGTTGTGCGGGCTCGCCTTGCCAGGGGCAGGCTGAGTCGCCATAAGGGCGCCATGCGGCGGGCGTCCTGATGGGCGTGCGAAGCAGAATGATCAACGGCCTTTCAAGGACCTCCGCCGATGCGCTTTTCCGCCATTCTGTCTTTCATCATGCTGGCCTTCGGGCTGGCCGCGTGCGGCAACAGCTCGACCGCGGAGGTGGGTGGGCCTGCAACGGGGGCCATGCCGGCAGCGGAGGGTGCGGCCGGCAGCGAAGTTCTCGTGCTCGAACTAACGACTGGCACGGTGAAGATCAAGCTGCGGCCTGATCTGGCTCCGCAGCATGTGGCGCGGGTGAAGCAACTCGCAGGCGAAGGCTTCTACAATGGCATCATCTTCCATCGCGTCATCCCAGGCTTCATGGCGCAGACGGGCGATCCGACCGGAACGGGCACGGGCGGCTCCAAGTATCCCGATCTGCCGGCCGAGTTCACACCGACGCCGTTTGAACGCGGGACAGTGGGTGCGGCCCGTTCATCGAGCCCGAACTCGGCCAACAGCCAGTTCTTCATCTGCTTCACGCATGCACCCAACCTCAACGGCCAATACACGGTCTGGGGTCAGGTTATCGACGGCATGACCGCCGTCGACAAGATCGCCAAGGGTGAACCGCCGCCGAAGCCCGACAAAATCGTGAAGGCGTACATCGCGCAGTAGCGCCGCCCGACAAACTGAACATCGAGATCACCCGCACATAACGGAGAGCCGGACTATGGCCGCTATCAAGGACCCCGAGAACACGCTCATCATCGAGACGAGCAAGGGGAAGGTGACGATCGAATTGCGCCCTGATCTGGCGCCTCAACATGTGGCGCGCATCAAGCAGTTGGCGCGCGAGAAATTCTATGACGGGATCGTGTTCCATCGCGTCATCGACGGCTTCATGGCGCAGACGGGTTGCCCGCAGGGGCGCGGCACGGGCCAATCGAAACATCCGAACCTGCCGGCCGAATTCAATGCGGAACCGCATGTGCGCGGCGTGTGCTCGATGGCGCGTTCCTCCATGCCGAATTCGGCCAATAGCCAGTTCTTCATCTGCTTCGACGACGCGCGCTTCCTCGACAAGCAGTACACCGTGTGGGGCCAGGTGATCGAGGGCATGGAGGCGGTGGACAGCCTTGCGCGGGGCGAGCCGCCGCGTGCGCCCGACAAGATGATCACGGTGCGTGTCGCCGCCGACGTGGCCTGAGGGATCAACCCGGCATGAGCCGCTTCGATGAAACGCCGCGGGCTGATCTGGGAATCGCGGTGGCAGCCGGGTTGCTGGGCGCGGCGGGTGTGACGCTGGCCGCGGTGGCCGCGCATCGCGTGCCGACGCCGGCCATGGCGAGCGCGGCTCAGATGCTGATGGTGCACGCCGTGGCGGTGCTTGCCATTTCTGCGTGGGCGGTGCGGTCGGCGGTTGCGGCGGGCTGGTGGCGGACGGCGGCGCGCGCGATGCTACTCGGCGTAGCGCTCTTTTCAGGCGACATCGCTCTGCGCGGTTTCGAGGTGGGTCAGCTGTTCCCCATGGCCGCGCCAATCGGTGGCAGCCTCACGATCTTGTCGTGGGTGCTCGTGTCGATCGCGGCTGCGATCGAGTGGCGCCGGAGCTAGAGACGCGGCCTACTTCTTCGGGGTCGCCGGCTTTTCCTTCTTCGGCTTGCGCTTTTCCTTGGTGGAACGCTTTTCCTTGCTCATGGCGAGATTGCCTGGTCGAAGCTGCACGATGAGCGTGTTTGCCGGTGCGTGCAAGGCCAAGTCTGCTTGCCGAGGGGTCGCGGCGGGTGTTACGCGGCGCCCCAACCGTCGACCTTGGATTTAGCGAGACAGCCCCCCGTGCGAACCGACCTTTTTGATTTCGAATTGCCCGAAGAGCGGATCGCGCTCTATCCGGCGGACCCCAGGGATTCTGCTCGGATGCTCGTGGTCGATCCGCAGGCCGGCCGGTTTAGTGATTGCGGTGTGCTCGATCTGCCGGACCTTTTGCAGCCTGGCGATGCGCTCGTCTTCAACGATACCCGGGTCATTCCTGCGGCGCTTGACGGTGTGCGGATGCGTGACGGCGTCGAGGCAAAGGTCGCGTTCAACTTAATCAAGCGGGTGGATGGGGCGCGGTGGCGCGCGTTCGCACGGCCGGCAAAGCGCCTCGAGACCGGGGATCGCGTCCGTTTCGGGCGTGCGAACACGGCGTGTCTGATGGGAACGCTGGATGCGACGGTGACTGCGAGGCTCGAGGCCGGCGAAGTGGAACTCGCGTTCGACCTGACCGGTGACGCGCTCAACCGGGCGATCGAGGCCGTGGGTGACATGCCGCTGCCGCCGTATATCGCGCTGAAGCGGCCTCCGGGGGAGGCGGATCGGGCAAGTTATCAGACGATGTTCGCGGCGAAGGACGGGGCGGTTGCCGCGCCGACGGCAGGCCTGCATTTCACCGAGCGGCTGATCGAGAAGATCGATGCGCGCGGGATTTCGCGCCATGTCGTGACCCTGCACGTGGGGGCGGGGACGTTTCTGCCGGTGAAGGCTGAAGACACCTCTGACCACACGATGCATGCGGAATGGGGGTCGATTGATGCGGCGACCGCGGCGGCGCTGAATGATGTGCGGGCGCGGGGAAAGCGCGTGGTGGCCGTCGGCACCACACCGCTGCGCACACTGGAAAGCGCGGCGGCCGAGGATGGGATGTTGCGCGAATGGTCGGGCGAGACCTCGATCTTCATCACCCCCGGGTACCGTTTCAAAGTCATAAGCGCCCTGATGACCAACTTCCATCTGCCGCGCTCGACGCTGTTCATGCTGGTTTCGGCGCTGTCTGGCCTCGACATGATGCAGGCCGCCTACGCGCATGCGATCAAAGAACAGTACCGCTTCTATTCCTATGGCGACGCCAGCCTGCTGTTCCCCGCGGCTCAAACGCGGTAAGGGCGCAGCATGGATCACGCCGTCAAGCACTTCGGATACACGCTTCTCAAGCAGGACAGGAGCGCCCGGCTCGGGGAGATCGTGACGCCGAGAGGTGTCATTCGCACGCCCGCGTTCATGC
>ERZ1066138.223-NODE-223-length-19414-cov-7.897825_pt1 | contig 19414 bp, 18 predicted proteins | sample MGYA00382785_ERZ1066138 | MGnify/ENA primary metagenome ERZ1066138 (study PRJEB33369, sample SAMEA5778368) | biofilm metagenome | biome: Industrial cooling water; feature: Water cooling tower basin; material: Biofilm | place: United Arab Emirates | collected... | reverse complement strand
GCGAAAGATAAGCCCACGAACGCAACCGATGCGGCGGCAGACAGCAGTGATCCGAAGGCAGCAACCGCGACGGCAAAAGCCGATGGAGCGACGCCAGCCCCGGAAACACCCGCGCCGGCCTCCGGCGAAAAGGGTCAGTCACCGCCCGCTGACAAGACCAAGGCTCCTGCTCCCGTCGCTGCCAAAAAACTATTTGGCGCGATGAAGTCGCCGGCGAACATGAAGGCGCGCGCGATCGGTGCCTACTCGCGCGGTTGTCTCGCCGGCGCCACCGCATTGTCCATCGACGGTCCGGCCTGGCAGGCAATGCGCTTGTCTCGCAATCGCAATTGGGGCCACCCCAAGCTCATCGCGATGCTGGAGAAGTATGCAGGTGAAGTGAAGGCGAAGGATGGTTGGCCGGGGCTACTCGTAGGCGACATCTCGCAGCCGCGCGGCGGCCCGATGCTCACCGGCCACGCTTCGCATCAGTTGGGCCTGGATGCCGACATCTGGTTCACGCCCATGCCCTCACGCCGCCTCTCCAAAACCGAGCGCGAGAACCTCGCCGCCACGTCGATGCTGGCTCCTGACAACTTGTCGGTGAACAAGAAGGTCTGGGGCGAAGGTCAAGTCAACATCGTGCGCCGCGTCGCCTCCTATCCGGAAGTCGAGCGCGTTCTCGTTCACCCGGCGATCAAGAAAGCGCTGTGCGAAGCCGGCGGCACAAACCGTGGCTGGCTCGCCAAGGTGCGCCCATATTGGGGGCACTTCTATCATTATCACGTGCGCATCGGCTGCCCTGCCGACAGTCCCACCTGCACGAAGCAAGCGCCAATTCCCGGCGACGACGGCTGCGGCAAGGAACTGGACGACTGGTTCAAGCTCCTCACCGCGCCCCCCAAGCCCAAGCCGCGAACCGTCCAACCGGCCAAGCCCGTCAAGCCGAAGCCGCCGCTGACGTTGGCCGACTTGCCCGCTGAATGCCAGACCGTCGCTGGCGACGACGCGGTCGTGAAATCCGCCGCGCCGAAAAAGCCGGCCGCCGCCAAGCCGGTCAAGGCTGCAACAACGCCGGCCAAGAAGACCAAATCGGCGGACGCCAACTAGCGGCGTTTTAATCGCTCTGTGCTACACCTCTCAGCAATCGGTCGGAACGCCGGTACCGCCAAGGCCGCAGTATCCGTGCGGCACCTTGGCCAGATACTGCTGGTGGTAATCTTCCGCCCAGTAGAACGGCGGAGCCGGAATGATCTCGGTTGTAATCCGTCCAAAGCCCGCAGCGGTCAGACGCTCCTGGAACGCATCCCGTGAACGTTCGGCCGCCACCTGCTGCGCATCGCTGAACGTATAGATGCCGGAACGGTACTGCGTTCCCACATCGTTGCCCTGCCGGTAGCCCTGCGTCGGGTCGTGACTTTCCCAGAATATCGCGAGCAGCTGGTCGTAGCCGATCCGCGCCGGATCGAAGACGGCCAGCACCACCTCGTTATGGCCGGTCCGCCCGGTGCACACTTCGTCATAGGTCGCATTCGGCGTCAGTCCGCCAGCATAACCGACGCCCGTCACCACGATCCCGTCGCCGAGCTGCCAGAACTTGCGCTCTGCTCCCCAGAAGCACCCGAGCCCGAACATGGCCATCTCGCTGCCTGCGGGATAAGGCCCCTTCAGCGGACGGCCGTTTACGAAATGATGGCTTGCGGTCGGCAGTGCCTCGGCGCGTCCCGGCAAAGCGGTTTCTGCCGTCGGCAACTCAGTTTTTTTCGGTCTGAACAGCATCGGTGTCACCCTGAAGCCCAATCTGGCGGGACTGATGAGCGTGTCCCGCACAACGCTCACCCGTCAATACTGCTCTGGGGTGCTGGCGGTTTCATCCCGCCTTGCTAAACTCCCGGCAATGTCACGGCCTGTAACGGGGTCGAGTTGGGAGGACTACGCATGACCGGCAACACAGGCCCCGCTGAGAGCCCGCCCACAATTGGCCCAGCGACAGAGCCAGTACCGACGGCACCCGCCGATGCGCCGGCCCCCGTCCCCAGCCACGATCCCTACGGTTTCGAACCGGAAGATTACGGCGCAAGCACGCTGCGCACCACGATCTTCTGCCTGGTGTTTCTCCTGCTCCTGCCCTTCTTTGCCAGTCTTCCTGCCATGATCGGCATGCGCGCGTCTGCCGGCCTTCTCGGCGACAATCTGGGCCTCATCGCGTTGGGCGTAATCTTCACCGCGCTGATGTTTCTCGTATTCGTGGAGATGATGTTTTCCATCCGCACGCGCGTCCATCTCGGTCGCGAGAAAGTCCGCATGACGCTGCCGTCCGGCCGCGGCCCGACGCCCATGTTGCGCTACCGCAGTTATGAGTTCCCCTACGATCAGGTGGACAGTGTTGAAACCCGCCGCGAGATTTACGGGGGCGCGATGACGCCGGTGCTGTTGAAGGGCGCTCGGGTGAACTTAAAGGATGGCTCGGTCGTCCGCCTCGGCTACGTCAGCGAAGCCAACGACGACCCCGTATTGCCGTACGTCGAGATCGCCCGCAAGATCGCCGAGCGCGCGCGCCTGCCGCTGATCGATCGCGGTGCGGTCCGCCGTTCGGTCAAAAGCAAGATGATGGGCATCAAGGCCACCGACGCAGAAAATACGATCGTCGACGACGCCGGGATCGCGCGTCTCAACGCATCGCACAACACGTTCATGCTGGTGCTCATCGGCGTCGTTCTGCTGTTGATGATCATCGGCATCGTCGAAGACTTTGCCAGCGGCAGCCCGATCGGCCAGACCGCATCGTGGCCGGGCCTCGTCGCAGTCATTAGTTGACGTAGACGTTGACGCGGTTCCGCCGGCGGCCGAGATAGCCGGTAACCAGGGCCAATGCGCCGAATACGCCCCACGTTGGAAATCCGAGTGCCACGGCCTCCAGTGCCGTCCACGCTCCTGGCGATATACTTGTGCTCAGGCTGTCGCGCGCGCCTTTCAGCGAGTTTGGCGAAATCCGCCCCCATTGCTCCTCGAAACTCGTGCTGGCGAAGGGCCCCGTTCCGTTCATCCACGGCGTGGCATCCGCGATCAGGGCGACGATCGCGATCAGGGCGAACAGTGCGGACAGAAACCTGAGCGTGGCCATGGATGCTCCGGTCGAATGGGCGCGAGTTTGTTCCTTGCCGCGCTTCGCGCCGGCCTGCAAGCCGCCTTCGCCGTAACGCCGGACCGGGCCTGCATAAGAGCGGTAAAGAAGTGGCTTGTCACGGCAACGTGGCGCATCAGTGACGTGTTGCCATTGAAGCGCACTTGAGGTTAAGTGCGCCGCTCCCAAGCAAGGCACGGAGAGGTGGCCGAGTGGTTTAAGGCGCACGCCTGGAACGCGTGTGTAGGGGAAACTCTACCGTGGGTTCGAATCCCACTCTCTCCGCCAAGTCCTGCAATTCTCCAGCGTCAACCGAACCCGTTCATGTAGCCGCCCGTGCAGCGCGCCGTGGTCGCGGGTATCGCTCACCGCCCGCGCCGCGCTTTGCTGATGAATTTGCGGAATGCATCGAGCGTGGCGTCGCTCACGTGGTGTTCGATGCCCTCGGCATCGACATCCGCGGTCTCGGCATCCACCCCGAGCGCAACCAGGAAGTTCCGGACAACAAGGTGCCGTTCGCGCGATGCGGCCGCAAGTCCGCGCCCTTTCTCCGTGAGAAATATGGCCCGGTAGGGTTCGCTGCTGACGAAGCCATCGCGCTGCAGCCGCTGTATGGCGCTGTTCACGGTCGGCTTCGTCACGCCGAGGCTTTCGGCCAGATCGACGACGCGCGCTTCACCCTTTTCGTCAATGAGATCGGCGATGAGTTCCACATAGTCCTCGGCCATCTCGGTCTGGTGCGCATCACGCACACGCTGAAAGCGCTCCGCCCGCCGCGCGGTTTCCGGGCTGGTGTCGTTTGCCGAGGTCATTTTTGCACCCAACGATTTCATGCGCGCGAGACTACAGCGGTTCGTCATTGACTCAAGAGTTAGACTATTCTGCCAAAGATTGGCAAGACTAATATTTGATCTGCGATGCATAGAGGATAGGGGACACGACGTGATACGCTGGCTGGCCGCCACCGCCGTTTTGATCACAGCGGCGCTCGTCACCTTCGCCGCTCAAGCGTCCGAACGGCCGCTGCGCGATATGACGACCGATCGCCCCGACACGACCGAAAGCCCGTTCACGATTGATGCGGGTCACGTCCAGGTTGAAACCAACCTCGCCGCTTATGTGCGTTCGCGCCCCGACGTGGACGGTGCCGTCACGGACACGTTCGAGTTTGCCACCACGAACATCCGGATCGGGCTCACCACGAACACCGAAGTCAATGTCGTCTGGCAACCTTACGGCAGCGCGCGCACCAATTCGGCGGGTGGGGCCGCGTCACAGTACGTGTCCGGCACCGGCGGCCTCGACATCCGCGGCAAAATCAACCTTTGGGGCAACGACACGTTCGACAATACGGGATCGGCTCTCGCATTGTTGCCGTTCCTCACGCTGCCGACCGACAGCGATAACGGCATCAGCCCCGGGCACGTCGAAGGCGGCCTGATCGTGCCGCTGGCGTTGGCGCTGCCCGCAAACTTCGGCCTCGGCCTCAACGGCGGCGTCGTCTGGGTCAAGAGCGACGGTGCGGACGGTTACCATGCCGAGTATCTCGCCTCTGCATCACTCGCCTACGAATGGAACGCTAAACTCGGCACCTACTACGAGATCGCGGCAACCTTCAACACGGGCGATCAGCGCAGTGATAGCGTTGTGCTGCTTGGCACGGGCGTCACCTATGCGATGTCGGAAAATCTGCAGCTCGATGCCGGTGTCAACTTCGGTGTCACCGATGCTGCGGATCGGATCAATCCGTTCATCGGTATTTCGCGCCGATTTTAATGCCGCATCAGGATCACCACACCAAGGATCATGCTGAATGACGAGTTATGCGACGACAATTTCCCTGATTTGGAAGGCCCGCTTTGCCGCGGTAGTCATGGCCGCTGGAAGCCTGGCGATGGCCCCTATTGTGCTCGCCGGCCCTGTCGCCGCGCAATCGAACAATCCGTTCCGTGTCGTCACGACGTTCACGGTCATCCAGGACATCGCCCAAAACGTCGCCGGCACATCGGCCCTCGTCGAATCCATCACCAAACCCGGCGCGGAGATCCATGACTACCAGCCCACACCTCTCGACATCGTCAAGGCGCAGTCGGCCGATCTCGTCCTGTGGAACGGCATGAACTTGGAGCGCTGGTTTGAGAAGTTCTTCCAGAACGTCAAGGACATTCCAAGCGCGGTGGTCACCGAAGGCATCGATCCGATCGGCATCGCGGAGGGCCCCTACACGGGCAAGCCCAATCCGCACGCATGGATGTCGCCGGCCAATGCGCTGATCTATGTCGAAAACATCCGCAAGGCGTTGGCGACGCACGATCCCGGCAATGCGGAGGCCTATGCGCGGAATGCCGAGGCCTATGCCGCCAAGATCAAGGCCATGGATTCGCCGCTGCGCTCGCGCCTGGCGGCCATTCCGGACGCGCAGCGCTGGCTCGTTTCGAGTGAGGGAGCATTCAGCTACCTCGCGCGCGATTATCGCCTGAAGGAACTCTATCTTTGGCCCATCAATGCGGACGAACAGGGTACGCCCAAGCAGGTCAAGCGCGTGATCGACGTGATGCGCCAGGAAAAAATTCCTGTCATATTCAGCGAAAGCACAATCTCCGACAAGCCGGCGAGGCAAGTGGCCAAGGAGACCGGCGCGCGCTACGGCGGTGTCCTGTACGTTGATAGTCTGAGCGCCGAGAGCGGGCCGGTGCCGTCCTATCTCGAATTGCTTGAGGTTACCGTGCAAACGATCGCAGAAGGTTTCGGCACGTGACGGTCAGCCATCCGGCTCAACGGACTGCTCTCGACGGAGACGAAATTCTCCAAGCGTCCATTTCCGTCCAGGGTGTGGCTGTCACCTACCCCAACGGCACGACGGCGCTGAAGGACGCATCGTTCGAACTCGGCCCCGGCACCATCTGCGGCCTTGTCGGCGTCAATGGTTCCGGCAAGTCGACGCTCTTCAAGGCCATCATGGGGTTCGTGGCTCCCTCGGCGGGCGAAATTCGCGTCGCTGGATTGACGCCGCGCGAGGCGCAAAAGCGCAACCTTGTCGCCTATGTTCCCCAGGCCGAGGATGTCGATTGGAATTTCCCGGTGCTCGTCGAAGACGTGGTGATGATGGGCCGCTATGGTCGCATGGGCTTTCTGCGCCGTCCGTCCGAAAATGACCGGCAGAAAGTCGATGAGGCCATCGAGCGCGTCGGTATGACGGCCTATCGCAAGCGCCAGATCGGCGAATTGTCGGGGGGGCAACGCAAGCGCGTATTCCTCGCGCGCGCGCTTGCGCAGGAAGGCCGCGTCATCCTGCTCGACGAACCGTTCACCGGCGTCGACGTCACCACGGAAACCGCGATTATTGAGCTGATGCGCGAACTCAAGTCTCAGGGCCACCTGATGCTCGTGTCCACGCACAACCTGGGCAGCGTCCCGGATTTTTGCGATCAGGTCGTTCTCGTCCTTCGTACCGTGCTCGCGGCCGGTCCCACCGCAGCCACGTTCACGCAAGCCAATCTGGAGCGGGCCTTCGGCGGCGTGCTCCGCCACTTCCGCCTCGACGGAGCGGCCTTGCACGAAGACGACGACCGGCGAAGCGTGACGGTGCTCACCGACGACGAACGGCCGGTAGTTTTCTATGGCGGTTCCGGCGAGCGCGACGAGCCCCTGCGCCGCGGCGACAAGGAGAGCGGATGACGGAACTGCTCACGCCGTTCGCCTATGACTACATGCTGAAGGCGATGTGGGTGTCCGCCCTAGTCGGCGGCATGTGCGCATTCCTCTCCGCCTACCTGATGCTGAAGGGCTGGTCGCTCATGGGCGATGCGCTTGCGCATTCGGTCGTCCCCGGCGTCGCCGGCGCCTATCTTCTGGGTTTGCCGTATTCGGCGGGAGCGTTCGTCGCCGGCCTTTTGGCGGCGCTCGGCATGGCATTCGTCCGCAGCCAGTCCCGCTTGCGCGAGGACGCGGTAATCGGGCTGGTTTTCACGTCGTTCTTTGCGGCGGGTCTTCTGCTCGCCTCCCTGAACCCGGTGTCCGTCAACGTCCAGTCGATCGTGTTGGGCAACATCCTTGGTATAGCCGACGAGGATGCCATCCAAGTCGTGATCATCAGCGTCGTCACGCTGTCCATTCTTCTGCTCAAGTGGAAAGACCTGATGCTCGTGTTCTTCGACGAGGGCCATGCCCGCTCGGTGGGCATCAACGCCGGCGCACTGAAAATTCTCTTCTTCACGCTGCTGTCGGCCGCCGTCGTCGCCGCACTCCAGACCGTTGGCGCCTGCCTCGTTATCGCCATGGTCGTCACGCCGGGAGCCACGGCCTACCTGCTCACCGACCGGTTTCCAAGGCTCCTCGCGCTCGCCGTCGCAATCGGCGTGGTAACGAGCTTCACAGGCGCTTACCTCAGCTATTTCCTCGACGGCGCCACCGGCGGCGTCATCGTGACGCTGCAGACGCTCGTCTTTCTGGCAGCGTTCCTGTTCGCGCCCAAATATGGGTTGCTCGCCGCGCGCCGTAGGGCCGCCGAAACCGGGATCGCCACCGCGCCCGATGGTGGGCAATACCGGCCATGAGCACCCTCTTCGATGTCATCGCCGTCCCCCTGAGCTACGGCTTCATGCAGCGCGCGCTCATCGTCGCGGTCATGGTCGGAGCCGTCTGCTCCGTTCTGTCGTGCTACCTGATCCTCAAGGGTTGGTCGCTGATGGGCGATGCGATCTCGCATGCGGTCCTGCCGGGCATCGTCGTCGCCTTCGTGCTCGGTCTACCCCTCGCCGTCGGTGCCTTCGCCGCCGGTCTGGGCTGTGCGGTCGCGACCGGCTATCTGAAGGAAAACAGCCGGATCAAGGAAGATACGGTTATGGGCATCGTATTTTCCGGCATGTTTGGATTTGGCCTCGTGCTCTTCACCAAGGTCGAGACGGATCAGCATCTCAATCACATTCTGTTCGGCAACATGCTCGGGGTGACGGCGCGTGATCTCGTCGAGACCGGCATCATCGCAGGAGGCGCCCTGCTGATCGTACTCCTCAAGCGCCGCGATTTTCTGCTTTACTGCTTCGATCCGCAGCACGCCCGCGCGATCGGCCTTCCGGTTCGCGCCCTGCATTACGGTCTGCTGGTGCTCCTGTCGCTGGCCATCGTTGCTGCCTTGAAGGCTGTCGGCATCATTCTCGTGGTGGCAATGCTGATTGCGCCCGGCGCCATCGCCTACCTTCTGAGCGACAGCTTCGATCGCATGCTGGTCATTGCGGCGGCGGCCGCCATCACCTCCTGTGTCGTCGGCACGATTCTGAGCTTCCATATCGACGGTGCCACCGGCCCCTGCATCGTACTGATCCAGATGGGCATGTTTGTCCTGGCGTTTCTGTTCGCACCACGCGGTGGCCTCCTGCGTCGCCGCCCGGCCTGACGAAAGCCCGAAATTCGCGGTTGAAACCGACTATCTTTTCGGCCTAACAACCGCATCGATTTCGATGCCAATTTCGTCGCCCACCATGTCCGCATAAGAAGTCATGTTGAACGCGCGCCGGGAAATGGTCGTCGTCGCCACAAACTTTTTGCTGCCGGCACTGTATTTGAGTGCCGGGTCTTCATGCGCCGTCACGGTCACATCGAGTGTCACGGGCTTCGTAATGCCATTTACCGTGATATCGCCCGTAATCTTCGCCGTATTGGCATCGGTGGGGTTTACTGACCGGCTGCGGAACGTCAGCGCTGGAGCGGCCTTGGCATTGAAGAAATTGACGCCCCTCAGTTCGTCATCGATGATCGGCTGACCGGTTTCCACGCTCGCCGTCGCGATTTTCGCAAAGACCTCGCTCTTTTCGGGCTTTTGCTCGTCGTAACGCAACGTTCCCTCCACGCGGCTGAACCGTCCGCGCTGCGTCGACAGCCCCATCACGTACGAGAACCGCACTTCGGTTTTGGAACTGTTGAAGATATAGCTTTCGGCGTAGGCCGTGTTGGCTGCAAAAAGCAGCGGCAAGAGCGTCGCGGCTGCGGCACGGCAAACTTGAGTATTTCGCATGTCAGTCCCCCGAACAGTTGGTGTTCGCGGCGTATCGCCTGCGGTATCTCGAGCCCCAAAACCGACATACCGAATTCGTTTGTCGAAAATGCAGCGGCCGATTGCCAACCTATCGCCGGGATCTTTTACCCAACTTGATCTTGCAATAATCGCCGGCTACGCACTGCACTGCAGCCCGCAAGGGATCGGATGATTACAGACACGCAAGAAGCCTATGGCATCGTTTCGCGCATCCTGCATTGGGGAATGGCGCTGGCGGTCTTTGCAATGTTCGGCTTGGGGTGGTGGATGGTCGGACTTGATTATTACAGCCCGTACTATAACAGCGCGCCGGATCTTCACCGCAGCGCTGGCATGGTTCTGTTGGCGGTACTGATCCTGCGCACGGCTTGGCGTCTCGCCAACGTAAAGCCAGACGATGCTGATCTCACACAAATTGAGCGACGGGTATCGCGCGTGGTTCATAAAACCTTCTATGCCTTGCTCATGATCCTCTTGGTCAGCGGCTATCTCATTTCCACGGCCGACGGCCGGGCGCTTGGGATCTTCGGCTGGTTTAGCGTGCCGTCTCTCGTCGCATGGAACGGACAAGAAGATGCCGCAGGCCTCGTCCACGAATGGTCGGCTTATGCTGTCATGGCGCTGGCCGTGATTCATTCCGCCGCGGCACTGAAACATCGCTTTGCAGACAAAGGCAGAACGCGCAACCGGATGTGGTCGGGCTCTGCCTGAAACGTTCAATGACACAGAAGGACTTCAGCCAATGGCACGTCGAATCACGGCCCTAAGCGTCGCAGCACTTGTCTGTTTTGCGTGTCCTACTCATGCCGCCGATTACGAAATCGACGTGAAGGGCGCCCACGCTTCAATAAATTTCCGCATCCCTCATCTGGGGTTCAGCTTGATGGTCGGCCGCTTCGACAAATTCTCCGGAGCGTTCAGCTACGACGAAAAGGAGCCGGCCGCAGCGAAAGTCTCCGTCGAGATCGACACGGCCAGCATCAACTCCAATCATGCCGAGCGGGATAAGCATCTTCGCGCGGTGGATTTTCTCGATGTCGCGCAGTTCCCCAAGGCGACCTTCGTGAGCAAGAAGGTAACACCGAAGGGCGAAGGGAAGGCCGACATTACGGGTGATCTCACGCTACGCGGCATCACCAAGCCCGTCACCATCGATGCCCAGCTCATCGGCGGCGGCGATGATCCGTGGGGCGGGTATCGCCAGGGTTTTTCCGGCAAGACGACACTCGTGCTCGCCGATTTCGGCATCGTGAAGGAACTGGGCCCCGCGTCCAAATCCGTCGAACTCGAACTTCACGTCGAAGGCGTACGCAAGTAGGGATTGCGCTGGTTGGACCCGCCGGATGAAGCCTACGGCTTCGCCGTCGAGGGCCGTTCGGGGCGCGCCGCTGCGAGTGCGGCTTTGATGTCGCTATCGTCCGGCGCAAGCTTGAGCGCTGTCTCGTAGGCTTTGACCGCTTCATCCGGCCGTCCCGTGTTCAAATAAGACCACCCGAGCATCTTCCACCCCTTCACGTCGCCCGGCTGCTGTTCCAGGCGCGCAACGAGTTTCGCAATCATATCGTCGACGCCCGGCAGATCCTGTTTGCCCGGCACCGCCGGCTCCGGTGAAGACGCATCGATGTCGGTGGCGTAGTTTCGCAGCGCCGCCACATCGTCATCCTCGTGCGGCAACTGTTCATGCCCCGCTATCGCCGCGCTCGCTGGAGCAATCGGTTGACGCAGCGGCAGCAAGGCAAATGCCGACACGGCGACCGCAAACAGCGCCGCAAGAACCATGGCCGTGGTGTGGAACTTCGCCGCTGCCCAACGGCGCGCCAGTGCCAGGACCGGGCGGCGGCCACCGAATTCCGCGCGCAACAGCAAAAGAAAAACGGTGAGTAACGAGGCGGCCGTGCATATGGCAACCAAAGCATGGGTCTGTGTCATGTCAGAACCTCCACTCCATATTCTGCAAGGTAAATCGGACCCAAATGAGAAACGGCAACTGATCGGCGGCGGCACGCAAGGTATTGTTCTCACCGCCCGGCAAACCAAACCCCGTGATGATCAATGTCGACAAGGCTCAGCGCACCGGTATTTTCGTTGAGATGATGGGCGTCGAAACGCCATTCACATGATAGGCGTGGCACAGAACGCAGTCCTGCCGCGCCAGGGTTTTCGCATGGCAGGTCTGACAGACCTCCTTCTTCGTGGAGCCGAAGTTCGACGCCAGGATGTGCGGATCGCCCTGTTCGTAACTCTTCAGGTCGGGTCGTTCGCTTTTCAAGGTATGGCACGTCAGGCAGCCGCGTTCGCCGACAAGTCCGAAGTGTGGTTCGTGAAGGAAGCGTGTGAAGCGTCCTGCCGTCATCTGTGGCTGCAAGGGTGAAAAATTAACCGTGCGGCCACGGCCCGAAACATCATCCACGCTATGGCATTTGGTGCATGAACCTTGAGCGTCCTTGCCGGTGAGCGTATTGAAGACGGCCGCAGCCGAACTCTGGCCGTCCTTCGCCGCGGAAGGACCTGTCGTGATGAGCCACGACGCAATGAATTTGTCCTTGTGTCCCGCGGGCCGGTAGTAGATCGCATAATCCTGCCGGTACCACCCGCCGGTCTCCGCCCAGCTTTCGGGGTCGACGTCGCTTTCGATCGTGCCTGCTGGTGATGCCGCAGCCGCTGGTTCACTGGCGGTGGCTTCGGCTGCGGCTGGTGCGGTTGCTGACCCAGCCTGCGCTTCCTTGGCGGCCGTTTCCGGTGCCGCCTTACCGGAGCCGGTATCGGAATTTTGAGTGACGGCGCTCGGAGCACTGGGGGGAGCGCCCTTTTCCCGCGCCTTGATTTCCCGAAGCTCGGCTTCGTTCGGCGCAAGCAGCTCGTCCGTTTGCGACCCCGGGTCGCTCGGCGGTGCCGTGTCCGGGGAGCTTGCATCCGTTGCGCCCTCTGTCGCAGTTTTCACTTCCGCGTCTTTCTCGGTGGCGCCTGCGGCGCCGTCCGCCGCCGCGTCATCCTCCGGCTTTTTTGCCTTCGCCTTTTTCTCCTCAGGCGTCTCACTATCGCGGGCTTCGATCGAGCGGGGCGTGCCGCTCGGCAATGCCCGGCGCTTCAGCGTTTGTTCGCCGTGATCGTCGGTGCCGTCACCTGCTTGCGCCAGTTCGAACGGCCGCAGCCGCGCCTCAGGCATCGTTGACCGCATAAATGCCAGCACCATCGTTTTGCGCTCGAGCATCGTCTGGTTCGCCCCGCTGCGCTTCCGATCCCCTGCATCGGGTCGGCCGGCCATCTCCTTCGCCAGATTGGGAAGCCATTGCTGCTGCGCGCCTGCGATCACGTCGCGTGGAATGCTGGCCGTCAAATCAGCGATGGCGCTCGCGTTGAACTTGGTTTGGTCTCCGATCGACAGATCGGCCAGAACGTCGACGACCCGGCCCGAGATCATTTCATGAAACAGGCGTTTGATTTCCCATACGAGGCTGCCTGCCGCCTTGATCTGTTCGTCGCTCGCGGCGCTGAGATCTTGCAAATCGGCATTGGCGAGTGACGCGAGGGCCGCGCCGCCGCGCTGGCTCCGCCCGATAATCACTTTCATGAACGCCGTCAGAGGCGCTTCCGAATCGGCCGGCCATTCGCCGATGTTCTCGCCCTTGCGCCGCAACGTTTCCACGTCGAGTCCGGGCAAGGAAAGAAAGGCAATCCCCTTTGGCCCGCTCGCGCGTTCCTTGCCGGTGATCTGATCGAGGTGGCAGGTGCTGCACGTCTTGTCGAACGGAGCGACGGACATGATGCGCTTGTCCGCGCTCGTGACATGGCACGTCGAGCATGTCGCCGGAATGGTTTTCGACGGCTCCTTCTTCGCCAGCTCCGGATAATGCTTATCGAAGTGCCCGGCGTGATCGTAGATGATCCGCGTCCTGCGATCGAAAGGATAGCTGTCGAATTCCGGATGATGCCCATCGAAGCTATCAAATTTCACGGCATGGCAGGAACGGCATTGCTCGTTGGTGATCGCCTTGAGATCGAAGGCCGCGCCTTGATGCTCCTGGTGACAGGTCGCGCACGAAAGTCCGTCCGCCGCCATGGCGTGCGTTGGAAACATTCGGCTCTGCGCGCGCGCCGTCAGTGGCTGGGTGGTCCGGGTGGCAACCTTCGTCAGCCGTTCCGTGGTGGCCTTCAACACGTCAGCGGCAGCGCCGTGTGCATTGAGCGCCGTATCCGGCATCTTGTGGCAGGTGAGGCAGGCCTTGCTGTCGGCATGGGGCGATGCCCCCCCCGCGAAACTCTGGATCCAGCTCAGCTTGCCGCTGCCGGTGTTGGCATGGCAGCTGCTGCACGTCTCGATCGAACTGTGGGCGCTTGAGAGCGGCCCGGGCATGAGGAATTGCGGGCTGGCAGACAGCAAAAACGTCAAGGCCAGGCAGACGACGGTTGCAAGCGCCAACTGCTGGGCGAGGCGCACCGGCGCCGCGTTGGGGCGCTCTGGCTTGTCGGCGTCCGCACGTCCAGGCGGCGTGTTCCGGCCCGGCCACCGCATTACCAGGCCTCGGATGAGTAGGCATAGACGACGAAGACATGCAGAACGCTCAGAACAATCAATCCGTATGTGAGGGGTACGTGAACAAGCAGCCAGCCCTTCGTCATCCCCAGATAGACGCGTGCGAAATCAAGCCGGTCCTTCTCGCTCACGAGTTCCTTGAGCGCGGCAAGTTTCTCCTGCCGTTCTGGATCGACAAAACGCGACAGCGTATCGATCTCGTCCGTCAACCTTTTAACTGCCCGCTGCGACCCAATCAGATGCGCAGCGAAATGACTTGGGCCTTGAAAGAAGTCGCGCAGGTGATGCGCATAAAGATCGAGGATCCAGGCGTCATAGGGAGTTGCCGGTAAGGCGAGATGGTCGGCCGGCGCATCGATCCGGGTGACGGCGGCATGAGCTTCTCGCGCCAGTTCGTCCCGGCGCACGGGTATCCGCTCGAAACTGAACCCGGCATCGATCCCGTGCTTGGACTTCAAAGACCACGCGAGATACGTGCCGAACACGCCGCTCAACGCCACGCCTGCAAATCCACCCCACAACGCCCACTCCAATCCTGTATCCGGCAATGAAAAGGTGGTGTGCGAGAGAAAGGCGGCGATCACCGCGTATCCGGCGAGAATGTGAACGGTCCGCCACCGCAACAGGGCTTTGGGTGACAGTCGTGCGGACCGGACGGCGACGTGAAAATAGATCTGCAGGCACATGCCCGCCGCCAGCACCCAGCCGTCGAGATAGCGCGCGTCGCGCAGCCCGTTGCCGTAAAGCCAGACCAGCCAGAACAGCAGGCCGGATGCCGCACCAATGAGCGCGACCTGGACAATAGGACCCTTGAGCGAAATCGCCGGCCGGACGCCGCGCCCACCGCTTGAGACCTCCAACGCACGCCGAGCAGCCAGTTTCACACCCACGTCTCCGCTGCTTTACTTGACGGCGGCCGCCGGTCGCGCGGCGCCCTTGTATTTGTCGGCGGGCGGAATGAGCCCATCGATCCCGGCCATCGTGCTGCCGTCGTAGGTCGCGGTCATCTTCTCCAGCAGTCCGGCGACGCCCTCGGCCGCTGCTGTAAGAGAACGTTGATTATTGAGTTTAAGTCCGGCGGAGTGGGCCAATTCAACCATTTTTCCAAGTTCCGGCACGTCCGGAGCTGCCTTGGCCGCCGCCGCCAACTGCTTGCGCGCTCGATCGGCGCGCTGGGCCATCAGAAATGCATAAGGTTTGCGCAGTGTGGCTTTGCCGACGGCCCGCAAAGCTGTTTCCAGTTCCACGCCCAGGCCGACGAGATAAAGCATTCGCTTGCGTGCCGCGCTCGCTGCCACGTTCTCCTTGCCTTTGGAGGACCACGTGTTGTGCCGCACTTCGCCTTGCGACCACGACACCAGTTCGAACGCGCTGCCTGCCTTGTGCCCGCCCTTGTTGACCAGATCTTCATGGGGCACGACGTGACAGCTCAAGCAGTTCTTCGCCAACCGATAGAGCGATGCCGGCCTGATCATGCCTTTCGATTCCGCGAGTTTCCAGCGCGCCTCTTTCTCGGCCTTGCTCTCCGTCTGAGCCGTCTTGCCGCTGAACCCGCTGTGCACTTTGATCCAGTCTTTTCCTTCGCTATGGCAAGATTCGCAGGTGATCCCCGCCACGGGTTCCGTGCGGTTATCCTTCTCCTGCACCGTGAAGTGACAGTTCAGGCACAAACTCTCCGTCTTGACGCGCCGGATGCCCATCCGATCCGCGATCTTCTTGCCTTCCGCATTGCGCGGCATCTCGCGAAATGTCTTGAAGTGATGCGAGCCCTTCCAAGCCTCGACTTCCTGCTTATGACATTCTGCACAAGCATTGGGTCCGGCGACCTTAGCCGGATCGGACGCCACCGCACCGCACGAAGCAAACAAGATAAACGCCACGGCATGCGCCACCCGCAAATCGGGCAATGCGTTGAGAGATCCGCCACGAAATGTCATCGCGCCCTGGAACCGTACGTCACGACCCGAACCGGCGAGTGAGTCGCGCTTCCGCCAATCCAAGTGTTTGAAATTGAGGCTCACGGCTGTCGCGGGCAACGGCAACCGGGCGCTGGCGCAAACGTGGGGCGGTCGGCACCGACAACCATCCCATCGCGCGCGTGAGAAGACCGTCCTCGACCGTTTCATCGCTGGCCGGCAGGAATGGATCCGCGTAACACGTGGCGCCGCTGCGAGCCGCTATTGCCTTCACGCTCTCGACCATGCCCTCAGCCCCGCAGGCATAGACGGTGTCGGTCGGCAGCAGAACCGGCATGTAGTCGGTTGGCCGTCCCGGCATGACCATCGGCGGCAAGTCTTTGGCCCGGCTGCAGACCGGCACGACGATTGTGTTGGGAAAGCGGGACAGTTGCGCCAATGCAGGTCCCATGTAGAGCGATTGCAGCGTGCGGCCGCCGGCAATGATCAAAACGCTTCTTTGTGGATTTTCCCGCAGCGCCGCCACCGCGATCGACCAGATCGGCGCGAAGCCGGTGTTCGTGGCGACGAGGACGAGACGCCCCTGCGTGTTCGCCCGGAAGTGTGCCGAACCGTATGGACCGGCAAGCGTGACCCGATGACCCGGCGCGATGCGCGCGCCAAGTGCCGAAGTCACGCGGCCATCCGCAGCCCGTCTGATATGAAACCACGTCGTGCGGGCGTTGCTCGCCCCCCGCAACGGGTGCGTGATGCTGTAGGGCCGGCTTGGAAAGCCGTCAAATCGCACCTTGACATATTGTCCTGCGAGATACGGGAAGGCGCGGTCGGTTGTGATCCCCGCCTCGACGACCTCCGGCGACAACGCCCTCAGTGACGTCAGCACACCGGCGACGGTGCGCACGCCCGGTGCCTCGCCGCGCTCCAATATTGCATCCCCCGCGATCCGGCATTGGCACGCATGAACGACACCGGGTTCTGCGCCCTCTCCACCCTGAACCTCACCCGATACGATCCTCACGCAGCAGGTACCGCAATGCCCGGCGCGGCAGTCGTACGGAAGGTCGACGCCGTTCTTCAATGCTGCATCCAAAAGTAGTTCGCCCGTGCGCGCCACGAAGGTTGTGCCGTTCACGGTGATTGTATGCCTGCTCGCCATTGTCTGATCCTGAAGTTCGCCCGTTCGCCGGGTGCGTCCAGCCCTCTTGCCGCGCTATACCGGGCCAAAAATACCATTCTCGGTTTCAATGGATATCAGACCGGAAAGACAGCAAATGCGATTACTCCTATCTGTCCAGAGAATGGCCATTTCAAGACTGCGAAAACCTCTGCAAACATAGTCGGACCGTGAGCAATTGGCTGCACCGCCGGCGTTGTAATCATGGTGGGCTTAACTGAAATAAAATAAATTGGACGAGCAATGGAATAGAATGAAAAGACGCTATTTTTCGCCGGTTTTATGCGCTGCCAGACCAGCTTCCCGCTGCCACGGATGGCACGAAGCGATTGTTCGATTGCTATCGGATATATTCGCGTCAATGCAAACCCGGCGTCGGTTATCTCAGCTTTTCAATATGATATCGGCCATATAGCGGCCTTTTTTTCTAATTAGCGATCCGTTGACTTCTTAATTCCGCACCAGCGGGTGTCGAATGCCATTTCGCGGGGGAGATGCGCAAACCGATGCCGTCCTGAAACATGGGGGGACAGGGTATGGCGATAGTTAAAACGCTATTCATGCCGCTATTGGCAGGCGCCATCGCCGTATCGGCGTTGATCGGCGCTGACGGCACGGCCGCGCAGACGGAGAAAGCCGCGCAGGACACCGCCGCTGCGGGCGAACCAGAGCCGAAAAGCTACGAGGAAAGTGTCGCGGACGAAAAATCCGGCGGGGGTAAATCCGAAGCCCAGGCCGCGGCGGCCCATGACGAGACGCTCTATCCCACTGCCGCTCAGTGCGGCGAATGCCACAAGCAGATCTACGACGAATGGTCGTCGTCACAGCATGCTTATGCGTCGATCTCGCCCATGTTTCATAAGTTCGAGCAGAAGTTTCAGGAGCTGACTCAAGGCACCGTCGGCACGTTTTGCGTCCGCTGCCACATGCAGGTCGGCACCCAGCTCGGCGAAGATCGGGATGCGCCGCTCTGGAAACGCAGCCAGATCTCTCGCGAGGGCGTTTCGTGCATCACCTGTCACCGCGTCAAGGAGCAGTACGGCAAAGTCAACGGCGAGCGCCGCGTTGAGCCCGGCAAGATTTTCGAACCCGTCTACGGCAGCGGCCAGCAAAGCGTCATCCAGGACGTCATCAAGAAAAAGGACACCTACACCGTCGCCACGAGTGAAAAAGAGCGCGGCAATCAGATTCACGCCGGCATGATCACCAACGACCAGATTACCAAGTCGGAATTCTGTGTCAGTTGCCACCAGGTGGCCGTGAACCTGGGCATCAAGCTCGAAATCGTATGGGATCAGTACCGCGACAGCCCGGCGCGCAAAGCAGGCGTCACCTGCCAGGACTGCCACATGGGCAAGGTGCCGGGCAAACCGGAAGGCTACGACACCGCGCCGTCGGCCATCGTCGGCGGCAAGGAAGTCAATCCGGGACGCAAGCACGCCAATCACCGGTTCATCGGCCCAGGCTACTCGATCGCCCACCCCGGCATTTTCCCACACAACACCAAAGCGCAGGGAATCAGCATCGAGGACTGGTTGCAGTTCGATTGGCGCGCCGGTTGGGGCACGACGGCCTTTGAGGACAAAGTCGCCGCCGGCAAGATTAAGGTCAAATTCCCCAAGCGCTGGGCCGATTCACTTGATCGCGAAGAGGCGCGCCTCATCATCGACGAAAACCTCGACAAGCTCGACGAGCGCGACGAACTGCGCCACCAGGTCATGGAGAACAGCAGCCACGTCGATGGCCCCTTCATCACGGGCACACCGTCGATTGGCCGCGATCTCGCGTTCTCCTATCGCATCAAGAACACCAACTCCGGGCACAACCTGCCGTCGGGCTCGCTCGGCGCTCAGCCGCAGCTCTGGGTCAACGTCGCCCTCGTCGATCCGGATGGCCAGAACGTCTGGGAGAGCGGCTACGTCGACAGCAACGGCGATATCGCCGACCTGCACAGCCTCGATGTTGCAGCGGGCCGTATCGCGACGGATCAGCAGCTCGTTCACTTCCAGACCAAGTTCCTGACGACCAACGTCAAGGGGACCGACCGCGAAATGTACCTGCCGGTGAATTTCGACGTCGATCCTCTGCCGCATCTGCGGCCGCCGGGGGTGCCGACCTCGGTTCTGAACCATCCGCCGCTCGTGCGCATGGAGAACCGTTCGTTGCCGCCGCTGGGTAACAAGGTGGCCAAGTACTCAGTTCCGGGCCACCTCATTACCAAGCCAGGAAAATACCAACTCGCCTTCCGCATGCGCAGTCGAGCCGAGCCGATCTACTTCATGCGCTTTGTAAATTCTACGAAGGATATGGAGCAGAGCATGAACGAGCGGATCATGAATTTCCACGCCTTCGCCGTCGATGTTGACGTGAAGGGCTGACGCAAGAGGCCCGGTCTGACGCAGCGGATCGTCTCGATCCGCTGCTTGGAACCCGCGACGTGGAGCAGTCACATGATCTGCAAGTCAAGCATTGAAGCCCGGTTCCGCCTGATGCTCTCAGCCATGGTTCTCGGCATTTGCGCTGGAGGGGCCGTACTCGCCGCTGATTCGCCCGACGAAGACGCGGATAAAGGACAGGTCAGCGAAGCCCGCAAGGCCGGCAGCGAAACCGAAGTCTTGCCCGCGACCGCGATGGTGGCCGAAGAGGCCGAAGA
>ERZ1066138.222-NODE-222-length-19428-cov-9.830486_pt1 | contig 19428 bp, 14 predicted proteins | sample MGYA00382785_ERZ1066138 | MGnify/ENA primary metagenome ERZ1066138 (study PRJEB33369, sample SAMEA5778368) | biofilm metagenome | biome: Industrial cooling water; feature: Water cooling tower basin; material: Biofilm | place: United Arab Emirates | collected... | reverse complement strand
TCGTCTGGGGGGCGTCGGGCGGCATCGGCTCAATGGCGGTGCAGCTGTGTTCGACCGCAGGGGCAAATGCGATAGGCGTTGTGTCGGACTCGGATAAGCGCGATTTCGTTATGCAGTTGGGCGCGCGAGCAGTTCTCAACCGGAAGGACTTCAACTGTTGGGGTCAGATGCCGAAGGTCGGCACGCCGGAGTATCAAGCGTGGTTCAAAGAGGTGCGCAAGTTCGGCGCGGCGATCTGGGACATCACAGGCAAGGGTAACAACGTCGATATGGTGTTTGAGCACCCGGGTCAATCGACGTTTCCCGTGTCCGTGTTCTGTGTGAAGCGTGGCGGAATGGTCGTCATCTGCGCCGGAACCACGGGATACAATCTGACGCTGGATGCGCGCTATCTATGGATGCACCAAAAGCGTGTGCAGGGATCACATTTCGCAAACCTCAACCAGGCATCTTTGGCGAATCGGCTCGTGATCGACCGCCGAGTCGACCCGTGCCTGTCGGAAGTTTTCTCGTGGGAGAACATCCCCAAGGCGCACATGCGCATGTACCGCAACGAGCACAAGCCTGGAAACATGGCAGCGCTCGTTTGCGCACCCACCACTGGCCTTCGGACATTCGAAGACACCATGGAGGCGAGCCGGGCTCGTTTCGGCTGACGTTGAAAGTGATAGGACGGCAGCCCGCCGGGGGATACGGGGGGTGCGGGCTGCCGTCTTCGAAAGCGGGCGATGAACGCACCGCTCTCACTCGTGGCCGCTGGGAGACCCGTCGGACCACAAAGCTGAAATGGCCTCGATGCCTTGCGCGTCGAGGCCTAAATTCGTGAACAGCTGTTCGATTTGCCCGTCCATGACAGTCGAGGGGTCGATGCCGTGCTGGGCGAGCAATTGCTGAACCGCAGCCGGCGTCAATCCCGAAAGCGAACTCGGATCAAGGCCGACATTGTGCAGGACGTCTTCCAGGCTAGCCGCCGACGGCGTAATGGCCTGAGCCATGCTTGTTCCGCCAAGTAGACCAGCGAGCATTGCGCTCAGTCGCGAATATTCAAGCAATTTGGCCTCCAAGTTGGGCGCCAGCATCGTATGCCGACATCCGGTAAGTGGAGAGTGTTCGGCCGTACGGCAACCGCTTTTGTACTGGCGGGCGATCGGTTGTTTCGATGCCTTGGCACAATGAAAAGGGATTCTTATATGGCGTTTGGGAAGGTTGCGGATAAATCGTGCGGAGACGCTCCTGGCTCGTTCGGAGATCCAATGGTCGCCATAAAAACACCGGGGAGTGCTCGTACGAATTTTCGAAACATGGCTTCTTCCCGCGTTGCTCTCGCGGTGACGGCGGCTCCCGTTTTTTAACGGAGGTTTTGATGGCTGGATTTTGGAACTGGCAGTCTCCGAACGAGGGCGGACCGGGGTTCATACCGCGCTCACTGGACGCAGCTGAGCTTTCATTGTGGATCCGGTCTCGACGCCAGAAGCTGCCGCAGACGCGGCTCGGCAGAACTTTGCTGGGACTGGCACTTGTTTTCGGGGGCGTGTTCAGCTTTTTGCCGGTTCTTGGAATCTGGATGCTGCCGCTCGGCCTCTTTATTCTTTCTATCGACTGGGCCTTCGTTCGACGGCGGCGGCGGCAAGCCGAAGTCAGTCTCACGCGCTGGTGGAAATCGCGGCAGGCCGCTGGAGTCTAAGCGCGCCTTACCGAGAGCCATTTCCGCCAGCCGCCGGTGTGCGTGATGTTCTCTGCATCCCTTGTGGCGTGCGGTTCGCACACGAACCCTTTGACGCTCGAACCGTCGGCTAGCTTTATGGTGCCGATGCCGAGTGGCGCTGGGATAAGTGCCACGAACGACCCGAACGCCGCGTCATCCATCTCCCATACTTCGACTTCGATGTTACCGGCGCCCTTGCCGTCGTAAACAAGCCCCGGCTTGGCGGGCGTGGTGTTGGCGAGCGCATAGAAGCTGTAGCCAGAGGCGGTGCGCGTCGTGCGGACGAAGCGGGCACTGCGCTCGATGAGCTGACTGTTCAACGGCTGGCCGGTGAGGTGGGCGCCGACAACGGCAACTTGAATGAGCTTCGGCGGCGTGGTGGCGATGGCGGGTGTCGCTGACAGGGGCATCGAGGTCGCGCCGAGCCGTGACTCCGCCAGCGTGCGATGCAACGCGTCGCCGAGCACGGCCAGCTGCGCATCCGCGAATGCGCGGCCCATGATGGTCACGCCGGCGGGTAAGCCGTTCTGTCGGAAGCCTGCCGGAACAGCGAGTGCCGACAGGTCCATAAGATTGACGAAGTTGGTGTAGAGGCCGAGGTTTGAGTTCAGCCGAATGGGGTCGGCCAGCACTTCGCTGATCTTGTAGGTCGTGGGTGACGTCGGAAGGATGAGCGTGTCCACCTTGGCCCATTCGACTTCAGCGCGTCGGACCAACTCGGCCAGCCGGTACATGCCTTCGAACGTCTGAACGGCGGAAATCTTTTCGGCGCCAAGGATGATGCCGCGCACCACCTCATGTATCGAGTCTGGCTTTATTGATGCGAAGTCCTTGATGGCGGCGAGACGCTCGGCGACCCAGGGTCCCGAATAGAGAAGGTCTGCTGCTTCACGAAACGCTTTGAAGTCGAAGGGGACGATTTCGCAACCCAGTTCGCGTAGCCGTTCGACGGCAAGCCCATACAGTCGCTCGCATTCGCTATCGCCAAAAAATTCGAGGGGTTCGGCGGGAACACCGACGCGCAGACCGTTTGAAAGAGGTTCATAAACGCGCGGGCGAGGCGCAGTGCGAGAGTAGCTATCTTCGGCATCGTATCCGGCGGCAATATCTAGGACGCGGGCCGCGTCGGCGGTGGTCAGCGCGAAGATCGAGACGGTATCCTGCGTTCTGCAGGCGGGGATGACACCGCGGGCGCTGAGAAGGCCTTTGGTCGGCTTCAATCCGACGATATTGTTGAAGCCAGCGGGCACGCGTCCGGATCCGGCGGTGTCGGTGCCGAGCGAGAAGGCGGCAAGACCGCTCGCGACGGCGACCGCTGAACCTGAGCTGGAACCACCAGAGATGTAGTCCGGATCGAAGACGCTGGAAGGAATGCCGTAGGGTGATCGTGTGCCGACCAGGCCGGTGGCGAACTGATCGAGATTGGTCTTGCCGATAAGAATGGCGCCGGCTTGCTCGAGCCGTTCTACGACGGTCGCACTGCGCGCAGGGGTGTAGGCGAAGTCCGGGCAAGCGCAAGTGGTCGGCAGGCCGGCGACGTCGATGTTGTCTTTGACCGCAAAGGGGACGCCCCACAATGGCCCCTTCGGCGCAGTCTTGAGTTTGGCCATGGCTTCGGCGCGCGGGACGACGCTGATCCAGACGGGACGTTCGCCTTCGACGGCGATGCGATTGTAAATGCAGGTGAGGACGGCTTCGGCTGTGAGTGTACCCGTGGCATAGGCCTGGGTCAGCGTGGCAATGTCGAGAGAAACGATCATGCTGCGTCCTCCGCGAGGACGACAAGCGTCTGACCGAGTGAAACCGCGCGGCCCTCGCTGCATTTCAGTTCGTGCACGATGCCGTCGCTGGGCGCGTGGACCAGCATTTCCATCTTCATCGATTCCACGATCACCAGAACATCTCCTGCCACGACGCGTTTGCCTTGCTCGACGGCGATTTTCCAAACCGCGCCGGGGACAGGACTTTGTACGGCGGTGTGGCCTGCGGCCAGACTGTCGTCGCCGATATCGGCAGCTCCGACGTCATTCAGGATGGCGCCGGCGCGGTCGCTCTCCTGCCAGCGGCTGCGTTCGGCTTCAAATGCGGCTTGCTGGGTAGTCTTGAACGTGCGGATCGATTCGGTGTTGTCGCTGAGAAACTTACGGTAGGCGGCGAGTGCGAAGGTGGTTTCCTCGATCTTCATGCCGGCCTTGCCGGTGAGGAAGCCGTCGCGGAAGGAGAGGAGATCTTCTCCCGTCACTTCGAAAAACCGAATCTGATCGAAGAAGCGCAAGAGCCACGGTTTACCGGCTTCGAATTCGCGTGTGACGTGGAAACGGTTCCAGACTTGAGCGGTGCGGCCGACGAACTGGTATCCACCGGGGCCTTCCATGCCGTAGACGCACATGTAAGCGCCACCGATGCCGACGGCGTTCTCAGGAGTCCACGTGCGGGCAGGATTATATTTAGTTGTGACGAGACGGTGGCGCGGATCGACGGGTGTGGCGACGGGCGCGCCGAGATAGACGTCGCCGAGGCCTAGCACGAGGTAGCTCGCGTCAAAGACGATGTGCTTCACGTCCGCGACGCTCTCAAGGCCGTTGATCCTGCGAATGAACTCGATGTTCGATGGGCACCACGGTGCGTCGGCGCGCACCGACTGCATGTATTTGTCAATGGCGAGCTGGGTTTGTGGATCGTTCCACGAGAGCGGCATGTGGACGATGCGGGAGGGAACCTCGATGTCGCCGATATCGCCCATGCCGTCTTCGATGCTGGAGAGGGTCGCGAGCAGCTTGGCGAGCGGGAGCGTAAGACTATCGTAATGAATCTGAAGGGAGCGAATACCAGGTGTGAGATCAAGAATGCCGGCGAGGTTCTTCTCTTCCAGGCGCGTCATCAGGACGTGGACTCGGAAGCGCAGTTCGAGGTCGAGAACGAGATCGCCATATTCGATAAGCAGATACTTGTCGCCGGCGCGACGTGCGACGACCCGGGGCAAGCCGTTCTTCGCATCGCGGACGGAGACGATGCAGTCGTCGGCGCCGAGGATTGCGGGGTCGGGCGCTACTCCGGAGTGTGCTGGGGTCAGCGTTGCGATCTCGATGTTTTGCACCGCCTCCCGCGCGGCGGCCTCGTGCGGCGTGAGACGGACGAAGCGGACCTTGTCGCCGGGGCGGAGCTGGCCAAGCTTCCAGAGTTCGGCGGCGACGATCGTGGCGGGGCAGACGAAGCCGCCGAGCGATGGACCATCGGGACCCAGGATCACCGGCATGTCGCCGGTGAAGTCGATCGCGCCGATGGCGTAGGCGTTGTCGTGGATGTTGCTGGGATGGAGACCCGCTTCGCCGCCGTCGCGGCGGGCCCATTGCGGTTTTGGACCGATGAGCCGGACGCCAGTGGGATTTGAATTGTAGTGCACCTCCCAATCGGTGCCGAAGAACATGTCGATGTCCTCGGGCGTGAAGAAATCAGGCGCGCCATGAGGGCCGTAGAGCACGCCGATGTCCCAACGATGCGCCATGGCTGGCCGCAGTGGAGTAGCAAGAGGAGCGGGCCCGGTGATGGCGGGCGGTGCAGCCGCGTATGATCCGGCGATGTGGAGGATATCGCCCGGCATGAGAACACGACCGCCGTGGCCGCCGAACTTTCCGAGCGTGAATGTGGATGCGCTTCCCAGATAGAGAGGAACGTCGAATCCGCCGCGCACGGCAAGATAGGCGCGGGCTCCGGCGCCGGAGACCGTACCGATCTTTAGTGTTGCGCCGGCTTTGATGGGAATTGGCTGCCACATTGGAATGGGAAGGCCGTCAAGCGTGGCGGGGATTTCCGCGCCGGTGAGAGCGATGACGGCGGCCGTGTTGAACTTGAGCGTGGGACCGGCGAGCGTGATTTCGAGCCCCGGTGCACCTTCCGGGTTGCCAGCTAGCTTATTGGCGTAACGGAAGGAGAGGTGATCCATCGGACCGGATGGCGGCACGCCGACGGCCCAATAGCCGGTGCGGCCTGGCCAGTCCTGAATCGTTGATTGGGTGCCTGGGACGAGCACTTCGATGGTTGGCGCTTCATATGTGAAGGTGGCGAGTGACTGTGTCAGCATTTCGCCGTCAGCCAGCACAGCAGATGAAGCGAGCTGGCGCAGGTAATCGAGATTTGTTTCGAGGCCGCCGATGCGAGTTTGGGCGAGCGCGTCTTGCAGTTTCTTCAGCGCCTCGGCGCGCGTTGATCCGCGGACGATGATCTTGGCGATCATCGGATCGTAGAAAGGCGAGACTTCGCTGCCGCTCTCGACCCAGGTTTCGATGCGCGCATCGGGCGCCCACGAGACGTGGGTGAGCAATCCGGCGCTGGGGCGGAAATCGCGGCCTGGGTCTTCGGCGTAAAGGCGAACCTGGATCGACGCGCCGCGCGGAGCTATTCTGGATTGATCCAGCGGCGGGCATTCGCCTGCCGCCTGGCGAACCATCCATTCCACGAGATCGATGCCGGTGACCTCTTCTGTGACGCCGTGTTCGACCTGAAGGCGCGTGTTCACTTCGAGAAAGTAGAACGCGTTTGTGTCGCTGTCGTAGAGGAATTCAACGGTGCCGGCGCTGGCGTAATTCACCGACTTGCCGAGCGCGATGGCGGTGTTCCAAAGTGCCTTGCGAGTTGCCTCGGAGAGGCCGGGCGCGGGTGTCTCCTCGATGACCTTCTGGTTGCGGCGCTGGGCTGAGCAATCGCGTTCGCCGAGAGCGACGACGTTGCCATCGCCATCGCCGAACAGTTGCACCTCGATGTGGCGGCCGCGAGCGACGTATTTCTCGAGGAAGAGGCCGGCGTCTTTAAAGTTGTTGCGGGCAAGCCGTTCGACGCGCTCGTACATGGGCGCGAGCTCGGCTTCGGTTGCGATCAGCTGCAACCCGATGCCGCCGCCGCCGGCGGTGCTTTTCAGCATGACGGGATAGCCGATGCGATCGGCTTCTTCGCGAGCGTGATTTAGATCGCGGATCAGACCGGAGCCGGGGGCGAGAGGGACGCCGGCTGCGAGCGCCAACTCGCGGGCTTTGTGCTTCAAGCCGAACGCGCGCATCTGGTTGGGTGTCGGGCCGATGAAGGCGATTCCGGCTTCAGCGCAGCTTTCAGCGAAGTCAGGATTTTCGGAAAGGAAGCCGTAGCCGGGGTGGATAGCCTGTGCGCCGGTTTCGCGTGCGACTTGCAGAATACGATCGACGTCGAGATAGCTTTGTGCGGCGGCTGCGGGGCCGATGCATACCGCTTCTGTCGCCAGCGCGACGTGACGAGAGTGACGGTCGGCTTCCGAATAAACTGCGACGCTCGCGATGCCCATTTTGTCGAGCGTGCGGATGATGCGGCAGGCAATGGCGCCACGGTTGGCGATCAAGACTTTCTTGAACATGCTCATGCGCCGGCGTCCCAGATGAGAACCTCGACCGGGGTCGGGTTGTAGGCATTGCAGGGATTGTTGAGCTGTGGGCAGTTGGAAATGAGAACGATAACGTTCATTTCGGCGCGCATCTCGACATACTTACCGCGCGCGGAGAGGCCGTCGGCGAAGGTCAACCCACCTTGCGCGGTAACGGGCACGTTCATGAAAAAGTTGATGTTGTGCGCGATGTCCCGCTTGTCGAGGCCGTAGTGCTCGTTTTCGGCGACCGCGAGGAGAAAGCTGTCGCGGCAGGCGTGCATGAAGAACTTTTCCAGAGCGTAGCGGACCGTGTTGCTTTCGGTAGCGCAGGCGCCGCCGAGGGTGTCGTGACGTCCGACCGTGTCGGCGGTGACGGTCAGCATCGGGCGGCAGAGGTCCGACATCAGGACAGTTCCCGTCGTGATGAAGACGTTGCCTTGCTCGCGGATGGTGTCGCACGCGGAGTAGCGCTCGTGCGGATCGTCAGCGTTGAAAAAGAGCGTATCGGCGGCCTGGTTGCCTTCGAGGTCGAGAATGCGGAAGGTCTCGCCTTTGTTGACGACGTGCATCCAGTAGTCGCCGGCAGGGACGACCTTGCGATAGCTGGCGCTTTCGGCTGAGAGATGGCTCTCCTTGATCATGTGTCGGCCCTCCCCTCAGTGGCAACTGCAGGCGTGGAAGATGCGATTGTTCTCGAAGCCGCGGCCGTTTTCAGGGGCAGAAAGTCGGCAGGCATCGTCCTCCAGTGCAGCCGGGCCTTCAAACAAGTCGAACCGAACGGTCTTGCGCGGGTACTCAGGTGCGGGATCGAGCGGGTGCGGGCAGGTATGAAAGAGGATGAGCGTATCCATCTCGAATCGCAGTTCGACGGTCGCGCCGGGCTTTGCAGCGGACGGGTCAAAACCGATGACGCCTGCTTCATCGACGGCGACCTTACTGAACCAATTGACGTTGGCTGCAAGATCGCGGCGCTTCATGCCGTATTTCGCCAGTTCGACGAGAAAACTGTCGAAGCCGTTCTGGTGCCAGTCGTTGCGGTGCGTCTGGTAGGACGCCTCGCCCCACTTCCTGGCGACGATCACTTTATTGGAATTGCCGCACACCGTGTCGTGCCAGCCGTGCGTGTCGGAGACAATGGAACAGAAGATGCGGCCCATATCGGAGTACAGGCAGTGGCCGGTGGTGAGACGGAACGTGTGCTGGCACTTCAATGTGTCGGGCGCGTTGTAGCGTTCCGTGAGGTTTTGCGGGTTGTAGAAGAGCATCGCAACGTTGGCGCCTCCCTCGACGTCGGTGAGGCGAAGGCGCGTGTTGCGCCGCACGCTGAATGACCAGTGCTTGCCGGACTTCATCGTGTCGGAGTGAATGATTGCGGACATGCAACTCTCTCTCTCGCTCGGCCGCGTTGATGAAGCGGCGTCGCAACTCCGGGTCGTCCCGGGATTTTCGGATGACCGGATCAGGGCCGTCCCTGTCCGAAGGTGGCGAGTTAATGGACGGCGGCTGAGGCGTCCGCGGCGAGGATTGGCGGCGTTGCGGTGACGATCGCGCTACCGTTGAGCTTGGTCTGCTTCTTCGGCGGCCAGACGGCAATGTCGTGTGCGATGGTCGCGCCGTAGCGTTCCTTTTCCTCAGGACGATTGCGCCGACGTTCGAGCGCGATGACGCGCGTACCAAGACGGAAGGCTTCCGACAAATCGTGTGTGACCATGACAACGGTGATGCCTTGCTCGACCCAGAGTTCGTTCATGAGCGCGTGGACTTCGGCACGAATTCCGGGATCAAGGGCTCCGAAGGGTTCATCGAGGAGCAGGATTTTGGGTTTGCGCATCAGCGCCTGCGCAAGTGCGAGACGCTGCTGCATGCCGCCGGAAAGCGCGGCAGGATACTTGTTTTCGTGATCGGCGAGGCCGACGGATTTGAGGAGCGTGCGCGCGTCTTCGACGGCGGCTTCGCGTCTGGAGCCGAAGAGGCGGCCCAGAAAACGTGATTTTTCAAACTCGCGGCCAACGAGCACGTTGCCGAGAACGGTGAGGTGCGGAAAAACCGAGTAGCGCTGGAAGACCACGCCGCGATCCCAGTCCGGTTCGGGCTTGAGTGGCACGCCGTCGAGGAGGATGCGGCCGCTGGTCGGTCGCTCTTCGCCAAGGAGCATTTTAAGCAACGTCGTCTTGCCGCAGCCGGACGGCCCAACGAGAGCAACGAAGGAGCCGCTTTCGATCGTGATGTCGATATTCTCGAGCACGATCTGGTCACCGTACTCCTTCCAGATTTTTTCCAGTACGAGGGTGGTCATGATTTGCTCTCCGGCTGGAACCAGGGAAAGAGGCGGCGCTGCAGCATCGCGAGGCAGATGTCCATAAGCCAGGCGAGAAGCGTGATCCACAGGACGTACGGAATGATGACGTCCATGGAGAGGAAGCGGCGAACGAGGAAGATGCGATAACCCAGTCCGCTGACGGCAGCGATGGCTTCGGCGGAGACGAGAAAGATCCAGGCAGGAATAAGCGCAAATCTCGTGGCCACGATTAGCTTGGGCAGCACCTGTGGGAGCACGACACGCGTGATCATCTGCCAAGTCGAGGCGCCGAGTGTCTGCGCCTTGACGATCATTTCGTGGGGGATCTCTTCAACTGCAAGGGCCACAGCGCGCAGCATCAGAGGGGCCGTCCCAATTGCAATGAGCGTGATCTTCGAGGCCTCGTCAAGTCCAACCATGATGAAGAGAATCGGTAGGATTGTGATCGGCGGGATCAGGGAAAAGGCTTCCACGAAGGGCTTCACGAGCGCGCGGATCCATGGGATGAAGCCGGCTGCCACGCCGAATACCAAAGAAATCGCGATCGAAATGCCCATGCCGCAGGCGAGACGCCAGAGGCTGATGGCCGTGTCAGACCAGAAAAGATATTCGCCCGTGCGCTTGTCCTGAACGAACATCAGTTCGCTCATGGCGTTCATCATCTGCGTGACGGAGGGAAGGATTTTGTCAGCGGGGTTGATGCTGAGCCGCTGATAGCTGCCGATGCTGTAGGTAACGGCCAGTGCAATAAAAGGCAGAGCGGCCAGCAGGACGGAGAGGCCGCGACTGGGATGGCGATTTATGATGCGCATCAGGCGACCTTCCGTGTGGTGATGGCTTGAAGAGGGGCCAGGAGGGTGTCGGCTTCGCGGTCGAGCCAAGCACGCTGATCGGGGCCGAGCGGTGTCGATTGGCTGAAAGCGTGATCGGCTTCGAGGCTGTCGATGCGCCAAAGGCGCTGGGTCATGCCAGCAGTTCCGGTCACGGTTTCCACTAGAGTTGAAGGATCGTTGCCGCGCGAGAGATCGCCGGTGAGTGCGACGCGCAGTCCTTCACGGCGTGGATCGGTGGAGGCCTCGATGATCCAGAGGGCGCCGTCGCGGACCATGTAGTCGGTGATGCAGTCGAAGACCCGATCGAGAGCGGCAACAGGATCGATGCTGGCGCGGACAAAATCCTGGGCGCGGGTGCCGTCAGGGAGTTCGTCGCGGCGGGCCAGCGTACGAATGGCGTGATCGCCGGCAACGACCAGGCCGCCGGTCCGCGTCGACGAACGACCGTCATCGTCCGTTTCAGAAATGAGTTGGAGGCCAGCAAGGAGACCAGGTGCGCTCGGCAAGAAGCGCCAATCTTCGACGTAGGCACCGGAGGGGGCGAATTCGATCATGCAATCGCCGATGCGGTGCATGATGCCTGGTTCCGGATATTTGTCGTAAGGCTGAAAGCCGATCCAGTTTGTCCACGACATGACCGGTGCGTTCCACGACGTTGCGGCGACGCCACCTTCGACGCTCGCCAGCAGGCCCAGTGTATCGCGATCAAGGGATGTGAAATCCACATCTGCCGCAATCCTTGGCCGGGCAGGATGGATGCGGATGTCGCCCGTCATGCCGTGAGCTTGCACCCAGAAGACGCGGGTAAGGGCGTCTTCGATACCCGTCGCCATCGTGATCGAGCGCCGCCGCACGCAGCCGAGCGCCCATTCGGGCACGCGGAGCGCGTTCGTATGTGGTGCGGCTGCGGCGATCTCGTCCAACGTCATCTGTCGGTACTCGCGTGGATCGCTTCCTGGCCGAAGCTTGACAACTTGCGCGCGCTTTCGGGCAATTTGAACGTACCGGCATCGATGCGCTTCTTCAGGTACTGAAAAGTCTGGGCGGTTTGCGCGAGCAAGTGGTCGCCGGCGACGAGCGGTTCGAATTTCGGCTTTTCGCCTGGTGACACGAACTGCGGCAGTGGCTCGACCAGCGTGTGATAGTCGCAGGCTGCGAAGTAGGGGAAGGAGTAGCGTTCTTCCTTCACTTTCCGGACCCGATGCGACGTGGCGACGAAGGTGCCGTTGGTCCAGGCTTCCATCATGTCGCCGATGTTGATGACGAAGCCGCCGTCAATCGGCGGAGCGTCGATCCATTCTCCGGCACCGTTCATGACCTCGAGTCCGGGGGCGGTGGGCCAGAGGATCGTGAAACACTCGTAATCGGTGTGAGCGCCGATGCCGGGTTCGTCGGCTGGAGCATCGGGTGCGAAAGGGTAGTGGATGAGGCGGAGCTGGCTCGGCGGCTTCTTCAGGTAGGCCTCGAAATAGGTTTCAGGCAGGTCGAGCGCGAGGGCGAAGCCGCGGAACAGCGTGCGGGCCAGATCGGCGACTTCGGCGTAGTAGCCGCCCACGGCCGCCTTGAATTCCGCATCGTCTGGCCATTGTACCGGACCCAGCATCGGCGTGCGGCCGGAGACGACGTCCGGGTCGTCTTCGGGCACATCAAGAGAGACGTCGAAGGCTTCTTTGCGATCCGGTTTCTGGCCGTAGAATACTTCCTCGCCGGGCGGGACATAGCCGGAATGCGACTTCGACAAACCGATGTACGACTTCATTTTTTCTTCCGCGGGACGGGCGAAAAACGCCATAGTTGCCGCGAGCAGGCGGGCGCGCGTCTCGTCCTTGATCGGGTGACCCACGACGTACAGGAAGCCACTGTCTCGCGAGGCGGCACCGATGGCGTCGGCGACGCGCTGGCGGGCGGCGGGGTCGGCAGAATAGAGACCGCTAACATCCACGATGGGGAGCGATTTGAAGTTCGAGGGCATGGCGGACCTTATGCGTTGGGATCAGGCTTGACGTCCGGCGCGGGTCACTCCCGCGCCGGAGCCTCATGCGTCAGAGCTTGCCGTCAACGGCGAGCTTCAGATACTCGGGCGTGAAACGCAGCTTAACGTTGTCCTTCGAGCCCAGCACTGAACCGTCGGCAAACTCGATGCCGATATCATCGACGCTCTTGGCGCCTTGTCCGTAGAGACCCTTCTCGAACGAGAACTTGCGCACGTAGTCGAAGCGCTCTTTGTCCTTCGGGTCGGTGATGAACTCGAGCATCTCCTTCGGCGTGGTGAAGAGCTTGGTCGTTGCGAGCTGCGCGTCGAAGCCGGCGAGATCCGTGCCCGAGGCCTTGCCCATGGCCTCACGCGCAGCCTTGCCCTTGTCGGAGGGATCGACGGTGAGCGCAATGACTTCGAACCAGGCGCCGGTCAGAGCCTTCGCGAAATCCGGGTTTTCCTTGATCAACGCGGTGTTGGTGATGAGCGCGTCGACAATCTCGCCGGGGAACGACGTCGAGGTGATGATCATGTTGGCATCGGGCTCGGCATCGATGTCGGCCAGCATGGGGTTCCAGGCGACGATCGCGGTCACGTCTCCAGTTTTGTAAGCGGAGACCCAGTCGGCGTCGGTGGTGTTGACGATGGTGATGTCCTTCTCACTGAGGCCAACGGTGCTGAGAGCGCGCGCCAGGAAGTAATGCGAGACGGAGAGTTCCAGCAGGTTGACCTTCTGGCCCTTGATGTCTTCGAGCTTCGTCTTGCCCTTAAGGATCAGGCCGTCGTTGCCGTTGGAATAGTCGCCGGGAATGAGCACGGTGGTGTCGACGCCGCCGACGGAGGGAATGGCGAGCGCGTCCATGGTGGTGGAGGTGGCCGCGTCGAACTTGCCGGCGGTGAACTGGTTGATGCACTCGACGTAGTCGCCGACCTGCGTGACGTTGATCTTCAGGCCGTACTTGTCGGCCCATTTCTTCACGATGCCGGTGTCCGTGGCGTAACCCCAGGGCATCCAGCCGGCGTAGATCGTCCAGCAGACATTGAATTCTTTCTTCGGCTCAGCGCTGGCCGGCGCCGCGAAGGGCAGAGCCATCGCCGCCAAAGCTGCGAGGCCGAAGCCGAGTTTCGAGGAAGGGCGGCTCGTCATGGGGATCTCCTTGTCACCACCGTTTCATTCAACCGGAGGGCAACGAAGATCGAACTGAAGGCCTGATATGCGCATGGACGAGAGCGCGTCGAGGAGGCCGTCCGTCCGAAAGCCGAAGCTTCTCGCGGTACAGGTCTCCCGGGCTTTTGTCCCGCCGTGGCTCCGGACGACGCGATCGCGCATCGGCCGGGAGCGCATCTCTTGGACCAGGCACCGCGCAGACACCTCGCGCAGCCGGAACCCTAGATGCATTATGCGTTAAGCATTGCAGCCGCCGTGCCAGAGCGGAGGCCCCTGTAATTCCAGGCTTTTGCAGAGCGTGTTCAGGGCGCGGTGATGTCTGCGCCAGCGCGTCGCCTAAAATATGAGCAGCGAAAGTCGATCAGGCGGCGGGACGGTCGACGCCCGAGGGCGGTGGGCCCATGCGTCCGAGGATCTCGAATTCCGCGTCCGAGTAGACGCGCGAGCGGGTAAGGAAGCGGACGCCTTCCGGGGCTTCGAGCGAGAAGCCGGACCCGCGGCCGGGGACGACATCAATGATGAGGTGCGTGTCTCGCCAGTACTCGAACTGCTGACGGCCCATGTAGAACGGCTGGCCGCTAATTTCGCCGAGGTACACATCCTGCGCGCCGACCTTGAAATCATGGCGCGGATAGCACATGGGCGCGGAGCCGTCGCAGCAGCCGCCGGACTGGTGGAACAGCAGCGGTCCGTGCATGGCCTCGATCTTCCGGATCATCTCAAGCGCGGCATCGGTGGCGGTGACGCGGAGAACGGTGTCGCTCATGCGGGGACCTTGGTCTCGTTAGGGACGACGATGGCGAATATGTCGGACAGCGCCGCGAGCGAGGCGGTGTGCAGCGCGGCGGCGGGGACGTCTCCACCGGTGGGATCAGGAATGGAGCGCGTGGCGGTGCCGGCGGCGACGACGGTCGGACGGTAGCCGTGATTGAAGGCGGCGCGCGCGGTGGAGTTGATGCAAACGTGGGTCATAAAGCCCGCGAGCACGAGATCGGTGACGCCAAGCCGCTTCAGTTCGGCGTCGAGGTCGGTGCCTTCGAAGGCGCTCGGCAGTTTTTTGGTAATGACCTTTTCGCCGGCGCGCGGGGCGACGGGCTCGGCGATCTGGCCGATGGGCGCGGTGACGTCGTAGGGCGAACCGGGGCCGGCGTCGTGCTGGATGTGGATGACAGGGGTACCGGCGGCACGGGCGCGCTCCAGAAGCCGCTCGCATTCGGCAAGCGCGGTCTCGACGCCTTCGAGCTGCATGACACCTTCGCGGTAGGTCTGCTGGCAGTCGATCAGTATCAGCGCGGACTTTGAAAGCGGCGCGGGCTCGGAGGGGAGCTGCAGGAGCGAGCGGAGCGTGGGGCTCGACATCGGAGGCCTCATGATCGGAGGTGTGTTCAGGTGAACATAGGGAGGGCGGGGGAAGGAGGGAAGGGGGTGTGGGCCACTTCTTTACAGCAGAGGACATGGGCATACGAGCAGTGCTCGTGCCAACATCTGCTCTTTGGAACTCAGCAGCAATTCATGTGAGCATCTTCAAGGCAGCAAGTGACCCCTGGCGGACTCTGAGCGCGCGCTCAACACGTGTGTTGCATCGAACGCGATCGAATGAACCATCGCATGAAGCGCTGCGAAGCCACCAGCGCAGAGCTCTTCGAGACCGCATGTCCGGTTGCGATTGGAAACCTGCTTCGTTCCGTCATTCGTTAACGGCCTTGAACTGCCGTGTGGTGAACAATGTCGTGCTGCATCGCATCGTGCAAAAAGCTTGCATCCGCGCGATTTGAGATATTTAGGATTTGCTCATGAGAAATCGCTTGCAAGTGTCACGATTGCAGTAGTCTAAAAAATAAATGGCATAGGGGAAATTTCGATGAGGATCGCAAATCGCTACCAAGCCGTGATGGCGGTTGTTCTGGCGACTGCGGTGCCTCACTCAGCAATTGCTCAGGAAGCGGCGCAGACCATTTATCATGGGGGAAGCATTCTCACGATGGCCGGCAACAAGCCGGCCTACGTCGAAGCCCTCGCGGTCAAAGACGGCAAAATCCTCTTTGCTGGGTCCAAAGATCAGGCTCTCGCTTTGAAGGGTGACACGACCAAAGTCGTCAATCTCGACGGCAAAGCCTTGTTGCCCGCCTTCATCGACGCACACGGTCACTATATCAATTCGCTGCTCGTGGCCAACCAAGCCAAAGTCTACGCGCCACCGTCCGGCCCGGGAAAAGATGTACCCGGCATCATTGCCGAACTGAAAAAGTTCGCCAAGGAACGCAACATCCCCAAGGGCGAGATGATCATGGCCTATGGCTATGATGATTCCGTCATGCCCGATGGGCGGCTGCTCAATCGCGACGACCTCGACGAAGCATTCCCTGACAACCCCGTTCGCGTCGATCACGTCTCAATGCATGGCGCGGTCATGAACAGTCTTGCGCTCAAAAAGTATGGCATTTCCGCCGAAACAAAGACGCCACCGGGCGGTGTCATTGTTCGCAAACCTGGGACTGAGGAGCCCTGGGGCCTGATTATGGAGACGGCATTTCTCCCGGTCATGGAACAGGCTGAACCGATGACCGCGCAACAAGAAATCGAGTGGACGCGTGCCGGACAGATGCTCTTCGCGGAGGCGGGAATCACCACCGCCCACGAAGGAGCGACGCATTTGCCCCAGTTTCGAACCATGATGCGCGCCAGCGAGGCCGGAGCGAACATCATCGATGTTGTCGCCTACCCCTTTATCACCGATGCAGACAAGGTGTTGGCAGAGTTGCCCGTTACCGAGTGGGGCAAGTACACGAACCGCTTCAAGGTGGGCGGCATCAAGATTACGCTCGATGGTTCCCCCCAAGGCCGGACGGCATTCTTTACCACGCCCTACCTGAAAGGCGGGCCCGCCGGTGAGCAGAACTGGGTCGGGGAGCCGACCTTTCCGCAGGATCTCGCCAACAAGATGGTGAAAAAGGTCTACGACTTGAACGTACCGCTCATCAATCACGCCAACGGGGATGCAGCCATTGATTCATTCTTGAAGGCCTACGAATTTGCCCGCAACGGCGATTACAGCCGGCCGTGGAACGTCACCACGATCCACACGCAGTTCATACGCAAGGATCAAATCCCGAAGTTTGTGGAATACAAGATCAGGCCATCTTTCTACACCCTGCATACCTTTTACTTCGCTGAGACACACATCGCCAATCGCGGAGAGAAGCAGGGCACGTATATCAGCCCGATGCGGGATGCCATCGACGCCGGACTTCGCCCGACCAACCACACGGATTTCGTCGTCGCACCGCTCGACCAGATGATGATGCTCTGGACGGCCGTAAACCGCATTTCTCGCGGCGGTCGCGAGGTTGGACCGGACCAACGAGTGACTGCATTCGAAGGGCTCAAGGCTATGACCGAGTGGGCTGCCGAGCAGTACGACGAGCAGGACAAGAAAGGAACGCTTGAGGCAGGGAAACTCGCTGATCTCGTGGTTCTCGACAAGGATCCGCTCAAGGTCGACCCGATGGCGATCAAGGACATTCGGGTCGTCGAAACGATAAAGGAAGGCGAGATTATTTATCCGGCGCCCGCCGGCGGATTCAAACCGGTATCGGTCCCTTCGAAGCCTCTGAAATCCATCGTTTCGTGGTCAACTCATATTTGCGATATGGCCGGCGTGAATTCGGCGGCGCACAAGGAATGGACACTGAACACGCTCAACGGCCAGAAGATCGAAGCAGTCACGCGTCCAACGATGATGTTCTCACATGGAAAACTGTCGGTCTTCGGCGGCATCAACCGGCTGACGGGCTCCTACGCCCTGGTGCGCAACACCGTGACCATGAGCGATCTCGCCAGCACTAAGATGGCCGGCCCACCGGACCTCATGGAATTGGAGAGCAACTTCGCAAAGACGCTGCGCGGGGTAGATTCCTTCCGGGTATCCGGGACCGAGTTGACATTGTACACGGACGGAAATGCGGTCGCAGTCTTGAATGCTGCACAGTAATGTGTGCGGCGGGTGCCGCGCCGAGCTCCGCTAAGGATCAAGATGCACGATCCGGCGGCACAGCGCCGGTAGACGTGGTAGCATTGAAAGCGGTCGCCAAACGCCGGAATCCGCCTCCGGAGTGACGCACCTCAACGATTTTTGCGATGTCGACCACTGGTCGTCATGCACGCCAAGCACACGCGATCCAATGACCGGTGTTTAGTCTGTGGCGGTATTTGGCCCACCTCAGCCGGTAAACTGCGCACCCCGTGCGTCCGCTCGTAAACATCTAGCTGTCCCACAGACCTTCAATCGCGCATTCGGAACGCCTCTTTAACCTTTTTTGCGTTCACTTGCTGTTTCCAATCAGTCTCGCGTGGGGAGAGACGTATGCAAGAGCATGTTCTGGCAGCCTTAGCTTCCGTTTCGTCGTTTGCGATGATTGCTCTGTTCTTCTATGGCGTCAGTCTCCTGCTTCCGAAGCCCGAAGGCAAAACCGAAAACCTGCGCAACTTTCACTGCGCGCACGAACCCGCTCTCTTCAACAAAGAAGCGAAGTGCGAAATTTTCTATCCGCTGATCTCAGCCCTGCTGACGCAGCCTCTGCTTTTCGTTTCGATTTACGTCTTGCATGCGGCGCTCTCCAAAGCGCTGCCGTATCAGCTTTTGGACACGCACATCGGGAACTTGCCAGTCATCCTGCAGGTTCTGCTGGGTCTGCTCGTCATCGACATATCGCTGTGGATCCGGCACAGCTTCGTTCATAAGCACTTCTGGTCCTTCCATGCGGTGCATCATAGCGCGACGGAATTGAGCTGGCTGACGACGAAGCGCCTTCATCCGCTCGACAACTTCGTCATGAATATCATAGATTTCGGCGTGCTCTACATTATCGGCTTTTCCGCCGAGGGCATGGCTCTCGCGCTGATCATCAAGAACCTCAACAACCTGTTTGTGCACAGCAACATCGTCTTGGACTATCCCAAGCCGTGGAAGTACATTTTTGTCAGCCCCAACATGCATCGCTGGCATCACGCGACGGAAAAGGAAGCCCACGACAAGAACTACTGCGTCGTGTTCGCGTTTGTCGACTATCTGCTGGGCACCTACTACGTTCCGGACAACGCGCTGCCGAAAGCGTATGGCTGCGGCCATCCGGAGCTGGATGACATCGACACCAAAAATATCGTGAAGGAGCTCTGGATCCCGTTCACGATGGGCAGACCAGCATCTGAGTAGGCGGTTCAGTGCTGCCCACGATTCAGGGGCTTCGCCCGATTCAGCGGCCTGTTCCTGATCCTTTCGTTCAAGCGTATGGGTTCAAAGCCAGGCAGTTCTCTAGCGTCGCACGACCGGACAAAAACCGCCCAAGCCACCATTATCAACCCTGAGCAGATGTATGGAACTGTCCCATGGCGGCCATTCGCCCGTTGGCGGCTCTGAGGAGCAGTGCGGACATGATCGCCTGGAGGTCACGTGCTTCTCGTTGTCGGCAGCTTAATGTCCGCTCGCTCTGCAAGGGCCGACATTGTTGACTGTTGTTGCATCATCAAAAAAGGCCCGGTCGCTAGACCGGGCCTTTGTCTTCCCCACGACGTAATCCTTAGAAGAAGCCCAGGGCGTTGGGGCTGTAGCTGACCAGCATGTTCTTGGTCTGCTGGTAGTGGTCGAGCATCATCTTGTGCGTCTCGCGGCCGATGCCCGACTGCTTGTAGCCCCCGAACGCGGCGTGGGCCGGGTAGAGGTGGTAGCAGTTCGTCCACACGCGGCCGGCTTGGATGGCGCGTCCGAAGCGGTAGGCGCGCGTGCCGTCGCGGGTCCACACGCCCGATCCGAGGCCGAACATCGTGTCGTTGGCGATTTCGAGCGCTTCGTCGTCGTCCTTGAAGGTCGTCACCGAGACGACGGGTCCGAAGATCTCCTCCTGGAAGACACGCATCTTGTTGTGGCCGGCGAGGATTGTCGGTTTGACGTAGAAGCCGTTGGCGAGCTCGCCCTCCAGGCGGTTGCGCTCGCCGCCCGCAAGGACTCTGGCGCCTTCCTGCTTGCCGATGTCGATGTAGGAGAGGATCTTCTCCATCTGGTC
>ERZ1066138.221-NODE-221-length-19444-cov-9.251689_pt1 | contig 19444 bp, 18 predicted proteins | sample MGYA00382785_ERZ1066138 | MGnify/ENA primary metagenome ERZ1066138 (study PRJEB33369, sample SAMEA5778368) | biofilm metagenome | biome: Industrial cooling water; feature: Water cooling tower basin; material: Biofilm | place: United Arab Emirates | collected... | reverse complement strand
GCGCTCGGCCTCGGCTTCGGCGAGCGTGGGGCGCGGGCGCTTCACGCCGCCGCGGCGCACCGGCGGCCGGTCGGGGTCGGCGGGGCGCGGCGTGGCCGGCTTCTTGAGCTTGATCGTCGTCATCGGAGGCCGCATTGGAGCATGCGGCCGCCGCGGCTCAGCGGCCGCGCATGAAGAGCGCGTCGAGCTCCTTCAGCGTCACCAGCCGCCAGGTCGGGCGGCCGTGGTTGCACTGGTCGGCGCGCTCGGTGGCTTCCATGTCACGCAGCAGCGCGTTCATCTCGTCCACCGTGAGGCGGCGGTTGGCGCGCACCGCGCCGTGGCAGGCCATGCTGGCGAGGATCTCGTGCTGCGCGCGCTCGATCGCGTGGCTGGCGTCGTAGCGCGCCAGCTCGCCGAGCACGGCGCGGGCGAGCGCCGCGACGTCGCCGCCCGCCAGCGCGGCCGGCTGCGAGCGCACCGCCAGCACGCCGGGGGCCAGCGGCGCGAGGTCGAGGCCGAGGCGCGCCAGCGTCTCGCGCTGCGCCTCGGCGGTGGCGATCTCGGTCGGCGTGGCGGCGAAGCTCGCCGGGATCAGCAGCGGCTGCGCCTCGATCTGCGAGGCCTGGCTGCGCTCGAGCGCGGTCTTCAGGCGCTCGTAGACGACGCGCTCGTGGGCCGCGTGCATGTCGACGATGATCAGCCCGCGCGCGCACTCGGCAAGGATGTAGATGCCGCCGAGCTGGGCGATGGCGCGGCCGAGCGGCCAGTCGTCGGGCGCCGGCAGGTCGCGGCCGGGCATCGACGCCGCGGGCCAGGGCGGGGCGGCTTCGCGCACCTCGGGCGGTGGCGCCGGGTCGCGCGGGCCGAGCGCCGGCGGCGCGCTCAGGCCGAGCCCGGCCTGCACGGCGTGCGAGGCCAAGGGCATCGGCGTCGGGTTCCAGATCGCCGGCTCGGTGGCCTCGAACAGCGCGCCGTGGATGGTGGTGTGGCGCGGCAGCGCGAGCGCGTCCTCGACGGCGTAGCGCACCGCCTGGTGGACCTCGCGGGCGTCGCGGAAGCGCACCTCGGTCTTGCTCGGGTGGACGTTGACGTCGACGCGGTCGGGCAGCACGTCGATGAACAGCAGATAGACCGGCTGGCGGCTGCCGTGCAGCACGTCGGCGTAGGCGGTGCGCACGCCGTGGGCGATGAGCTTGTCGCGCACCGGCCGGCCGTTGACGTAGACGTACTGGGTGTCGCTGCGGCTGCGCGCGGCGTCGGGCAGGCCGACGCGGCCGCGCAGCCGCAGGCCGCCGCGGGCGGCGTCGAGCGGGCGGCTGGAGCCCACGAACTCGTCGCCGAGCACGTCGCGGATGCGCTGCTCGCGCGTGCCGCGGCGCCACTGCGCGACCAGCTTGCCCTCGTGCCAGACCGCGAAGCCGACGTCGGCGCGCACCAGCGCGTGGCGGCGCACGGCCTCGAGGCAATGCGCCAGCTCGGTGGCATCGGTCTTGAGGAACTTGCGCCGCGCCGGCGTGTTGAAGAACAGCTCGCGCACCTCGACGCTGGTGCCGACGCCGCGCGCCGCGGGCTGCAGCTCGCCGCTGCGCGCGTCGAGGCGCTGGGCGGCTGGGGCGTCGACGGTGCGGCTGGCGATCGCCAGCTCGGCCACCGAGGCGATCGCCGCCAGCGCCTCGCCGCGGAAGCCCATCGTCGCCACGCTCTCCAGCTCGTCGAGCGAGGCGATCTTGCTGGTGGCGTGACGCTTCAGCGCCAGCGGCAGCTCGGCGGCAGGGATGCCGGCGCCGTCGTCCTCGACCAGCACGGCGCGCACGCCGCCGGCGAGCAGCTTGACGACGATCTCGCGGGCGCCGGCGTCGAGCGCGTTGTCGACCAGTTCGCGCACCACCGAGGCGGGGCGCTCGACGACTTCGCCGGCGGCGATCTGGCTGACGAGTTCGTCGGGCAGTTCGCGGATCGGACGGCGCGGCGCCGTGGCGTGAGGAAGCGGCAAAAACATCGAAAAAGATTGTAGGAGCCGCTGCCTGGGCCTCCGGGCGGTGAAGACCCCCTAGAGTGCTGGCCATAATGCGGCGATGGAATGGATCATGGCCCTGGTCGACTTCATCCTGCGCGTCGACGTGCACCTCGCGGCCTTCGTGCAGACCTACGGCGCCTGGGTCTACGCGCTGCTGTTCGCGATCGTGTTCGTCGAGACCGGCGTGGTGGTGATGCCCTTCCTGCCCGGCGACTCGCTGCTGTTCGTCGTCGGCACGCTGTGCGGCGCCGGCCTGCTGAGCCTGCCGCTGGCCATCGCGCTGCTGCTGGTGGCGGCGATCCTCGGTGACCAGGTCAACTACAGCATCGGCCGGCATGTCGGGCCGCGCGTCTGGGGCTGGGAGCAGTCGCGCTTCTTCAACCGCCGCGCCTTCGAGCGCGCACACGCCTTCTACGAGCGCTACGGCGGCATCACCGTGGTGCTGGCGCGCTTCATGCCGTTCGTGCGCACCTTCGTGCCCTTCGTGGCCGGCACCGCCGAGATGAACCGTGCCGGCTTCACCTTCTACAACGTGCTCGGCGCGCTGATCTGGGTGGTCGGGCTGACGCTGGCCGGCTACCTGTTCGGCAACCTGCCGTGGGTCAAGGAGAACCTTTCCGCGATCATCTGGACGCTGATCATCGTGCCCGGGCTGGTCGCGCTGTTCGGTGCCTGGAAGGCGCGCCGAGCGCCGGCGGTCTGACGCCGGGGCTCAAGTAGCACGCGCGGCGGCCGAAGAGCCTGGATGAGCCGGACGCTTGCCGGCCCGCGCCGCCATGTTCGACAGTTTCCGCTTCCGTGCCACGCTCCTGTTCGGCTTGCTCGCGCTGGCCGTGGTGGCGGCGCTGGCGTTCCGGCTCGGCAGCAGCATGTCGACGCAGCTGCGCGAGGACCAGGGCGCGCAGCTCGAGACGCTGGCGCGCAGCACCGGGGTGATGTTCGCCGAGGGCCTGCACGAGCGCATGCGCGAGGTCGAGCTGCTGGCCGGCTCGCCCGAGGCGCGCCGCCTGGGCGCCGACGGCGCCGCCTGGCAGGACGAGATCGAGCGCTTGCAGCGCGACCGTCCCGAGTACGCCTGGATCGCCGTGACCGACGCCGACGGCATGGTGCAGGCCGCCTCCGGGGGGCTGCTGGTCGGCAAGAGCGTGGCCGAGCGGCCGTGGTTCCAGGCCGCCCGGCTCGGCCCGCATCTCGGCGACCCCCACCCGGCCAAGCTGCTGGCCGCGCTGCTGCCGCCGCGACCGGAGGACGACCCGCTGCGCCTGATCGACTTCGCCGCGCCGCTGCGCGACGCTGCCGGCCGCACCGTCGGCACGCTCGGCGTGCATGGCGACTGGGCCTGGGCGCGCGACGTGATCGGCAAGCTGCGCAGCGAGCGCAAGCGCAACGAAGGCGTGCTCGTCTACCTGCTCGACCGCGAGGGCCGCGTGATCCACCGGCCGCGCGGACTCGGGCTCGAAGGCGGCCTGGCCGAAGGCGCAACGCCGCCGGCGACGCCGCAGCTGCTGCGCTGGGCCGACAAGCAGCTCTACCTGACGGCCGCAGCACCGGTGCCTTTCCGCGCCGCCGGCCAGGAGCTGGGCTGGACCGTGCTGGTGCGCCAGCCGGCCGTGCAGGCGCTGCGGGCGGTCGAGGAAACGCAGCGCTTCGTCTGGCGGGCCGGCGGCGCCGCGGCGCTCGTCGCGATGCTGCTGGCCTGGGTGGTGGCGACGCGCTTCAGCCGGCCGCTCGCGGCCATCGCCGAGGCGGCGCGCCGCATCGAGGCCGGTGAACTCCAGGCCGACATCCCGCTCAGCCGCCGCAGCAGCGAGCTGCTGCAGCTGTCGACCGCGCTGCGCGGCATGACGCAGCGGCTGCTGGGTCGCGAGCAGGCGCTTGCCGAGGCGAACGAGCGGCTCGAGTCGCGGGTCGCCGAACGCACCGCCGAACTCGCCCGCGCCAACGCCGAGCTCGAGGCCCTGGCGCTGCGCGACGGCCTCACCGGCCTGAACAACCGCCGCGCCGGCGACCTGCGGCTGGCCGAGGAGCTGCCGCGCCACCAGCGGCAGAACCGCCCGCTGGGCCTGCTGCTGGCCGACATCGACCACTTCAAGCGCATCAACGACAGCCACGGCCACGCGGCCGGCGACGCCGTGCTGCAGGTCGTGGCCCGGCAGCTGCAGCGCACGGTGCGCGCGACCGACTTCGTCGCCCGCCATGGCGGCGAGGAGTTCCTGGTGCTGCTGCCCGACACCGACGCCGACGGCCTGCTGAAGGTGGCCGAGAAGCTGCGCGCGGCGGTCGAGGCGGCGGCGCCGGCGCCGGTCGGCCGCGTGACGCTGAGCCTGGGCGGCGCCGTCGCGCCGGCCGGCGCGGCCGCGGCCGACGAGCTGCTGCGCCGGGCCGACCGGGCGCTCTACGCCGCCAAGGACGCCGGCCGCAACCGCGTGCAGCTGGACGCCGGCGAGCCGGTGGCGGCCTGAACCCCGCGCTCAGGCGCCGCGGTTGCGGGCCAGCGGCGGGTTGGCGGCGAAGTAGCGCTGGATGCCGTCCATCAGCGCATCGGCCAGGCGGGTGCGGTAGGCCGGGTCGCGCAGCAGCTTTTCTTCGTCGGGGTTGGAGATGAAGGCCGTCTCGACCAGGATCGACGGCACGTCGGGCGCCTTCAGCACCGCGAAGCCGGCCTGCTCGACGCGCGGCTTGTGCAGCCGGCCGACGCGGCCGATGCGGCGCAGCACCGCGGCGCCGAGCTTGAGGCTGTCCTTGATCTGCGCGCTGGTGCTCATGTCGAGCAGCGCGCGCGTGACCGCGGCGTCCTTGGTCTTGATGTTGACGCCGCCGACCAGGTCGGCGGCGTTCTCCTTCTTGGCCAGCCAGCGCGCCTCGACGCTGGTGGCGCCGCGCTCGCTCAGCACGAACACCGAGGCGCCGCGCGCCTGCGGGCGGATGAAGGCGTCGGCGTGGATCGAGATGAACAGGTCGGCCTGCACGCGCCGCGCCTTGCGCACGCGCTCATGCAGCGGCACGAAGAAATCGGCGTCGCGCGTCATCATCGCGCGCATGTTGGGCTGCGCGTTGATGCGCGCGCGCAGCAGGCGTGCGATGGCGAGCACCACGTCCTTCTCCTGCAGCCCGGTCGGGCCGATCGCGCCGGGGTCCTCGCCGCCGTGGCCGGGGTCGAGCGCGACGATGACGAGCCGCTCGGTCTTGCCCGGCACGGGCCGCGGCGCGCGCGGCGCGGTGGGGGCGCTGGCGCGCGGTGCGGCCGGCGCCGGACGGTCGCCGAGCTGGCCGAGGAACTCGCCGAGCGCGTCGCCGACCTGGGAGGCGGCGCGCTCGGCGGCTTCGGCGGTCTCGACGCTCGCCGCGGCGGTGTCGGCGGCGGCCTTCTCGCGGATCAGCGCGAGCAGCGGGTCGGGCTCGACGGTGGGGTGCAGGTCGAACACCATGCGGTGGCGGTAGGCCGCGACCGGCTCGAGCGCGAAGACCTGCGGCGCGATCGGCTGCTTGAGGTCGATGACCAGCCGCACCACGCGCGGCCGGTTCTGGCCGACGCGCACGCCGGCGATGAAGGGGTCGTCGGGCTGGACCTGGCCGACCAGCTCGCGCAGCGTCGGGCTGAGCTCGAGGCCGTCGACGTCGATCACGACGCGCTGCGGCTCGCCGACGAGGAAGTGCGTGGCCGCCAGCGCGGTGTCGGACTCGATCGTGACGCGGGTGTAGTCGGGCGCCGGCCAGACCCGCACCGCCAGGATGGTGGCGCCGAAGGCCAGCTCGCGCGCACCCAGCAGCAGCACCAGGGAGCCGGTGTCGCGCAGCCAGTCGCGACGCCTCATCGGATCAGGTCCCGGCCGCGCGGGGTGTAGGCATGCAGGGTCACGGCGCGTTGGTCGCCGTCGAGCGGCTCGAGTTCCATCCGCAGGTCGGGCACCGGCAGCGTCTCGCCGGCATGCTGCGGCCACTCGACCAGCTTGAGGCCGGGGCCGGCGAAGATCTCGCGGAAGCCCGCGTCCTCCCACTCGCGCTCGTCGCCGAAGCGGTAGAAGTCGAAATGCCAGGCCGGGTGCGCGGGGCCGTCCGGGCACGGCAGCTCGTAGGGCTCGACCACCGCGTAGCTCGGACTCTTGATGCGGCCGCGCACGCCCAGCGCGCGCAGCAGGTGGCGCGTGAAGGTCGTCTTGCCGGCGCCCAGCGGGCCGGCGAGCTCGACGAAGGCGTCGCGCAGCTCGGGCCGCGCCGCCCAGGCCTCGGCGTGGGCGGCGCAGGCGGCTTCGTCGGGCCAGGTGGCGTGTCGCGTTTCTAGAATCGGTGGATGCATCGAACGCCGGGCGTCCTCGGGGAGCGGGCCGCGGACGCGGCCGCCGTGCTGGCGGAACTGCGCCGCGAGGCGCGCACGCTCGGATTTTCCCAGATCGGCGTGGCCGACGTGGACCTGCGCGACGCCGAGCCCGGCCTGCAGGCCTGGCTGCAGCAGGGCTGGCACGGCCGCATGCACTACATGGCCGCCCACGGCCTGAAGCGTGCGCGGCCGGCCGAGCTGGTGCCGGGCACGCTGCGGGTCGTGACCGCGCGGATGGACTACCTGCCGCGTTCGATGCCCGAGGGCTGGCAGGCCGTCGAGTTCGATCGCCTCGAGCGGCCGGGCGACGCGACGGTGTCGCTCTACGCCCGCGGTCGCGACTACCACAAGGTGTTGCGCGCGCGGCTGCAGAAGCTGGCCGACTTCCTCACGCGGCGGGTCGGGCCCTACGGCCACCGCGTGTTCACCGACTCGGCGCCGGTGCTCGAGGTCGAGCTGGCGTCGCGCAGCGGCATCGGCTGGCGCGGCAAGCACACGCTGGCGCTGACGCGCGAGGGCGGCTCGATGTTCTTCCTCGGCGAGATCTACGTCGACCTCGCGCTGCCGCTGACGCCGGCTGAAAGCGCGCACTGCGGCAGCTGCCGCGCCTGCCTCGACGTCTGCCCGACGCAGGCGATCGTCGCCGAGCAGCGGCTCGACGCGCGGCGCTGCATCTCCTACCTGACGATCGAGCACGACGGGCCGATCCCGGTCGAGCTGCGCGCGCCGATCGGCAACCGCATCTACGGCTGCGACGACTGCCAGCTCGTCTGCCCCTGGAACAAATACGCCGGCCGCGCACCGCTGCCCGACTTCGACACCCGCGATACCTTCGACGCGCCGACGCTGCTGCAGCTCTGGGCCTGGGACGAAGCGGCCTTCCTGCGCGCCACCGAAGGCAGCGCGATCCGCCGCATCGGCCACGCGCGCTGGCGCCGCAACCTCGCGGTGGCGCTCGGCAACGCCTGGCGCGAGACCGGCGACGCGGCCTACGCGCAGGCCCTGCAGGCCGGCCGCGACGGCGCTTCGCCGCTGCTGCGCGAGCACATCGACTGGGCGCTGGCGCAGCGCGGCTGAATCAGCCCGCCGCCAAGCGCAGCGCCACCCAGCCCGGCACCGACGCCATGCCCAGCAGCGTCGACAGCGTGACCAGCCCGGCGACGAAGGGGCCGTTACCGCCCATGCGCACGGCCAGCACGTAGGCGCTCGACGCGGTGGGCATGGCCGCGAAGGCGACCAGCACCGTCCACTGCAGCGGCGGCAGCGCGACCAGCAGGCCGTAGCCGATCGCGAAGGCCGGCAGCAGCGCGTGGCGGATCGTCAGGAAGCCGGCGGCCAGCTTCGGCGCGGCGGTCAGCCCACCGAGCTGCAGCCCGGCGCCGACCGCCATCAGGCCGATCGGCAGCGCGGCCTGGCCGATGCGCTGCAGCACCGTGCCGACCGCGTCGGGGAAGCTCACGCCGGCCAGGTTGGCGAGCAGCCCGCCGACGGTGCCGACGATCAGCGGGTTGCGCGCCAGCTCGCGGCCGAAGTGGTGGCCGCCCTGGCGCGCCAGCGGCAGCACCGCGCCGACGTTGCACAGCGGCACGCACACGGCCACCAGCACCGCCATCGCCGCCACGCCGGCGGCGCCACCGAGCCGCTCGGCCATCGCCAGCGCGATGTAGGAGTTGAAGCGGAAGGCGGTCTGTGCACCGGAAGCGTGCAGCAGCGCGTCGACGCCCGGGAAGCGCCGCAGCGCGTAGGCCAGCGCGATGCCCAGCCCGACCGTCGCGACGCCGCCGCCGGCCAGCGCCGCGGCGTCGCCGGGGCTCAGCGGGTTGCGCACGATCGAGGTGAACAGCAGCACCGGGAACAGCAGGTAGTAGACGAGCTTCTCGGCCGCGGCCCAGACGCTGCGGTCCAGCGGCGTGTGGCGGCAGACGAGGAAGCCGACGACGATCAGCAGGAAGTCGGGCAGCAGCAGCAGCAGGTCGCGCATGCGGCAAGCGTAAGGCCGCGCCGCATCCGCAGTTCCACGTAGCCGCGACTACGTAATTCCCGGGTGGAGGCGGGTGGTCGGTTCGCGGCACAGTCGGGGTGTCGGGGCCGCGAGCCCCTGCCTCACCTCAAGGAGAGCCCATGCCAGCCCAGCCCCGTCGTCTCGTCCTCGCCACCGTCGCCGCCACGCTGCTCGCGGCCGCCGGCGGCGCCTTCGCCCAGGCCTACCCGGCCAAGCCGGTGAGGCTGATCGTGCCCTTCGCGCCCGGCGGCACCACCGACATCATCGCCCGCGTCGTGGCCGAGAAGATCGGCGGCCCGCTCGGCCAGACCATGGTGGTCGAGAACAAGGGCGGCGGCGGCGGCGTGATCGGCGCCGACCAGCTCGCCAAGTCGGCGCCCGACGGCTACGCGCTCGGCATGGCCACGGTCTCGACGACCGCCGCCAACCCGGCCATCAACCCGAAGATGCCGTACAACACGCTGACGGACTTCACGCCGATCATCAACATCGCCGCGACGCCGAACGTCATCGCCGTGCACCCGAGCTTCCCGGCGCGCGATTACAAGGGCTTCCTCGCCGAGATCAAGAAGAACCCGGGCAAGTACAGCTTCGCGAGCTCCGGCACCGGCGGCATCGGCCACCTGCAGATGGAGCTCTACAAGAGCCTCACCGGCACCTTCATCACCCACATCCCCTACCGCGGCGCCGGCCCGGCGCTGAACGACACGGTCGCCGGCCAGGTGCCGGTCATCTTCGACAACCTGCCTTCGGCGCTGCCCTTCATCAAGGACGGCCGGCTGATCGCGATCGTCGTCGCGGCGCCGCAGCCCGTGGCCGGGCTGGCGAACGTGCCGACCTTCAAGGACGTCGGCCTCGAGCCGGTCAACCGCATGGCCTACTACGGCGTCCTCGGGCCGAAGGGGCTGCCGAAGGAGGTGATCGACAAGGTCGCCTCGGCCGTGAAGGCGACGGTGTCGATGCCCGACGTCAAGAAGCGCATCGAGGACACCGGCTCGTTGATCGTCCTCAACACGCCGGCCGAGTTCGCGCAGCAGATCGAGGCCGAGTTCGCCGTCTACCGCAAGGTCGTCGAGACCCAGAAGCTCAAGCTCGAGTGAGCCTACGGCGCCGCGGCCTCAGCCGCCGGTGCCGAGCGTCAGCAGGACCGGCGCGTGGTCGCTCGGACGCTCGTTGCGGCGCGGCGTCTTGTCGATCGTGCAGCCGCGCACCTCGGGCTGCAGCGCCGCGCTGACCAGCGCGAGGTCGATCCGCAGGCCCTGGTTCTTGCGGAAGGCGAGGTTGCGGTAATCCCACCAGCTCCAGCTCCGCGGCGGCTGCTCGAACAGCCGGAAGGCGTCGACCAGGCCGAGCGCGAGCAGTTCGTGCAGCCGGCCGCGCTCTTCGGGCGTGCAGTGGATCTGGTCCTTCCAGGCGACCGGGTCGTGGACATCGCGGTCCTCGGGGGCGATGTTGAAGTCGCCCATCAGCACCAGCCGCGGATGCGCCGCCAGCTCCTCGCGCAGCCAGTCGCGCAGCGCGCGCAGCCAGCGCATCTTGTAGTCGAACTTGTCGCTGCCCGGCGCCTGGCCGTTGGGCACGTAGGCGCCGATCACGCGCAGGCCGCCGGCCGTGCCGGCCCCCGGGCCGCAGGGCAAGGTGCCCGCGATCACCCGTGCCTGCTCGTCGGCGAAGCCGGGGATGTTGCGCAACACCGCCTCGGCCGGCGTGCGCGACAGCAGCGCGACGCCGTTGTAGGTCTTCTGCCCGAAGCACTGCACCTGCCAGCCGGCGGCGGCCAGCTCGGCCTGCGGGAACTTGTCGTCGGTCAGCTTGGTTTCCTGCAGGACGATGGCGTCGACCGGCGCGGTCTCGGCCTGCACGGCCAGCCACTCGAGCAGCTGCGGCAGGCGCACGGCCAGGGAGTTGACGTTCCAGGTCGCGAGTTTCATGAGTGTCGAGGCGAGGGCCGTGCAGGGCGGGGGAGCTCAGATCATGCCCGGTCGGACGTACCGGCTGCTGGGCCAGAGTCGCTCGATCCACTCGTGGCCGAACTTGGCGGCCACGAACCGGTAGACCGGCTCGTAGGCCCTGGCGACCGTGGCGCGCAGCGGCTCGGATACGGCATGGTCGGTCCGCGAGACGTTGACGCGCTTGTCGAAATCCGGCTCGAGGTAGGGAATCGCGAGGAAGTCGCAGATCCGGCGCACCGAGGCGGTCTCGAACAGGGTCTCGTAGAAGCCGTAGTGGATCTGGCTCGCATCGAACGCGGACTCGAGGCGCTCGATGGTCAGGTCGTAGCGCGTGCGCATCTGCTGCCCCGGCGACGCGTACAGCTCGGCCAGCGTGGCTTCCTCCTCGGTGCGGGTGCGTTCGGCCTGCGCGAGCCGCAGGCGCATCCGGACCGAGGAGATGCAGCGTTCGACCGGGTCGCGCATCAGGAAGACGACCCGGACGGCGAAGCCACGTTGCTCGAGCTGGGCGCGGATGAACCGCAGGGCCTCGGTCGGCAGGCCGGCATAGCTCGGCGTCATGTCGCCAGTGAGCTCGATGGGACGGCGCCGGCAGATCTTCTCGAAGTGGTCGAAGTACGCGGCCGGGTCGCCGAGGAACCGCAGCAACCTGAGCTGATCGAGTCCCGGGACGCGGGTCGGATCGACGATGTCGTTGATGCGCCGCTGCAGGTAGGCCTGTCGGATCACGGGGTCGTCGATGAAGAGTGCGTCGAAGACGTGGTATTCCTTGACGAAGCCGAAATCCACGCGCGGGCTGCGGCCGAGGTACTGGTGCAACCAGGTCGTGCCGGCCTTCTGGGCCCCGACGCCGAGCAGAAACCGCGGCGTCGATCGACCGTTCATCCGCGACGGCTCCGTGGTCCCGCGACGCTCACCGGACGAAGCGCTGGTTGGGCCAGAGCGCGGCGACCCGCGCCTGGCCGAACCGCTCGCCCACGGCGCGGTACACCATCGCATAGGCCTGTGCCACCTCGGCGCGCAGCGCGTCCGGCAGCACGTGGTCGGTGCGGGATTCGTTCACCCGCTTCGCGAGATCGGGCTCCAGGTAGGGCAGGCCGAGAAACCGGCACAGCGCGCGGACCGACGCCTGATCGAACAGCTCTTCGTAGAAGCCGTAGAAGATCTGCTCCGGCCGGAACACGGCTTCGAGGTTGGCGATCGTCAGGTCGTAGCGGGTACGCAGCCGGTAGCCCGGCAGCTGGTGGAACACCGCGAGCCTGGCCGCCTCCGACTCGGCCGTGCGCTCGATCCGGCTGTGCCGCATCCACATGCGGGTGGCCGACAGGCAGCGCTCCACCGGGTCGCGCATCAGCAGCAGCACCTTGACGTCGAAGCCGCGCTGCTCGAGCTGCTGCTTGATGTAGCCGAAGGCCTCGATGGGCAGGCCCGAGTAACTCGGCGTGATGTCGCCGGTGAGCTTGACGCGAGGGTCGCGGCACAGGCGTTGGAAGTAGTCGAAGTAATGTTCCGGGTTGCCCAGGAACCTCAGCAGCCTGAGCTGGTCGAGCCGCGGCCACCGCGTCGGACTGACGATGTCCTTGATCCGCTGCTGAAGAAACTTCCGGCGGATCACCGCCTCGTCGATGAACAGGGCGTCGAAGACGTGGTACTCCTTCAGGAATCCCATGTCCGTGTCGGGACGACCCTTCAGGTAATCATGCAGCCACGTCGTGCCGCCCTTGTGGGCGCCGACGCCGAGCAGAAAGGTCTTGGGCACGTGGTCGCGGTTCGTGGATGTCGGGGCCGGCGCGGCGTCCGGCGCCGCAGGGCCCGTGCAGCCGGCGCGCCGGCGCGAGCCCGAAGTGTGACCGATCCGGCCGGGCGGTTCGCCCGGCGGGCGTCAGCAGCCGCTCAGCCGCTGGCGCAGCTTGCCGACGATGGCCTCGTGCAACTGCCAGGCGCGCGCGGTGCTGACGCCGAGCTCGCTGCCGACCTGCTGCAGCGTCAGGTCGCGGTCGTAGATCATCTCCATGATCGCGCGCTCGCGCACTTCGAGCGCGTCGAAGGCGCGGTGCAGCGCGAGCCGGCGCTGTTGCCGCTGCAACTGGCCGAGCGGGTCGGCGGTTTCGTCGAGGCTTTCGGGCGCGTCGCCGGCCCCGGCGCCGTCCTCGGCGTCGTCGAGCGCCGCATCGCCTTCGCGCAGGCCGCCGGCACCGGCTTCGGCCAGGCTGCGGTGCAGCGCGGCGAGCGTCCAGCCGAGTGCGTCGGCCACCTCGCCGGCGCGCGGCGCGCGGCCGAGCGCGTGCTCGAGGCGCTGCACGGCGGCGCGGATCTGCCGCTGGCGCCCCCGCGCGTCGCGCGACAGGCTGTCCTGGCTGCGCAGTGCGTCGAGCATCGCGCCCTCGATGCGGCGCGCGGCGTAGGTCTCGAAGCTGGCGCCGCGGTCGTCGGCGTAGCGCGTGATCGCGTCGTCCAGGCCGATCAGGCCGGCCTGCAGCAGCTCGTCCATGTCGACATGGTCGGGCAGCCGGCTGCGCAGCCGGCCGGCGATGCGGCGGACGAGGGGCTGGTGGGCCTGGAGCTGGGCGCTGCGGGCGCAGCGACCGGAAACCGGAGCGACGGGGGCCATGCGAGCGAGCTGTAGTGTTTTGGCAACGATCTTTCGTGATCATTGTCCCGAGCCGGGGGCTCGCGTATCGCTCGATAAGCGGGGCTGCCGCGCCTCTAACGCTTTCCGTTACTTCCGTCTCGCCGGTGGTAGCGCACGAAGTGGTAGGGCCAGCCGGCCTCGGCGACATGGCTTTCGCGCGCCACCTCGTCGAAAGCGCTGCGGTCCCAGGCCGGGAAGTGGGTGTCGGCCGGGAAGTCGGCGTCGATCTCGGTCAGCACCAGCTCGTCGGCGCGCGGCAGCGCCTGCGCATAGAGCTCGCCGCCGCCGACCACGAACACCCGCTCGGCGCCGGCCAGCCGCGCCAACGCGGCGTCCAGGGACGGCGCGGCCTCGGCGCCGTCGGCCTGCCAGGCGGGGTTGTGCGTGACGACGAGGTTGCGCCGCCCCGGCAGCGGCCTGAAGGCCGGCGGCAGCGAATCCCAGGTCTTGCGGCCCATGACGACCGGGCAGCCCATCGTGGTGCGGCGGAAGTGCGCCAGGTCGGCCTTGAGCTGCCAGGGCATCGTGCCGCCGAGGCCGATCGCGCCGCCGCGGCCGACCGCGGCGATCAGGGCGAGCCTCATGCTCAGACCGCCACCGGCGCCTTGATCGCCGGGTGCGGGTCGTAGCCGACGACCTCGAAGTCCTCGTAGGCGTAGTCGAAGATCGACGCCGGCCGGCGCTTGATGACGAGCTGCGGGTAGGGCCGCGGCGCGCGCGCGAGCTGCAGCTCGACCTGCTCGCGGTGGTTGCTGTAGAGGTGGCAGTCGCCGCCGGTCCAGACGAAGTCGCCGACGTCCAGCTCGCACTGCTGCGCCAGCATGTGCGTCAGCAGCGCGTAGCTGGCGATGTTGAAGGGCACGCCGAGGAAGATGTCGGCGCTGCGCTGGTAGAGCTGGCAGCTGAGCCGGCCCCGAGCCGAAGGCGAGTCAGGTGGCGCCACGTAGAACTGGAAGAACGCGTGGCAGGGCATCAGCGCCATCTTCGGCAGCTCGGCCACGTTCCAGGCGCTGACGATGATGCGGCGCGAGTCGGGGTTGGTGCGGAGCTGCTTCACCACTTCGGCGATCTGGTCGACGTGGCCGCCGCCCGGCGTCGGCCAGCTGCGCCACTGCACGCCGTAGACCGGGCCCAGGTCGCCGTCGGGCGCGGCCCATTCGTCCCAGATCGTCACGCCGCGCTCCTGCAGCCAGCGTGCGTTGCCGTCGCCGCGCAGGAACCACAGCAGTTCGAGGATCACGCTCTTGAGGTGGACCTTCTTGGTGGTGACGAGCGGGAAGCCCTCGCGCAGGTCGAAGCGCATCTGGTGGCCGAACACGCTGGTCGTGCCGGTGCCGGTGCGGTCGGCCTTGAACACGCCGTGCGTGTGCACATGGCGCATGAAGTCTTCGTACTGGGAGCGGACGGGCGGCACGGTCGGGGTGGAGGCACGGAGGAGAAACGCCGTGGCGCGCCACCTTGCGGAGGCGCGCCACGGTGCGTGCGGCGATTCTGCCAGCGCAGGCCGCCGGGGCGGCGGGCGCTCAGGAGCGCGGCGTGCCGCCGCCCTGCGAGACCTGCTCGGGCTCGCGCAGGAAGATCTCGACGCGGCGGTTCGCCGCGCGTCCGGCGGTGGAGGCGTTGTCGGCCACCGGCTCGCGCGAGCCGCGGCCTTCGATGTCGACGCGCGCCGGCTGCACGCCGCGCGCCGCGAGGTAGTCGCGCACGCTGGCGGCGCGGTTGACCGACAGCGGGTTGTTGATCGCGTCGCCGCCGCTGCTGTCGGTGTGGCCGATCACGCGAACGCGCATCGTCGGGTCCAGGCCGGAGGCGAAGGCGTCGAGCACGCCGCGCAGCTGCGGCTGCACCGTCGAGCTGCCCGAAGCGAAGCCGGAGTCGCTCGGGATGTTGAGCTTGAGCTGGTTGTCGGCGGTGCGCGAGACGTCGATGCCGGTGCCGGCGGTCGACTGCTCCATCGCGCGCTGCTTCTCCTCCATCTTCTTCGACCAGACGTTGCCGGCGACCGCGCCGCCGACGCCGCCGATCGCCGCACCCGTGACCGCGCCCTTCTTGCCGCCGATCAGGCCGCCGACGACCGCGCCGCCGACCGCGCCGATGCCGGCGCCCTTGGCGGTGTCCTTCTCGCGCTGGGTCATGTTCTCGCAGCCGGCCAGCAGGGCGACGGTGGCGGCGACGGCGATCAGCCGGGTGGCGGGGCGTTGCAGGGTGTTCATGGTGGGCTCCTCGTTGAAGTGGATGCAGGACTTGTAACAGCAGGCCGCGACGCCGCTGCAACCAGACGTATCGGCGCGACCCCTAAATCGCGGGGCCGGCGGGGCCGTCGGCGAACTGCGCCGCCGCCAGCCGGGCGTACAGGCCGCTGCGCGCCAGCAGCTCGGTGTGGCGGCCGGCGTCGACCACGCGCCCGGCGTCGAGCACGACGATGCGGTCCGCATTCACAACGGTTGCGAGCCGGTGCGCGATGACCAGCGTCGTGCGGCCGCGCATCGCGGTGTCGAGCGCGGCCTGGACGGCGCGCTCGCTTTCGGCGTCGAGCGCGCTGGTGGCCTCGTCGAGCAGCAGCAGCGGCGCGTTCTTCAGGATCGCGCGCGCGATCGCGATGCGCTGGCGCTGGCCGCCCGACAGCCGCACGCCGCGTTCGCCCAGGAAGCTGGCGTAGCCCTCGGGCAGCGCGAGGATGAAGGCTTCCGCGTGCGCGGCGCGGGCCGCGGCCCGGACCTCCTCGTCGCTCGCGTCCGGCCGGCCGTAGCGGATGTTCTCCAGCGCCGTGGTCGAGAAGATCACGCTGTCCTGCGGCACCAGGCCGATGCGCCCGCGCAGCGTCTCCAGGTCGGCCTCGCGCACCGGCACGCCGTCGATCGCCACTGTGCCGCCCTGGGCGTCGTAGAAGCGCAGCAGCAGCTGGAACACCGTGCTCTTGCCGGCGCCGCTGGGGCCGACCAGCGCCACCGTCTGGCCGGGCTCGACCGTGAAGCTCACGCCGTCGAGCGCGGCGGTCTTCGGCCGCGACGGGTAGTGGAAGCGCACGCCGGCCAGCTCGACCCGCGAGCCCCGCGGCGCCGCCGGCAGCGGCTTCGGCGCGGCCGGGCTCTGGATCGTCGAGCGCTGCACCAGCAGCTCCATCAGCCGCTCGCTGGCGCCGGCGGCGCGCAGCAGGTCGCCCCAGACCTCGGCCAGCACCGCCACCGAGCCGACCAGCAGCATCACGTAGACCACCGTCTGGCCCAGGTGGCCGGCGCTGATCTGCCCGGCGATCACCGCCTGCGTGCCCTGGTACAGCCCCCACAGCAGCGCGCCGAAGGTCATGGTGATGATGAAGGCCACCATGCCCGAGCGCATCGCGGTGCGTCGCACCGCGGTCGCGAAGGCGCGCGCGGTCGATTCGTCGAAACGCGCCGCCTCGCGACCCTCCTGCGTGTAGCTCTGCACCACCGGCACGGCGTTCAGCACCTCGGCGGCGATCGCGCTTGAATCGGCCACGCGGTCCTGGCTGGCGCGCGAGAGCTTGCGCACCCGGCGGCCGAACCAGCCGGCCGGCAGCACCACCAGCACCAGGATGCCGAGCACCTGCGACATCACCACCGGGTTGGTGACGACCAGCATCACCAGCGCGCCCAGCCCCATCACCGTGTTGCGCAGGCCCAGGCTGAGGCTCGAGCCCACCACCGTCTGCACCAGCGTCGTGTCGGTCGTCAGCCGCGACAGCACCTCGCCGGTCTGGGTGGTCTCGAAGAACTCGGGGCTCTGCCGCACCACGTGGGCGTAGACGGCGTTGCGCAGGTCGGCGGTGACGCGCTCGCCGAGCCAGGTGACCATGTAGAAGCGAGCCGCCGAGAACAGCCCGAGCGCCGCGCCGACCGCGAACAGCGCGACGAAGTGCCCCCGCAGCGCCAGCACGCGCTCGCCCGGGTCGGCCGGGGCCAGGCCCTGGTCGATCAACTCGCCCAGCGCCAACGGCAGCACCAGCGTGCTGCCGGCCGCCAGCAGCAGGAACAGCCCGGCCAGCGCGATGCGGCCGCGGTAGGGGCGCAGGAAGGGCAGCAGGCTGCGCAGCGGGCCGATCGAGCGGGCCGGCGCGGCAGCGGGCGAAGCGGCAGGGCGCCCGAGGGGCGCGGTGGCGGTGGGGGTCGACATCGGAGCCCGGAGTGTAGGCAGGCGAGGCGGCGGCGTTGGCGGCTCGGCTAGAGTCCCGCGCCATGAACCGGCGTCGTCCCCGCAGTCTGGCAGCGTCGCTCGTCGCCGCCGGGCTGGCGTCGTGCGCCGCGATGCCCGACCCGGCGCCGGCCGGTCCTGCGCTGCACCGCGCCCTGCACGGCCTGTGGTGCAACTCGCACGACGGCGGCAAGAGCTGCTGGGCCTGGGACCGCTTCCACGCCGACGGCCGCTTCGAGGCCTGCGGCCGCACCGACGACGACCCGCGGCCCTTCTTCGGCGCCGGCCGGGTGACGGTCGAGGGCCGGCGGATGTGCTACGTCGTCACCGCGGCGAGCGACAACTTCTGGCTGCCGCCCGGCGCGCGCTACTGCACCGACATCGTCGCGATCGACGCAGCGACCCACCGCTACCGCGACATCGACACCGGCGCCGAGTTCACGCTCTACCGCCGGCCGGTGGCCGGGCAGCCCTGCAGCTGAGCAGCCCGCCTCACAGCCGCAGCGCACCGGCGTAGCCGGTCATCTCGAGGTAGCCGCGGCCGACGCGGCGGCCGTCGGCGTCGAGCAGGTCGCTCAGGCCCTCCCAGTAGACGGCGCCGGTCGAGGCGCGGCCGTCGAGCTCCTGGGCGTCGAGACGGGCGGCGACCTCGTGGCGGCCGGCCGGCGTGTCGATGCGCCATCGCACCGGGTAGCGGGTGCGGGTCGCGGGGCTGGTCCAGTCGCGCAGCGGCGTGAAGCGCACCTCGTCGGCCGCGAAGGCGCGCGGCGCGCCGCCGGCCAGCCGCCAGCTGCCGCCGGCCCACAGCGCGCTGCCGTCGGCACGGCGCAGCCGGAAGGCGGTCAGCGCGCCGCCGTCGTCGAGGTTCATGCCGATCCAGTCCCAGCCGACGGCGTCGGGATGCAGCAGCGCCTCGCTCCATTCGTGGTCGAGCCAGGCGCGGCCGGTGACCGGCCGTGCGCGGCCCTCGTGGTCCAGCGTGCCTTCGACCGCGAGCTGCGGTTCGCTGAGGTAGAAGCTGGCCTGGGCCGGCTCGGGGCCCTTGCGCGAGTAGCCGTGCTCCCCCTGGCGCAGCACCGGCTGGGTCGATCGGCAGCGCAGGTCGAGCGCGAAGCCGGCCGGCCCGGCGTCGAGCACGGCGCGGTAGCCGTGCCGGCCTTCGGCGTCGGCCTCGCGCCACAGCCGCCAGCCGCGCAGCCGCAGGTCGGTGTCGTGCTCGGCCGCCTCGGCGATGCCGAAGCCGGTGCGGGCGATGCGCTGGGCATGCCGCAGGCGGCGCGCGTCCGGGTCGGTCAGCGCGAGATGGGCCGACACGAGCTGCTGCGCGGCAAAGCGGCTCGGGTGGGCCGGCGCCACGTCGCCGCGCGAGCGGAAGAAGGTGACCTGGAAGCCGAAGGGCTCGGCCGCGCCGGGCATCTCGAGCCAGCCGGTCAGGTACCACCATTCGGTGCGGTAGGCCGGGTGGGCGCCGAAGTCGCGCGGCAGCACGATCGGCACGCCGGGCCGCACGACCGGCGGCGACGCGGCGGCGGCGTCGCCACGGGCTTCGTTGCGCCACGCCGCCAGGGCGGGCGCCAGCAGCAGCGCGCGGCGCGACAGGCTCACCAGTCCTCCCGCACCGCCAGCACCGCGTCGTGCGCCGCCGCGCGCCGCGCCGCGAGCGCGGCGGTCAGCGTGCCGGCCGCGACGACCGCCGCGCACAGCGCCGCCAGCCGCCCCCAGGGCGCGAGCAGCTCCATCGTCCAGTGGAAGCTCTGCGGGTTGACCACGTGGACCAGCACCACGCTGACCGCCAGGCCCAGCGTCAGCCCGAGCAGCGCGCCGGCGGCCGTCCAGGCTGCGCCTTCGCCGGCCACCACCGCCAGCACCTGCCGGCGCGTGAAGCCCAGGTGGGCGAGCAGGCCGAACTCCTTGCGCCGGGCCAGCACCTGGGCCGAGAAGCTGGCCGCGATGCCGACCAGCCCGATCACGATCGCGACCGCCTGCAGCCAGTAGGTCACCGCGAAGCTGCGGTCGAAGATGCGCAGCGACAAGGCGCGGATCTCGTCGGCCTGGGCGAACTCGAGCAGCGCCGGCTCGTCGGCCAGGCCGCTCAGCGCGGCCTGCAGCGCGGCGAGGTCGGCGCCGGCGGCCAGCGTCAGCGCCAGGTCGTTGACGCGGTCGTCGCCGGTCAGGCGGACGAAATCCTGCGCGTCGATCGCGACCGCGCCGTGCTGGCGTGCGTAGTCGCGCCAGACGCCGCGTACGGCGAAGGCCTGGGTCCGCGTGCCGCCGTCGGCCTGCGCCAGCGGCAGCTCGAGCTGCGTCCCGGGCGCGGCGCCGTACAGCGCCACCATCGCCTCGCTGACGTAGGCGCTCGGCAGCCCCGGCTCGGCCGGCCGCAGCGCGC
>ERZ1066138.220-NODE-220-length-19447-cov-10.638511_pt1 | contig 19447 bp, 16 predicted proteins | sample MGYA00382785_ERZ1066138 | MGnify/ENA primary metagenome ERZ1066138 (study PRJEB33369, sample SAMEA5778368) | biofilm metagenome | biome: Industrial cooling water; feature: Water cooling tower basin; material: Biofilm | place: United Arab Emirates | collected... | reverse complement strand
GCTCAGGCGCCGCCGAGCCAGGCACCGCGCAGGCGGCCGGCAGCCGCCTCGGGTGTGCTCGCCGGCGCCAGCGTCACCGCGCCGGCCGCGCGCGACGCCGGCAGTTCCACGGCGAGCAGGCGCTGGTCGCGCGCGGCCAGCAGCGGCAGCGGCCGCTCGAAGGCGCCGTAGGCGGCCAGATCGTCGAGGCGCCGCAGCCGCCAGCCGTCGAGCGCGACCAGCTCGTCGCCGGCCGCCAGCCCGGCCTGCTCGGCCGCGCCGCCGTTCATCACCGCGGCGAGCTTCAGCGCGCCGCCGGACTCGCTGGTGCGCGCGCCGAGGCGCTGGGCCAGCGTCGGCGCGTCCTCGCTCCAGGCGATGCCGGCCTTGGCCAGCAGCGCCGCCAGCGGCAGCTCGCCGGTGCCGTGGACCCAGGCGGCGAGCTCCTTCGCGTACGGGCGGCCGCCGACCTGCTCGAGCACCGCGGCGATGTCGGCCTCGGCGATCGGCCCGCCGCCACTGCGCGCCCACAGGCCGCGCATCACCGCGTCGAGGCTGCCGCGGCCTTCGCTGCGCAGCGTCAGGTCGAGCGCCAACGCGACCAGCGCGCCCTTGCCGTAGTAGCTGACGGTGGCGTTGGCGGTGTTCTCGTCGGGCCGGTAGTACTTGACCCAGGCGTCGAAGCTGGCCTGCGTGACGCTCTGCACCGCGCGGCCCGGCGTGCCGAGCAGCTGGTTGACGGTCTTGGCCAGCAGCCGCAGGTAGCGCGGCACGTCGATCAGCCCGGCGCGGTGCAGCAGCAGGTCGTCGTAGTAGGACGTGAAGCCCTCGAAGAACCACAGCAGCCCGGTGTAGTTCTCGGCCGCGAGGTCGAGCCGCGCGAACTCGGCCGGGCGCAGGCGCTTGACGTTCCAGGCGTGGAAGTATTCGTGGCTGATCAGCCCGAGCAGCGTCACGTAGCCGTCGCCGGCGGCGGCCACGCCACGGCGCGGCAGGTCGCGCCGGCCGGCGATCAGCGCGGTGCTGGCGCGGTGCTCGAGGCCGCCGTAGCCCTCGTCGACGGCGTTGAGCAGGAACACGTAGCGCGTGAACGGCGGCCGCCCGGCACGGCGACCACGCGGCTTGGCCGCGCCGTGCCAGAACGCGATCTGCGCCTCGCAGACACGGCGCGCATCGGCCAGCAGCCGCTCGCCGTCGAAGGACGGCAGCGCGCCGGCGACGACGAACTCGTGCGGCACGCCGGCGGCCGTGAAGCTGCCGCGCCAGAAGCGGCCGAGCTCGAACGGATGGTCGATCAGCGCCTCGTAGTCGGCCGCTTCGTAGCCCCCCGGCACGGCCGGCATCGCGGTGGCGACCTGCCAGCCGCGCGGCAGCCGGCCGAAGGCGAGCCGGTGCGGCTCGGCCTCGCGGCCGTGCACGCGCAGGAAGACGCTGGTGCCGTTGAAGAAGCCGCGTTGCGCGTCGAGGTAGGCAGCGCGCACCGAGGTGTCGAAGGCGTAGACGCGGTAGCTCAGCGTCAGCGCGCCGCGGCCGCGGCAGTGCGCGACCCAGCTGGCTTTGTCGAGCTGCCCGAGCCGCACCGGGCGGCCGCCCTGGGTGGCCTCGAGCCCCGAAAGGTGGCGGGCGAACTCGCGCACCAGGTAGCTGCCGGGGATCCACGCCGGCAGGCTGAGTCGCTGCTCGGCGGCCGGCGCCGGGACCGTCAGCGTGACGCGGAAATGGTGGGCGTGCAGGCCCTGCGGGGCGTCGACATCGATTCGGTAGCGGATCATCGGCAGGCGGTGCGGCGGCGGCGGCCGATTGTCGCCGCAGCCGCCGGCGCGGCGCTCAGCTGCGGCTGCTGGCGGCGAGCTGCTTTTCGAGCTGCGGTGCAGTGAGCATGCCGGGAATGCGGGTGCCGTCCTCGAACACGATCGCCGGCGTGCCGTTGACCTCGTGCTTGCGGCGCAGCTCCAGGTTGCGCTCGGTCGGCGTGCTGCAGGCGCCGAGCAGCTTGGGCGGCGGCAGGCCGTCGACCATCCAGTCGCGGTAGGCGGCGGTGCGGTCCTTGGCGCACCAGATGGCGCTGACCTTCTCGGGCGAATCGCCACCGAGGATGGGGATCAGGAAGGTGTAGACCGTGAGGTCCTTGACGTTGGTGAGCTCCTTCTCGAAGCGCTTGCAGTAGCCGCAGTTCGGGTCGGAGAAGACGGCGATCCTGCGCTTGCCGGTGCCGGTCTTCCAGACCACGGCGTCCTTCAGCGGCAGGGTGTCGAAGTCGATCGCGGTCAGCTTGGCCAGGCGCTCCTCGGTCAGGTTGCGCTTGGCCTTCAGGTCGATCAGGTCGCCCTCGATCAGGAAGCCGCCTTCGGCGTCGGTGTAGTAAACGCGCTTGCCGACGCGCAGCTCGTACAGGCCGGGCATCGGCGTCTTGCTGATCTCGTCGATGTTGCTCAGCGCCGGCAGGCGTTCGGCCAGGGCCTTGCGCAGTGCGGATTCGGGCGAAGCCTGGGCGATAGCCAGGGCCGCCAGCGCGGCGAGAGAGGTGGCGGCGAGCGCGGCGGTCGCGAACTTCATGCGGGTTTCCTTGCGGAGAGAAAGGGGGCGTTCAGCCGCGCAGCGCACGGTCGGCGAGCCAGCGCTTCACCGGCGACAGCCGGTTGACCAGAGTCAGGCCGCGGTTGCGTAGTTCCTTGGCCGGACCGGTCTCGTGTGAGAAAAGCTGCAGCAGGCCGTCGGTCAGCTGCGATATCGCCCAGGTCGGCGCGGCACGGGCGCGCACGTAGCGCGCCAGCAGCCGGGCGTCGCCGAGCGGCCGCCACGGCTCGCGCGCGACCAGCACCGCGGCCAGCGTGTCGACGTCGGCCAGGCCGAGGTTGAGGCCCTGGCCGGCGAGCGGATGCACCACATGCGCCGCGTCGCCGAGCAGCACCCAGCCCGGCCCGGCCCAGCGCGTCGCGCGGGCCAGCCGCAGCGGCCAGGCGGCGCGTGCGCCATGCAACATCAGGCGGCCGGCGGCGCCCTGGGTGGCGGCGTTCAGCTCGGACTCGAAGGCGGCATCGTCCAGCGCCATCAGCGCCTCGGCGCGCGCCTCGGGCAGCGACCAGACCAGGCCGTAGCCGCGGCCCGCCGGCGCGTCGGCCGGCTGCGGCAGGTCGAAGGGCAGCAGCGCCAGCACGTCGGGCGTACGGAACCATTGCCGCGCGATGCCCTGGTGCGGGCGGTCGCAGGCCAGCCGGGCCGCGACGGCGCGCTGGCCGTAGTCGACGCGCTCCACCGCGATGCCCAGCGCCTCGCGCTCGGCCGAGTCGCGGCCCTCGCACAGCGCCGTCAGCGCGGCCGGCACGGCGGCATCGACCAGCGTGACATGCGGCGAGAAGCGCAGCGCCGCGGCGAGCTCGCGCTCCAGCACCGCGGCGTCGACGATCCAGGCCAGCTCGCCGACGCGCTGCTGCCAGGCGCTGAACTCGAGCGTGCCGCCGTCGTCGCCCTGCACCTGCATGTCGAGCACGCGGGTCGCGGCCGCCGGCTGCGCAGCGCGCAGCGCGTCCCAGACCTTGAGCTGCTGCAGCAGCGCGACGGCGCGCGCGCCGAGCGCGTAGGTGCGCACGTCGGGGCCGGGCGGCGGCGGCGCGCCGGCAAGCGCGACGCGCAGGCCCAGGCGCGCCAGCGCCAGCGCCAGCGCCTGGCCGACAGCCCCGCGACCGCGCACGCACACGTCGTAAGCGCCCATGCGGGTCATTGTAGGCAGCGCCTCCGAGGCCGGCGGCACAATGGCCGCAGAGCCACTCCCCCGACACGTCATGCCCGTCTGGTTGCGCCGCTCGTTGATCGCCCTGGCCGTGCTGCTCGGCCTGGCGGCGGCCGTTCTCGCCTACCTGGTCGCCAGCTTCGACCCGAACCGCTACAAGGGCCTGCTGATCGACTGGATGCGCGACACCCACCAGCGCACGCTCGCGATCGACGGGCCGATCGGCCTGGCGGTCTTCCCGCGCCTGGAGGTGACGCTGCGCGACGTGAAGCTCAGCGAGCACGCCCGGTCCGACGAGTTCGCGGCGCTGCAGGAGGCGCAGCTTTCGGTGCAGGTGATGCCGCTGCTGCGCCAGCAGCTCGCGGTCGACCGCGTCGCGGCGCGCGGCGTGCGCGTGGTCTACACCCGCGACGCCGAGGGCCGCAGCAACATCGACGACCTGCTCGGCGCCGGCGCGTCGGCCGCGGCCGAGACGACGTCGGCGGCCAGCGCGCCGTCGCAGGCGCTGAGCTTCGACGTCAGCGGCATCGATCTGCAGGATCTGCAGGCGACGGTGAAGGACGCCAAGGCCGGGCTCGACGGCCGGTTCACGGTCGCCAAGCTCGTCACCGGCCGGCTCGCCGACGGCGCGCAGTCGCCGCTCGAGTTCGTCGGCCAGGCCCAGCTCGCGCAGCCGGCGCTGCAGGCCGACATCGAGCTCACCGGGCGCATGAAGCTCGCGCTGCCGCCCGGCGGCGCGGCGAGCGTCGATTTCGACCAGCTCGCGCTGGCCCTGCGCGGCAGCGGCTTCGACTTCAAGCAGCTCGACGCCAAGCTCGCCGGTGCGCTGGCCTACGACGGCGCTGCGGGCGCGCTGCGTGCCGGGCCGCTGGACCTGCAGCTCGCCGGCGAGCGCGCCGGCCTGGTGCTGAAGAACGCCCGCGTGCTGCTGAAGGCCTTGCGCTTCGAGCCGGCGCAGCGCGCGCTGCAGCTCGAGGCGCTGGACCTGCAGCTCGCCGCGCGAAGCGGCCCGAGCGCGATCGCCGCGACGCTGGCCTGGCCCAGGCTCGCGGTGACCGGCGACAAGCTCGAGGGCAGCGCGCTCAAGGGCACGGCCAGCCTCGACGGCGCGCAGAAGCTCGCGCTCGGCTTCGAATCGCAGGCGCCGAGCGGCAGCTTCGAGCGCATCCGCGTGCCCGGGCTGAAGCTCACGGTCGACGGCGGCGGTGCAGGCCGCAGCCTGAAGGGCGAGGCGCGCACCGACCTGACGCTGGCGCCGACACCGCTGGCGCTGGCGCTCGACGCGCTGAACCTGAAGCTCGCCTTCACCGACCCGGCGCTGCAGCCGCTGAACGTGGCGCTGCAGGGCAAGGCCCAGGCGAGCGCCCAGGACGCCGGCTGGAGCTTCGAGGGCAGCCTCAACCAGCAGAGCTTCACCGCCAGCGGCCGCGCCGACCTGTCGAAGAAGGTGCCGCGCGTCGAGGCCCAGGCGCGCTTCGCGGCGCTGGACCTGACGCGCTTCGTCAAGCCCGCCGCGGCGGCGCCGGCGGCCAGCGCGCCGGCCGCGGCCGACGTGCCGGTCGACCTCGCCGGGCTGAAGGCGCTCGACGGCGCCTTCACGCTGCGCGCCGGCACGCTGGTCTACCCGCCCTACCGCGTCGCCGACGCTGCGCTCGACGCCACGCTGAACAGCGGCGTGCTGAAGGTCAGCCAGCTCGCCGGCAAATCCTGGGGCGGCCGCTTCGCCGCCCAGGCCAGCGCCGACGCGAACCGCCAGACCGTCGGCGCGAAGCTCGACGCCAGCGAGGTCGACATCGCCGCGCTGCTCGGCGACGTGGCGCAGTTCAAGAAGCTCGAAGGCCGCGGCCGCGTCACCGCCGACCTGACGACCCAGGGCCAGAGCGTCGACCAGTTCAAGCGGGCGCTGGCCGGCCAGGCCGCCTTCCAGCTGCGCGACGGCGCGGTGCGCGGCATCAACCTCGCCAAGGCGCTTCGCCAGTGGCGCTCGGCGGTGTCGCTCAACAAGGACGCGGTGCAGGCAGCCAGCGCCGACGAGAAGACCGACTTCTCCGAGATCAGCGCCAGCTTCGACATCGCCCAGGGCGTGGCGCGCAGCAAGGACCTGTCGGGCAAGAGCCCCTTCCTGCGCGTCGGCGGCGAGGGCGAGATCGACATCGGCAAGGGGCGCGTCGACTACCTCGCGCGCGCCACCGTCGCGAGCACCTCCAAGGGCCAGGACGGCGACGAGTTGGCAGCGCTGAACGGCGTCACGGTGCCGGTGCGGCTGGTCGGGCCCTTCGAGGCGGTGGACTACAGGATCCAGTGGTCGGCGGTCGCCGCCGACCTGCTGAGCAAGCGCGCCAAGGACGCGCTGGCCGACAAGGCCAAGGGCGCCCTCGGCGGCCTGCTCGGCGGCAGCAAGCCGGCCGACGGCAGCGCCTCGGCGCCGGCGCCGGCCAAGCCCAAGGACGCGCTGAAGGAAGGCCTCAAGGGCCTGTTCGGCCGATGAACGCCGACGCCGACGAGGTCGCCATCACCGGCCTGCACGCCTACCCGGTGAAGTCCTGCGCCGGCGTGGGGCTGGGCGAGGTGCTGCTGATCGAGACCGGCTTCGAGTTCGACCGCACCTGGATGCTGGTCGATACCGACGGCGAGTTCGTCAGCCAGCGCGAGCTGCCGCGCATGGCGCTGGTGCGGCCCGAGCTGCGCCACAGCGAGATGGTGCTGCGCGCGCCCGGCATGCTGCCGCTGCACCTGGCGCTCGACACCGTCGAGGCGCCGACCCGCGTGCGCGTCTGGGACGACGTGGTCGCGGCCTACGACATGGGCGCGCTGGCGGCGCAGTGGTTCAGCGACTTCCTGCGCCAGGCGCTGCGGCTGGTGCGCTTCGACCCCGAACACCGGCGCCTGTCGAGCCGCGCCTGGACCGGGCCGCACGAGGCCGAGAACGCCTTCAGCGACGGCTTCCCGCTGCTGGTGATCTCGGAGGCCTCGCTGGCCGGGCTGAACGACCGGCTGGCGGCGCGTGGCGCGGCGCCGGTGACGATGGCACGCTTCCGGCCCAACCTGGTGCTGAGCGGCCTCGACGCCCATGGCGAGGACTTCCTCGACGAGATCGCCTTCGACACGCCCGACGGCCCGGTGCGGCTGAAGCTCGTGAAGCCCTGCCCGCGCTGCCCGATCCCGAACGTCGACCCCGACACCGCCGAGGCCGGCACCGAACCCGGCGATACGCTGTCGGCCTACCGCGCCGACGCGCGCGTCGGCGGCGCCCTCAGCTTCGGCATGAACGCGATCGTCGTCGAGGGGCTGGAGTGCAGCCTGCGCGTCGGCCAGACCGGCCGCGCGACGCTGAAGTTCTAGAGCACCAGCAGCCGCCGGCGCTTCTGCGTCTGGTCGATGTAGCGCTGCAGCGCGCGCTCGCCGTCGCCGCCGAGCTTGAGCATCTCGCAGCCCAGCCGCACGCCCTTGGACTCGTGGTGCAGCAGCGTGATGTGGTGGATCATCAGCCCGACCTGGACCCGCGTGTCGCCGTCGAGCTCGATCAGCACCTGCTCGAGCCGCACGCCGGGCTCGATCGGCGGCACGTCGTCGGGCAGGAACAGCGCGATGCCGCCGATGCTGACGTCGATGACGCGCAGCTCGAGCTGCATGTCGGGCATGGCCGGGTGGCGCAACGTCGCGGTCGGGCGGGTGTTGAGCAGCGGCCGCACGCGGTAGCTGTTGCGGCGCTGGAAACGGTAGAGCTCGCGCGGGAAGCGCGCGTTCAGCGCGCAACCGGCGTGGCCATGCACCAGCACCAGGTCGTGCAGGTCGAACTGCAGCTTCACGCTGTCGAGGTAGGCCACCGCGACGATCTCGTCGCATTCGAGCAGGGCCTGCAGCTGGTGGTCGCGCGCATCGGCGTTCAGGCACAGCAGGCCGCGTGCCGGGTCGAGCGCCCAGACGGTGGTGGCGTAGCCGGCGCCGTCGGGCGAGCTCAGCGAGAGGGTGACGTTGCCGTCGGCGAGCTGCTTGAGCAGCGCGACGATCTCGGCCGGCGCGCCGACGCGGAACTCGGCCAGGCCGGGGTCCGCGCCGCGCATCGCCTCCAGCGGCATCGGCAGGGTTTCCATCGCGGGGCCTCCGGTGGCGCTGCGCTCAGTGCAGCATCTTCGGCCGGCCGGCCATCATGCGGTCGAGGTCCTCGAGCCAGGGCTCCGCGAGGGTGCGGATCTCGGCGTCGTTGACGAGGATGCGCTTCATGATGCGGCCCTTGAGCTGGCGCTCGTCCTGGCCGAGCTCGGTGCGCTGGGCCGCGCTCTTGAGCTGGGTGATCAGCAGCGCGCAGGCGCCTTCGAGCTTGACCACCTGGTCCCAGTCGCCGCCGCGCGCGGCGTCGAGCATCTGTTCGCTGGCCTGCTCGATGGCCTCGTAGTACTGCAGCAATCCGGTCGAGTCCATGGCGTGGGTGTCCGTCGTGGGCCGAGGCGAGGCGGGTCAGGAGCGCGCGGCCGGCACGTTCATCGTGCGCCAGGCGTCCTGCAGCGGGGCCAGCAGTTCGGCGCATTCACGCAGCACGGCGTCGTCGTTGTGCAGGTTGGCCTGGGTCAGGCGCTGCACCACATAGGCGTAGAGCTGATCGAGGTTGCGCGCCAGTTCGCCGCCGGCGGCCTTGTCGAGGCTGCCGCGCAGGCCTTCCTCGACGATGCGCACGGCCTTGCCGACCTGCTGGCACTTGGCCGCCACGTCGCCGCGCGCCAGCGCGCCGCGTGCCGCCGAGATCGCCCCCAGTGCCCCGTCGAACAGCATGCCGACCAGGCGGTGCGGGTCGGCCGTCTCGATGCCGGTCTCGACGTGAACGCGGTGGTAGGTGCTGGCGAAGGTCTTGTGGGGAGAGAACATCGGTCGCGCTCCGTGCAGGCGGTGGGTTCCCCTGGTTATCGGAGGCCGGCGGGTCGACTTGAGGGCCGCCGTCTGCGGCGCCGTGGTCCCGGCCGGCCGTGCGCACCGAACGTGCGGCAGCGCACGCGCGCCGCGGGGCCGCGGCGGCGGCGCGCGGCGGACCTCAGCGGTCGTTGCTCTTGTTCCAGAGCGCGATCTGCTGCGTCACGAAGCTGTTGAGCCCGTTGATCTGGTTCAGCGTGTTGTCGAGCGCGCTGTACTGGCGCAGCAGCCGCGCCTCGGTCTGCGCGACGCGGTCCTCGTAGCGGGCGATCTGCTTGTCGCTGCGGTCGATGCTGGCGCGCAGGCTGGCGGTGCGGGTCGCGACCGGGCCGTCGCTCTGGGTCAGCAGCGTCGTCATCGCCTTGATGCGGACCGCGAAGCCGTCGTTGGCGTCGCCGTCGGCATCGGCGGTGAAGGCGGCCTGGACGGCCGCCGGGTCGATGAGTGCGTCGTTGAACTTGGCGTCGTCGATCTTCAGCGAGCCGTCGCGCTGCAGCTCGATGCCGAGGTCCGACAGCCGCGGGAAGGCGCTCGCCGCGCCGCTGCCGGTGCGCAGCATGCCGCGCAGCTGGGCCTGCAGCGAGCGCGTCGCGCCGTCGCCCTGCAGCGCGCCGGCCACCTTGGTGTCGGCGTCGTACTTGGTCTGGTCGTTGATGTAGCGGTTGATCTCGTTGTAGGACTTGACGAAGGCGTCGACGGCGGTGCGCATCGCGGCGGTGTCGAGTCCGACCGTGACCGTGACCGGCGCGGTGGTGGTCTTGGCCAGCGTCAGCGTCAGGCCCTCGACCACGTTGCTCAGCGTGTTGCTGGCCGAGCTGACCGGCAAGCCGTTGACGATGGCCGCGGCGTTCTTGGCCTGCAGCGTCTCGGTCATCGTGCCCAAGCTGGACGGCGGGTTGAAGACCAGGTCCTCGAGCGTCGGGTCGCCGGGCTGGGCCGGTGCATCGACGGTGGTGGTGATGCGCACCGCGTTCTCCTCGCCGGTGGCGGTGGAGCGCAGCACCAGGCGGGCGCCCGAGGCGTCGCGCACGATGGAGGCGGTCACGCCGGCGTTCGCGGCGTTGATGGCGCTGCGGACTTCTTCGAGCGAGTCGGCGCCGGGCGGGATCGCGATGTCGACCACGCTCGCGCCGGTCTTGGGCGTGAAGGTGGTGTGGCCCACGTCCCAGCTGCCGAGCTCGATGTGCAGCGTGCCGCTGCCGACCGGGTCGGTGGTGGCGGTGTAGGCGGCCGACGCCAGACCCTGGGCCTGCGCGAGCGTGGTGACTTCGAGGCTGTAGCTGCCTTTGACGGCGGCGGCGCTGGAGGTCACGGCGACGGCGGCGGTGTCGCTGCTGGTCGCCTTGGTCTGCGTCCACAGGTCGGGCTTGGCGAGCTGGCCGACCGCATCGCGCACGTTGACGGTGTAGCTCTGCAGCAGGCCGAACGACGACAGCTTGGCCTGCAGCGCGGTCTTCTGCTGGGTCAGCAGCGTGATCGGGCGGCGCTCCAGGGCGACGAGCTGGCTGACGATGCTGTTGACATCGAGGCCGCTACCCAGACCCGGGGACGAGATGGTCGCCATGCAGGGATTCCTTCAGTTGATCGTGCTATCGGCGGCCGCGCCTCAGACTTGAGCCCCCGAACGAAACACAGCCCGCCGGGCTGGCCAGGCGGGCTGCGGGGGCGCGGTGCGGGCGCGGAGCGCGTCAGCCCTGCAGCAGCTGCAGCACCTGCTGCGGCAGCGTGTTGGCCTGGGCGACCATCGCGGTGCCGGCCTGCTGCAGGATCTGGGCACGCGACAGGTTGGCGGTTTCGGCCGCGAAGTCGGCGTCCATGATCCGGCCGCGGGCGGCCGCCGTGTTCTCCATCTGGATCTGGATGTTGGCCACCGCATTCTCGAAGCGGCTCTGCACCGCACCGAGCGTGGCGCGCGCGCCGTTGATCTGGTCGAGCGCATCGTCGATGTGGTGGATCGCCAGCCAGGCATCCTCGACCGTCTCGACCGTCAGCTCGTCGATGCCGGCGGCCGAGGTCGCCGAGCTGTTGGCGATCACCAGGTCGCCGGCGGCGAAGCCGCTGTTGGCGACGGTGAAGCCGGTGGCCGTCACGGCCACCGCGCTGCCGAGCGCGTCGAGCTCCGAGGAGCGCACTTCCAGCGCGTAGGTGCCGTTGGCGTTGGCCTTCAGGAAGGCCGAGACGCCGGTGTCGGCGGTGCGGCGGTTGATCGCCTCGACGATCTGGCCGATGCGCTCCTCGCCGGAGCGGGCCTCGGCGATGTCACCGAGCGTGTGGGCGGTGCCGGCCACCGTGATCGAGAGCGAGCCGTCGGTGATCGCAGTCAGCGTGGTGACCTGGCCGGCGGTGCCGGTGGTGATGCTGTCGGAGCCGTAGATGACGTTCGACAGGCCGTCGGCCGACGAGTTGGTCAGCGCCGCCACCGTGATCGTCTCGCCGGAGTTGGCGCCGATCTGGAAGGTCGAGGCGGTGAACGAGCCGTCGAGCAGCTTGGCGCCGTTGAACGCGGTGGTCTTGGCGATGCGGTTGATCTCGTCGCGCAGCTGGGCCACCTCGGACTGCAGCGCGCGGCGATCGTCCTCGCTGTTGGTCGCGTTGGAGGCCTGCACGGCCAGCTCGCGCATCCGCTGCAGCATGTCGCCGACCTTGCCCAGCGCGCCTTCGGCGACCTGGGCCAGCGAGATGCCGTCGTTGGCGTTGCGGGCCGCGACGTTGAGGCCGCGCACCTGGGTGTTCATCCGTTCGGCGATCGCCAGACCGGCGGCGTCGTCCTTGGCGCTGTTGACGCGCAAGCCCGAGGACAGGCGCTGCATCGACGTCGCCAGCGAACTCTGCGACGCGTTCAGGTTGCGCTGCGCCGTCAGCGAGTTGATGTTGGTGTTGATCGATTGGGGCATGACCGCACTCCTAGAGGATCAGGCGGTTGAACCGGCGCCATGCCGGACGAACCGTGGTCGGGTAGGAGTGATTCTTCGGCCGTTGCCGCGCCGGCAATGGGCCGATAAGCCGGCGTTTCGCCTGCCAGTTCGGCGCCGGAAACGACGAACGCCCGGCACGGGCCGGGCGTTCGTCGGTCCCCGGCCGCCGGCCGGGGGGTGCCGCGATCAGCGCAGCAGCGACAGCACCTGCTGCGGCAGCTGGTTGGCCTGGGCCACCATCGCCGTGCCGGCCTGCTGCAGGATCTGCGCCTTCGAGAGGCTGGCGGTTTCCTGGGCGAAGTCGGCGTCGACGATCCGGCCGCGGGCCGCGGCGGTGTTCTCGCTCTGGATCATGATGTTGGCGACCGCATTCTCGAAGCGGCTCTGCACCGCACCGAGCGTGGCGCGCGCGCCGTTGACCTGGTCGAGCGCATCGTCGATCTGCTTGATCGCGAGCCAGGCGTCTTCCACCGTCTTGACCGACAGGTCGTCGATGCCGGCGGCCGAGGTGGCCGAGCCGTTGGCGATCGACAGGTCGGCGGCGGTGAAGCCGCTGTTGGCGTAGGTGAAGCCGGTGGCCGTCACCGCGACCGCGCTGCCGTTGGCGTCGAGCTCGGCCGAGCGGATCTCGATGTCGTAGCTGCCGTCGGTCTGCGGCTTCAGGAAGGCGGCGACACCGGTGTCCGAGGTCAGGCGGTTGATCGCCTCGATGACCTGGCCGATGCGCTCCTCGCCGGTGCGCGCTTCGGCGATGTCGCCGAGCGTGTAGGCGGTGCCGGCGACCGTGATCGACAGCGATCCGTTGGTGATCTCGGTCAGCGACGTGACCTGGCCGGCGGTGCCGCCGACCAGCGTGTCGGTGCCGTAGACGACCTTCGACAGGCCTTCCGACGACGAGTCCGTCAGCGCGGCGACCGTGATCGTCTCGCCGGCGCCGGCGCCGATCTGGAAGGTCGAGGCGGTGAACGAGCCGTCGAGCAGCTTGGCGCCGTTGAACGAGGTGTTCTTGGCGACGCGGTTGATTTCGTCGCGCAGCTGGCCGACTTCGGCCTGCAGGGCCTTGCGGTCGTCTTCGCTGTTGGTGGCGTTGGACGACTGCACGGCCAGTTCACGCATGCGCTGCAGCATGTCGCCGACCTTGCCCAGCGCGCCTTCGGCGGTCTGCGCCAGCGAGATGCCGTCGTTGGCGTTGCGCGCCGCGACGTTCAGGCCACGGACCGTGGCGTTCATGCGCTCGGCGATCGCCAGACCGGCGGCATCGTCCTTCGCGCTGTTGACACGCAGACCCGAAGACAGGCGCTGCATGGAGGTGGACAACGTGCTTTGCGAGGCGCCGAGGTTACGCTGGGCGGTCAACGCGTTGACGTTGGTGTTGATGGTCATTGCCATGATGAGACTCCTAACGTTGATGAACTCCCGGCGAGATTGCCGGCCCTGACTCGTCTGGGGAAGTCGCCCTCCCCATTCGCGCCAGTCGCCGGCCTGAGCGGCTCGTGCGGTGCATCACGAAAAGCGCGTGACGTCTGCATTCGTCGCCCCGGCTGCGGACCGGCAGCGCCCGGCGGCAGTCATCGAGTGAGCCCGACGTTAGGGTTGTGTCGGATCCTCGGTCGGCTGTTTCCGGACCACGAGACCTGGGAATCGCGTCTCGTTGGAGGGCTTATCGACCCGGCTTTCGCGGACTTGAGGGGGTTTTGCCGTCGGCTGCGGGTTGGCCCCGAGCGCCGGGCCGCGGTGCCGCGGCGGGGCGTGCTTGCCGTCACGGCAAGCCGGGAAACGGCCGGGAACGACCGGCCTATTCCATCCATCGTGCTATCGATGGCGCCGGTAGATTCTTGAGCGCCAAGGGCCCGCCGGCCCGCACTTCCTCACGCCATGACGCGACCCCAGCCGTCCGCCCTGTCCCGCGCCGCCGCCGGCCGCGACTTCCTTCACGCCCGGCGCCAGGCCTACGACGCCGCGCTGCGCGGCGCCTGGCTCGACGCCGACCGCCGGCTCACGGCGCTGTCGGACGACGGCCGCTTCGCCGCCGACGACTGGTTCACGCTCGGCACCGCGCGCTACCGCCTCGGCCAGATGGAAGCCGCCACCGAGGCGGCCCGGCGCGCCTACGCGACCGACCCCGACAACCCCAAGGTCGCCCACCTGCTGACCCTGGCGCTGATGGCGCAGAACCGCTTCGCCGAGGCGCTGGCGGTGTTCGAACGCCACGCCACCGGACCGGCGCGCCAGGGCTACGACTTCGTGCTCAACCACGGGGCGACGCTGTCGCAGCTGAACCGCCCGCAGGAGGCGCTGTCGGTCTACCTGGAGGCCGCGGCGCTGAACATCGCCGACCCGGCCATCCACATGCGCCTGGGCATCGTGCTGAAGGACCTGAAGCTGTTCCAGGAGTCGGCCGAGAGCTTCCTGACCGCGCTGACGCTCGACCCGAGGCGCTTCGCGGCCCGGCTGATGGTGATGCACATGCGGCAGTTCGCCTGTCGCTGGGACCGCTTCGAGGGCGACCGCGGCGACATCGTCGACGCGATGGCGCGGCTCGAGGAGGACCCGAACCCACGCGCCGAGGGCGCCGTGTGGGCGCTGGCGGCGATCGAGCATCCGCCGCGGCTCTTCAGGGCCGCGACCGCGCAGGTGGCGCAGCGGCTGGCCCGCGGCGCCATGGCGCTGCCGGCGCGCGCACTGCCGGCCGAAGGCCGCCGCAAGCTGCGCATCGGCTACGTCTCCGGCGACTTCCACAACCACGCCACCGCGCTGCTGATGGTGCAGATGCTGGAGGCGCGCGACCGCGAGCGCTTCGAGGTCACGCTCTACTCGCACAGCCCCCGCGACGGCAGCGAGGTCGAGGCGCGCGTGCACGCCGCCTGCGAGCGCTTCGTCGACATGAACGCGATGTCGGAGCGCCAGATGGCCGAGGCCATCCACGCCGACGGCATCGACATCCTCGTCGACCTCAAGGGCCACACCTACCGCAACCGCCTCGGCGTGTTCGCGCACCGGCCGGCGCCGATCCAGGTCACCTGGCTGGGCTTCCCGGGCACCACCGGCGCCGACTACGTCGACTACTTCATCGGCGACCGCTGGGTCACGCCGCTGACGCACGCCGAGCACTACAGCGAATGCCTCGCGCAGATGCCGCACAGCTACCAGCCCAACGACGGCCGGCGCGCACGCCCCGAGCCGTCGACGCGGGCGCGCTGCGGCCTGCCCGAGGACGCCATCGTGCTCGGCTGCTTCAACCAGAGCTTCAAGATCAGCCCCGAGAACTTCGCCGCCTGGATGCGGATCCTGCAGCGCACGCCGCGGACGGTGCTGTGGCTGCTGTTCGACAACCAGCAGGCGATGGACAACCTGCGGCGCGAGGCCGCCGCGGCCGGCGTCGACCCGGCGCGGCTGATCTTCGCGCCGCGCGTGCCGGTGCAGGCGCACCTGGCGCGGCTGCCGCTGGCCGACTTCATGCTCGACAACTGGCCCTGCAACGCCCACACCACCGCCAGCGACGCGCTGTGGATGGGCGTGCCGATGGTCACGCTGCAGGGCGAGATCTTCGCCTCGCGGGTGGCCGGCAGCCTGCTGCACGGCGTCGGCCTCGGCGAGCTGGTCTGCCGTGACGTGGCGCAGTACGTCGACACCGCCGTCGCGCTGGCCGACGACCCGGCGCGGCTGCAGCGCCTGCGCGCCCACCTCGACGCCGGCCGCGCGAGCTTCCCACTGTTCGACGGCGCGCGCTTCGCGGCCGACCTCGAGCGGCTCTACCAACGCATGGCCGAGCGCGCCCGCGCCGGCCTGGCGCCGGCCGCGCTGCCGGCCGAAGACCCGATGGAGAACCCGACATGAAGGCCGTGATCCTGGCAGGGGGGCTGGGCACGCGCCTGGCCGAGGAGACCTCGGTGCGACCGAAGCCGATGGTCGAGGTCGGCGGCAAGCCGGTGCTGTGGCACATCCTCAAGCTCTACTCGCACCACGGCATCAACGACTTCATCGTCTGCCTCGGCTACAAGGGCTACGTGATCAAGGAGTACTTCGCCAACTACTTCCTGCACATGTCCGACGTGACCTTCGACCTCGCCGAGAACCGCATGGAGGTCTGCCACCGCCACTGCGAACCCTGGCGCGTCACGCTGGTCGACACCGGCGAGCACACCCAGACCGGCGGCCGCCTGCGGCGCGTCGCCGACTACCTCGACGACAAGGAGCCGTTCTGCTTCACCTACGGCGACGGGCTGTCGAACGTCGACATCGGCGCGCTGGTCGCGTTCCACCGCCAGCAGAAGCGCAGCGCCACCGTCACGGCGGTGCAGCCGCCGGGGCGCTTCGGCGCGCTCGACATCCAGGACAAGCGCATCACCCGCTTCGAGGAGAAGCCGCAGGGCGACGGCAGCTGGATCAACGGCGGCTTCTTCGTGCTCGAGCGCGAGGCGCTGAAGTACATCGAGGACGACACCACGGTCTGGGAAAAGGGCCCGCTCGAAAGCCTGGCGCGCGACGGTCAGCTGTCCGCCTACACCCACGCGGGCTTCTGGCAGCCGATGGACACGCTGCGCGACAAGATGAAGCTCGAGGAGCTCTGGGAGCAGCGCAAGGCGCCCTGGAAGGTCTGGGCGTGAGCGACGCCGCGCCTTTCGGCGGCGTCTACGCCGGCCGGCGCGTGCTCGTCACGGGCCACACCGGCTTCAAGGGCTCCTGGCTGGCGCTGTGGCTGCACACGCTCGGCGCGCGCGTCTTCGGCCTGGCGCTGCCGGCCGAGACCGCCCCCTCGCACGCCGCGCGGCTCGACCTGCCGCTCGACGAGGCCTTGGTCGACCTACGCGACGCCGCCGCCGTGCAGCAGGCGCTGCGCCGCTTCGAGCCCGAGGTTGTGCTGCACCTCGCGGCCCAGCCGCTGGTGCGGCGCAGCTACCGCGAGCCGTCGGCCACCTTCGACACCAACGTCATGGGCCTGGTGAACCTGCTCGAGGCGGTGCGCGCCACGCCGACGGTGCGCGCGGTCGTCAACGCGACCACCGACAAGTGCTACGCCAACCTGAACACGCCGCGCGGCTACCGCGAGGACGACGCCCTCGGCGGCCACGACCCCTACAGCGCCTCCAAGGCCTGCGCCGAGATCGTCTCGGCGAGCTGGCGCGCCAGCTTCCTGGCGCCGGGCGCCAGCCGCCGGCCGGTCGGCCTGGCGACCGCGCGCGCCGGCAACGTGGTCGGCGGCGGCGACTGGTCCGAGGACCGGCTCGTGCCCGACCTGGTGCGCGCCGCGCTCGCCGGCCGCGCCACGCCGATCCGCCACCCCCACGCCACGCGCCCCTGGCAGCATGTGCTGGAGCCGCTGGCCGGCTACCTGCGGCTCGGCCAGCGCCTGCTCGACGACCCGGCCCGCGACGCCGAGGCCTGGAACTTCGGCCCCGAGGACGGCGGCCACCTGAGCGTCGGCGAGGTCGTCACGCGCTTCGCCGCGCACTGGCCGCGCGTGCGTCACGAGATCGACCCGCGGCCGCAGCCGCACGAGGCCGCGCTGCTGCACCTGGACATCGGCAAGTCGCGCGAGCGCCTCGGCTGGCGCCCGGTCTGGGACGCCGACACGACGCTGGCGCGCACCGCGCACTGGTACCGCGAGTTCCACGAACAGGGCCGCGTCGCCAGCCGCGACGACCTGGCGCAGTACCTCGCCGACGCGCGCCGCGCCGGTCTGGCCTGGGCGGGTGCATGAGGTTCGAGCCGACGCCGCTGGCCGGCATGTGGGTCGTCGAGACGGCGCCGCGCGGCGACGCGCGCGGCCGCCTGACGCGGCTGTTCTGCGCCCAGGCCTTCGAGGCGGTCCGCCCCGGCCTGCGTTTCGTGCAGACCAACCTCTCGCGCACCGCCGCGCGCGGCACGGTGCGCGGCCTGCATTTCCAGCGCGCGCCGGCGCTGGAGGCCAAGCTGATCCGCTGCGTGCGCGGCCGCGTCTTCGACGTCGCGGTCGACCTGCGTGCCGGCTCGCCGAGCTTCCGCCGCTGGCACGCCGTCGAGTTGGCCGAGGACGCCGAGCGCCAGGTCTTCATCCCCGAGGGTTGCGCCCATGGCTTCCAGGCCCTGAGCGACGACGCCGAGCTGCTCTACCAGCACACCGCCGCCTACGATCCGGCCTGCGAGGACGGCGTGCGCCACGACGACCCCGCGCTGGCCATCGCCTGGCCGCTGCCGGTGACCGTGCTGTCGGAGCGCGACCGCGGGCACCGGCCGATCGGCCCCGACTTCGAAGGAGTGCAGGCATGAAGTGCCGCCACTGCCGCACGCCGCTGGTCGACGTGTTCGTCGACCTCGGCGCCGCCCCGCCGTCCAACGCCTTCCTGCGCGCCGAGGACCTCGACCGCGCCGAGCTGCACCTGCCGCTGAAGGTCTACACCTGCGCGGACTGCAAGCTGGTGCAGGTCGACGAGATCCAGCGCCACGACGCGCTGTTCTCCAGCGACTACGTCTACTTCTCGTCGTTCTCGAGCTCCTGGCTCGCGCACGCGCGGCGCTACGTCGAGCAGGTCGTCGACCGGCTGGCGCTGGGGCCGGCTTCGCTGGTCGTCGAGGTGGCGTCGAACGACGGCTACCTGCTGCAGTACGTTCAGCAGCGCGGCATCCGCTGCGTCGGCGTCGAGCCGACCGCCAGCACCGCGGCGGCGGCCCGCGCCAAGGGCATCGAGAGCCTGGAGAGCTTCTTCGGTGCCGACTTCGCGCGCCGCTTCGTCGCCGAACGCGGCCGCGCCGACCTGCTGCTCGGCAACAACGTGCTGGCGCACGTGCCCGACATCGACGACTTCGTCGCCGGCTTCCGCGAGGCGCTGGCGCCGCAGGGCACGGTGACGGTCGAGTTTCCGCACCTGCTGCAGCTGGTGCGGCAGGCGCAGTTCGACACCGTGTACCACGAGCATTTCTCCTACCTGTCGCTGGCGACCGTGCAGCGCATCTTCGCGAGCCAGGGCCTGACGGTCTGGGACGTCGAGGAGCTGCCGACCCACGGCGGCTCGCTGCGCGTCTGGGCCCAGCATGCGGCGAACCCGCGCCCGGCCACGCCGGCGGTCGCGGCCCTGCTGCAGCGCGAGGCCGACGCCGGCATGGGCGCGATGCCCTTCTACCGCGACCTGCAGCCGCGCGCCGACCGAATCAAGCACGAGCTGCTCGCCTTCCTGATCGAGCACAAGCGCGCCGGCCGCAAGGTCGCCGCCTACGGCGCCGCCGCCAAGGGCAACACGCTCCTGAACTACGCCGGCGTGCGGCCCGACCTGCTGCCCTTCGTCGTCGACGCCTCGCCGCACAAGCAAGGGCGCTTCCTGCCCGGCTCGCGCATCCCGGTCGCAGGCGAGTCGCGGCTGCGCGAGGCGCGGCCCGACGTGGTGCTGATCCTGCCCTGGAACCTGCGCGACGAGGTCGCCGCCCAGCTCGCCTACGTGCGCGACTGGGGCGGCCGCTTCGCGGTCGCGGTGCCGGCGCTCGAGCTCTTCTGAACGGAACCCCCGCGATGCGTGTGCTGGTCACCGGGGCAGGCGGCTTCGTCGGACGGGCGGTGGTCGCGCGGTTGCGTGCCGAAGGCGCCGAAGTGCATGCCCTCGCCCGCCGGCCGCCGCCCGGCGCGCCCGCCCACGCCGCCGACCTGCTGGCGCCGGGCGGCGCCGCCGCGCTGCTGGCGCGGCTGCGCCCCAGCCACCTGGTGCACCTGGCCTGGACGACCACGCCCGGCCGCTACTGGGACGACCCGGCCAACCACGACTGGGTCACGGCCAGCCTCACGCTGCTGCGCGACTTCGCCGCCGCCGGCGGCCGCCAGGCCTTCTTCGCCGGCAGCTGCGCCGAGTACGACTGGCAGGACGGCCACCTCGACGAGGCCGCGACGCCGCTGCGCCCGCCCACCCGCTACGGCCGCTCCAAGGCGGCGCTGGCCCTGCTCGCCGGCCAC
>ERZ1066138.219-NODE-219-length-19524-cov-9.511583_pt1 | contig 19524 bp, 15 predicted proteins | sample MGYA00382785_ERZ1066138 | MGnify/ENA primary metagenome ERZ1066138 (study PRJEB33369, sample SAMEA5778368) | biofilm metagenome | biome: Industrial cooling water; feature: Water cooling tower basin; material: Biofilm | place: United Arab Emirates | collected... | reverse complement strand
GCTCTATCCGTCGTGGCGAGCTTCCAAGCTCGATCCCGTCGAAGCGCTCCGGTACGAGTAAGGAAGCTTTCTATGCTCGATACGCCGACCACCACAGCTATTCTGAAACTTGACGGTCTGATGCGCACGTTCAAGCAGGGCGAACGCGAAATCGCCGTTCTGAACGGCGCCAGTGCTGCGATCTACCCGGGGGAGGCCGTAGCGCTCGTCGGGCCATCGGGTGCCGGCAAGTCGACGCTGCTGCATATCGCAGGGCTGCTCGAGACGCCCACGGCGGGTTCCGTCATCATGGGCGGGAAGGATTGTTCCAAGCTCGGGGATGACGAGCGCACGCGCATTCGCCGTTCGGACGTGGGATTCATATACCAGTTTCACCAGTTGCTGCCGGAGTTCTCAGCGCTCGAGAACGTCGTGCTGCCGCAGATGATCTTGGGTAAGCCTCGGAAGGCGGCCAACGCGCGAGCGACCGAACTGCTGAGCACGCTCGGGCTCGGCCATCGGCTCGATCACCGGCCCGCGCAGTTGTCGGGCGGTGAGCAGCAGCGCACCGCGATCTGCCGGGCCCTCGCCAACAAGCCCAAGCTCATTCTCGCAGATGAGCCGACCGGAAATCTTGATCCAAAGACATCCGAGCTCGTATTTCACGAGTTGATCGGGTTGTTCAAGAGCGAGGGCGTGGCGGCTCTGATTGCCACGCACAATCTCGAACTTGCCTCGCGGATGGACCGCGTGCTCCGAATGGAGAACGGTCAACTTGTCGAGGTTGCGCCGTCGGCGGTGCACTAATCCTCATTCGAGCCGGGGGTCGCCGTCACGAAGGGGCGCGCCAGGGAAGTCTTCGTTCTGCATCATGAGTTCGATCAGGGCAGTCATGGGTTGCTCCATCGGTTTGCTCGTTCAGTGACGCGACCTTAACCCTGACCGTGGCTGCATTCTGTTCCGTGTGGGACAACTGCGTGACATTGTGGAAAACGTGCGCCGCGGCCGGCTCAGCGGCGCTAGTGTCGGCGCATGACCCAGACGATTCCGGCTCCGAAATTCATCCACCTCAAAGTCCACTCGGCGTATTCGCTGCTCGAGGGCGCGCTGCCTATCGGCAAGCTCGCCAAGCTCGCCGATGGGTATGGCTTTCCCGCGTTGGGCATCGCCGACACCAACAATATGTTCGGCGCGCTCGAATTTTCCGACAAATTGGCTGGGGCGGGCATTCAGCCGATCGTGGGCGTTTCGCTCGCCTGCCTGTTGACGGAGAAGAAGGCAAAGCCAGGTCAGATTGCGGGGCCGCCGTTGCGGCAGCATGCGTGGCGCGATGGGTTGATCGCGTTTTTTGCGATGAACGAAGCCGGCTATGCGAACCTCATGAAGCTTGTGTCGGTGGCCCATCTTGGTACCGAGGGCGAGGATGCTCCGTTCGTGACAGCGGCGCAGATCGCGGCTCACACCGAGGGGGTGATTGCTCTGACCGGTGGTCCGGATGGGCCCATCGATCGTGCACTGCTCGACGGACAGCCGGGACATGCGGAGGATCGGCTCCAGTTCTTGAAGCGCGCGTTCGGCGACCGGCTTTATGTGGAGGTGCAGCGTCACGGCACACGGGCTGAGCAAGACGTGGAGCCGCAATTGCTTCGGCTCGCGTATGACCACGACGTGCCGATCGTCGCAACGAACGAGGTCTATTTCGCCACGCCCGATGATTTTGAAGCTCATGACGCGCTGCTGTGTATCGCGGAGGGGCGGTACGTTTCGGAAGATGACCGGCGGCGCGTCACGCGCGAGCATCATTTGAAATCCGCAGATGCAATGGCGGCTCTCTTTGCCGATCTGCCCGAGGCGGTGGCGAATACGGTGGAGATCGCCAAGCGCTGTGCCTTCCGTCCGAAGGGCAAGAAGCCGATCCTGCCGCGGTTCGTACAGACGCGTGCGGATTCGGAAGCCGATCAGCTTGCAGCAGAAGCAGCCGAATTGAAGCGTCAGGCGGAGGAGGGTCTGCGCGCGCGGCTCGCCATCGTACCGCTCGCACCCGGGTTCTCGGAAAACGCTTACTGGCAGCGCCTTGCGTTCGAGGTGGACGTCATTACGAAGATGAAGTTTCCGGGATATTTTCTGATCGTGGCCGACTTCATCAAGTGGTCGAAGGCGAGTGGAATCCCTGTGGGGCCGGGGCGTGGATCGGGCGCAGGCTCGCTCGTTGCCTGGTCGCTGACGATCACCGATCTCGATCCGCTGCGGTTCGGGCTTCTGTTCGAACGCTTTCTCAATCCTGAACGCGTGTCGATGCCCGACTTCGATATCGACTTCTGTCAGGACCGGCGCGACGAGGTGATCCGCTACGTGCAGCAGAAGTACGGCTCGGATCGCGTGGCGCAGATCATCACGCACGGCAAGCTACAGGCGCGCGCGGTCCTGCGCGATGTGGGCCGCGTTCTGCAGATGCCGTATGGGCAAGTGGACCGGCTATGCAAGCTTGTTCCCAACAACCCGGCGAACCCGGTGACGCTCGATCAGGCGATCGATGGCGAGCCGAAACTGCAGGAGGCGCGCGATACGGACGAGGTGGTCGCGCGGTTGCTGCAAGTCGCCCAGAAACTCGAAGGTCTTTACCGGCACGCCTCGACGCACGCAGCCGGAATCGTAATCGGTGACCGGCCGCTGGACGAACTCGTTCCCCTCTATCGCGATCCGAAATCGAATATGCCTGTCACGCAGTTCAACTGGAAGATGGTTGAAGCGGCGGGGCTCGTGAAATTCGACTTTCTCGGACTGAAGACGCTGACGGTTTTAGAAAAGGCCGTCGATCTGATCAAGCGCGGCCGCGGGATCACCGTCGATCTCGCGGTGCTGCCGCTCGACGATCTTCCGGCCTACCAGCTGCTCGCGAAGGCCGATACGGTGGGTGTGTTCCAGCTCGAAAGCACAGGGATGCGCGAGAGCTTGAAGCGGCTTAAGCCCGACCGTTTCGAAGATATCATTGCCATGGTGGCGCTCTACCGCCCCGGTCCGATGGATAACATTCCCACGTACATCAACCGCAAGCATGGCGAGGAGCCGGTCGACTTCCTGCATCCGATGCTGGAGGGCATTCTCAAGGAAACCTATGGCGTCATCATCTACCAGGAACAGGTGATGCAGATCGCGCAGGTGCTGGCGGGCTACTCGCTCGGAGACGCCGACTTGTTGCGCCGCGCGATGGGCAAGAAAGACAAGGCGGAAATGGCGCGTCAGCAGGCGCGCTTTGTTGATGGCGCAATGAAGAACGGCGTCGCAAAGGACGATGCGGTCTTCATTTTCGAACTGGTCGATAAGTTCGCCGGCTACGGTTTCAATAAGTCGCACGCGGCAGCGTACGCGCTCGTCAGCTATCACACGGCTTATCTGAAGGCGAATTTCCGCGAGGAGTTCCTGGCTGCTTCGATGACCCTCGACATGGGCAACACCGACAAGCTCGCCATGTTCGCAGCCGAGGCGAAAAAGAGCGGCATCCCGGTTCTGCCCCCGTGCGTGAATGCGTCAGAGGTGGATTTTCTGGTGGAGCGCTCGAAAGCCGACGAGGCGCACGGCGCTATCCGGTATTCGCTGGCGGCGTTGAAGAACATCGGCGCGTCGGCGGTGGAGACGATCGTCGCGGCACGCGCTACGGAAGGGCCGTTCCGCTCGCTGTCGGACTTCGCGACACGGATGAACCCAAAAGCGCTGAACAAGCGTGGCCTCGAAACTCTGGCGATGGCGGGCGCCTTCGACGGGCTGGAGCCGAACCGCGCCCTTGTGCGCGGCAATGTGGAGGGCATCCTCGCGCTCGCGAACCGGCAGGCGGAAAACGCGGCGCAGGGTACGCGCGATTTGTTTGGCGGGGGCGGTGGCGGCGCGCCGTCGCTCGACTTGAAGCCGGCAAAGGCGTGGACGCCGATGGAGCGTTTGCAGGAGGAATTCGACGCGATCGGGTTCTTCTTGTCGGGGCATCCTCTGGATGCGTACGAGACCGTATTGAGGAAACTTGGCGTGCGACGGTTCGTGGAGTTTGAAGCGGCCACCGAGCGGGGTGTTTCGAGCGGTCGGCTGGCGGGCATCGTGATCTCGGCCCGCGAGCGGCGGTCGCAGAAGGGCAACAAGTTCGCCTTCGCTCTGTTTTCGGATGCAAGCGGGCAGTTCGAGGCGGTGATTTTTTCCGATACGCTCAGTGCCTGCCGGGACTTGCTCGAGGGGGGCACGCCAGTCGTTCTCAACGTGGAGGCCGAGCGCGACGGCGATACGGTGAAGATGCGCGTCCAGAGCATGGAGGCGCTCGACAAGGCGGCGGCAGAGATCGACCGGGGTCTGAAGATCGTGTTCGACGCCGGCGTGCTTGCTGCGCGGCGCGGTGTGATCGAAGAGTTCAAGTCGCTGCTGAAGCCCGGTCAGGCCGGGGCGAAGAGGGGCGGCGAGGTGCGCCTTGTACTGCCCGTCGGGGCGCGGGAACTGGAGATCATTCTCCCGGGCCGGTATGACGTCTCACCGACGCAGGCGGGACAGCTGTCCACCGTGCCGGGGGTCGTGGAGGTGCTGGAGATCTAGCCGGAGCACCCGTAATCGGGGCATCCGCTTGCCTTTTCAGCCATTCTCGGTCATAAGCCGCGCATCTCGCACGTGGTTCGCGCGCTGGACGGATTGAAAGCCCCGTTCTACGCTCCGGTGGACGATATGCAACTCGGGCAGCCGGGATGCCGTCTTCACAACGAACCGCGGAGGTTTAAACCGGAAAAAGGATACTCGCTGATGACGCTTCCTGCGTTCAACATGCGTCAGCTTTTGGAAGCTGGCGTGCACTTCGGTCACCAGTCGCACCGCTGGAACCCCAAGATGCAGCCGTTCATCTACGGCGCGCGCAACAACATCCACATTCTCGATCTGACGCAGACGGTGCCGATGCTGCACCAGGCGCTGCTCAAGATTTCCGACACCGTCGCCGGTGGCGGCCGCGTGCTGTTCGTGGCCACGAAGCGCGCCGCATCGGACTCGATCGCGGAGGCTGCCAAGCGCTCGGCGCAGTACTACATCAACCATCGCTGGCCCGGCGGCACGCTGACCAACTGGAAAACGATTTCGACGTCGATTCGCCGTTTGCGCCAGCTCGATGACATTCTGGCCGATCCTCAGGGTCGCACGAAGAAGGAAATCCTGACGCTGCAGCGCGAGCGCGACACGCTCGAGAAGGAGCGCGGCGGGATCAAGGAAATGGGCGGCGTGCCCGACCTCCTATTCGTGATCGACACCAACAAGGAAAAGATCGCGATCCAGGAAGCTCGCAAGCTAGGTATCCCGATCGTCGCGATCGTCGACACGAACTGCGATCCGGATGGTATCGACTTCCCGGTTCCGGGCAACGACGACGCTGGTCGTGCGATCACGCTCTATTGCGATCTCGTGGCGCGTGCCGCTCTCGATGGTCTGGAACGCAGCCAGTCGGCTTCTGGCGTCGATATTGGGGCGCTCGCCAGCCCACCGGTCGAAGCCTTGCCGGTCAAGTTCAAGGGCATCGAAGCGCCCCGTGGCGAAGCCGACGACCTGAAGCGCATCAGCGGCATTTCGGCGAAGCTGGAGCAGCGGCTCAACGATGCGGGCGTGTTCCACTTCTGGCAAATCGCCGACCTCGATGCGGACAATGCCAAGGCGCTCGACCTGCTCTTGAAGCTCAAGGGTCAGATCGAAGCCGACGGTTGGATCGCGCAGGCGAAGAAATTCGTCGACGCCGCAGCAGCGTAACAAAATACAGCTAATGGATGCGGAACGGCGGGCAGGGCATTCCTGTTGGCCGTTCTGCTCTATCCGCATTTCTCAGACCCAATCACACTTCGCTACTCGCTCGACAGAGCGGAAGGAGCCGACATGAGCACGATCACCGCCGCAATGGTGAAAGACCTGCGCGAGAAGACCGGCGCGGGCATGATGGATTGTAAGACCGCGCTCACCGAGACCAACGGTGACATGGACGCCGCCATCGAGTGGCTGCGCAAGAAAGGTCTTTCCAAGGCCGCCAAGAAGTCCGACCGCATCGCGGCCCAGGGCCTCATCGGCGTGATGTCGACGGTGAAGTCGGGCGCTGTCGTCGAAGTGAACTCGGAGACGGACTTCGTCGCGCGCAACCCGCAGTTCCAGGAAATGGTGCAGAAGATCGTTTCGCTGGCTCCGGGCGTGAACGGCGATGTGGCGAACCTGCTGGCCGCCACCTATCCCGGCACGTCGAACACCGTCGAGACGACGGTCAAGGATGCGATTGCCACTATCGGCGAGAACATGGGCGTGCGCCGCACCGGGGCACTCTCTGTCAAAGAAGGCGTCGTTGCCGATTACGTGCACAACAAGGCTGCAGACGGTCTTGGCAAAATTGGCGTGCTCGTCGCCCTCGAGAGCGCCGGTGACACCGACACGCTAATGGCGTTCGGTCGTCAGGTGGCCATGCACGTGGCGGCCGCCAAGCCGCTGGCACTGACGTCGGCTGATCTCGATCCGGCTGCGGTCGAGAAAGAGCGCGCATTCTATACTGAGCAGGCGCTGGCATCCGGCAAGCCCAAGGACATCGTCGACAAGATGGTGGAGGGACGACTCAAGAAGGAATTCTTCCAGCAGGCCTGCCTTTTGAGCCAGGTGTTCGTTCTTGACGGCAAGGCCTCGGTGGAAGAGGCGACCAAGGCAGCCGAGAAGGAGGTCGGCGCGCCGATCAAGATCACGGGGTTCCTGCGATACGAACTCGGCGAAGGAATCGAGAAGAAAGAAGAGGATTTCGCCGCTGAAGTCGCAAAGACGGTCGCAGCCTCCAAAGGCGGTTGAGTCTCGGCCGCCTCCACTACCTCGCATTGTATGCGGCCGGCGTCCTTCGCCGGCCGTTCTGCTGTCGGAGGCGCGGCACATCGCGCGACAGGGTCGCGGCTGGCTGGAAAGTGCTGGAATGTGCGATACCGCGCCACTAATGACGCACTCCTGCAACAACTGGCTCTGCGACTCGGCATAGGGTCGCGCGTAGGATTTGATTGACCAAGGCTCGATCCGGCGGGCACCAGGGAGCTGACCATGATATCCGGTCCGGGCGGGCTCAAATACAAGCGGCTACTGATCAAGCTGTCAGGCGAAGCGCTGATGGGGAATGGCGCCTATGGCATCGACATGGCCGTGGCTGATCGGTTGGCCGGTGATCTCGTCGACGCGGTGAACGCGGGGGCCGAGATCGCGGTGGTCGTCGGGGGCGGCAACATCTTCCGTGGGCTTCAGGCGGCGGCCAAGGGCATGGACCGGGCCACTGGCGATTATATGGGGATGTTGGCCACCGTCATGAATGCGTTGGCTTTTCAGCAGGCGCTGACGGCGCGCGGGGCGGACGCACGGGTGATGTCGGCGATCCCGATGCCCACAGTTTGCGAGAGCTACGTGCGGCCGAGAGCGCTCGCCCATCTGGCGCAGGGGCGGATCGTGGTCTTCGCGGCGGGAACGGGCAATCCCTTCTTCACGACGGACACTGCCGCAACGCTGCGGGCCATCGAGACATCCTGCGACGCGGTTGTGAAGGCGACGCAGGTGGATGGGGTCTATTCCGCCGATCCAAAGATTGATCCGTCCGCAGTGCGCTACGACCGCCTCACGTACGCTGAGGTTCTGGCGCGCGACTTGAAGGTCATGGATGGTGCGGCGATCGCGCTTGCCCGCGATAATCGACTTCCGGTAATTGTGTGTGCCATCGAAGAGTCCGGGAATTTATTGAAAGTTCTGAAGGGGGAAGCCCGGGCGACCGTGATCCACACATAGGGCGCCGGTGTTGGTCGTTTTTCGTTGCCCCCTTAACGCATTCAGCCCGTCAGCCACGGGGGCCTCGGCAGGGTCTTTCGGGCGCGGCGACGACAAGGAACTAGGATGTCTGCAACTTACGATATCAAGGAACTCGAAGGCCGGATGCGCGCATCGCTTGATGCGTTCAAGCGCGAATTACAGGGCTTGCGGACCGGGCGCGCCAGCGCACATCTGCTCGATCCGGTTCAGGTTTTGGTCTACGGCTCGCGCATGCCACTGAATCAGGTGGCCACCGTCACGACGCCCGAGCCGCGTATGATCGCGGTGCAGGTCTGGGATCGCTCGAATGTCACAGCGGTCGACAAAGCCCTGCGCGAAGCTAATCTCGGCGTCAATCCGATGGTCGACGGTCAGTTGATCCGACTGCCGCTGCCCGCTCCCACTGCCGAGCGTCGCACTGAACTCGTCAAGCAGGCCCACAAATATGCGGAAAGCCATCGAATTGCTGTGCGCAACGTGCGCCGAGACGGTCTCGACCTTCTCAAGAAACTCGAGAAGGACGGCAAAATGAGCGAGGACGATCACAAGAAGAATGCTGCCAAAGTGCAGGAACTGACCGACAAGCTGGTTAAAGAGATCGACCAGACTTTGGCTGCGAAGGAAACGGAAATACAAAAGGTTTGATCTTAGTAACTTCGCTTTGAGGCAACCCGCTCTCCGACGAGCCAAACCGCAGGTCCTGCCGAGCCCATGAGATCGCAGACGAGTCCCGGTGCATCGCCCGACCTCGTGCCCCCGCGGCATGTCGCCATCATCATGGACGGAAACGGCCGGTGGGCCGCGGAACGGGGACTTTCGCGTACGTGGGGCCATCGGCAGGGCGTGGAAGCCGTGCGGCGCACCGTCAGGGCCGCCCGTGAACGGGGTATCGGCTACCTCACCATCTACAGTTTTTCTTCGGAGAACTGGTCGCGGCCTGCGGCAGAGATCGACGATCTAATGGGCCTCATGCGGCGCTTCATCAAAAGTGATCTGGCGGAACTGCATCAATCGAACGTGCGCATCATCGTCATCGGCGAGCGGGACCGCGTGGATCCCGAACTGATGGCACTGATCGACGAGGCGCGGGATCTGACGTCGTTGAATACCGGTCTAACCCTCGTCATCGCCTTCAATTATGGTGCTCGTGCCGAGATTACGAAAGCGGTGCGAGAAATTGCGCGCAAGGTCGCGCGCGGTGAATTGGATCCGGACGCCATCGAGCCGGAGCATCTGTCTGGGACTCTCGATACTGCGGGCATCCCCGACCCCGATCTGTTGATCCGAACGAGCGGCGAGATGCGCCTGTCGAACTTTCTGCTCTGGCAGACGGCCTACACGGAATTTGTGTTTCTCGACGCGTACTGGCCGGAATTCGGGTCGGAGTTGCTTGATGAAGCCATTAAAATGTATCACGCGCGTGATCGCCGGTTCGGCGGACTGACGCAGCGGTCGACGGCCTGACGACCATGATGGGCGGCGAGCCGGCTGAGCCATCGCAATCGACAGCTCCCGTCATGATCGGGTCATCGAGGGAAATAGGGCTGCGAACGGCGTCTGGCCTCGTGATGGCCGCAATTGCGGGCGTCGCGCTTTACATGGGCGGTCTGCCGTTTGCTGTTCTCGGCGCCGTCGTCGGCGTGCTTACAAGTTTCGAGTGGTCGCGGATCGTTCGGGATGGCGCGATCGATGCTGCACTGGTCGTGCAGGTGTTCGCTGTCGTCATTGCGGCGGCTCTGGCTTGGCTGGGTCTGACGGCACTGGCGATTGCGGCCGTCATCGCCGGGTGCATCCTGACGGGGCTGCTGTGCTTCCAGCGGCGACCTCTTTTGTCAGCTGAAGGCGTGCTTTATGCCGGGCTGCCGGTCGTGGCCCTGATCTGGCTGCGCGAAGACCAGCCCCATGGTTTTGCAGCGGCGCTGCTCGTCCTGATCGCGGTCGTGGCGACCGATGTCGCGGCCTTCCTATTCGGCCGGCTGATTGGCGGACCGAAACTGGCACCGGCGATTTCGCCCAATAAGACGTGGTCGGGTTTTCTCGGTGGCATCTCGACGGCGGGGTTGGCGGCGGCCGGTTTCGCTCATACGATCGGTGCAGAGCCTTTGATGGTTGGCATTGCAGGCGTATTTCTGGGCGTTGTAGCGCAGATCGGGGATCTGACGGAATCAGCCCTGAAGCGGAGTTTCGGGGTGAAAGATTCCGGCCATATCATTCCGGGACATGGCGGTATCATGGACCGCATCGATGGATTGGTTTTCGCCGCGGTGGCCGCAGGTTTCGTGGCGCTCGCCCTTGATCCGCAAGCGCCCGCGCGCGCACTTCTCTTCGGCGGATGACACGATGAGCAGACATTTCACACGTGCAGCCGCGATCAAGCTCGGCGATATGGGCGAACGCACGCTGTCATCCCCGCAGCGTCTGACTGTGCTCGGCGCCACGGGCTCGATCGGCGAGAGCACGCTCGATCTGGTGGGGCGCGAGCCTGAGCGGTTCGAGGTGGTTGCGCTGACCGCGCAGTCGAATGCGGAAAAGCTTGCGCGGCTGGCGATCCTGCATAAGGCGCAAGTTGCTGTGGTGGGCGACGATCGTTGCTACACCGAGCTCAAGTCACAACTATCCGGTTCGGGTATCGAGGCGGCTGCCGGAGAAGATGCGCTGATCGATGCCGCATCGCGTCCGGCCGATTGCACCATGGCGGCCATCGTTGGAGCGGCGGGCTTGAAGCCGACCTTTGCGGCGGCGCGGCAAGGTCGACGGGTCGCCCTTGCGAATAAGGAGTGCCTCGTTTCGGCCGGCGATGTATTTCTTGGCGAAGTGCGCGCGTCGGGCGCAGAACTGCTGCCGGTCGACAGCGAACATTCCGCGGCGCTGCAATCACTGGCTGGCGCGGAGCGTGTGGCCGTAGAGCGGATCGTGCTAACAGCGTCGGGTGGCCCGTTTCGCTGCTGGCCGATAGAAAGGCTAAAGAATGCACGTCCAGAGGAAGCGCTGAAACATCCGAACTGGGCGATGGGTGCCAAAATCACGATCGACAGCGCCACGCTGATGAACAAGGGTCTGGAACTCATCGAGGCCTATCATCTGTTTCCCGTCGGCGTGGATCAGCTGGACGCGGTCATTCATCCCCAATCGGTGGTGCATTGTCTCGTGCACTACATTGACGGCTCGGTGATCGCGCAACTGGGGCCACCCGATATGCGCACACCGATCGCGCTGGCTCTCAATTGGCCAGAACGGCGTGCGACGCCGACGGCGCGGCTAGATCTGATCAAGATTGGGTCCCTGACCTTCGAGCCGGTGGACGCGGCGCGGTTTCCCGGTCCTGGCATGGCCAAGGCTGCGCTGCGACGAGGTGGCAATGCTCCTGCGATCTTGAACGCAGCGAACGAAATTGCAGTGGCCGCATTTCTCTCCGGCGGCCTTGGATTTATTGACATCGCGCGGGTGGTCGAACGGACGCTCGAGGAAGCAGAGGCACGGGGGCTGATCCGTGTTACGGAAACTCTCGAAGATGTACTCGACGCCGACTCGGAGGGTCGGGATCTGGCGCGAATGGTCATCGAAACCCCACATTAGGCAGTCAGTGGCGCCCGTCGGGCCCAAGCCTGCCGCATTCACTGCGGCCCTACCGGAGACGATTTATGGAAGCCCTTTCGAACGCGTTTTCGGGACCGTTGCTTTACGGCTTCGCGTTTCTCACCGTTCTGACGATCGTCGTGTTCTTCCACGAACTCGGCCATTTTCTCGTGGCCCGCTGGTGCGGGGTGAAGGTCAAGGCCTTTTCGATCGGATTCGGACAGGAGATCGCAGGCTTCGATGACCGCTACGGGACGAGGTGGAAGCTGTGCTGGATCCCGCTTGGGGGGTACGTGAAGTTCATGGATGACGAGAACGCGGCCAGCGTTCCGTCGCGCGATGCGATCGAGAAGATGAGCGCTGACGAGCGCGCCGGTTCTTTCCATGCCAAGCCCGTTTGGCAGCGGGCGGCGGTGGTGGTGGCCGGTCCGGTCGCGAATTTCATTTTGGCTATCGTCATCTTCACATTCTGGTTCTGGGTGAACGGCGTCTATTCGACGGAAGCCCGGGTCGACGAGGTGATCCCTGAGGGACCTGCCGCCAAGGCTGGCATCAAGGCAGGCGATCTCGTCACAGCCATCAACGGCCGGCCGGTCACGGCTTTCGAACACATCCAGCGCTTTGTCGGCACCAGCGTAGGCGAAGGGTTGACCTTCACCGTCGATCGGGGTGGGGAGAAGCTTGACCTCGTCGTTGTTCCTGAGGTGCGCGAGCAACTCGATGATAAGGGCGACAAGGTTCGGATGGTCATGATCGGAGTGAAGCGCATCCCCGGCCAGCAGGGGGTCAAACTTTACGAGCCGTCATTCGTCGAGTCGGTCGGGATCGCGGGCGACCGGACCTGGTTCATCGTGGCGAGCACGCTGGGGTATCTCAAGGACGTCATTGTGGGGCGCCAGTCTGCGGACCAGCTCGGCGGACCCATCCGTATTGCGGACGTGGCAGGCCGCGTGGCGACGCAGGGTTTTGAGTACATCATTCAGCTGGCGGCGTTCATTTCCGTCAGCGTGGGGCTGATCAACCTGTTTCCGATCCCGCTGCTCGATGGCGGGCACCTCATGTTCTACGCTATAGAAGCGGTGCGTGGTCGGCCGCTCGACGAGCGGCATCAGGAGCTTGGTTTCCGCATCGGTCTGGCGCTCGTTCTGAGTCTCATGATCTTTGCCACTTTCAATGACTTACATATCCTCAAACGTTGGCTTGGAGGGGCCGGTTAGATTCGTGTCCTGTGACGTATTCTTGCCACTTCCAGACGGGTTACTGAATCGTTAAAAGCTTGAGGCTGGCGTAGGCGTGGCGTTGAGTCTGTCATAGGCTTTTCGGGCGTCGGTGGGACCGTCAGTGCCAGTGGGACTGGCCAAGCATGAAGTGCGCATGGATTGCCGGTGCGGTGTCTGTGCGGATCAGGGGGAACGGCAAAAGCATGAGGGCTGATCCGCGTCATGGGTTCTCCCGTTTTTCGGCCGTTTCAGGCGTCCGCCTGTTCGCCGCGATTCTGGCGATCCTCGCGATCGAGATCTCTGCTCGGCACATTGGTGCGTCCACGGCAGCAATGGCCCAGGGCGTCGTGCGCAGCATTGAGGTCGAGGGTAACCGCCGTGTCGAAGCCGACACTGTCCGGTCCTATCTCCAGTTCAACGTGGGTGATGCCTACGATGCTAGCAAGGTCGACGGCTCGCTGAAGGCGCTGTTCGCCACGGGTCTGTTCGCAGACGTGGCCATCGACAACAACGGCAGCACCGTCATCATTCGTGTCGTCGAAAACCCGGTCGTCAACCAGGTGGCATTCGAAGGCAACAGCGAGGTCGATACCGAGACGTTGCGCAATGAAGTTCAGCTCAAGCCGCGTAGCGTTTTCACGCGCGCCCGAGCTCAGGCGGATGTGCAGCGGATCCTCGACGTCTATACGCGCCAGGGGCGGTTCGCCGCGTCGGTCGAGCCGAAGATCATCGAGCTCGAGCAGAGCCGCGTGAACGTGGTATTCGAAATCGTCGAGGGTGGCGCGACTAAGGTCAAAGGCGTCAACTTCGTCGGCAACAGCGCGTTCACCGATGAGCAACTCCGCGATATCATCTCCACGACGCAGCAAGGCTGGTTCGACTTCCTGAAGGGGACCAGCATCTACGATCCGGATCGCATGAATCTCGACCGCGAGTTGCTGCGCCAGTTTTATCTGAAGAACGGTTATGCCGATGCCCGGGTGACTGCCGCGCAAGCGGATCTCGATCGTGACGGTTCGGGATTTGTCATTACGTTCGCCGTCGAAGAAGGGGTTCAGTACAACTTCGGTGCTGTGACGGTTGAGAACGGGTTGCCAGACCTTAACGCGTCGGCGCTGAACGGCGAGGTTACTACCTACCAGGGCGATATCTACAACGCCCAGGCTGTCGATAAGACGGTCGAGCGGTTGACGCTTGCGACGGCGGAACAGGGCTTCCCGTTTGCTCGTGTTCGTCCGCGCGCCAACCCGGATCCGGCGACACGCACGATCGGGGTCGTGTATGCGATCGACGAGGGCCCGCGCATTTACATCGAGCGGATCAACGTGATCGGTAATACGCGCACGAAGGATTTCGTGATCCGTCGCGAGTTCCGTCTGGCGGAAGGCGATGCCTACAACCCGCTGCTGGTCGATCGCGCCAAGAAGCGTCTCTCAGGGCTCGGCATCTTCAAGACGGCGGATGTCAAGCGCCGCCCGGGCTCGGCTCCCGATCGCGTGGTTCTCGATGTCGAGGTGGAAGAGCAGTCCACGGGTGAGCTGTCGTTCGGTGCGGGCTTCTCGACCAACGAGGGCATTATCGGTGACATTTCGATCACCGAGCGCAACTTCATGGGTAATGGCCAGTTCTTGCGCTTGAAGCTCGCTGGCTCTGTGGAGCGCATGCAAGTTGACTTGTCGTTCACCGAACCGCGCTTCCTCGACCGCAACCTGTCGGCAGGTTTCGACCTCTTCCATAAGGAACTTGACCAGCGTGACGACGCCGGGTTCTCGAGCCGGTCGTCGGGTGGCACGGTCCGCCTCGGTTTCCCTCTCTCTGAAGATACATGGATGCAGGTTGGGTACACGCTTAAACGCGATGAAATCTTTGATGTCGACTCGCGTTCCTCGCTCGCCGTGAAGCAGGCTTGCGGAGACAAAAATCTGGGCGATCCTGCAAACTTTGATAATGATCGGAACAATAACGCCGAGGCCGACTGTACGGATGAGGCTTACTGGACGTCAGCCATCGGTACATCACTCACGTACGACAAGCGCAATCATCCGCGCAATCCGACCAGCGGCTATTATGTGCAGCTTTCAACGGACTTTGCGGGTCTCGGTGGGGACGTGAACTATGTCCGCGTGCAGGGTGAGGGCCGCGCCTATTACCCAATCACGGATAAGATCACGCTCGTGGGCCGTGCGGTGGCTGGCACGATACAGGGCTGGGGCGGGGATGATGTGCGCCTGCTCGATCTTTACTTCCGGGGCGGTGAAACGGTGCGTGGCTTCGATCGCGCCGGTTATGGGCCTCGTGACTCTTTGACCGGCGACGCTATAGGCGGCCAGAACTATTGGGCGGCAACGGCTGAGGTTCGTTTCCCGCTTCCGTTCATTCCCGAGGACCTTGGCATCAGTGGCGCCGCATTCGTCGATGCTGGTTCGTTGTGGGGTACGCCGGGAGACATCAATGCGTTGTATGCTGATGCTTCTGCCGTAAATCCTGATGCGCAACTGTTTGACGACAGCTCAGTCCGCTCGGCGGTTGGCGTGAGCTTGCTCTGGAACTCGCCAGTTGGTCCGCTGCGCGTCGATTACTCGGAAGCGATCACCAAGGAAGACTATGACAGGACGCAGAACCTGCGCTTCGGTGCTTCGACCCGGTTCTGATGTTCACAGACAGCTGTGTGAAACACGCGGCGGCGCTGGTTCAGCGCCGCCGTTTTATTGGTGCGTAGCGGATGCGGCCATATAATATCTGCTACTGATCGATGTTCATTCGGTGCTCTACCGCCGAAGAAGGGCGCTACCATGCTTCATCCCGGTTTCTTCGAGAACAAGGGGCCATTTCCAGCCGCCGATCTTGCGAAGGTCGTGGGTGCCGAGTTGGCGCCGGGTGCCGATGGCGCGCGCGCGATCTGCGATGTGCGGGCACTTGCCGATGCTGGGAACTCAGACGTTTCTTTTCTCGATAACCGCAAGTATCTGCCGCAACTGGCTGCAACCGCAGCCGGTTTCGTGCTCGTGCAGCCGGCATTTGCCGCGCGTGTGCCGCCTCATGCCGCCGCGCTGGTGACACAAGCGCCGTACCGGTCGTTCGCTCTGGCCTTACAGAAATTCTATCCGGAAGCATTGGTGCCTAAGGCGGCCATTGGTACGTCTGGGTGCGCCGTCGATCCGAGCGCGCAGATCGAGGACGGTGTGGTCGTCGAGCCCGGGGCGATCGTCGGGCCGGAAGCGATGATTGGGCGCGGCAGCCGGATCGCGGCCGGTGCCGTCATCGGCTATCGGGTGGCCATTGGGCGAGACTGCTACATCGGTGCATCAGCGACGGTCGTGCACGCGCTGATCGGCGACCGCGTTATCATCCATGCCGGCACGCGCATCGGTCAGGATGGCTTCGGCTTCGCGATGGGTCGAGATGGTCATCTGAAGGTGCCCCAGATCGGCCGGGTCGTTATTCAGGACGATGTGGAGATCGGGGCTAATACGACCATTGATCGCGGGGCCCTTAAGGATACGATCATCGGTGAGGGCACCAAAATTGATAATCTGGTCCAGATCGGGCACAACGTCGTCATTGGACGGCACTGCGTGATTGTCGCGCACACTGGGATTTCCGGCTCCACGGAGCTGGGGGATTTCGTGGTGATGGGCGGACAATCGGGGACCGTCGGGCACATCAAGATCGGGACGGGCGCGCAAATTGCGGGTGCATCGCACCCGAAGGAGGATGTCCCTCCCGGAGTGGCTGTTGGCGGCACGCCGGCGCGGCCGCTGAGGCAATGGGCTCGGGAACTCGCCATTGTGTCGCGCCTGGCAGCAAGAAAAGGGGCGTCGAGCGACGAGGTTGATGATTGACGCAGCGCGTATGGCGCATCACGAAGGTCGCAGACAAATCCGGCCTCAGCCGGATGAGCGGATCAAGGACGGCGGCGGCAAGCGCGCCGAAGCGAGAGGACGATGGACGACAAGACGAAGGTGAAGGCCCTCGGGACGGCTGATATCGCGAAGGTGATGAAATTCCTTCCGCACCGCTATCCGTTCCTGCTTCTCGACCGCATGTTCGACATGAATGGCGATGAGAGCTGCGTCGGCCTCAAGAACGTTACGATCAATGAGCCGTTTTTCCAGGGTCACTTTCCCCAATATCCGGTGATGCCCGGCGTACTGATCATCGAGGGACTTGCCCAGACTGCCGGTGCGTTATGCGTGTCGAGCCTCGGCGAAGACTATAAGGCGGAACTCGTCTACTTCATGGGGATAGACAAGGCGAAGTTCCGCAAGCCGGTTCTGCCCGGCGATCAACTGCACTACCATGTGCGCAAGATCCGCAATCGCGGCCGTGTCTGGCGCTTCTATGGAGAGGCTAAGGTCGACGGGGCGGTGGTGGCAGAAGCGGAAATCAGCGCCATGCTCGCCGACACGGCGGACGCACGCGCTTTCGCGGCCTCGAAGAGCTGATGTCAAATCCTGAAATTCACGCCTCCGCTGTCGTCGCTTCCGAAGCGCGCCTCGGAGCCAACGTCAAGATCGGCCCGTTCTGCACCGTCGGGCCGGATGTGCATTTGGACGATGGCGTGGAACTCGTCAGCCATGTGGCTGTGGCGGGGCGAACAGCGATTGGCGCGCGCACGAAGATCTTCCCGTTCGCTTCGATCGGTCATCAGCCGCAGGATCTGAAGTTCAAGGGAGAGCCGTCGACGCTGACGATCGGAAAAGAGTGCCTGATCCGCGAAGGCGTGACGATGAACCCCGGCACCGAGGGCGGCGGAATGGTAACGTCGGTCGGAGACAACTGCGCCTTCCTTGCCAACAGCCATGTCGGTCACGACTGCCATGTCGGCAACAACGTCATCTTCTCCAATAACGTCATGCTGGCCGGGCACTGCACCGTTGGCGACTATGTCATCATCGGCGGCGGAGCAGCCGTCATTCAGTTCGCGCGCGTAGGACCACACGCGTTCGTCGGCGGCATGTCGGGGCTCGAGCATGATCTCATTCCCTATGGCATGGCGCTCGGCAACCGCGCGTATCTGTCCGGTCTCAACATCATAGGGCTTCAGCGGCGGGGGTTTTCACGGGCACAGATCCATGACCTGCGCCGGGCCTACCGTCTCATGTTCGCCCAGGAAGGCACACTGCTGGAGCGTGTGGAGGACGTGGCGGTCGAATTCAAGGATCACCCGATCGTCGTTGAGATCGTCGAGTTCATCCGCAAGGGCGGCAAGCGCTCGTTGTGTACGCCGCAAGGCGCGGCCGAGGCCTGAGCAGAAGGCCTGATCCATGGTGCGCGGTTCGAAAGCCGTCGTCGGTATTCTGGCGGGGGGCGGTTCGCTCCCGCGCGAGATCGCCGATGTGCTCCATGCCGAGGGACAGAACCCGGTGATCGTCGGGCTCGAGGGCGAGGTTCGTCCGCGCGACTTCGCCGGCCATGATTTCACACTCGTCAACTGGGGCCGGATCGGACAGTTGCTCCGCACGTTCAAGCAGAAAGGTGTCACCGATCTTGTGATCGTCGGCAGCGTGACGCGACCGGACCTCCGCGCGATCCGCACCGACGTCGGATTCTGGTGGAACCTGCCGCGTATCTTCAGGATCGTGGCGGCGGGCGGAGATGATAGCGTCTTGCGCCGTGTCGTGGGTTTCTTCGAAAGTCATGGATTCGTTGTTCGGGGACCAGCGGATGTCGCTCCGGCTCTTCTCATCGGTGAGGGCGCTTACGGCAAAGTCGCCATGAGCGCTGCTTCAAAGCGCGATTTCGAGATCGGGCGAGAGATCGTGGCGCGGCTGGCGCCGTTCGATGTCGGGCAGGCGGTGGTCGTGGCGAATGGCGCGGTGCTTGCCATCGAAGGTGCGGAGGGTACGGACGCGATGCTGAAGCGCATCGTGGAGCGGCAAGACAGTGCACGCGGCGGCGTGCTCGTCAAATGGCCGAAGCCTGGACAGGAGCTGCGCGTCGACATGCCCGCGATCGGGCCGAACACGGTTGCAGGTGTGGTGGCGGCAGGACTGCGGGGGATCGCGGTGCAGGCGGGGGCGACGCTGGCCGCACAGCGCGGCGACACGTCGGACGCGGCGGACGCGGCGCAGGTTTTCATTGCCGGGTTGGAGGCTGGCGCGGCGTCTGGCGTGACGAAGACAGTGCTGCAGGACGATGGCGAGATCGGATTGGCCGTGCTCGGCGCGCTGGTGCCGCGGGTGCGCTCGCGTGGCGTGGTGGTCGTGCGGCGGCATGTGCTTGCGGTGGAAGCGGGGGAGGGACTTGGCGACCTTGTGGCGCGTGCGGCGGGGCGGCGGCAGTGGGGCAAGAGTAAAAAGCGGCGCGGGGCCTTGGCGGTCGCGTCGCTCGCCGATCTGGACCGGGATGTCATCACGGCGGCGGGGGATGCGGGGTATGAGTGGATCGTTGCGTCTGCCGCGGACGGTGCGGCGGGGCTCAGGGACGATATACGGTCTGTCGGCATGAAAGTCAGGATCGGCGGGACGGAGGCGTGATGAGGGGAAGCGCGCGGCCGCTCAGATTGTATCTCGTTGCAGGCGAGCATTCCGGCGATGCGCTGGGCGCCAAGTTGATGGCGGAGATCAAGGCGCGTCTCGGGCACGGCGTCGTCTTCGACGGCGTCGGTGGGGAGGCGATGGCGGCAGAGGGTCTCGTGTCGCTGTTCCCGCTCTCCGAAGTGGCCGTGATGGGGCCGATCAACATCCTCAAGCAGCTGCCGCGTCTCATCGATCGCGTGCATGAGACCGTGCGCGATGCCGTGGCCGTGGGGCCGGACGCTGTCGTGATCATCGACAGTCCCGAATTCACACATCCCATCGCCAAGCGGATCCGCGAACGAATGCCTGACGTCCCCATCATCGATTATGTGAGCCCGAGCGTCTGGGCGTGGCGGCCGGGGCGGCACGGCATGCCGGTGGCGCTGCAGGTCACCAGCGGCACGCGCTTCGCGCCG
>ERZ1066138.218-NODE-218-length-19555-cov-8.916615_pt1 | contig 19555 bp, 16 predicted proteins | sample MGYA00382785_ERZ1066138 | MGnify/ENA primary metagenome ERZ1066138 (study PRJEB33369, sample SAMEA5778368) | biofilm metagenome | biome: Industrial cooling water; feature: Water cooling tower basin; material: Biofilm | place: United Arab Emirates | collected... | reverse complement strand
GAAGGGCATGTCCGCCACTAGGAAGCGCGTCGGCGCGCCGCGGCGCACGGCGGCAACGTGCAGGGCCATCATCTCGACGGTGGCGGCGAGGGTGTCGGTGTGGCCGTGCACGACCATCGCCGCGCTGTCGCCGACCAGGAGGCTGTCCACCTTCGAGGCCTCGAGCACGCGCGCGAATGCGGCGTCGTAGCAGGTCACCATCGAGATCTTGCGCCCGGCCGCCTTGGCGGCGGCGAAGTCCAGGACCGATTTCATGCGCGTTCCCTCCCGGCGGCGGCGATGAAGGCGCGATAGACGCCCGCGAGCGCCGTGCCGTCGAGCGCCTCCAGGTGCGCTCCGATGGTTTCGCGGTCGCCGCGCGCCACCGGCCCGGTGAGGGCGCGGTCGCCGGCAGCGATGACGTTCTCGACGATGCGGCGCGGGTAGGCCGAGAGCGCTTCGCGCGGCGCGCCGAAGCGCGCTTCCATCGCGGCAAAGAAGTCCCGCCACAGCACGGCGGTGAAGCCGCCGGCGAGCGCGCAGAGCGCGTGGTAGTAGGCCTTGTCTTCCACCTTGAGCGGGAAGCAGGGGTTCGGCAGCCGCGGGAACAGCCGCCGGAACTCGGCGACCGGGTCGGGATGGGCCTCGTCGTGGTCCAGGAACACCGGAATGTCGCGGTAGAAGGACGGCTCGTAGAGGGCCTCCGCGAAGGTCATCAGCGGGTGGGCGCCGAAGGCGCCGGCGAAGCTGCGGCCGCCGCAGAAGTGCACGAAGCGCCGGTCATCGAGGCCCTCGGCGCGCAGGCGCGCCAGGACCGGTTCGATCGCGTCGTCCGATACGGCCAGCAGGATGACCGGGCAACCCTCGAGTGCAGCCGCGGCCGTGAGGCCCGGCTTGCCGTTCGGCCGGGCGAGCCGCCGCGACCACAGCTTCCAGGGGATGCCGAGGCCCGTGAAGTAATGGCGCCAATGCCGGGAAAGTCGGCCGTCCCCGACGAAGCCGTAGGGCGACGACCCGGAATCCGGGCGGTCAGCGGGTACCTGTCCCATGGATCAAGTCCCTGTTTCGACGAACGATTCCAACTTCGGTCACGGCTGCCCCGCAGGGCAGTCCGCGCCATGCGCAAGTTTACCGTGATCGTCATCGGAGGGGTCAGACCCCTCCCGTAAATCCTTGAAAATGGCGTTAAATTTCCTTCCGCGCGGGTTGAATCGGCGGCCGCAGACCTCATGAACCGGGCAGGCACGCACCCCGGAGCGCCTCGATGCGACAAGACCGCCTGACCACCAAGTTCCAGCTCGCGCTGGCGGACGCGCAGTCGCTGGCCGTCGGCCGCGACCAGCAGCTCATCGAGCCCGTGCACCTGATGCTGGCGCTGCTGGACCAGGAGGGCGGCAGCGCGCGGCCGCTGCTCGACCGCGCCGGCGTCAACGTGAACCTGCTGCGTTCCCGCCTGCTCGAGCAGGTCGGGCGCATCCCGACCGTCGAGGGCGCCGCGGGCGAGGTCCACCCGTCGAACGACCTCATCAAGCTCCTCAACGTCACCGACAAGCTCGCGCAGAAGCGCGGCGACCAGTATCTCTCCAGCGAACTCTTCGTGCTCGCGGCCTGCGAGGACAAAGGCACGCTCGGCCGTGTCCTGAAGGACAGCGGCGCCGTGAAGGGCGCCATCGACAAGGCGATCGACGACCTGCGCGGCGGCGAGAAGGTGAGCGACCCGAACGCCGAGGAACAGCGCGGCGCGCTCGACAAGTTCACGATCGACCTCACCGAGCGCGCGGAGAAGGGCAAGCTCGACCCGGTGATCGGCCGCGACGACGAGATCCGCCGCACCATCCAGGTGCTGCAGCGGCGCACCAAGAACAACCCCGTGCTGATCGGCGAGCCCGGCGTCGGCAAGACCGCGATCGTCGAGGGCCTCGCCCAGCGCATCGTCAACGGCGAAGTGCCGGAGGGGCTCAAGGGCAAGCGCATCCTCGCGCTCGACATGGGCGCGCTGATCGCCGGCACCAAGTTCCGCGGCGAGTTCGAGGAGCGCCTCAAGGGCGTGCTGAACGACCTCGCCAAGCAGGAAGGCCAGGTCATCCTGTTCATCGACGAGCTGCACACGATGGTCGGCGCCGGCAAGGCCGAGGGCTCGATGGACGCCGGCAACATGCTGAAACCCGCGCTGGCGCGCGGCGAGCTGCACTGCGTCGGCGCCACCACACTCGACGAGTACCGCAAGCACGTCGAGAAGGATGCGGCGCTCGAGCGCCGCTTCCAGACCGTGTTCGTCGGCGAGCCCTCGGTGGAGGACACGATCGCGATCCTGCGCGGCCTCAAGGAGCGCTACGCGGTGCACCACAAGGTCGAGATCACCGACCCCGCGATCGTCGCCGCCGCGACGCTCTCGCACCGCTACATCACCAACCGCCAGCTCCCGGACAAGGCGATCGACCTCATCGACGAGGCCGCGAGCCGCATCCGCATGGAGATCGACTCGAAGCCCGAGGAGATGGACCGGCTCGAGCGCCGCATCATCCAGTTCAAGATGGAGCGCGAGGCCCTGAAGAAGGAGAAGGACGAGGCCTCGAAGAAGCGCCTCGACCAGCTCGAGCAGACGCTGGCCGGGCTCGAGAAGGAGTTCGCGGACCTCGAGGAGATCTGGAAGGCCGAGAAGGCCGCAGTCCAGGGCGCGGCCCACATCAAGGAAGAGATCGAGCGCGCGAAGCTCGAGATCGACGCCGCGAAGCGCGCGGGCAACCTCGCGCGCGCGTCCGAGCTGCAGTACGGGAAGATGCCCGAGCTCGAGAAGCGGCTGAAGTCCGCGCAGGAGGCCGAGTCGAAGGCGCCCACGCTGGTGCGCAACAAGGTCACCGAGGAGGAGATCGCCGAGGTCGTCTCCAAGTGGACCGGCATCCCGGTCTCCAAGATGCTCGAGGGCGAGCGCGAGAAGCTGCTCAAGATGGAGCAGGAGATCGCGAAGCGCGTCGTCGGCCAGGAAGAGGCCGTGCGCACCGTGTCCGACGCCATCCGGCGCTCGCGCGCGGGCCTCGCCGATCCCAACCGGCCGAACGGCTCCTTCCTGTTCCTCGGCCCGACCGGCGTCGGCAAGACCGAGCTGACCAAGGCGCTCGCCGAGTTCCTGTTCGACACCGAGGATGCGCTCGTGCGCATCGACATGTCCGAGTTCATGGAGAAGCACTCGGTCGCGCGCCTGATCGGCGCGCCGCCGGGCTACGTCGGCTACGAGGAGGGCGGCTACCTCACCGAGGCCGTGCGGCGCCGGCCCTATTCCGTGATCCTGCTCGACGAGATCGAGAAGGCGCACCACGACGTGTTCAACGTCCTGCTGCAGGTGCTCGACGACGGCCGCCTGACCGACGGCCAGGGCCGGACGGTCGACTTCCGCAATACCGTGGTGATCATGACCTCGAACCTCGGCTCGCAGGTCATCCAGGAGATGGCGGGCGAGGAGAACTACGACCAGATGAAGAAAGCGGTGCTGGAGATCGTCGGCCAGCACTTCCGGCCCGAGTTCATCAACCGCATCGACGACATCGTCGTGTTCCACCCGCTCGGGCGCGAGCACATCCGCCGCATCGTCGGCATCCAGACCGGCTACCTGCGCCGGCGGCTGGGCGACCGCGACATCCAGATCGAGCTCGAGGAGGCGGCCCTGGACCTGCTGGGCGCCGCGGGCTTCGACCCGGTGTACGGCGCGCGGCCGCTCAAGCGCGCGATCCAGCAGCAGCTCGAGAATCCGCTCGCGCAGCGCATCCTGGGCGGCGAGTTCGGCCCCGGCGACACGATCCGCGTGACCGCGGAGGACGGGGCGCTGGTTATGCGAAAATAGCGGGCGAGGGAGGGAGGTTCCCGAGCCGATGCCGTTTTACGAGTACCAGTGCGGTGCCTGCGGGCACCACCACGAGGAATTGCAGAAGGTCACGGACCGGGCGCTGCGCAAGTGCCCGGCCTGCGGCCGGCCCTCGCTCAAGCGGCTCGTGTCGGCGCCGGTCTTCCGCCTGAAGGGCGGCGGCTGGTACGAGACGGACTTCAAGAACGACAAGGAAGCGAAGCGCAACCTCGCCGGCGAGAAGGAACCGCCGCCGGAGAAGGCCAAGGACGAGAAGCCGGATGCCAAGCCGGCCGAGAAGAAGGCGGAGGCCGTCGCGCCCAAGCCGGCGCCGGCCGCCAAGAAGCCCAAGGCCGCCCGCCCGAAGGCGGCGCGCCGCCGCTCCGCGCGGCGTTAGGCCGCGGTTGCCAGCGCAGCCGCCCGGCACGTAACATCGCGCGCTTTGTCCATGCGCACACACTACTGCGGAGAAGTCGACGAATCCCTGGCGGGCCGCACCATTTCTGCGGCCGGCTGGGTGCACCGCCGCCGTGACCACGGCGGCGTGATCTTCGTCGACCTGCGTGACCGCTCGGGCCTCCTGCAAGTCGTGTTCGACCCGGACACGCCCGAGGCCTTCAAGGCCGCGGAGCACCTCGGCCGCGAGTACTGCATCCAGGTGCAGGGCAAGCTGCGGCCGCGTCCGGCGGGCACGGCAAATGCCGGCCTGTCCTCCGGCCAGGTCGAGCTGCTCGCCTCGAAGCTCGAGATCCTGAACCCCTCCGCGACGCCGCCGTTCTCGCTCGACGAGGAGGTCGGCGAGGAGCTGCGGCTCAAGCACCGTTACATCGACCTGCGCCGCGACGTCATGCAGGAGCGCCTGCGGCGCCGGCACGCGATCACGCGCGCGATGCGCGAGTACCTCGACGGACACCATTTCGTCGACATCGAAACGCCGATGCTGACCAAGGCGACGCCCGAGGGCGCCCGCGACTATCTCGTGCCCTCGCGCACGCACCCGGGCAAGTTCTTCGCGCTGCCGCAGTCGCCGCAGATCTTCAAGCAGCTCCTGATGATGAGCGGCTTCGACCGCTACTACCAGATCGTGCGCTGCTTCCGCGACGAGGACCTGCGCGCCGACCGCCAGCCCGAGTTCACGCAGCTCGACATCGAGACGTCGTTCCTCGCGCAGGAACAGGTGATGGCGCTGATGGAGGGCCTCATCCGCCACGTGTTCTCGCGCGTGCTGCGCGTGCAGCTGCCGGATCCCTTCCCGCGGCTCAGCTACGCCGAGGCGATGCGCCGCTTCGGTTCCGACAAGCCGGACCTGCGCGTGCCGCTCGAATTCACGGACGTCGCGGACCTCGTCGCCGGATGCGAGTTCAAGGTGTTCGCGACGCCGGCCGCGGACCCGGACGGGCGCGTCGCGGCGCTGCGCGTCCCGCGCGGCGGGGAACTCACGCGCAAGCAGATCGACGACTACACGGCTTATGTCGCACGCTTCGGCGCGCGCGGCCTGGCCTATATAAAGGTGAACGACGCAGCGAAGGGTCGCGACGGCCTGCAGTCGCCGATCCTGAAGTTCCTGCCGGATGCGGCGGTCGCGGGCATCCTCGAGCGCACGAAGGCCGGGACCGGTGACCTGGTCTTCTTCGGCGCCGACAAGGCGAAGGTCGTCAACGACGCGCTCGGCGCGCTGCGGCTGCAGCTCGGCCGCGACCTCGGGATCGTGGAGGAGGGCTGGCGGCCGCTCTGGGTGACCGACTTCCCGATGTTCGAGTGGGACCCCGACGCAAAGCGCTGGTCGGCGATGCACCATCCGTTCACGTCGCCCGTGGACCCGGATGCCGCGGCACTGGCGGCCGACCCGAAGAACGCGCTGGCGCGCGCCTACGACATGGTGCTGAACGGCTCCGAGATCGGCGGAGGCTCGATCCGCATCCACCGCGAGGAGATGCAGAGCACCGTCTTCGACCTGCTCGACATCTCGCGCGAGCAGGCGGCGGTGAAGTTCGGCTTCCTGCTCGAGGCGCTGCGCTACGGCGCGCCGCCGCACGGCGGCATCGCCTTCGGACTCGACCGCCTCGCGATGCTGATGTCCGGCGCCGAGAGCATCCGCGACGTCATCGCCTTCCCGAAGACGCAGTCCGCATGGGACCCGATGACCGACGCGCCCTCCGAGGCCGACGACGCCCAGCTCGCGGAACTGCACATCCGCGTCAAGAAGCCGCCGGTGCCGTGACCCGGCCATGACGGCGCCCGTGGTCGTCGTCCACGGCCTGTGGCTCAACGGGCTGGAGTTCTTTCTGTTGCGCGACCGGCTGCGGCAGGCCGGGTTCGAAACCGCGGTCTTCCGCTATCCGTCCATGCACTCGACGCTCGGCGACGCCGCGGACGCGCTGGCCGGAATGCTGCGCACGCTCGGCGACACCGCGCACGTCGTGGCCCACAGCCTTGGCGGGCTGGTCACCTGCGAGGCCTTCGCGCGACATGCGGACCTGCCGGGCGGGCGAATCGTGCTGCTGGGAGCGCCGGTGCGCGGCTCGCGCACGGCCAGGGCCGTCGCCTCGCACTGGTACGGGCCTGCGGCGCTCGGTCCGCTCGCGCTGGCGGAGCTCGCGCGCGAGCGGGATCCCGTGGCGCTGCCGGCGCGCGAGGTCGGCGTGATCGCCGGGTCCCTGCCGGTCGGCGCCGGACGGATTTTCGCGGACCTTCCGGCGCCGAACGACGGAACGGTCTGCCTGGACGAGACGGAGCTTCCCGGCAGGACGTCACGAATCGTGCTTGAAGTCAGTCACACTGGCATGCTGTTCTCGTCCGCGGTCGCGGACTCGGCGGTAAAGTTCCTGGCTTCTGGAAGATTCGGATGACTGCCGATGCTTGATTCGCTGCGCCGCTGGCCCTGGTTCGCGATAGCGCTGGCGCCGTACCCGCTACTCTTCATCGCCGCGTCCAACCCGGGGCAGGTGGACGCGGCATCGCTCCTTCCGACGCTCGCGGCCGCGGTCGCCGCGAGTCTCGCGCTGCTGGCACTGCTGCGCCTGCTGCTAGGAGACTGGCTGCGCGCCGGACTCGGCGTCGCGTGGTTTCTGCTGCTGTTTTTCAGCTACGGTCCCGTCAACACCCGTTTTGACGTTGCTGGCAGCGCGGCGGACGAGGGCCTCGCGGAGTTGCACTGGGCCGCGGAGAACCTGCAGCTGGTGCACTCCGCGATCTGGCTGCTGCTGCTGATGCTGGGCTGGTCCTGGCTGAGGCGCCTGCGCCATCCGCCCGGTCGCCTGACGGCCGCGTTGAACCTCATGTCCGTGCTGCTGCTGGTCGTCGCCGGCGTGCAATGGACCGCCGGCCGCGGCGCACGCGCAGAGGCGGCAAGCACCGATGCCGTCGGGCCTGCGGCCACTGCGGGCGACGCGCCCGACATCTATTTCATCGTGCTCGACGGATACGCGCGCTCCGACGTGCTTGCCAGCCACTACGCCTACGACAACGGGCCGTTCCTGCGTCGCCTCGAGCGACTCGGCTTCCAGGTTGCTGATGCGAGCCAGGCCAATTACAGCTGGACCTTCCTGTCGCTCAGTTCCACGCTCAACATGGACTACATGCAGGCGCTGCTCGGCGACCGGCTCGATCCGACGGCGGCCGATCGCGAATCCGCCTTCCGCCTGCTGCGCGACAACCGCGTTGCCGCATTCCTGCGTGGGCGCGGCTATCGCTTCGTGCATCTGCAGTCGACCTGGGGCGGCACCGGCAGCAACCCCTATGCCGACGATTTCCGCCGCTGCGGAGGCGGGCTGTTCCGCGACGACTACCTCCTCGCGGTCGCCGAGGTGAGCTGGCTGCGAGCGTTCGGTTCTCAGGCGTCGCTCGACCTTGCGAGCTGCCACCTGCGGAACTTCGAGACCCTGGCCGCGCTCGGCCGCGAGCCGGGACCGAAGTTCGTACTCGCGCACTTCGTGCCGCCGCACCACCCGTACCTCTTTGACCGTGACGGCCGCGTGATTCGAAATGCCAATCTGTCCAATCAGTTCGAATTCCAGAAGAAGCTCTGGGAGGATCGACAGGCCTACATCGATCAGCTGGCATTCGTCAGCGGCAAGGCGGAGGATGCGATCGCCCGGCTGATCGCCGACTCGAAGCGGTCACCGGTTATCCTGCTCGTCTCGGACCATGGTCCGAACCTGCGACGCGGCATCGAGGGTGCCGATTACAACCGGCTGCGGCTTGCAAACCTTTCGGCTGTGCGCCTGCCAGGCGCATTCGCGCAACCGTTGCCCGAGGACATCTCCAACGTGAACCTGATGAGGGTCGTGCTCGATCGCCTGTTCGCCGCCGGCCTGCCGAGCCTGCCGGACCGGCATTTCGTGTCGGACTATCGCCAGCCGTTCGACTTCACGGAAGTGGACGGCAATGGCGTGCCGGTTGAGACTGCAGCCAGCTCCGCCGACAATATGTGACGTATTCGGCTGGCCGGCGGGTGCCGCCGGTGCTCTGATCTGGCATCGTCAGCGAGGTCCGACCATGCGCACTGCGCCGAAATCCGCCCTTGTCCGCCAGGCCGCCTGCGCGGCCGTCCTGGTTCTCGGCACCACAGGCACTGCGCATGCCTACATCGATCCGGGCACCGGCTCGATGCTGCTGCAGGTGATCGGCGCCGGCATCGCGGGCGCGATCTTCTATTTCCGCGAGCTGCGCATCAAGTTCATGTCGCTGTTCTCGCGGCGCCGGGAATCGGTATCCGAGGACGCCCCCAAGCCGCCTTCAGGCGACCCCACCCATTGACCCCGGTCGCCGCGAGCCCGCGGTCGTTCCGCGATCCTGACGCCACGCTGGTCGAACACGACGGGCGGCTGATCCGGGCGGTTCGCCGCCACGCGCTCGACGGGTTCCGGCGCGTGCTCGAGGATCCGGTCGTCCGCCGGTGGATGGAACAGGGCCGCATCGTACGCACGCGGCCGCTGCCGGCGGTCGAGATGCCGCCGCAGTTCGCCGATTTCGACGGCGAGTGTTTCGAGCACGAACGAATCCCCTTCGTCAGCCAGCCAGCCGAGTGGGCACCGGAAATGCTCGCGGCCGCCGGCCGGCTGACGCTCGAGCTCGCACGCTCCCTGCTGCAGCGCGGATGGCAACTCAAGGACGCAACGCCGGCCAACGTGCTGTTCCGCAACGCGGAGCCGGTTTTCGTGGACCTGCCATCGATCGTCCCGCGCGAGCCGGGCACATGCCTCTGGATAGCGCGCCACCAGTTTGAGACGACATTCCTCCTGCCGCTCATCGCATCCGTGGAGGCCGGCGTACCCATGGCGTGGACGCTGTCCAACCCGGTTGCGGGCCTGTCGCACGAGGCATTGGCGTCCATCCTGGGCGGGCGACGCTGGCTCAGGCCCCGCCTCTGGCGGCCGGTGGCGATGCCCGCCGCGCTGGCGGCAAAGGCAGCCGCCGGCGGCGGCGCGTCACGCGCAATGAAGTCCACAAGCGATGAACAGGCGCGCTTCATTCTCGATCGCTCCTATGCCGGCCTTGAGCGCCAGCTCGGCAAGCACGTGGCCAGGCTCGCGAAGCGCAGCTCCCACTGGCACCGCTACACCGCAACGCGGGCGCATTACGGTGACGCGGATCTCGAGGCCAAGCGCCGGTTCGTGGAGGAGGCCGTTGCGGCCGCGGCGCCGCGCCGCACGCTCGACATCGGCGCCAACACGGGCGAGTTCAGCGAGATTGCCGCAGCGCAGGGCGAGGTCGTCGCGCTCGACATCGACGAGCGTTCCGTGGCTGCGATCTGGGCGCGTGCTCGCGCGGCTGGATTGCCGGTCCTGCCGCTGGTCGCCAACTTTGGCCGCCCGACGCCGGCGCTCGGCTGGCGCAACCGCGAAACTGATTCGCTGCTCGCACGCGCCGCGGAGAACTTCGATCTCGTGCTGATGTTGGCGGTCGTACACCACCTGCGCGTCACGGAGGGCGTGCCGCTCGCCGAACAACTCGACGCCGTGGCCGCAATCACGCGCCGGCACCTGCTGGTCGAGTTCGTGCCGGTGGCCGATCCCATGTTCGCCGCCCTCGCGCGCGGCCGGGAGTCGCTGTACGGCGATTGCCAACGACCTGCCTTCGAGGCGACGCTGCATGGGCGCTTCCACGTCGAGCGCACGCACGAGCTGCCGAACGGCCGCGTCCTCTACCTGGCCCGCAAGCGGCTGACGTAAAGCAAAGCTACAAGGAGGACTGGTCCCTCCTATTTCCCGTGCTGTTTCTCCAGCCGTTCCAGATACCCCCGCGCGCTCTCGATCACCTCGCGCGGTACGCCAGCCTTCTGGGCCACCTGCAGCCCGTAGCTGCGGCTCGCCGGGCCCGGCTTCACGGCGTGCAGGAACACGATGCCGTCCGCGTGCTCGGTGGCGTCGAGGTGCACGTTGGCGACCTCGGCGATCCCGTCCGCGAGCTCGGTCAGCTCGAAGTAGTGCGTCGCGAACAGCGTGAAGGCCCGCAGGCGCCGGGCGATGTGGCTCGCGCAGGCGAAAGCGAGCGAGAGGCCGTCGTAGGTGCTGGTGCCGCGGCCGATCTCGTCCATCAGCACGAGGCTCCTGTCGGTGGCCGCGTTCAGGATCACGGCCGCCTCCGTCATCTCCACCATGAAGGTGGAGCGCCCGCCGGCGAGGTCGTCCGAGGCGCCGATGCGGGTGAAGATGCGGTCGAACGGCCCGATCACGGCCCGCGTCGCGGGCACGAAGCTGCCGATCGAGGCGAGCACGAGGATCAGCGCCGCCTGGCGCATGTAAGTTGACTTGCCGCCCATGTTCGGGCCGGTGATCACCAGCATCCGGCGCGCGTCGGTGAGTTCGAGGTCGTTGGGGACGAACGGGTCGTCCAGCACGCGCTCGACGACCGGGTGGCGGCCTGCGGTGATGCGAAGGCCCGGCTCGTCGGACAGCTCCGGCTGCACGTAGCGCAGGCTGACCGCGCGCTCGGCGAGGCTCGCCAGCACGTCGGCGAGCGCGAGCGCCGCCGCCATCCGCTTGAGCGGGGCGAGGCCTTCGGTCAGCCGGTCGAGCAGGCCGTCGTACAGCTCGCGCTCGCGCGCGAGCGCGCGGTCGCGGCTGCCGAGCACGCGGTCCTCGAACTGCTTGAGCTCGGGCGTGATGTAGCGCTCCGCGTTCCGTACCGTCTGGCGGCGCTGCCACTCGATGGGCGCGCGCTCGGACTGGCTGCGTGGCAGCTCGATGTAGTAGCCCTGCACGCGGTTGTAGCCGACCTTCAGCTGGGTGATGCCGGTCCGGCGCCGCTCGCGGTCCTCCAGTTCGAGCAGCAGCGTGTCGGCGCCGGTCGCGATCGCGCGCAGCTCGTCGAGGGCCGCGTCATGGCCGGCAGCGATGACGCCGCCCTCGCGCAGCAGGGCCGGAGGCGTCTCGACGAGGGCACGCCGCAGGAGCGAGTGGATTTCCGGCTGCGGCGCGAGATCCGCGGCAGCCGCGGCCAGCAGCGGCGCGTCGAGCCCGGCGAGGGCATCCTGCAGCCGCGGCAGGCTGCCGAGCGCCTCGCGCAGCGCCGCGAGGTCGCGCGGCCGCGCCGAGCGCAGGGCCACGCGCGCGAGCACGCGCTCGACGTCGCCGATGCCGCGCAGGATCTCCTGCAGGAGGCCGTAGCGGTCGGCACCGATCAGGTTTGCGATCGCGGCGTAGCGGGCGGTGAGCGTCGCGCGGTCGCGCAGCGGCCGGCGGATCCAGCGGCGCAGTTCGCGCGCGCCCATGGCGGTGGCCGTGCGGTCGATGACGCCGACCAGCGTCGCGTCCTCGCGGCCGGCGAGGCTCACGTCGAGCTCGAGGTTGCGGCGCGTCGCCGCGTCCATGACGAGCGCGTCGTCGCGCGACTCGCGCGCGAGCGACGTCAGGTGGGGCAGGGCGCCCTTCTGCGTGTCCTTCGCGTACTGCAGCAGCGCGCCGGCGGCGCCGAGCGCGAGCGTCAGGTCCTCGCAGCCGAAGCCGGCGAGGTCCTGCGTGCCGAACTGCGTGGTGAGCGCGCGGCGCGCGGAATCGGCCAGGAAATGCCAGGGCGCGCGCTCGACCACGCGGGCCGCGGACGGGACCTGCGCGCCTTCCGGCACCAGCAGCTCGGCCGGCCGCAGCCGCTCGAGTTCGGCCGCGAGCGCCTCGTGGCCTTCGCCCTCGAGCACGCTGAATCGGCCGGCGCCGAGGTCGAGCCAGGCGAGCCCGAAGCGCGCGCCGTCCGCGGCGAGCGCGGCAAGCAGATTCTCGCGCCTCGCGTCGAGTAGCGCGTCGTCGGTGACGGTGCCGGGGGTCACGATGCGCACGACCTCGCGCGTGACGGGACCCTTGCTCCTGCCGACGACGCCGGTCTGCTCGCAGATGGCGACCGGCTCGCCCTGTTTCACAAGCCGCGCGAGGTAGGCGTCGAGCTTGTCGACCGGCACGCCCGCCATCGGGATCGGCGCGCCGCCCGACTCGCCGCGCTGGGTCAGGACGACGTCGAGCAGCTTCGCGCCGCGGCGCGCGTCGTCGTAGAAGAGCTCGTAGAAGTCCCCCATGCGGTAGAACAGCAGGACGTCGGGGTTCTCCGCCTTGATGCGCAGGTACTGCTGCATCATGGGCGTGTGCACTTCGAGCCCCCCGAACAGCGGGGCGGTGCCCGGCCTCGTTTCCGCGCTCCTCATTTGAGGCATTATGACGGCTCGACGAGAGGACCACACATGAGCATCGCCTACCAGTCCGACCAGGGCATCGCCCGCCTGACCTTCGACCGCCCCGCGAAGAAGAACGCGATCACCGCCGAGATGTACGAGCAGTTCGTCGCGGGTCTGAAGCAGGCCGCCGGCGATGCGTCCGTGCGCGCCGTGCTCGTTTCCGGCGCGGGCGGGACCTTCACCGCGGGCAACGACCTCAAGGATTTCTCGAACCCGAAGTTCGCGCAGCCGGATTCGCCGGTGCTGAGCTTCATGCAGGGGCTTGCCGCCTTCGACAAGCCGGTCGTGGCCGCCGTGCAGGGCATGGCCGTCGGCATCGGCGTGACGATGCTGCTGCATTGCGATCTCGTCTACGTCGCGGACGACGCGACGTTCTCGATGCCGTTCACGAGCCTCGGCCTGGTGCCGGAATTCGCCTCGACGCTGCTGCTGCCGCAGGTCGCGGGCCGCGTGCGCGCTTCCGAGAAGCTGCTGCTAGGCAAGCCGTTCCCGGCGCACGAGGCGGTCGTCCTCGGCATCGCCAATGCCGTCCTGCCCGCGGCCGGCGTGCTGGCCCATGCGGAGGCGGTGGCGCGTTCGTTCACGAAGCTGCCGCCCGGCGCCGTGCGCGACACGAAGCGCCTGCTGCGGGAGGGGCTCGGATCGTCGGTGAAGGACGCGATCTTCCGCGAGGCCTCGTATTTCGGCCCGCGGCTCGCCGGCGCCGAGGCGCGCGAAGCCATCGCGGCGATCCTCGAGAAGCGCGCGCCGGACTTCTCGAAGTTCCAGTAGGGCGCATGACCCTGCTGGACCGCACGACCGCGACGCTGCCGGCCGCCTGGTACTACGATCCGGCGCAGTACGCGCGCGAACTCGAGGCCGTCTGGCATCGCGACTGGGTCTGCGTCGGCCGGCTCGAGGACCTGCCGGAGCCCGGCGACTATTTCCTGGCCGACGTAGGCAGCGAGCGGCTGGTGGTGACGCGCGACCGCGATGGCCGGCCGCGCGCCTTCCACAACACCTGCCGGCACCGCGGCTCGACGCTCTGCACGGAGTCGCGCGGGCGGTTCGCCGGCGGCCGCATCGTCTGTCCGTACCACGCCTGGTCGTATGGCCTGTCGGGCGAACTGCTGGCCACGCCGAAGATGAAGCTGCCGTCCGATTTCCGGCGCGAGGATTACCCGCTGTACGCGGTCAACATCGATACCTGGGGCGGATTCCTGTTCGTGAACCTGTCCGGGCAGCCCGCCACCTCGCTCGCCGAGTTTCTGGGTGGAGAGGCCCGCAATGTCGAGCGCTGGCCGCTGGCCTCGCTCGTTTCCGTGCGCCGCGAGGTGACGACGCTCGCCTGCAACTGGAAGGTGTTCTGGGAAAACTATTCCGAGTGTTATCACTGCCCCGGCATCCACCCCGAGCTGTGCCGCGTCATGCCGCTCTACCGCGAAGGCGTGCTGAGCTATGCGGACAGCCGCGAGGCGCCGCCCGGCGCGGCCGGCGACCTGCGGCCGCGGGTGGCGCCGGGCTTCGTCACCTGGACGCTCGACGGGCTGACCCGCCTGCCGCTGATCGAGGGGCCGTCCGACGCGGACCGCGCGCCGGGCGTCGTGTTCGCGTCCTTCACGGCGAGCCTGTTCGTCGTGGCGCACCCGGACTACGTGCGCAGCGTCCGCATCCTGCCGCGCGGTCCCGAGCGCGTCGAGCTGACGGTGGACTGGCTGCTGCCGCCCGGCGTCGCGGAGGCGCATCCCGGGGACATCGAGCGCATGTGCGAGCTCGGCCGGCGGGTCGTCGCCCAGGACGGCCGCGTCTGCGAGCTCAACCAGCAGGGCCTGCGCTCGCAACGGCATCGGGCCGGCGTGCTCATGCCGCAGGAGCAGTCGCTGCACGAGTTCCATGAATGGCTGAGGTCCCGCCTGAAGGAGGTGCCATGACACGCAGGATCGCTGTGGATGACGCTGCGCTGCGTCGCCTCTCGGCGCGGGTTGCGAAGAAGCTGCGCAAGGCGGGCGAAACCCTCGTCACCGCGGAGTCCTGCAGCGGAGGGCTGCTCGCCAAGTGCCTGACTGACCTGCCGGGGAGCTCGGACTACTTCGATCGCGGCTGGGTCACGTACTCGAATGCGTCCAAGCAGGCGGAACTGGGCATCGAGGCCAGCACCCTGGCGCACTTCGGGGCCGTCAGCGAGACGGTCGCGGTCGCCATGGCCCGCGGCGCCCTGAAGCACAGTCACGCCCAGCACGCGGTTGCGGTCACCGGCATCGCGGGACCGGCGGGCGGCACCCGGGACAAGCCGGTGGGCCTCGTCTGGATCGCCTGGGCCCGCCGGCGCGGCGGGCGCACGCGGGTGCACGCCACCGGCTACCGGTTCACCGGCGGCCGCGACGCGGTTCGGCGGTGGACGGTCGTGGCGGCGCTCAAGGGCCTGCTCGAACCATGAGCGACGCGGGGCAGGGCGAGCCCCGCCAGCTGCGGCTCTTCTTCGCCCTGTGGCCGGGTGACGCGCATCGGGCAGCGCTCGCCAGGGCTTCGGCTGCGGCAGTTGCACAGGTCGCCGGCCGGCCCGTTCCGCCGGGCAACCTGCAGGTGACGCTGGCCTTCCTCGGGTCCGTGCCGGCGCGCCGTTTCGCGCAGGTGGTGGAGATCGGCGGACAGGTGCGATGTCCGGTCGTCCAGCTGGATTTCGGGCGTATCGAGTTCTGGGCGAAGCCGAAAGTGCTGGTCGCGGTCGCCGAAGCCGTCCCGGCGGCCGGTCAGGTCATCGTGGATCGGCTCTGGCATGGTCTCGAGCCGCTCGGCTTTGCCCGCGAGCCGCGCCCCTGGCGGCCGCACCTGACACTCATGCGTCAGGTGAGCCGGCCGCCCCCGGATAACCTCGGGATGGCGCCGGTGCCGCCGGAACCGGACGTGCCCGCCTGGCGCCTCGCGCTCGTCGACTCGCTCGCCAGTCCGGACGGGCCGCGATACAAGCCGTTGGCCGACTGGCCGCTCGGGGACTGTCCCCTTTAGCCGCCCGCGACCTCTGCGGACTGCGATCGGTTCCGGCTAAAGGGGACTGTCCCCTCCTGGGTCGCGCCCTGAGCCAGCTGCGGGTACAGACTGCCTCCCATGACGGACCGGCTCGCTTACAATTTCAACGTTGTCGAAACATTTGAGAGCGGCGAAGCCGGCCGGTTGTGGAATAATCGGCACACGCCCGGAGGAACGAAACGCATGGAAGACAGCAACCGCAAGAAGGCGCTCGTCGCAGCGCTCAGCCAGATCGAGAAGCAGTTCGGCAAGGGCTCGGTGATGCGCCTCGGCGAGCACCCGGCCAACGCCGACATCGAAGTCGTGCCGACCGGCTCGCTCGGCCTCGACGTCGCGCTCGGCGTCGGCGGCGTGCCGCGCGGCCGCGTGGTCGAGATCTACGGCCCGGAAGCCTCCGGCAAGACGACGCTCACGCTCTCGATCATCGCGCAGGCGCAGAAGATGGGCGGCGTCGCGGCCTTCGTGGACGCCGAGCACGCGCTCGACCCCGTCTACGCCGAGAAGCTCGGCGTGAACGTCAAGGAACTGCTGATCTCTCAGCCGGACACCGGCGAGCAGGCGCTCGAGATCACCGACATGCTGGTGCGCTCCGGCGCCGTGGACATCGTGGTCATCGACTCCGTCGCGGCGCTGACGCCGAAGGCCGAGATCGAGGGCGAGATGGGCGAGTTGCAGGTCGGCCTGCACGCGCGCCTGATGTCGCAGGCGCTGCGCAAGCTCACCGGCAACATCAAGCGCTCGAACACCATCGTCGTCTTCATCAACCAGATCCGCATGAAGATCGGCGTCATGTTCGGCAACCCCGAGACGACGACCGGCGGCAACGCGCTCAAGTTCTACGCTTCGCTCCGGCTCGACATCCGCCGCATCGGCGCGCTCAAGAACGGCGAGGAGGTCGTCGGCAACCAGACCCGCGTCAAGGTGGTCAAGAACAAGGTCTCGCCGCCGTTCCGCGAGGCGGAGTTCGAGATCCTCTACGGCCAGGGCATCTCGCGCGAGGGCGAGCTGATCGACATGGGCGCGATGCACGGCCTGGTCGAGAAGTCCGGCTCCTGGTATTCGTACGAGGGCGAACGCATCGGCCAGGGCAAGGACAACGCCCGCGCCTACCTCGTGCAGCACCCGGAGATCGCCGCGAAGATCGAGGCGGCGCTCAGGGCACGCCTCCTGACGCCGCGCCGGCCGGCAGCGGTCGCACCGAGTGAGGCGGCGGAAGCCTGACCCGGCTGCGCTCGCCGCCCCGGACGACCCGCGGGCGGCGCGCCTCGCGGCCCTGAAGCTCCTGAACCGCCGTGACCACGGCGCCCGCGAACTCGCGGAGCGCCTGGTCGCGCGCGGTTTCACCCGTCCCGCCGCCGAGGAAGCCGTCGAGGGGCTCCGCCGGGAGCGCCTGGTCGACGACGGCCGGTATGCCGAGCAGGTGGTCGCGTATCATGGAAACCGGGGCCGGGGGCCGGTCGGTATCGCCCATCGCCTGCGCGAGGCGGGCGTCCCGGCGGACACGATCGCGGCGGCCGTGAACGCGACGGACCCGGACTGGCGCCGGCGGGCTGCCGAGGCCCGGCGCAAGCGATTCGGGGCCAAGCTCCCCGCGACCTGGGCCGAGAAGGGCCGGCAGGCGCGCTTCCTGACCCAACGCGGATTCAGCGCGGACCAGGTGCGCGCGGCGGTCGGCAACGAGCACGAGGACTGATGGCGGCGTCGAAGAAGCGAACCATGGGTTCCAGCGAGCTCCGGGCGGCGTTCCTGGAGTTCTTCCGTGCGCGCGGCCACGCCATCGTGCCGTCCTCGCCGCTCGTGCCGGGCAACGACCCGACGCTGCTGTTCACCAACGCGGGCATGGTGCAGTTCAAGGATGTCTTCCTCGGCAAGGACGAGCGCAGCTACAAGCGTGCCGTCAGCAGCCAGCGCTGCGTGCGTGCAGGCGGCAAGCACAACGACCTCGAGAACGTCGGCTACACCGCCCGCCACCACACGTTCTTCGAGATGCTCGGCAACTTCAGCTTCGGCGACTACTTCAAGGCCGAGGCGATCGAGTTCGCCTGGGACCTGGTGACCGGCACGCTGAAGATCCCGCCGGAAAAGCTCTGGGTGACTGTCTACAAGGACGACGATGAAGCCGCCGATCTCTGGTTGAGACGGATAAAAGTCGACCCGCAGCGCTTCACGCGCATGGGCGAGCAGTCGAACTTCTGGGCGATGGGCGACACCGGCCCCTGCGGCCCCTGCTCGGAGATTTTCTACGACCACGGCGCGGACATCCCCGGCGGGCCGCCGGGTTCCCCGGACGAGGACGGCGACCGCTTCGTCGAGATCTGGAACCTCGTCTTCATGCAGTTCGAGCGCTCCGCCGACGGCATCCTGACGCGCCTGCCGAAGCCTTCGGTGGACACCGGCATGGGCCTCGAGCGGACCGCCGCCGTGATGCAGGGCGTGCACTCGAACTACGACATCGACCTGTTCCGCAACCTGATCCGAGCCGCAGCCGAGGCGACGCACGCGAAGGATCTCGCGAGCCCCAGCCTGCGCGTCATCGCCGACCACATCCGCGCCTGCGCTTTCCTGGTCGTCGACGGCGTCATCCCGGGCAACGACGGGCGCGGCTACGTGCTCCGGCGCATCATCCGCCGCGCGATCCGCCACGGTTACAAGCTGGGCCAGGAGCGGCCGTTCTTCCATGCGCTCGTCGCCCCGCTCGCCGCGGAAATGGGCGAGGCCTACCCGGAACTCGCCAGGGGCGCCGACCACGTCGTGCGCGTGCTGAAGCAGGAAGAGGAGCGCTTCGCCGAGACGCTCGAGAACGGGCTGGCCCTGCTCGAGGAAGCGATCGGCGGGCTGACCGGCAAGACCATCGCCGGCGACACGGTTTTCAAGCTCTACGACACCTACGGCTTCCCCGTGGACCTCACGGCCGACATCGCCCGCGAGCGCGGGCTCGCGGTGGACCAGGCCGGCTTCGAGCGCGAGATGGAAGCGCAGCGCGAGCGGGCGCGCGCCGCCAGCAAGTTCGGCGTGGACCTGCGCGGCCCCGAGACGCTCGACGCCGAGAGCAAGTTCACCGGCTACGAGCACCTGCGCGACGAGGGCAAGGTCGAGGCGATCCTGAAAGGCGGTGCCGAGGTCGAGTCCGCCGGCGCGGGTGACGAAGTCCAGGTCGTGCTCGACCGCACGCCCTTTTACGCCGAGTCCGGCGGCCAGGTCGGCGATGTCGGTACGCTCACGAACGGCGCGGCGAAGTTCCGCGTCACGGACACCCGGAAACTCGGCGACGCCCACCTGCACGTCGGCAAGGTCGAGTCGGGCACGTTCCGCAAGGGCGACGTCGTCACCGCGCAGGTGGATGCCGCGACCCGCCAGGCGACGGTCCTCAACCATTCCGCCACGCACCTCCTGCACGCGGCGCTGCGCAAGGTGCTCGGGCCGCACGTGCTGCAGAAAGGCTCGCTCGTGGCGCCCGATCGCCTGCGCTTCGATTTCTCGCACACGCAGGCGGTCAGCCCCCGGGAGCTCGAGACCATCGAGCGCATGGTCAATGCCGAGATCCGCGCCAACCGCGAGGGCCGGATCCGCCACATGCCCTACGACGCGGCGATCAAGGCGGGCGCCATGGCGCTGTTCGGCGAGAAGTACGGCGACGAGGTGCGGGTGCTCGATTTCGGCGAGTTCTCGACCGAGCTCTGCGGCGGCACGCACGTCGGCCGCACCGGCGACATCGGCCTCTTCAAGATCACGGCCGAGGGCGGCATCGCCTCCGGCATCCGCCGCATCGAGGCGGTGACCGGCGAGGGCGCGCTCGAGGCCGTGCGCGCTTCCGAGGCGGCGTTGAAGCGCGTCGCGGGGAGCCTGCGGGCGACGCCCGCCGAGCTCGAGGGCAAGGTTGCCCAGCTCCTCGAGCAGCAGAAGAAGCTCGAGCGTGAGATCGCGTCCTTGCGCGCCAAACTCGCCTCCGGTGGCAGCGCGGATCTCGCCGCGCAAGCCGTGAAGATCAACGGGGTCAGCGTGCTCGCGGCGCGGATCGAGGGCGCGGACGCGCAGTCGCTGCGGGACGCCGCCGACCAGTACAAGAG
>ERZ1066138.217-NODE-217-length-19573-cov-8.705912_pt1 | contig 19573 bp, 14 predicted proteins | sample MGYA00382785_ERZ1066138 | MGnify/ENA primary metagenome ERZ1066138 (study PRJEB33369, sample SAMEA5778368) | biofilm metagenome | biome: Industrial cooling water; feature: Water cooling tower basin; material: Biofilm | place: United Arab Emirates | collected... | reverse complement strand
GAACCTGTGGACCTTCCATCTGCCCGGCCTCAAGGCACGCAGCGAAGACATCGAACCCAATCTCGATTTCGAGCTGGTGCGCTACGCCCGCCAGCATGGCGAACAGGTGCGTTTCAATCGCGAGGCCCGTCAGCGCTATCTGCGCTTTGCCACCAGCCCGGCCGCCGTCTGGCCCGGCAACTTCCGCGACCTGTCCGCCTCGATCACGCGCATGGCCACACTCAGCGACGCCGGCCGCATCACCGAAGCCGTGGTCGATGACGAAATCGCCCGCCTGCGTCGCGCCTGGGAGCATGCAGACATGCCCGGACGAGGCTGGGATACGTCGGGCAGCGGCGAGCACGCACAGGCGAGTCCAGAGGCCATCGATCTCGCGGCCCTGCTCGGCGCCGAGGCCGCCGCCAGTCTCGACCGCTTCGATCGCGTGCAACTGCTCGACGTGATCGGTGTCTGCCGCAAGGCGCGCAGTCTTGCCGAGGCCGGCCGCACCCTGTTCCAGGCCAGCCGCCAGCGCCGCGGCTCGATCAACGACGGCGACCGCCTGCGCAAGTACCTGGCGCGCTTCGGCTTGGACTTCGCAACGCTGGCGTGAGTGTGCAAGGGCCGGGCCTTGCTTGCACGCGCACACTCCTTGCCGGGATGCGCGCATCCGAATCCCCGGCGGGCTCAGTATCGACGCGCCAGCAAGTAAGCGGAATACGCAGCTGCACCCATCATGATGATGAAGCTGAGGCCGGCGAGCTGCACGCCAGGCCACAGACCTTGCGCGACGAAATGCACTACCACGTCAACCATAAGCGAAATCGGGAAGACAATTGTGCCGATCAGCAGTAGATTCAGGAAGGTGTTGAGTCGCGGCGGGGTATTGGGATTGCGTTTGCCCAAGGGCGGACCACGATTCAGACGGAGCACATGCACGCTGATCTGGGCAAGCACTAGCAGGCAACTGACCAGGAGAAAGTAGAGCCAGCCAAAGCCCAACAACAGCGCGCCGCCATCACTGGCGACCTCAGGTGGAAACAAGAGAGCGCAAAGAATCGGTATCAGGATATTCGCGACCGTGATCATCAGAGCCGCGATGTTCACCGAGCGCAGCAGCGCGTCCTTCTTGTCTCGCCGTGCCAGGGATCCAGTCGTGCAGGCGTACACCAAGGCGCAAATCACCGAAAGCACCAGCAAGACCTGGCGCACATCGTCATCGCCGAGCCAAAGTACGAGAAAGGTCTGCAAAGTCAGCTCCTGGCGAGTCCCGGGCATGAGGCCCAAAACAGGCCCCGAGGTGCGGCCATCCGCAAAGCCGCGGACGCGCCAGCCGTTGCCTCCGACCGACATGGCGCGTCGAAGTTCCAGTGCATCGAAATCGCATGATCCGCACGAATGCCAAAATCCTGGCCATGCGCGAACGCAGACCCGGCTCCTTTTGCACCTAGGGAAACATCTACCCAGCGTCGCGGCGACATGCTGCGTCTTGATGGCGCGCATGACTCCGATACGCAGCCATCGTGCGCTCGCTCGCCAATGAGACGAGCCTGCGGCGCGGCCGCGCATCGCACGCCGCTACTCAAGCAGCGAACGAACTGCTGGAAGGGCCGACGGCCCGGCCCTCCCAGCAGCCCTGGGCTATGGCTGCAGCGAGGCCAGACCCTCTTCGGCGATCGCGCGCTGCATGCCCTGCGCATCTTTCAGAATCGCTTCCAGCGCCAGCCGATGCGCGCGCGTCAGTGCCTCGGCTGCGGGCACTTCGACATCAGGTTTGACGCCCACGCCCTCCCAGTTGCCGCCGGTCACCGCGTTGGTGACGATCTGCATCGGAATGAAGGCGGCGAAGCCGTGCGCCAGCGGCCGGAATCCGCCCGGCGTGGCCGCCCCAAAGGTGGTCTCGCCGACCAGCGTGGCGCGCCGCATGGCTTGCAGGTCGTAGGCAAACTCTTCGGCGCCCGAGCCGGTGTCGCCATCGATCAGCACATACACGGGCTTGCCGACGAAGGCTGGCGTGCGCGGCTCGGCGTAGTAGCTGCGACTGGCCGCCGGATCGAAGCGATCCTCGGTGCGCACTGTCGGCGTGCGTTCGCTCACCAGATGACCGATGACCTTGGCCACGCCCGCAGGCTCGCCGCCGGGCGCGCCACGTACGTCGATGATCAGCGCGCCGGTATCGGCCAGCATGCCCATCGCCGCGGCCAGGCGCTCGGTGCTGGGTGGGGTGTCCATGAAGCGGGTGATGCGCAGGTAGCCCACGTTGCCCGCCAGCCAGCGCAGATCCGGAATCTCGCCGCCGCGCAGACGCACCTCTTCATGGAACTCTGCGATGTCCGCCGCCGAGGGTCCGGCCTCGTTGAACGTGGCGATGATCTCCGGACCCATGTAGCGGGCACGAAAGTGGCGATCGTCGACGATCGGCGCGATCTGCTTTGCGATCAGCTCCAGCAGCTCAGCGGCATTGCGCGCGTCGCCGAATTGGCCGCGTGCGGCCATCGCCTCGATCTCGCTCGCCGCTGCCGCACCGCGCTCGCGGAAGGCAAAGCGCTCGCGCAACAGATCGGCCAGGGCAAGCACGACTTCGCGATTCTGCTCGGCATTCATCCGCACCGCCGTCGGATCAGGCGGCGGCCCCGCCTGACTCCACACCGGGGTCGATGCCAGCCCCAATCCCAGCACCATCGCAGCCACGCGTCCCCATGACCCTGCACCCTTGTAGCCCAGCATCGATTGCTCCCGTATGCACCGCGACCTCGCGATGCTTCGGAGGGCTTGGAGACAGGCAGGGTGGACTTCGGTTGCAGCGGAGACAGCGTGCTCGCCTGAGCCCTCGACGCGCGCCGTGCGTGCTGCATTGCCGATCGGCGCCGACATACACTGTGCGCCACAGGCCACAGCGCCATGCAATTCCGCGGAGCCGGGATGAACGCGTCACAGCGGCTGCAGCAGCTGCGCTCCCTGCGCGTACAGATCGCGGCGCTGGGCGTCGTGAAATGTCGCATGAGCCATGAGCGCGTCGTCCTCGCGGGCGATCCCGGCCTGCCGATCCGCGCTCACTCGAGTGCAGACAGCTATCGGCGCATTGGTCTATGCCCACCCGAGCACCGCGCCAGGCAGCTGGGGTGCAGCCATACCGCGGCGCGGATCTGGCTGGGCGACGCCATCCAGGCCATCGCGCTGCATGCGGCAGAGCACACCGCCGAGCGACTGGGCGAGGAGTTGCGCACGCTCGACAACGCCATCCACTTGCTGGACCACCGCAAGGGCGAGGCCGAGAAGACGCTTGCCCACGCGCTCAGCCAAGCCCACATGCTCGGCCGTGACGCCGCCAGCCTCGCGACGCTGCGCCAGACCGAAGACGAACTGCGCGACATGGAGCAGCAACACGATGCCTACGTGGAGGGCATCGCGGCGCTGCGCGAGCGCGTGCTCGGCGAACTCGACGCCCTGATGGAGCAACTTGCGGACAGGCACAGCCGCTTTCCGCCGAAGCACACAGCTTGCAGCCGGGAGTCAGAACCGCCAGACATCGTGTCCGTCTAGTTGCTTTCGAAGCCGTTGCGCAGCAGCGCGGGGGTGCCGAACTGGGCCACTGCGTAGTCCTCGTCGGCCTGATTCCAGCGACGGCTGCCGATCAGCTGCACGCGACCGCCCGTGCGTTGCACCAGGGTCTCGCCGAAACTGATCGGCGTCTGCCCGGCCGCGGCTGTGAAGCTGGTCGACACCGGTAGTCCGCCATTGGGATTGAATGTGGTGTCCGGCACCAACTGCGGGCCCGAGTCGATCTGGCGCAGCCGACCGAGGCACATCTGGCTGCTTGTCGTGGCGTTCGGCAGCGCCACAGTGCAGGTGCCCGCGTAGTACAGCTGGGTCAGGAAAGTGCTTTCGACGACGGCGTCCTCCAAGGTGACGACGACATCGCTCAGGCACGAACTGGTCCGGCCTTGGCTGTTGTCGGTGGCCAGGATGCTGGCAAAGAACAACTGCAGAAAAGGAGACTGGCTGTGGCCCACGGCGTAGATGTAACTGCCCACTTGGGCCAAGGCCACAGGGCGATAGCGCAAGCCCAACGAGCAGCCGTTGGCATTTCCGCTGGAGGTGCTGGCAAAGCCGATGGGAGCGCTCATGCTCAGTCCAGTCAATGTCTGGAAGGCACCGCTGGTGGCCAGTGTGGTGCCGGCGCGCTCCACCAGAAAGTACAGTTTGGAACCGGAGAACAAGGCACTCCGGTAGCTCGCGTTCTCGGCGAAGTCCGTCTCGGTGAAGGAACTGAGCGTGCCAACTCCGTTGCCTGGAATGATCTCAAAGGTCGGGCGCTCCACGCTCTGACCCTGCGGGATCACTCCGCCATACAGCAGCAGTCGGCCGTCGCTGTAGACGAAGATGCCGTTGATGCGATCCACGGCGTTGGGATCGAAGCTGCGACTGACCACGCCACTGCTGCCGAAGCTGCTATCCAAGCTGCCGTTGGCCAGCACCTTCGCGATACGCAGATCCACCGAGGCATCAGTACTGCACTCGGAGGTCTCACCGAAGATCAGGAAGGAGCTGGACAGGAACTGCACGCCAGCGACCCGATCCATGCACAGATCGAGCACCACCTTGCCTCCGCTGCCAAAGCTGGTGTCCAAGGAGCCATCCGCGAGCAAGCGCGTCAGGCCCACCCGAGAGCCGCCAGCGATCGAGACCCTGCCCACCACCACGGTCTTGCCATCCAGGGTTGCAAACGCGGCAGCGGCGCGGTCGTTGCGTTCGCCACCCAGATCGAAGGAGATCACACGCTGTCCGAAGGCCCCGAAGCTGGGATCCAGCACATGGGCGTCGAAGGCGTGCAGACCGGAAGCTGCAAGCAGGCCAAGCAGCAGGAAGAGGACGCGCTTCATCATGGACTCTCCATCAAGGTCAGACAGACCGATGTACGGAGCGCTGTGCAACACGCGACAGCAGCGCTGGGACCGGGCCGGCGCGCTCAGCTCGGCGCCCCATATCCATGCGAGACTGCTGCGCAGCTGATGATCGTCACTGCGGCGCAAGACCTTGTACCGCAGGCGCCGCTGGTTTGAACCGCGCATGCCGCGAAGCAACAGGATTATTCATGTTTCGAAAAATGCTCTCCCGCCTCTACCAGTGCTTGCCTTTGGTGCGCGAACTCAATCAGATCAAGGCCATGTTGCTTGCCCAGCATCAATACGCCAATGCGACCCAGTTGATTCGCCTGGTTGATTTCGATTTGCAGCAGCATCCGCGTTTCAGTGACCCCAAGCGCCTGCTCCGTTATCAGACCCAGGTTTGTTCGCAGGGTCATGAAGACGGGATCATTCATGAGATCTTTCGCCGCATCGGCTGCGGCCAGCGCATCTTTGCCGAAGTCGGCGTTGGCAATGGCAATGAGAACAACACGGCGTTCTTGCTGAGCCAGGGTTGGAACGGATTCTGGGTTGATGCCAATCCAGCCTTTACCAAGACCTTGGCGCAGCGCAGTGACCTGCCTGCCGAGTGCTTGCGGTTCCATGTCGGATTCATCTTCAAGGAAAATGCTGCTGCCATCTTCGCCAAGCTGGGTGTGCCGCAGGAACTGGACTTGCTGTCGCTCGACATCGACCAGAACACCTATTATCTCTGGGAAGCGCTGGCAGACTATCGCGCGCGCGTCGTGGTGGTTGAATACAATGCGGTGCTGCCGGCCGATGTGGACTGGAAAGTGAACTATGCCGCCGAGCGGGTGTGGTCGGGCTCCCAGAACATGGGCGCCAGTCTCAAGGCCTACGAGAACCTGGGGCGGCGCCTGGGCTATGCCCTGGTTGGCTGCGACTTCGCCGGCAACAACGCCTTTTTCGTGCGCGAGGATCTGGTTGGCGATCATTTCGCCAGCCCATTCACCGCCGAAAACCACTACGAGCCACCTCGATTTACCGCCAGGCGCTATCACCCCAACGCGATTCTGGATCGCGCGCCGGCACCCCCGGCGCAGCCCGCAGAATAGTGTGGCCACGGGTCATGGCTGAGCCAGTCGTTGCGCCAGTTTGCGTGCCCCAACAGAGCCGCATTCCCAAGATCATCCATCTCACCTTCAAGGAAAAGACTGGGCTGCCCGAGGCGATTGCAGCGAACCTGCGCGATATCGCCGCACTGAATCCAGACTTCGCGCTCAGACTGTACGACGATGCGGCGGTGCGCGAGTTCATCCGCAGCGCCTATGGTGCGGCGATCCTGGCGATTTTTGATCGACTGAGTCCAAAATATGGGGCGGCGCGTGCGGATCTGTTTCGCTATCTGTGCATCTACAAGCTCGGCGGCGTCTACCTGGATATCAAGGCTGGGGTAACCCGGCCGCTGTCCAGTGTGATCCACGCCAGCGATCAGTACCTATTGGCACAATGGGATCCGGTGATTGAAGACGGGCGCTTTTCCAAGTGGGGGCGTTATCCTGAAATCAGTCATGTTGCCGGTGGCGAGTTTCAGCAGTGGCATGTGATTGCCGCGCCCGGGCATCCATTTTTGCAGGCGGTGATCGAGGAAGTGCTGCGGCGTATCCAGAAATACGCGCCATTTCGCGATGGTGCAGGGCGCCTCGGTGTGCTGCGTACCACCGGTCCCATCGTCTACACCCAAGCGATCTTCCCGCTGCGTGATCAGCACCCGCACCGCATGGTGCGGGCCGAGGCCGATCTGGGTCTGCACTACAGCGTGTATGACCATCGCCAGGCACAGAGCCACTTGCAGCACTTTTCCCAGCACTACTCCACGCAGATCGAGCCCCTGGTTTGGCGCGGCGGCTTGATCGATCGGAGTTTCGTGCTCAGCCAGCGCGCCCTGCGCATGGCGCGGGCGATCTGGCAGTGGCGACGGCGATGGCGGACTGATTGAAGCCGAGCTGCTGGCTCAGTGCTTGCGTCCCAGCACCCGGGGATGCAGCCGCGGAAGCGCTTCGCCGCGGCTGCAGCATGGCAGTCGACGCGCTCAGGGCGGCATGCTGCCGCGGAACACCGGGTCGCGCAGGGCGACGCTCCAGAGCTCTTCGGAATCAGCCAGGCCGACCGCGATCAGGCGCGCCGGCGTCTCGATGAACTCGCCGCTCTCGTTGGCGATCAGCAGCGGGCGCGCGACCCACAGCAATTGCGTGCCGTTGATCATCCAGGGTGCTGCCGCTTCGGCCAGGGTCACGCTGGCCACGCGAGTGCCGTTGCGCTCGTCGATCTGCCAGCGCCAGCGCTGCCCGAGCACGGCATCTTCCACCTCGCTGCGATGCATCACGTGGCGATCGTCAGCCGCGCGCAGCTGCACCTCGCTGATGCCGGCGAGGCGCTCGCCAGGCGCGAGATCGATCCGCGGCCGCTGCGGCCTGGAGGCGTCGGCATAGGCTCGCGACGCAGCCGCTTCGACGCGAACCACACCCTCGCGCTGGATCACGCCTTCGTCATCCTCGAGCTTGGCGCCACGGAAGGCCCAGCGCTGCGAGAACCAGTGCAATTCCACACCACCTTCGACGGCCCGCACAAACACCTCAAAGCGCTGATTCGGCAGCGCTTCGAGGCTGGCCAGCACGTCGGCCGGCAGGCTGGCCGAAAAGCGCTCGCCGACCGCACCGGTGTCCGGATTCACCCAGGCGAAGGGCCACACGCCGGTGTCATCCGGCTGCAGCGCCACCAACAGTCCCGGCTCCAGACGCGCCAGCGGATGGCCCTGCGCGGGGCCGTTCCAGCGCAGCGTGCCATTGGCCAGATCGACGGCGGCGATGCGGCCTGCAGGCGCCGCAATCCACGCCAGCCCTTGCCCCGCATCCACCACGACCGCGGGGCCGAGCGGGACACCGGCGGCATGGCCCAGGGATGCCAGCAAGAGGAGCGGCAGGGCCAGCAAGAAGCGATGCAAGTTCATGGCGCTCACTCCTGGGTCAAGACGAGAGTTTCGAAGCCGCTCTGGAAGATCTCGTTCGCGGGCGGCGCCAGCGCGGGGGCATCCAGGCGCCAGGCACCGCGCCCGAGCATGCCGGCGATCAGCACATCGCGGGTCGCGTTGTATTCGAGTTCGAAAACCAGCGCATTGGGCAAGCCCTGGCCCAGGCGTGACCAGCTGTTGTAGCCGGGTGCCGGGGCGGCGAAGGCGCCGCGGTCGGTGCCGACCACCAGCAACTGCCCGCCGGCGCGCGACACAAAGGCCATGGTTCTGAGTTGCCCCGGGCTCAGGGTCTGCAGATTGCCGGTGACGTCGCTGAAGCTCTGCGCACTGTTGGTGGACAGGTGCACCGTCGTCGCGGTCATCGCAAACAGGCGCGTGGGCGTGGCCGGATCCGCGGCCACATCGATGATGTTGCTTGCCAGCGTGGACCGCTGCGTTGGCGCTTCACCGACGGCCGTGCGCAGGAACAGGCCGGTGCCGGAGCCGAAATAAAGGAACTCGGCATTGCCGGGCACGCCGTAGACCAGCGGATCGCCGACGAAGGCGTTGCCCACCTGGGTCGCGATGCGGCTGACCGTAGCACCCTGATCGCTTGATTCGTAGACGCCATTGGAAGCGAGGAACACGAGGCGCAGGCCGTTGACGGTGTTGGCCGCGATCGGCGTGTAGAACTGGGCGCTGATGGCCGGCGCGCCACCCAGCGGCGACAGGGACGGGAAATTGGTGGACTGCAGCGCACCCGCCGCGGTGTACACCTGACGACGGAAGGCACCCAGGCGCTGGAAGCTGGTGTAGCGCGTGGAGGTGGTGCCGGAGCTGCTGTTGTCGATTGCGGTGTCGCCACCATCGCCGGTGGAGACGCTGGTGAACACACGCGTGGCGTCGACCTGCCTGACCGTGCCCACGTCCTGGGTGCCGCCGAATACGCGATCCGTCAGTGAGTCGTAGGAAATGCCGTGGTACTCGGTGACGGCCAGATCGCCATTCAAGGACAGCCAGACGCCGTTCGAGGTCCGCGGCGCCACGCGCTTGTAGATGCCGCCATCGTCGACTTCAATCAGGTCGCCGTTGGCATCGAAGCTCATGCCACGCGAATCGGCGTGCGGCGAGGAATTGTTGCCGGCGCCGCCATGCGTCAGCGGCGCCCATGCCGGACTGGCGCCCACCGTGCCGCGGAACAGCCGCCCGCTGTAATCGAGCGCGCCCGAGCCATTCGGGAAGCACTGGTTGAAGTTCACCGCCTCGGAAAAGCAGGGTTGGCGGTCGCCGCCGACGTAGACGATGTCGGCATTGGTGGGATCCGCCGCGATCGAGAGATGCAGATTGCCCTGGCCGCCCGGATGCGCGCCGAACACGGCACCGTTCAGCTCAACCGTGGTCGGTACGCCCAGCGCGACCCAGCTTGTCGACGCATGCGTGTAGCGGAACACGGCCGACAGCCGACCCGATGCCACCGCCGCCACCCAGATCTGGCCGCCGCTCGCGGCCGCCATGCGCACCCGACCGCCAGTGACCAGCGCTGCATCCACGGTGGCGTCGGAGACCTTGGTCCAGGTCGCACCAGTGTCGGCGCTGCGGTAGATGCCGCGCGTTCCGCCCATGGCAGCCGCGTAGAACACCGTTGCATTGCTCGGGTCACCCACCAGATCGGTGACCAAGCCCGTGGGCAAGCCGGTCCCCGCACCGCCGGAGATCGCGGTGAAGGCCGCGCCCGTGTTGCTCGAGCGGAACAGGCCGTCCGTGCTCGCCGCCAGCAAGATCGCGCCACGTGCGGCGACCGCCGTAATGTTGCGTCCGGCCAAGGTCCCGCCGCCATCCAGCACAGTCCAGGTATCGCCGCCGTTGGTGCTGCGCAGCATCCCGATCTGCGCGCCGCCGATACTGCTCAGGCTGGAACTGCGGCCGGTGCCGGCCACCAGGGTCTGCAGGTTCGCCACTGCAGGATCCGCGGCCAGCGCACGCACCGAGTTCGTGCTCTGGGTGTCGGTCAGGCGCGTCCACGTCGGGCTGACCGCGGTCGCGTTGCTGGTCCGCCAGATGCCGCCGTTGACCGCGGCGATCACCAGGATGTCCGGATTGCTCGGATGCGCCACCACCGCATTGACCGCGCCGGTGACGGGCCGGTCGACGATGCCCTCGACCTGGCCCTGATGGGCAGGCGCCGGTCCCAATGACTGCCACACGCCCGCACCCTTCGGTGCGCCCTCCGGCGCCGCCAACGCGGGCAAGGCCAAGCCCAATCCAGCCAGCACCAGGCCGCCCAGCAACAGCGCCACCCTCCCGACCCTGCGCACCTTCTTCATGCCCGCCTCTCCATCAGAGCAAGCCACCCCGAACAGGAACCGACCACCGCGACGCAAACGTGACGATCCTGTCATTGTGCATGTCGCGGCGGAGTGACTTTTTGCGACTGCGCCGGAATCAAAGTGATGCGACCCCGGCAATGCCGCTGACGCATGCCTGTCATCCACCTGATGAGGGCTGCGCCCGGGCAAGGCGACGAAGAGAAGCGAAAAGCGTCGGGCGCGATCGTGCATCGTGGCGAGTCCCCCGAAGACGGCAGCGCAGCTCGCGACCCAGTCCCGCCGGGCAGGGAGGGCCGGCCAACCAAGCGTTGCGTTTTTGGTCAAAGCCAAGTCCGGACATGTGCCGGACTTGGCGTGGGCTAACAAGTCCAGGATGGGCTTGTTCAGACCTTCCCTAGCCCGCGCCGTCAGCCAGCAAAAAAGTACCGGACAGGACCAGCGAGATCGTTCTTATCTGGCTGACATCAAGCCACTCGTTACCCGCTTGCGCAAAAGAGATCTGCCACAGCGTGAAGGGACTGAGGCCCGGGAAGCCTTGGTCGCGATCGCCGATCACGCCGCCGGCGGTGTTGGCCGGATTGGCGTAGTCGATTTTGTAGGGGATGGTCCGCCGCGCGTGGCTAAAGACATGAACCTTACCCGGCAGTCGCGGATCTCCGCTGTTTTGAGCTGCCAGCCCGCTATGCGTCAGTTCGATCAACAGCACGCCACTGCTGGCATGAATGTCTGGAAGCTTGACCTGCAGCGAGGTTGCGACGATGTGCGTCATGTTGGCAAAATATTTTGGCACCAAACTCTCAAGATCGAGTCGAACATTCAGGCTGCGCGTGCGCGCCAGCAGAGCAAAGGCCTCGGGATAGTCCGCAATGGTAATGTCGATCTGTTGCTCAAAGGGCTGTACTGGACCCGTCTGCTGCAGGAAGGCATCGATATCCGCAGACCAGCTGGCATAGGTGATTGCCAAGTTGGCGATGGTCTCATCGCTGGCTAGGAACGGACGTTCAACCAACGACCAGTAGGTGTAAGCGCGATTGAATTCGAAAAGTTCTCGAAGCAAGTCAGCCTTTAGATCCCAATAAGCGCTGGTCATAAACGCCGTATACTCTGGCAACACCGTGTCTGCAGCGATCTGCGCACGCAACGCGGCAACCACTTCCACCTGGCTTTGCCGCTTGAGTACTGCGACCTTCAGTCGTGCTTGCCGTAAGGCCAGTCCGGTATAGGCCAACGCAAGCTTATTGTGGGCTTGAATCAGAGCAAAATACTGGTGAACAGCATCGGCGAGCTCCTGGGCAGCCGGGAATTTACCCAGATACTGATCGATAAAGGCATCAAAATTCTTCTCGTCGACAACAATCTTGGCCATGTCGATGTCAGTATCGAGCAAGGATTGCACTGATTCGACGGCTTTGCGGATCGCCTCGATCTCTGCTTCCGCAGTCTTGATCACCTTTACCACGCCGGCAGCAAATCCTCCGATCGTCTCCGCCTCAGTTAATGCGCTTATTTCTTCAAGCCCAACCACCGCTTCAGCGGCAAATTCGACCACGCAGACGATCAACTCCAAAACACGAACGAATGAGCATGCGGTCGCCTGACTAAGAACATAGGCGATAAACTGCTCCTTGAACTCATACTCGTCCTCTACCAATCGATTCTGCTGGGCTGCGATTGGTGCAAGGCTCGCCTTTACCTCGGTTTCGGCAAGATTCAGCTCGGTATCCATTTGGGCGATCAAGGCTTGGTCCGCGGTGATCTTGCCACGCAGATCTTCGAGGGTGCGGTCCAGTACCGACAAGCGCGTCGTTGCAGTGCTGTTGGCATCGAAGTACGTATTAAAGGTGTCCTCGACGATCTTGCCCAGTGCCAATAGGTCTGCGACGCGACCCTGCAAGGCCGTCATCGAAAGTACCGGGACCCAGTTCACAATATTGCCGTAGTAGTCCAAGCCCTTGGCCAAACGCGCGAGTTCAAGCTTGGCGGACTGGTTAATGGCGCGACGAACCGCCAAGTCATTGGCACTCAGGGTGCCATGGCTTGGATCGGCACCGTTGGTAAATGCCTCAGTAATGCTGACCATCCATACGTATCGAGCAACGACAGCGCTGAGTTCGCTGCTGCTCTGAGCATTCAGATGCTCAACCGCATTACACTGATCACAAATGAGCAGCTGCGTTAGCGGCACGGACATGGCCAAGGCGCCAGCGTTGGCGGTGATCTGACTAAGGCCTTGCAGGGGGGCACCATTGAGCAGCAGCGTACCCGGTGCGCCATCGGGGGCATCGGCGCCAGCGTAGTTGGGTGCGGCCCCTGGTGCACCATCGGCCCCGTCCGGTGCACGCCAGTCGTGAACGACGCCATTCGGGTCACCAGCGAAGGCCACCAAAATGTCTGAGCCGACACCGCCGGCGCCGCCAGCGCCGCTGGCGCCGGGCATTGCACGATCGCCACCGCGGCCAGCTGAGGCAGACACGACCAGCTGCTCAATGCCGCCGCCACCGAGTGTGAGACTCACCTCGGCAGCTGCCCCAGCCGGCGTTGAGTGCCCTGCGCTGCCGGCCTGTCCACCGGGCGTTCCTGCGCTACCAGCAGCTTCCGCCGGATAAGAGATCAAAATTCCATTCTGAACTAAACCTGGAGGACTATTGGCGGGCGTGAAGCCGTTGGTGCCCGGTTTGCCAGCGATGCCATTCTGGCCATCCTGACCACGCCCGCCGGTTCCGCCCTGGGCCAGCAGCGTGAGCGTCGCCGGATTCGATTCGATGCATGCCGCAATAATTGGCAGGAGTTTGCCGCCCAGCGCGCTCAGGCACGCGTTGGCGAACAAGGCGCGGCTGCTGGCAGATAGGGTCAAGGTCTCGCCGGCAATACTCAAAACAAGGTTGTCGCTGATCGCGACGCGCTGGCCGAGGGTGGGGGTCAAAACAGGTGCACTGTGCGCGATGCGCAGGCGCAAGCTGAGCGCAAAGGGTGGAGTAGACAGTGGCGCTCCGACGACGACGCTCACCCCGGCCAAACTGGCGTTGATCGTTCCGTCCAAACTCAGGTTCTGAAACTCCAGGTCGACAAACCAGTCACGCGTGCCGGAGTCGAGCGTAGCAGCTTTGAGCGTATAGGACTGCGCACCCCGCATGATCGCGCCTGAGATATCCAGAACGCCGGCGATGGGGAGATCGTCGCTCTGCAGCTGGAAGGGAAATGGCAAGTTTTCCAAGGCAGTTGCGATCTGTGATTGAACAACGGCGTTGGCTAGCAGCTGTTCGATCCACGCTTGAATTGGGGCCACTGTAGTCGAAGCCATTGACGAGCCGCTCAGGACGATGGAACCAGCCGCAAAGGTAATGGCTCCGGCATCGCCTGGTTTGCTAGCATCGGCGCCGTCTGCACCCGCAGCGCCAAATGCAGAGTTTTCTTGGACCGGTAACTGGCCAGGTAGAAAGCTGTGATCTGGCTCGGCGCCACTTGTGTCGATCATGGCGGCTTGCTGCAGTTCAATGACGCGCGCAACGATGTTGATTGCTTGCCCGGGGTTGATCAAGTCTCCTTGGATGGTCAGTTGGTCGGCGTAGGCCGCGAACGCCTTCGTGGATGCGGGCCTGGCAGTCTGCTGCACGACATAAGGGAGGTCCGCTTGGCTCAGGCGCAGCCTGTAAGCGTATATGGCAATTGCATCGGCGAGGATCTGCGTAATTTTCTGATTCATTTTTGGCTCCACGCGCATGCATCAGGGGCAGGAAAACGCCAATTCCATCGAGGCAGCGCGCAGTGTACGCTGCGAACTCAGTCCGTCAAGGGTTTCAGCCAGCGGCACGCCAAGCGGTGATTGATGTCGACATCGACCACTTCAAGCCCTACAACGACCACCACGGCCACGTCGAAGGCGACCGCTGCATCCGCAGCCTGGCGCAGGCCCTGACGCAGGTCATGCACCGCGCGGCCAGGTCAGGGCCTGGCGGCCATAGGACACCGGAGCGTGATGCAGCGGCTGGGCAAGGGTGCCCGTGGGGCCGGCTGACCGGCCGCGAAGCCACACAGCCCCGAACCCTTTCGAACGCGCGACTTTGCGACCCGACTTTGCGGATGTCTGAGGGAGTCCATTCTGGCCGTGTCGGCCCACGCCAAGTCCGGCGCAGGTCCGGACTTGGCTTCGACAATCACATGCTTGCTTGATGTGCGGGGCTGCCTTTCCTCTTGCCTCAGGGCGCCGAGGTCGACGTGATTCCGCTGACGCCCTGGATATACATGAGTGGCCAGTTATTGATCGCGCAGGCATTCGAACCCCAGACGCGCAGTTTGGTCTTGCCATCCGCGGCACTGATCACCATATCGCGCAATGCATGCTTCGCGGTTTCAGAGCCCTGGATTGCGAAAGTCGTCACCAGCCCGGTGACCTGGGCGCAACTCGGCAAGGCGTAGTTGTAGACCACCACATTCTTCAGCCTGAAAGTGATCGCGCCACTCTCACCGATCGAGACTGTATCGATATAGCCCTCAACTTCCGAGGCCATGATCGGGGCCGACACCAAGAGTCCAAGCGAGCAGGCCACAGCAGCAATTGCACGGTTCATTTCAAATCTTCCCGAAGTAGATCGGCCAAGTGCCGACATCTAATGGAACGAGGAGACCTGTCCAAACCGGAAAGCAACTTGATCCAGAATGCCGGTTTCGTTTTGCTGGCATTCAGACAGGCGGCTCAGGAACCTCGATTCGGAGGGATCAACCATGCCTGCGGTCAGGCAGCAGATTGTGGCGGCCCCGTCCAAGAAGGGCTCGTTCCCACCTTCCCAGTGCCGTCCGAGGAGCGCCTGTCCTGCATGTGAGTCAGTGCGCGATCATGCCGCTCGTCCTGACTGAAGAACGCCACGCATGTCCCTCGACCTGTTCTTTCACCCACGCAAGACCGACTTCGAGACCGTCCGCGCCGCGGACTACAGCCTGACTCCGACTCAGCTGCGCGCGCGACGCAAGCAGATCGATGCCCTGCTGGCTCGCTACCCGCAGAGCCGACTGGTGGGCGATTGCACGCAGGGGCACATCGCGGACTTCCCGGTGGGCGAGCTGCAGATCTTCCCCGGATACCTGCACTTGAGCTTCCACGGTGGGGCCGAGGGCCTCGATCGCGTGCGAGCGGTGGTCGATGGCCTGGCCAAGGACGGTTGGCTCTGTGAGGACCCGCAGGATGCCGGCTTCGCCACCGGTTCGCCGGCACGCATGCAATCCTTCGACGAGTTGCTCGGCGCCCGATTCACCGGACTCAGCCTGTTGCGCGAATGGCTCTGCGGCATCGCCCTCGACCTGAGCTGGGATGGCGACGAAGACGATGGCCGCACGGCGCGCGTCGAGTTCGTGCGCGCCAGCAGCTGCACCTTGCCCGACCCCCTGAGCTTGCTGAAGGCGCGCGTGGTCAAGGTGGACTACGGTGAAGGCGCGACCGAGTTCGACGACCTGCGCGTGGACTTCGACTCCGGCGCGGTGTTGCAGATCCATGGCTGCATCCTCCACAAGGGCGTCATTTCGCCGCCGCGCCGACGAGCGCGCTGAAGGCGCCTGATGAAAGGGGCCGGTCATGAGCGAGCTTGATTCCGGCCGTCGCCAGTTGCTCAAGGCGGCAGTGGGCGGCGCCTGCCTGGCTGCCTGCACTCAGCGAACGTCGAATGCGGCCTTGGTCAGCGACGTCACTCAGCTGGAGGCGATGCCCGTCGCACGCATCCTGCGACCGCAAAGCTCCGCCGACGTGGCTGCCGCACTGCATGAATGGCGCGGGCCGGTGTCGATCGGCGGCGGCCGTTTCAGCATGGGCGGACAGATTGCCGCGGCCGATTCTCTGCACCTCGACATGCGCGGTCTGAATCGCCTGCAGTGGCTGGACGTCTCGGCACGCACGGTGCGTTGCGAGGCGGGCATGACCTGGCGCGATCTGCTCGATTACATCGATCCCCATGATCTGTCGGTCGCGATCATGCAGAGCTACAGCAATTTCACGATCGGCGGCTCGGTGTCGGTGAACTGCCATGGGCGCTATGTCGGCAAGGGCGCGCTGGTGCATGCCATCCGTGCGCTAAGGCTGGCGACCGCCGACGGGCATTCCCGGGAACTCAGCCGCACCCAGGAGCCCGAGTTGTTTGCGGCGGTGATCGGCGGCTATGGCGGGCTCGGCGTCATCACCGAGGTGGAACTCGATCTGGCCACCAACATGCCGCTGGAACGCCGCATGGAACAGGTCGAGCTTCACGACTACGTGGCCTGGTTCGAGCAAGAGATCGCAGTCAACGACGATGCGGTGCTGCACAACGCGGATCTCGTCCCGCCCGACTTTGATGCGCCGCTGGCGACCACTTGGCTGCGCAGCAGCAAGACACCGAAACCTGAGCGGCTGATTCCGCGCGGCCTCGATTACGACACCGAGCAGAACCAGATCTGGCTGGCTTCAGAGTTGCCCGGCGGTTCCTGGCTGCGCGAGCGCGCCCAACTGGCCGAGTTCGCCAAGGATGCGCTGTTGGTCTGGCGCAACCACGAAGCGAGCCTGGACGCGGCCTCACTGGAGCCACGCACGCGCCGCATGTCCAGCTATCTGCTGCAGGAATACTTCGTACCGGCGCGCCACTTCATCGAGTTTGCACGCGGCATGGCGGAGATCCTGCGCGGTGCGCGTGCCAATGTGCTCAACGTGTCGATCCGGCACGCGCCGGCCGACACCCTGACCATGCTGAGCTGGTCGCCAGAGCCCGTGTTCTGCTTCGTGCTGTACTTCAAGCAGCGCAGCACACAGGCCGCGAGCGAGCACAGCGATGCCTGGACTCGCCGTCTGATCGATCTGGCGCTGCGGCTCGAAGGACGGTACTACCTTCCCTATCGCCTGGCCGCCAGCCCGGAGCAGTTCGGCCGCGCCTACCCGCAGGCGCAGCGAATCACGGCCATCAAGCGCCAAGTCGACCCGCAACGGCGCCTGCGCAATCGACTGTGGGACAAGTATTTGCGCACCTGAGCTCTTCCTGCCGGCCGCCAAGCCCGCTGGTGTCGTATCACTGTCTTCGCAGATGAGAGCCGGTACTGGATGCCGGTCCTGGCGAACTCAAAAGAGTGCCTGTCCTCGATGTCGAGCAGGGTCCTGCATACCGGCGTCCAGGACTCCGGCGCAACGCCTGGCGACCATGCCTTCGCCGGGGCGCCGGCAGCACGCCAGGATGTATCGTCCGCCCCGCATCCGGCCAATCCGGCGCGGGTGCCACGCAAGAAAGCCCCGAGGATTTTCGATGGATTCCCTGTTCACCAGTCTGCAGGTGGGCGCGCTCAGCGTGCCGAACCGTATTTTCATGGCCCCGCTGACCCGCACCCGCGCCGGTGAGGAGCATCTGGCCAACGCGTTGATGGCCGAGCATTACGCCCAGCGCGCCAGCGCCGGCCTCCTGATCGCCGAGGCCACCATGGCGGTGGAGGGCAACTCTGCGTTCTGGCGCGAGCCGGGCATCTATTCGCCGGCTTGCGTTGCGGGCTGGAAGTTGGTGACCGATGCGGTGCACGCGATGGGCGGCCGCATCTTCCTGCAGATCTGGCACGGTGGTCGTGCCTGCCATCCGGCGCTGAACGGCGGTGCCCAGCCGGTCAGCGCCAGTGCGCTGGCAATCCAGAACGACTCGGTCCATACGCCACAGGGCAAGCTGCCCTACACCGTGCCGCGTGCGCTGGCGGATGAGGAGATCCCCGGCATCGTCGATGGCTTCCGTCAGGCGGCGATCAACGCGAAAGCGGCTGGCTTCGATGGCGTCGAGGTGCACGGCGCCAATGGCTACCTGATCGACCAGTTCCTGCGCGACGGCAGCAACCACCGCGATGGCCCTTACGGCGGCAGCCGCGAGAACCGCGCCCGCTTGCTGTTTGAGGTTCTGCAGGCCGTCAGCTCAGTCTGGGGCAGTGACCGTGTCGGCCTGCGCCTATCGCCGCTGAACAGCTACAACGACATGCGCGACAGCGATCCGATCGGTCTCACCGCCTGGCTGGCCGATCGCCTCAATGACTTCAATCTCGCCTATCTGCACCTGATGCGCTCCGACTTCTATCAGCAGCAGACCGGCGACGTGGTGACCCCGGCTCGCGCCGCCTATCGTGGCGTGCTGATCGGCAACATGGGTTACAGCCCTGAGGAAGCCGAGGCTGCGGTCCGCGAGCGCAAGCTCGACGCGGTGGCTTTCGGCACCGCCTTCCTCGCCAACCCGGACCTGCCCGCCCGAATTCGCGCCTGCGCGCCACTCAACGCGCCAAACCCTGCCACCTTCTACACACCGGGGCCAGAGGGCTATACGGACTACCCAACGATGGCAGGCTGATCGATGCCTGGCTCGCCCGGACTCAGGTGGGGAGTGATGCCTCGGCGAGCCAGAGGATGCCGCAGCGCTGGGACTGCGGCGTCGAGGCTCGAAGGTACGGGAGCAGTGGCTGTGGACCTGAGTTTGTGGCGTACACTGCGCCGCGCCACGCACAACAAAGTGGCCTTGGAATTCCCGTGCTGATGCGCCTGCTGTTGACGGTTTGCTTGGTGTTGAGCGCGACGCATGCGATCGCCGAGGATGATCCCTATCCGCACGTGCAGCGTTACAAGGTCTTTGCGAGCGACCTGAAGCTGGCGCTGCAACGGGCTGATCCGGCGGCAGTGGCGCTGCTGACGCAATTTCCGCTTAGGGTGAATCTGCCGGGTCGCACGCGGATTGGCATCGAGAATGCGTCCACGCTGCAATCACGCTTTGCAGAGGTGTTCACGCCAGCTTTGCGCAAGCGCGTACTTGAGTCGGCGATGCAGGCTCCAGAGCGACTCGGTGGCGAGAGCTTCATGCTGGCTGACGGTCTGTTATGGGCTGAAATCGTCGAGCACGAGCATGGCCCGCGCTTTCGCTTGATCGTTGTGAACGTGCCCGGTGAGAAAGCAACTGCTTGGCCGCAACTGAAGATGGTCTGCGAGACACCCAAGCATCGGATCATCATCGAGCAGATCAGCGACGAGCAGTCGCGCTACCGATCCTGGAATCTGCCGCGTGCGTTGACCGAGACGCCCGACTTGGAGTTGACCGGCGTATCGAGCCATGAAGGCAGCGGCCCATGCGCCCATCCGATCCATACCTTCGAACGTGGCGACACCCGCATCTTCGTCAGTGAGGGTGGCTGCCGCAAACACCATTGGCCCGAGAACTCGGTCACGGTCGAGCTCAAGGGCGAACTCGCCGCTGAGTGGGGCTGCGAGTAGCGGAGCGATGCCCGCGAGCAAGGATCGCAGCGATGGCTGGCCGCCCAAGCCCCTGCCATTGCGCCCGGGTGCGTCGACGTGGCCCCAACGCGCTTATCAGCGCTAGTGTGGTGTTCCGTAATTAAGTTGAACTAAATTTCCGATGGATTTTGGC
>ERZ1066138.215-NODE-215-length-19580-cov-9.963483_pt1 | contig 19580 bp, 15 predicted proteins | sample MGYA00382785_ERZ1066138 | MGnify/ENA primary metagenome ERZ1066138 (study PRJEB33369, sample SAMEA5778368) | biofilm metagenome | biome: Industrial cooling water; feature: Water cooling tower basin; material: Biofilm | place: United Arab Emirates | collected... | reverse complement strand
GCGTGCGGCCTCCTCTTGCCGGGCCGCGGCCTGACGTGCGGTCTCCTCGCGCTCCGCGTCGTGCAGGGCTGCGGCGCGACGTGCCGCGTCTTGCCGCGCGGCCTCCAAGCGCTCGGCCTCGACCCGAGCAGCCTCCTGCTGCTCGGCCGCGCGTCGGGCGGCTTCGCGGCGTTCGGCTTCGCGCTGCGCCGCGTCCTGCTGGGCCTGCCGCGCGGCGGCCTGGCGTTCCGACTCGAGGCGCGCGGCTTCCTGCTGCGCCGCCTCCCGTCGCGCCGCGGCCTCGCGTTCGGCCTCGGCGCGTGCGGTCTCGCGGCGGGCTGCGTCCTCGCGCTCCTGGGACTGCCGCGCCGCAGTCTGGCGCAAGGCCTTCTCACGTTCGGCGTCCAGCCGCGCTGCCTCGGCCAGGCGCGCGGCTTCCAGGCGCTCGGCCTCGAGGCGCGCCGCTTCCAGACGCAGGGCCTCCTGGCGCGCGGCTTCCAGGCGCAGCGTTTCCAGGCGGGCCGTCTCCTGGCGCGCCGCTTCCTGACGTGCGTCCTCCTGCCGTTGTGCCTCTTGACGTTCGGCTTGCTGGCGCTCGGCTTGCTGCCGGATCAGGGCGAGCCGGGCGGCTTCCAGGTGCTCGGCGTCGTTCTCGTCGGCGGGCTTCGGTGCCGCCTCGTCGCGAGGCGTCGGCGGCGGTTTGGGCGGTGCGGGTTCGGCATCGGCCGGCGGCGGTTCGGCTGGCGCCGGCGTAGTCTCCGGCGCGGCTTCGGCGGCGGTCTCGCTGGATTCGTCCGGCGGCGGCTCGGCCGGTGGTGGGGCGGCGTCCTCGGTTTCCGGTGCGGCGGCGACGATGGCGTCCGGCGCCGTGGGCTCGGTCAGCGCCGGGTCGGTCGGGTCGGGAGCGTCGGCTTCGGCCGCGGCCGTGGGCCGCAGCGTCGGCGGCTCAGGCGGGGTCGCCGGGGCTGTGGTGTCGTCGCGTGCGGCCGGCCTCGGCGCGGCGTCGGCGGCCTCGGTCTGGGCGTCGATCACCGGGGCTGGTGCGGCCAGGACCGCGACCGCCGTGCTCGGCGGGGATGGCGCAGGCGGCGACGGCAGGACCGCCGGCCCGGCTCGGGTGGCCTCGTCGGCTGCCGGCGCTTGCGGCGCGGGGGTTGCGACCGGCTCGGTCGTCCCGTCGCGGCCGGCGGCCGGCGGCGGGCCGAGCCGCACCCGCAGTTCCGGCGCCTCGCCACGCCGCTCCTGCCAGGGCAGGCTGAGGCCCGGCAGCCCCCATCCGGGCTCGCCGTCGAGGGTCAGGCTCAGCAGCAGCGCATGCAGCAGCAGCGAGAGCAGGCAGGCCAGCACGAGGCGCCGGCGGTCGACGCGGTCCGGGTGGCCGAGGCGCGGCCGGCGACGCCGGGTCGGTGCCGGCCGACCCGTCTGCGGGCCGGCGGGCGGAGGGCGCGTGGCGCGGGGCGAGGTCGGGCTCAAAGCGGCTGCGCCCTGGCGTCCGCGGCATCGGGGCGGCCGCGCCCAGCCGGCCCGCAGGGCTTGCACGCGGCGGCGCGAAGGGCCCGTCGGCCCGTGCCGGGCCGACGCGTGAGGGGGACGTGCTGGCGCCGCATCGGCCCGATTGTCCGGTCCCCGCGCCTCCGCCGTCGCGGTGGCGGCTCAGCGCGGCGGCCGCGCACCCGGCCGGCGCAGGCGGATCAGTCCGCCGGCCGGATCTCGACCCGCGGCGCGGCGGCCGCGGCACCGTAGCGCGTGTGCGAGCGCAGCCCCCACTGCCAGAGCTTCTCGCTCGGCAGCGGCAGCACCATGAAGGCGTGCTCGACGATGGCCAGCGTCAGCAGCGTGGCCAGCAGCGTCGCCGAGGTCGCCCCGAAGGCCTCGGGCGCGGCCAGCGCGGCCTGCCAGACCGGCACCGCCACCAGCGTGGCCGCGGCCACCGAAAGAGGCCACAGCCAGTTCATCGGCTTGCGGGTGAAGTAGCTCTGCAGGTATTTCAGATGAGGTGGCAGGAAGTCTTCGTAGAGGTTGCGCACACCGAGGAAGACGTTGAGCTTGGCGCTCTGGCGCATCGCCCACAGGATGACGAAGGTCCACCAGCCGGTCGCATTGGGCGCGTCGTGCGTCAGGGCCCAGACCGCCAACGCCAGCAGCAGCAGCGCCAGCTCGTGGTGCAGCACGGTCTCGACGGCGCAGCGGGTGCGCTGCCAGGCCGTGCAGCCCGCCGGGCAGGGCGTGCGCCGCGGGCCGGTGACGTAGCCGAGCAGGAAGGCGATCTCCTGCCAGGCCCAGACCAGGATCGCCCAGGCGAAGGCGCAGTAGGCGCCGGCCGGCGTGGCGTGCGCGCTGCTGGCGGCCAGGCCGGCGAAGGCCAGCCCGAGCAGCACGGTGCTGGCGAGCATCGTCCACTTGAAGCTGCGCGGCGGCAGGCCGTCCAGGTAGAGGATCAGCCCGGTGGCGAACCACCAGACGAACAGCGTGGCCACGACGGGCAGTGCGAGCTCGGCCATGACCGTCGGGCTGAGGGGCGGGCCGGGCGCGGTGGGCGGCTTACCAGGCCGGCGCCACGCGCACGTCCTGCGGCAGGTCGTGGCGCTGCACCGGCAGCAGGTACAGCCGCACGAACACCGCGCCGGCCGCCAGGCCGCAGCCCAGGCTGCGCAGCCGGCCGACGAGGCCGCCGCGCTCGCGCGCCGCCGCGCCCATCTCGGCCAGCCGGCGCAGGCGCTCGAATCCGGCGAGCAGCCGCGGGTCGTCGAGCGGCAGGCTGACCGGGAAGACCTGCCTGCTGATCTCGGTGGTGATGCGGAAGACCTGGAAGTCGTAGTCGGTCGGGCTCACGCCGAGCGCGGCGTGGAACTCGGGCCGCGCGTGGTCGCGCACGTACATGGTCGCGAACACTGCGAGCAGGAAGAAGCGGATCCACCACAGGTTGGCGCCACGCAGCAGCTCGGGGTGCGCGCGCATCAGCAGCGCGAAGGCCTCGCCGTGGCGGAATTCGTCGTTGCACCACTTCTCGAACCACTGGAAGATCGGGTGGAAGCGCAGCTCCGGGTGGCGCTCGGTCTGGCGGTAGATCGCGATGTAGCGCGCGTAGCCGATCTTCTCGGACAGGTAGGTCGCGTAGAAGATGAACTTGGGCTTGAAGAAGGTGTACTTCTTGGCGCGCGCCAGGAAGCCGAGGTCGACGCCGATGCCGAAGTCCTTGAGCCATTGGTTGATGAAGCCGGCGTGGCGGCTCTCGTCGCGCGCCATGTAGCCGAACAGGCGGCGCATGTCGGGGTTCTTCACGCGCTTCTTGATCTCGGCGTAGAGCACGCAGCCCGAGAACTCCGAGGTCACCGAGCTGATCAGGAAGTCGACGAACTCCTGGTACAGCCCCTCGGGCAGCTGCGAGTAGTCGCGCGCCATCATCTCGGGCGGGCGCTGGAAGTGGTCGCGGTTCACGTCGGCCTCGAACTCGGCCATCAGCGCCTCCCACTGCGGCCGGATCGGCTCGACGTTGAGCCGGTCCATCGCGTCGAAGTCGGTGGTGTAGAAGCGCGGGTTCAGCATCGTGTCCTGCTGGGCACGTGCGGTGGCCTCGTTGGGGGCGGGGAGGCCGGCGTCGTGGGCGAGGGTGGTCATGGCAGGGTCCTCGGCGGGCGGGGGTAGGGGCGCTTCGGCGAGAAGCGGCGGGACGAGAAGCTCACCTCGTAGAGCAGGCTCAGCTCGAAGCGTGCGGTCAGGCGGGTCCAGGCGCGCGCCAGCCAGCCGGCGCGGGCAACCGTGGCCTCGCGCTCGACGCGCAGCCGCTCGCCCCAGGCGATGCGGGTCGGCGCGCCGTGCACCAGCACCTCGTCGCCGGGGCCGACCTCGACGCCGTCGAGCACGACGTGGGCATAGCAGTCGTCGGCGGTGTGGGCCAGTTCGACCGTGCAGGGCACGCGCAGGACGCGGCCCGCGGCGGTGGCCGGTGCGCGTGGGGCGCTGGCGGCCAGGTCGGCGCTCAGGCCGGTGCCGGTGCTCATGGCCGGCCCCCGGCGGTGACCCATTGCGCGAACAGCCGCGCGTTGACCGGGCCGAAGCTTTCGAGGTCGACACGGTGGCCGGTGACCGGGTCGAGCAGCGTCAGCCGGCCGTCGGCGCGGTGCAGCAGATGGAAGGGCTGTTGCGGACCGTGGCCCAGGCGCTGGCGATCGCGCGCCAGGCCGCGCAGCGTGCCGCGGATGAAGCCGGCCTCGCCCTCGACGCGCTGCACCAGCGCGCCGTCGCGGGCGTCGATGACGGCGATGCTGCCGTCGGCGCGGTCCTCGAAGCGCAGTTCGCGCAGCGCGACGGTCGGCGCGTCGGGTTCGCGCGTCGGCACGCCGGCCAAGCGCGCGGCGCCGACGGCGGCGAGCGTGACCAGCAGCAGCGCGCCGACGGCCAGCAGCGGCCCGCGGGGAAAGTCGGCTTGGGTGGCGGCCATCGTCGTGGTGCTCAAGAGGTGACGAGGCGCCCGCGCGCCTCGGCGCGCGGCGCGTCCGCCGCGGTGACCGACGTCGCGGGCACCGCGGCCAGGCCGGTGGCGGCCGACCATGCGGCCGACAGGCGCTGCGCCACCGCGGCCGCGTCGGGCACGCTGCGCAGCATCGGCTCGGGCCGGGCGAAGCACCAGGGGCGCGCATGCGGCCACAGGTGCAGGAAGGCGATCTTGTCGCCCGGCAGCAGCGCCAGCGGCAGATCGCCGTGGCCGTCGCGGTCCAGGCGCAGTCCGGCCGAGGCGATGCGGCGCAGCGGCAGGTTGTAGGTCACCGTCAGCACGATGCCGATGCGCATGACGAGGCGGCGGTCGGTCAGCGTGTAGACGGTGGTGCGCGCGGTCAGCCAGGCCAGGCCGAGCGCGATGCCGATCGCCAGCAGCGCCAGCGGCGCGAGCAGCACGACGGCGCGCAGCGCGGCGGCCGCGTCGCCGCCGTCGGCCAGCACCACCGCGGCGCGCGCGACCAGCACCGCCGCGAAGTAAAGCGCCAGCTTGCGCACATGGAAGGCGCGCCGTGCCAGCGCGTGCCAGTCGGGCGCGCCCTGCCACAGCAGGCGCTCGCCGGCCGGCAGCGGCTCGGGCAGCCCGCGCTGCGGCTCGAACTCGTGTTCGTGCTGGCCCGGCGGGCTGTGGCGGTGGCCTGCGCTCACAGCAGCGGCTCCGAGCGGCCCGGCTCGGCGTAGAGCGTGCCGGCACCGTAGTAGGCCATGATCTTTTCCTCTTCAAGCGAGGTCACCGCGTCGGGGTTGCGGTGGCGCGGCACGCCGGCCAGCTGCGCACCGAGGATGGACGCGACGCGGACCTTGTCGCGGTCGATGCGCGCGAAGTTGATCGGCAGCAGCACCTGCGGGCCCTTGGCGGCATTCGGCACCGAGACCTCGAGAAAGCGCACCAGCTGCTCGGCCCGGTCGACCCAGACCTCCTTGACGGTACCGCCGACCGTGCCATCGGCGCCGACCACCGGCAGGCCGCGCGGGTCGGTGTCCCGGGCCGAGACGCCGGCGCCCTCGGCGCAGCGCAGCGGCACGATCAGCGTGGCGCCGTCCCACATGCGCTCGGCCACGTCCATGCGGCGGGTGTAGGAGCCGGGGCCGATGTTGTCGAGCATCGGGTTGCCGGTCGGCTCCAGCGGCGCGCCGGGGTAGGGTGCGATCGGGCGGCCCGCGAGCGGCTTGGGCGCGGCGTCGCGCTCGTGCGGCGCGGTCACCGTGCTGCCGTCGTGCAGCAGGAAGGTCTTGGGCGAGGGCATCGGCAGCAGGCCGTCGACGTGGGTGCGGCCGGGGCGGTCGGTCTCCATCGGATAGCCCTCGCGCTTGCTCTCGCGCTGGAGGTAGTAGATGAGCCCGAAGAAGAAGATCCAGAAGGCGTACAGCACCAGCTGCGCGACATCGATGTACTGGGTGATGGCTCCGGTGCCCATGGTGAGTCTCCTGGTGGTATGAACTGGCGCTAGCCGGGGAACTCGGCCAGACCGAACTTCGCCGTGGCCTGGGGCCGTCGGCTGGGGCGCACGAGCGGGCCGATGGCGACCAGCGCGATGAAAAGCAGGACCATCTCGAGGTGGTAGACGAAGCTGTAGCCGGTGGCCGGGATGGCCAGCGCGCTGCCGAGCGCACCCTGCGTCGCCAGGCCCGAGACCAGGTCGCGCAGCGCGCCGCCGAGCGCGATCGCCACCCCGGCGCAGGTGGCCTGCACCGCGCCCCAGGCGCCCAGGGCCAGGCCGTTCAGGCCGCCCGATTCGAGACCCATCGCGGCCGTCAGCGTGCCGACCGAGAACAGCCCGGCGCCGAAGCCGATCAGGGTGGCGCCGACGAAGAACAGGCCGGTGGAACGCAGCGGCTCGGCGAAGATCACCGCCGAGAACGCGAGCACGCCGACCAGCGCGCCATGCGCGGCCAGACGGTGCGGGTCGACGCCGCGGCCGAGCTCGCGCGCGGCCAGCGCGAAGGCGCCGAGCGCGCCGAGCGCCATCGTGGCGGTCAGCAGGGTGGTGGCGCCGACGCCCAGGCCGAGGATCTCGCCGCCGTAGGGCTCGAGGATCACGTCCTGCATGCTGAAGGCCGCGGTGCCGATGCCGACGGCGACCAGGAAGCGCAGCGAGCGGCCGGTGGCGGCGAAGCGCCGCCAGGCGGCGCGGAACTCGGGCCGCGGCTCGCCGCGCCTGGCGGCGAGGCTGCGGTCGCGCGGCTCCTGCTTCCACAGCGCGACCAGGTTCAGCAGCAGCGTCAGGCTGGCCGCGCCCTGCACGACCTGGATCAGGCGGACCTGGCTGAAGTCGGCCAGCAGCGCACCGAGCACCAGGCCACTGCCGACCATGCCGAGCAGCAGCATCACGTACATCAAGGCGACGACGCGCGGCCGCGTGGCCGGCGAGGCCAGGTCGGTGGCGAGCGCCAGGCCGGCGGTCTGCGTGGTCTGCAGGCCGGCGCCGACCAGCAGGAAGGCCAGCGCCGCGCTCGCGTGGCCGAGCCAGGGCGGACCGTTGGAGTCGCCCGACAGCAGGATCAGCGCGAACGGCATGATCGCCAGGCCGCCGAACTGCAGCCAGGTGCCGGCCCAAAGGAAAGGCACGCGCCGCCAGCCCAGCACCGAGCGGTAGGTGTCGGATCGGAAGCCGATCAAGGCGCGGAACGGTGCGGCCAGCAGCGGCAGCGCGACCATCAGCGCGACCAGCCAGGCGGCCACGCCGAGCTCGACGATCATCACGCGGTTGAGCGTGCCGATCAGCAGCACGGTGGCCATGCCGACCGAGACCTGGAACAGCGACAGCCGCATCAGGCGACCGAGCGGCAGGTCGTCGGAGGCCGCGTCGGCGAACGGCAGGAAGTGCGGCCCGACGCGCGTCCAGGCCTGGTACAGCCGCTGCGGGTTCACGCGAGCCCCTCGCCCGACGGCACCGTCGGTCGTTTCCCCGCGGGGGGCGTGGCGCAGGCCGACCCGAGCAGGCTCATCGCTGCACCAGCTCCAGCGCCTGCGAGGTGTAGAAGCCGCTCGCGATGCGCCGCGTGCGGCCGCTGGCCCAGCCGTGCAGCGCCGGCTCGGCGGCGATCAGCCGCTGCATCGCGCGCTCGGCCACCGGCACGATCGCCGGCGAGCGGTTGCCGCGCGGGAAGAGCTGGCCGACCGCATGCATCGCGGCCAGCGCCGGCGTGCTCGGCGCGTAGGTGAAGATCATCGCGCGGCGCACCCGCGGCGCCAGCGTGGCGAGCACGCGCAGCGCGTCGGGCGCCTGGTAGTGGATCAGCGAGTCCATGCCGACCATGTAGTCGAAGCTGCCGAGGTCGGGGTCGAGCATGTCGCCGGCGCGGAAGTCGATGCGGCCTTCGCTGCGGCCGGGCTGCAGGTCCTCGGGCAGCCGCTCGCGGGCGAGGTCGACGAGCGTGGCCGACAGGTCGATCGCGACCACCAGCGCGCCGCGCCGCGCCGCCGCGACGGCCAGTGCGCCGGTGCCGCAGCCGGCGTCGAGCAGGCGCAGGCCGTGCAGGTCCTCGGGCAGCCACGACAGCAGCGTGGCGCGCATCTCGTCGCGGCCGGCGCGCACCGTGGCACGGATGCGGCCGACCGGCGCGTCGGAGGTCAGCCGCGCCCAGGCGTCGGCCGCGGTGCGGTCGAAGTAGTGCTCGATCTGGCCGCGGCGCTCGGTGTAGCTGGTGGTGGTGATCATGGTGGGCCCCGTGTCGGGTTCAGTCATAGCCGAGCAGGTCGAAGATGTCGCGGTCCTTCAGCGGCACCGACGGCAGCGGCTCGGGGCCGAGCCACATCGAGGCCGCCAGGCGCAGGTACTCCTTCTGCACCGCCTCGATCTCGGGCGTGCTGTCCATCTCGAACAGCGTGCACTTCTTCAGCCGGCTGCGGCGGATGGCGTCGAGGTCGGGGAAGTGGGCCGCGAGCTTCAGCCCGGTGCGCTCGTTGTACTTGTCGATCTGGTCGGTTGCCGCGCTGCGGTTGGCGATCACGCCGCCGAGCCGGACGTTGTAGTTCTTGGCCTTCGCGCCGATCGCCTGCACGATGCGGTTCATCGCGAAGATCGAGTCGAAGTCGTTGGCGGTGACGATCATCGCGCGGTCCGCGTGCTGCAGCGGGGCGGCGAAGCCGCCGCAGACCACGTCGCCGAGCACGTCGAAGATCACCACGTCGGTGTCCTCGAGCAGGTGGTGCTCCTTCAGCAGCTTGACGGTCTGGCCGACCACGTAGCCGCCGCAGCCGGTGCCGGCCGGCGGGCCGCCGGCCTCGACGCACATCACGCCGTTGTAGCCCTCGAAGACGAAGTCCTCGGGGCGCAGCTCCTCGGCGTGGAAGTCGACGGTCTCGAGCACGTCGATCACGGTCGGCAGCATCTTCTTGGTCAGCGTGAAGGTGCTGTCGTGCTTGGGGTCGCAGCCGATCTGCAGCACCCGCTTGCCGAGCTGGCTGAAGGCCGCCGACAGGTTGCTCGAGGTGGTGCTCTTGCCGATGCCGCCCTTGCCGTAGATCGCGAACACCTTGGCGGTGCCGATCTTCAGGCTCGGGTCGAGCTGCACCTGCACGCTGCCCTCGCCGTCGGGGCGGGTCGTGCGCGAGCCCGGACGCTTGATGTCGGGGATGGGGATGGTCGTGGTGGTGCTCATGCGGGGCTGCCTTCAAAGATGCCTTCGAGCCGGTCCTCGAGTTCCTCGCCGGCCTGCCGCAGCGCGGCGAGGGTCTGGGCGTCCGGTTTCCAGTACTGGCGCTGCGACGCCTCGAGCAAACGACTCGCCACCTTGGCGGAGGCGGTCGGGTTCAGGTCGGCGAGACGCTTGCGCATCTCGGGGTCGAGCAGGAAGGTGCGCGTGAGCTGCTCGTAGACCCAGGGCGCAACCTGGCCGGTCGTGGCCGACCAGCCCATCGTGTTGGTCAGGTGCACCTCGATCTGGCGCACGCCCTCGTAGCCGTGCTGCAGCATGCCCTCGTACCACTTCGGGTTCAGCATGCGGGTGCGCGTTTCCAGCGCGACCTGCTCGCCGAGCGTGCGGACCGTGCCGTCGCCCTGGGTCTGGTCGCCGATGTAGACCGGCGCGACCGCGGCGCTCGGGCCCTTGGCGCGCTGCACCGCGCGGCTGATGCCGCCGAGCGTGTCGAAGTAGGTGTCGACGGTCGTGACGCCGAGCTCGACCGAGTCGAGGTTCTGGTAGGCCAGGTCGACGCCGGCGAGCACGCTTCTGAGCAGCGTCGACTGCTGCACCGCGCGGCCGCTGCGGCCGTAAGCGTAGCCCTTGCGGCGCGTGTAGGTCTCGGCCAGCTCGTCCTCCTCGTCCCAGCGGCTGCTGTCGACGAGGTGGCTGACGTTCGAGCCGTAGGCGCCCTCGGCGTTGCCGAAGACCCGCAGCGACGCGGCTTCGAGGTCGCCGCCATGCTCGGCCATGTAGGCCAGCGCGTGCTTGCGGACGAAGTTGCGGTCCGCCGGCTCGTCGGCGCCGGCAGCCAGGAAGGAGGCCTCGGCCAGCAGCTTGATCTGCAGCGGCAGCAGGTCGCGGAAGATGCCCGACAGCGTGACGACCACGTCGACCCGCGGCCGGCCCAGCTCGGCCAGCGGGATCAGCTCGGCGCCGGCCAGGCGGCCGTAGCTGTCGAAGCGCGGCTTGGCGCCGACCAGGGCGAGCGCCTGAGCGATCGCGGCGCCTTCGGTCTTCAGGTTGTCGGTGCCCCACAGCACCAGCGCGATCGACTCCGGGAAGGGGTTGCCGTCGTCGCGGTGGCGCGCCAGCAGGCGCTGCGCCTGGCGGGCGCCGTCCTGCACCGCGTAGGCGCTCGGGATGCGGAAGGGGTCGAAACCGTGCAGGTTGCGGCCCGTCGGCAGGATCTCGGGCGTGCGCAGCAGGTCACCGCCCGGCGCCGGGCGCACGAAGCGGCCGTCGAGGGCGCGCAGGATGCCGTCGAGCTCGTGGTCCTCGGCGATCAGCGCGTCGATCTCGGCGAGCTTGCTCAGCATGGTGATCGAGGCCTCGTCCTCGGTCATGCCGCCGGCCGCCAGCGCCGCCGCGGGCGTCCGGCCGGCGACCAGCGCCTCGAGCGTGGCGCGCTCGGGGCGGCGGCCGTGCGAGGCCTCGGCCACCGACAGCAGCATGTCGACGCGTTCGGCCGGCGACGGCGCCTGGCCGACGACGTGCAGGCCGTAGGGGATCAGCGCGTACTCCAGCTCGAGGATGTCGGCACCGAGCTTCACGATCCGCGCGTCGGCCTCGGCGTCCCAGGCCGGCTCGGCGGTGGCGAGCTCGAGCGCGGCGGCCTGGGCCTGGATCAGCGGGGCGAGGTCCGCACGCTCCTGGGTGGCGTCGGGCGCCAGGCCGCGCCAGCGCTCGACCGAGGCGCGCAGGTCGATCAGACCCTTGTAGAGCCCGGCCTGGGCGACCGGCGGCGTCATGTAGCTGATCAGCGTGGCCGCGGCGCGGCGCTTCGCGATCGTGCCCTCGGACGGGTTGTTCGACGCGTAGAGGTAGAAGTTGGGCAGGTCGCCGATCAGGCGGTCGGGCCAGCAGCGCGCCGACATGCCGCTCTGCTTGCCGGGCATGAACTCGAGCGCGCCGTGGGTGCCGAAGTGCAGCACCGCGTGGGCGCCGAAGTCCTCGCGCAGCCAGCGGTAGAAGGCCGAGAACGCATGCGTCGGGGCGAAGCCCTTCTCGAACAGCAGGCGCATCGGATCGCCTTCGTAGCCGAAGGCCGGCTGGATGCCGACGAAGAGGTTGCCGAAGCGCTCGCCGAGCACGAACAGGCTGCTGCCGTCGCTCTGCTGCTTGCCCGGCGCCGGGCCCCACTGGGCCTCGATCTCCTTCAGGTGGCGCTCGCGGCGCACGTGGTCCTCGGCGCCGATGCGGGTGTGCACGTTGGCCTGGGCGCCGTGGCGCTGGGCATTGCCGTGGATGATCCGCTCGCGCAGCTCGTCGACGCTGGCCGGCAGCTCGACCGTGTAGCCCTCGCGCTGCATCGCCCGCATGGTGTTGAAGAGCGACTCGAACACCGACAGGAAGGCGGCGGTCCCGGTGTTGCCGGCGTTGGGCGGGAAGTTGAAGATCACCGCGGCGACCTTGCGCTCGGCGCGCTCGGCGCGGCGCAGGTCGACCAGCTTGCCGACCCGCGCGGCCAGCATGTCGGCGCGCTCGATGCAGCTGTGCATGTCGTGGCTGGGCGCGACGTTCTTGAAGGTGCAGCCGTGCGAGCAGCCGGTGCAGGCGATGTGGGTGGCGCTGCCGCGGCCGCCGAAGACCATCGAGCCGGTGGCGCCGTCGAGCTCGGGGATCGCCACCATCATGGTCGCCTCGACCGGCAGCAGGCCCCGCGGCGAGCCACCCCACTGGTCGAGCGTCTGGAACTCGACCGGGGTCACGGCGAGGTAGGGGACGTCGAGGCGGGCGAGCACGTCCTCGGCCGCCTTGGAGTCGTTGTAGGCCGGGCCGCCCACGAGCGAGAAGCCGGTCAGCGAGACGACCGCATCCACGGTGGAACGGCCGCCGTGCAGGAAGAACTTGTCGATCGCCGGCCGCGAGTCGAGTCCGGTGGCGAAGGCCGGGACGACGCGCAGGCCGCGCGCCTCGAGCGCCGTGATGACGCCGTTGTAGTGGTCGGTGTTGCCGGCCAGCAGGTAGGAGCGCATCAGCAGCACGCCGACGGTGCCGCGCCGGCCGCTGGTCGCGACGCGCGGCAGCGCCTCGACGCGGTCGGCCATGTGGCCGGCGGTGTCGGGGCCTTCGAGGCGCGGGTGGTAGACGCCGACCTCGGGGTAGTCGAGCGGCGGCTGCGGCTTGGCCAGGCCGCGCAGCACCCGGCGCGGGCCGTCGGCGTAGCGGTCGACCAGGTAGTGCAGCAGGTTGGCGACGTTCTCCTCGGAGCCGGCCAGCCAGTACTGCAGCGTCAGGAAATAGGCGCGCACGTCCTGCGCGGTGCCGGGCACGAAGCGCAGCAGCTGCGGGATGCGGCGCAGCATCTTCATCTGCTGCTCGCCGCCGGTGCCGCCCGAGCCGCCGGGCTGCGACTCGCGGCCCTTGGGCTTGAACTTCTTCAGGAAGGCCATCGGCCCGGTGGTGCTGCCGTCCATCGCGAAGCGGCCCATGCGGGTGAGCCGCATCACCTCGGGCGCCGACATCGCGCAGACCATCGCGTCGCACTGGTCGCGGCGCGCCCGCAGCGCCGGCAGCACCGGCAGGAAGTGGTCTTCCATGAAGAGCATGGTCGCGATGACCAGGTCGCCGGCGGCGATGTCGGCGCGGCAGCGCGCCAGCGCCGCGTCGTCGTCGCCCCACTCGGCCGCGGCGTGCACCGCGAGCTGCAGGCCGGGCAGGATGCGCGCCAGCCGCAGCTGGGCGCGGGCGGCCGCGCTCGCGAGGTGCGAGTCCATCGTCACGAGGACGACGCGCACCGGCGTGGCGGCGGCCGCGTCAGCGGCCGAAGTGGGCTTTGGCATCGTAGAGGGTCTCGAGCGTGATGGGTGCGATGCCGCGTTCCTGGGCATAGCGCTCGGTGTTCCGGCGTGCCTTGCCGCGCACGAAGAACGGGATCTTGGCGAGCTCCTTCTCGGCGTCCTGGGCCCAGGCGGCGACCCAGATCGCGGCCGGCGTCGCGCCCTCGGCGCCGCCGGTGGCCTGCACCTCGGCGACGGCCGCGGCGGTGGCGGCGGTCTGCGCGACGACGCGCTGCTCGACCGCGGCCGCTTCGTCGGCGGCGACCGCGGCCGGCCGCGGCGCCGGCTGGCCATGGCCCAGGTGCGAGGGCGCGGCGTCTTCGTGGAACTCGAAGTCGCCGCGGAACATGCCGATCAGGTGCTCCTCGAGCCCCATCATCAGCGGGTGCACCCAGGTGTCGAACAGCACGTTGGCGCCTTCGAAACCCATCTGCGGCGAGTAGCGCGCCGGGAAGTCCTGCACGTGCACCGGCGCCGAGATCACCGCGCAGGGGATGCCCAGGCGCTTGGCGATGTGACGCTCCATCTGCGTGCCGAGCACCAGCTCGGGCTGCAGCTCGGCGACCTTGGCCTCGACCTCGAGGTAGTCGTCGGTGATCAGCGGCTCGACGCCGTAGCGCTTGGCGGCCTCGCGCAGCTCGCGGGCGAACTCGCGGGCGTAGCTGCCCAGGCCGACGACCTGGAAGCCGAACTCCTCGGAGGCGACGCGCGCCGCCGCGATCGCGTGGGTGGCGTCGCCGAACACGAAGACGCGCTTGTCGGTCAGGTAGGTCGAGTCGACCGAGCGCGCGTACCAGGGCGAGCGCGAGTCGGCCGCGGCCAGCGCCGCGTCGGCGTCGAGGCCGGCGAGCGCCGCGACCTCGGCGACGAATTCGCGCGTCGCCTTGGCGCCGATCGGGATGGTCCTGGTCGCCGGCATGCCGAACTGGCGGGTCAGCCAGCTGGCGGCCAGGCCGCCGGTCTCGGGGTACATGAGGACGTTGAAGTCGGCCTCGGGCAGGCGCTTCAGGTCGTCGGGCGTCGCGCCGAGCGGCGCGACGACATGGATGTCGACGCCGAGCTGGCCGAGCAGCGTGCGCAGCTCGCGCACGTCGTCGCGGTGGCGGAAGCCCAGCGCGGTCGCGCCGAGCAGGTTGCAGCGCGGCCGCGCGGCGGCGGCGCGCCCGGTGTACGCGGTGCGCGGCGCGTCGGCCAGCATCGCGCGCACCAGCTGGTAGAAGGTCTCGGACGCGCCCCAGTGCTCCTTGCGCTGGTAGGACGGCAGCTCGAGCGCGACCACCGGCACCGGCAGCGCCAGCGCCTTGGCGAGGCCGTCGGGGTCGTCCTGGATCAGCTCGGCGGTGCACGACGCGCCGACCAGCATGGCCTTCGGCTGGTAGCGCGCGTAGGCGTCGCGTGCCGCGGTCTTGAACAGCTCGGCGGTGTCGCCGCCGAGGTCGCGCGCCTGGAAGGTGGTGTAGGTGACCGGCGGGCGCTTCGGCAGCCGCTCGATCATCGTGAACAGCAGGTCGGCGTAGGTGTCGCCCTGCGGCGCGTGCAGCACGTAGTGCACGCCTTCCATCGCGGTGGCGACGCGCATCGCACCGACATGCGGCGGGCCTTCGTAGGTCCAGAGGGTCAGCTGCATGGCGGGGCCGTGGGCGGGCTGGGCGCTAGGCGACCAGCTTCATGCGCCGCCGCAGCGGCCGGGTGAACAGCTCGGCCAGGTCGGCGGCCTGGTCGTAGCCGTGGATCGGCGTGAACACCAGCTCGATCGCCCATTTGGTCGTCAGGCCCTCGGCCTCGAGCGGGTTGGCCAGGCCGAGGCCGCAGACGACGATGTCGGGCCGGGCGGCGCGGCAGCGGTCGAGCTGGCGTTCGACGTCCTGGCCTTCCGACAGCACCGTGCCAGAAGGGAGCAGTGCCAGCTCCTCGGCGAGGTGCTGGCGGTGCAGGTAGGGCGTGCCGACCTCGACCAGCGCGGCGCCCAGCTCGCGCGCCATGAAGCGCGCCAGCGGCAGTTCGAGCTGCGAATCCGGAAAGAAGAACAGCCGCTTGCCGGCCAGCTCGGCGGCGTGGCGCGCCAGCGCGCGGCGGGCACGTTCGCGCTTCGGCGCGGTGACCTGCTCGAAGCGCTCGGGCGTGATGCCCCAGGCGCTGGCGGCGGCTTGCAGCCAGGCCGTCGTCCCCTCGACGCCGAGCGGGAAGGGCGCCGCGAGGCGCTGCGCGCCGCGCGCCTCGAGGGCCCGGGCGGTGTCGCCGAGGAAGGGTTGGGCGAGCAGAAAGCGCGTGCCGGGGCCGACCGGCGGCAAGGCGCCGGCCTGGCGCGGCGGGAAGAAGTGCACGGGGCCGAGGTCGAGCTCGCCGAACAACCGGGCGAACTGGTCCTCGACCACGTCGGCCAGCGCGCCGACCACCATCAAGGACGGCGCCGCGTCGGGCGCGGCGGCCGGCAGCGCCGGCACCAGCGACGCCAGGCAGGCGTCCTCGCCCTGGGTGAAGGTGGTCTCGATGCCGCTGCCGGAGTAGTTGAGGATGCGCACGCCGGGCGAGAAGCTCTGCGACAGCCGCGCCGCGGCGCGCGACAGGTCGAGCTTGATCACCTCGGACGGGCAGGAGCCGACCAGGAACAACAGCTTGATCTCGGGCCGCCGCTCCAGCAGCCGGGTGACGACGCGGTCGAGCTCGGCGTTGGCGTCGGCCAGGCCGGCGAGGTCGCGCTCGTCGATGATCGCGGTGGCGAAGCGCGGCTCGGCGAAGATCATCACGCCGGCGGCGCTCTGGATCAGGTGGGCGCAGGTGCGCGAGCCGACCACCAGGAAGAAGGCGTCCTGGATCTTGCGGTGCAGCCAGATGATCCCGGTCAGGCCGCAGAAGACCTCGCGCTGTCCGCGTTCGCGCAGCACCGGGGCGTCGGCGCAGCCGATCTCCGCGCGGATAGGGATGACCGGGCTCATACCGCCAGCTCCCGCACGACCGCGGCCGGCTCGCGCGCCGCCGCGTCGAGCCGCGCCGCACGCAGCTTCAGGATGAACTGCGCGGCGTTGATCGCGTAGGCCGCGTAGGCCGCCAGTGCCAGGTGCATCAGGCCGCGGGCGTCGAGCGCGCCGGTCGCCAGCGCCGCCAGGTAGGCCGTGTGCAGCGCCAGCACCAGCATGCTGAACACGTCTTCCCAGTAGAAGGCCGGCGCGAACAGCCAGCGTCCGAACACCACCTTCTCCCAGATCGAGCCGGTGACCATGATCGCGTACAGCGCCAGCGTCTTGACGACCACCGAGACGGTGGCGGCCTGCTCGCCCTGGCCGGTGGCGAGGAAACGCAGCACCAGCGCCAGGCTGACGAGAAAGATCGCGAACTGCAGCACCGCGAGCACACCCTGCACCTGGGTCCAGGGCGTGGCGTCGCGACGGCGGCGTTCCTCGGGGCTGTACAGCGGGGCGCGGCCGCCGCCGGATCGGGCGGGTGCGTTCGGGCCCGGGGGCCGGTCGTCACCGCGGTTCATGGAGGGGAATCTAGACCCCTAGGAACAAGATGTCAACTTAGCTTGACGTTCTTTGAACGTGACACTAAGCTGGCCCAAGCTGTCGGGTTAACCATCTCTTGCGCCAGCCCGCGACGGGGCGGACATTGAGGTGGCAACCTGCCTCGACGCGGGTTGTGATGTCCGGATCAGGCCGCAGTAGTCGGCACGAATGGTCTGATCACGCGGCCCCGAACGGCGCAAGCCCGAGGTCCAACGGAACAGCGGTGCTGCAGTTGTGAGGTGACCGCCTATGTCTCGGGGGATCCAGGAGGGGGCGCGTGACGATGCCGACCGCGAAGGCGTCGGCCGCGAGCGCTGGGGGGAGGAACGGCCGCGCTCGGGGGGGGCGCTGTCGCACGCGCTGAACGACCGTGCGGTGGCCGACGAGCTGACCGACGAGCGCCTGAAATGGCTCGTGCGCACGATCGAGGCCGAGATCATCCCGCGCCTGATGCTGGCGCACCGGGCCCCGCCCGGCGACGCGGCGCCGCAGGCGCCGGCGTTCTCGGCCGATGAGGTGTCCGCGTTCGCCGACCTCGCGCTCGGCCAGGATGCCCATGCCTCGTCGGACCAGGTCGCCGCCCTGCGGGCCGAAGGCCGCACGCTCGAGGCGATCTACCTTGAGCTGCTCGCCCCGGCGGCACGCCGGCTCGGCGCGCTGTGGGAGGCCGACCTGTGCGACTTCACCGAGGTCACCGTCGGCCTGTGGCGGCTGCAGCAGGTGATGTACGACCTCAGCCCCGATTTCCTCGCCCAGGCGCCGCAGCCGGTCGGGCGGCGTGCGCTGCTGGTGGCCGCACCCGGCTCGCAGCACACCTTCGGGCTGTTCATGGTGGCGGAGTTCTTCCGCCACGCCGGCTGGGACGTCTGGGGTCAGCCTGCCGTCAGCGAGGCCGAGATAATTGAAGCGGCTCGCAGCGAATGGTTCGATATCGTCGGTCTGTCGGTCGGTTGCGACCTGCATGTCGAGGGTTTGAGCTCGGTTATCCTCGGCATACGCAGTTCATCGCGCAATCCGGGCATCGCCGTGATGGTGGGCGGCCCGGCGTTCGTTGCCCACCCCGAGTTCCACGAACTCGTCGGCGCGGACGGTACCGCAGTCGACGCACCCCACGCGATTCTGGAGGCCGAGAGCCTGGTGGCTGCGCGCACCCGGCGTAGTTGAGCCGATCCCGAGACCGCAGTCGTACCCGGCCTCTCTCCCTGACCTACCGTAGGAGATCGACTGAGTGTCCTCGGCGAACCGCTTCGAAGCCGCCCGTCCGGCCCTGGCCGGACTGGACCCCGACACCACCGCCGCGCTGATCGCCGCGGCGGCCGATGTCGCGCTCTACGTCGACGGCGGCGGGGTGATCCGCGACGTCTCGATCGGCAGCGACGAGCTCGTGATCGACGGCTGCGAGGGCTGGATCGGTCAGCCCTGGTCGGCCACCGTCACGCAGGAGAGCCGGCCCAAGGTCGAGGCGCTGCTGCAGGAGGCCGCCCGCAAGGAGGCGCGCAAGTGGCGCCAGCTCAACCACCCGGCCGCCGCCGGCGCCGACGTGCCGGTGATGTACTCGGCGATCCGCGTCGGTGCGCGCGGCGACGTCGTCGCCTTCGGCCGCGACCTGCGCGCCACCTCGGCGCTGCAGCAGCGCCTGGTCGACGCCCAGCAGTCGATGGAGCGCGACTACCTGCGGTTGCGCTACATGGAGACGCGCTACCGCCACCTTTTCCAGGCCATCGCCGAGGCGGTGCTGGTGGTCGACGCGACCACGCAGAAGGTCGTCGAGGCCAACCCGGCCGCCGCGCAGCTGGTCGGCGAGTCGGTCAAGCAGATCGTCGGCCGGCCGCTGGTGGCCTGCTTCGACGAGGGCAGCCACGACGAGGTGCTGACGCTGCTCGGCGGCGTGCGCGCCGCCGGCCGCGTCGAGGCCTCGCAGGTGCGGCTGGCCGGCGGGCCCTGGGAGCTGACGGTGTCGGCCTCGCTGTTCCGGCAGGAGAAGGGTTCGCTCTACCTGGTGCGGCTGGCGCCGGTGCGCTCCGACGCGCACGCCGGCCCGGTCAGCGACCTGGCCGCCAAGCTGCTCGCCGCCGTCGAGCGCGTGCCCGACGGCTTCGTCGTCACCGACCTGCAGGGCCGCGTCCTGACCTCCAACGCCGCCTTCGTCGAGATGACCCAGCTCGCGTCGGGCGAGCAGCTGCAGGGCGAGTCGCTCGAGCGCTGGCTCGGCCGCTCCGGCGTCGACCTCAACGTGCTGCTGACCAACCTGCGCCAGCACGGCCACGTGCGGCTGTTCGCGACCACGCTGCGCGGCCACTACGGCGCCAGCACCGAGGTCGAGGTCTCGGCCACCTCGGTGCCGCACGGCGACCAGCCCTGCCTGGGCTTCGTGCTGCGCGACGTCGGCCGCCGCCTCAGCGCCGACCCGCGCCGCCGCCGCGAGCTGCCGCGCTCGGCGGCCCAGCTCACCGAGCTGGTCGGCCGGGTGCCGCTGAAGGACATCGTCGGCGAGACCACCGACCTGATCGAGCAGCTCTGCATCGAGGCCGCGCTCGAGCTGACGCGCGACAACCGCGCCTCGGCCTCCGAGATGCTCGGCCTGTCGCGCCAGAGCCTTTACGTCAAGCTGCGCCGCTACGGCCTGGGCGACCTCGGCGGCGACGACGGCGCCAACGGCAGCAACAAGTAGCGGCGCGGCCGGATGGACGCGCTGGCCTTGCGTACCGGCGTGTCCGACCCCGGCGCCCCGGCGGCCGGACCGTCGCGCACGCCGCCCACCGAGCCGCTCGCGCGCGAGGTCGCGCTGCTGCTGCTGGCCGACATCGCGCCGGGTTCGCGGCTGTGGGGCTGGTCGCGCTTCGTCGTCGGCCGCTACCCGCTGCGGCGCGTGCCGGGCCTGAGCTTCTTCAAGGTGCTCGGCAGCGGCCACGAGGCCGGCTTCGGGCTGCGGCCGAGCGCGTCGCGCCAGGGCCTGTTCGCGCTGTTCGACGACGACGCGCGGGCCGACGACTTCCTGCACCGCTCCGAACTCGCCGCCGCCTACCGGCGCCACGCGGCCGAGTTCTTCTGCGTGCGGCTGCGCGCCTACTCGAGCCGCGGCAGCTGGGCCGGCCGCCGGCTCGCGCTCGGCGCCGCGCCGCCGGCGCAGGGCCCGATCGCGGCGCTGACGCGCGCGGCGATCCGCCCGGCCGCGGCGCTCGACTTCTGGCGC